>Ga0272446_1005867_pt1 | contig 13209 bp, 13 predicted proteins | sample YNPCB0061_FD_194587 | JGI IMG/M metagenome (GOLD analysis project Ga0272446, IMG submission 194587) | Hot spring microbial mat communities from Yellowstone National Park, WY, United States - YNP-CB-006-1 | ecosystem: Environmental > Aquatic > Thermal springs > Hot (42-90C) > Sediment | place... | reverse complement strand
AAAAATATCTTGTATAACATGAGTTATATACTCATAGTCTTTTTCAGGTAAATTTTGCATAAATATTCTACCTTTGTAAAATGAATACCTTACAAAACCATAATTATACTCAAGTCAGTTGGAAAACAGAACAGGAAATGCAGGAAATTATTATGACAGTTATTGTAGATTTAGGTTTTGAATCTTTTGAACAGAAAGATAATACTTTATATGCGTATATACCCACAGATATTTTTGATGAAAATGCTTTACAAAATGTGCTGAAAGAATATCCTATCCTTAAAAATATACCTTATGGTATAAAACACATACCCGCAGAGAACTGGAATGCCGTTTGGGAAAGTAATTTTACTCCTGTTTCACTGTATCCTGATGTATTGATAAGAGCAGAATACCATAATGCTGATGAAGACGCTCACTACAAGCATGTTATTCTTATACAACCCAAAATGGCATTTGGTACAGGACACCACGAAACTACTCAAATGATGTTACAAGCCATGCAAAGTCTTGATTTTGTAGAAAAAAACATATTAGATGTAGGTTGTGGTTCAGGGATTTTATCTATTTATGCAAGTTTTTTAGGTGCGAAACACATTACTGCCATAGATATTGATAGTTGGTGTATAGAAAACACACAAGAGAATGCCGTATTGAACAAAGTGAAAAATATCCATGCATATCTAGGAGATATAAGCACTGTTACTGAAAAAGAATATGATATTATTCTGGCAAATATAAACCGAAACGTTATTATATCACAAGTGGAAAGCTACAAATCAAGATTGAAATCAAACGGATTTTTAATAGTAAGTGGGTTTTTGCTTACAGATAAAGCTCTTGTTCAGGAAAAGGCACAAAACTTACGTATGAACATAGCTCAGGAATGGCAGATAAAAGACTGGGTATGCATCATTTTTCAGAACAATCAATAATGCTTAATTTTGACCCATGGTATTTTTTTTCAAGTTTTACTGTATTTACATTTTATCCATATTTCTTTTTTGGTTGATAGGCTATGGTATAAAAAAACTGCTTAAAATCTCTGATAGTCTCAGCTATACCTCCATATTATTTAACACTCTTACAGGACTTATTGCCTTTGCTACAATAGTCGCCATAATTTCTACAAAAGGAAAAACTGTGATGATTTTGAGTATTTTATTTGGTGCTATACTCTACCTTGTACATAAAAAAGAAAAGAATGTAAATACTGTTGAGTCTTCAAACAGTAAAGAAATTAAACTCATTTTTTTAAATCTGCTTTTAGGATGCAGTATGATATTTATTCTACTCTTTTTTTCTTATACCAAAGATAATTTCATTGTTTTTCTTAATAGTGATTATTGTTTTTATGCAGATTTATCTTACCAGATTATACATACAGGTGTGGAACATTACTATACAAATTATGTAATGCCCCCAAGCGGATTACAACCCTATCATTATCTGGAAATATGGCTTAATGGAGGAGTTGCTCTATTTACACAACAAAATTACTTGATGGTTTTTTTGTTGGTTACTTACCCGATATTTATCTTTTTAGTCTATACAGGACTTTGCGTTTTGCTGAACCATATTTCGTTTAAACCTGCTTTTATACCATGGGTTGCATTTTTAGCTACCTTTACAACAGGTATATTTATTCCTGATATTCCTTTTTATCAGTACCTGCAAAAAAAATTCTATGTGGATTTATACACCAATATCTTGTGGGATTATCATAAACTATCCATACCCTACACTTTCATTGTTACAACTATTATATTATTTATAAAAAGAGAAATAAAATCAGCTTATATAGTTTTATTGTATATCCCTGTATTTTATTCAACAGTTGCTCCTGCCTTGTTTTGTGGTATAGGGTTGCTTGCTGTATACTTGTTGTTATTTAAAAAAGAACACGGAAAATGGTTATTTGGACAGTTGGTAATAGCCTCTACTATTTTATTTCTCTTTTATGCTGTTTTTCAGGATAAAAGTGTATCTCTATCATTGGTTTTGGATACAAACATCAGAAATAAAATAAATATTATAGGAAATACCACACTGGGCATATTCTTTATATACTGGTATATTCTGTTAATTGCTTTTATTTTTTTGAGAAAAGAAGTAATATCTATGTTCAGGTCGCTGCCATATACATGGCTTATAATCTTTGTGCCTGTTTTCGGGTTATTGACTTGGGCTATGTTGAGCAAAAATTTAGATAGTGTGCAAATGTTCAGCAATGTAGCAATGCTTGTTCTTAATAGTAGTGCTATTGGGGTTTTGTTTATGTTATTGAAAGATAAAAGAAAAACCATTTTTTTTATTTTACTCATCTTTATTTCGGGATGCAGCATGTATTATAAGGTTTTTCGTAATTTCGCAGGAACAAATTATAAGGTAGAAACTGAGAAATTAAAATTGATTAAAAAAATATTTGAAAATAATCCAAACAGGTTGGGTGTGTTTTTAAGGGATACTTCAGAATTTAAGATTTCTTTATTTAGAGTAAATGGCTATTCTTCCTCTATGGTGTATGATTTCAGTTGTGTGTTCTCTGATAATTATGCTGTTTTACTGAATGTGCATGAGGTTAATCCTACTGTTTTTTCAGAAACTCACAAACAAAAAATAGCCGAAAAAATGGTAAAAATATCTATATTCAACCGTTATATAGAGAAACAAAAACGTGAAAATAGATTTGTCAGTATAGAAAAAAGTCAGCTTGATTTTATCAAAGAGTACAAAGTGAGCTATATAGCCACCAAACCGAACTATGTTTTACCTGCTCATTTGGCATCATTAGTCAAGGAAAAAGTAGATTTAGGAGATTTGATTATATATTTGCTAGACTAAAACAAATCAAAGTAATAATTTAATTTTTTATTATGCTGTTTTTTATTAAATTTTACTGTATTTACACTTTATCCCTTCTTATTTTATGGACAATAGGTTTTGGAATAAAGAAACTGCTCAAAATCTCTGAGGGCATAAGCTATATTTCTATATTGTTCAATATATTGATAGGAATTATTACTTATTCCACCATAGTGGCAATTATTTGTACAAAAGGCAAAACAGTCATGATTTTTAGCGTTCTTTTAGGAATAATATTGTACTTTATACATAAAAAAGAAAAATCGAACATTATTCAAACATTGGATAAAAATCACATCAAGCAGGTATTGTTTCATTTGATTATAGGTGCAACGCTAACATATACTATGTTTTTTGTTATATACGTAAGAAACAATTTTATATATATACCCTCTCCTATGGTTGATTATCCTTTTTATGCAAATTTGTCTTACCAGATTATACATACAGGCGTGGAACATTGCTATACAAATTATGTAATGCCCCCAAGCGGATTACAACCCTATCATTATCTGGAATTATGGCTTAACGGCGGTATAGCCACATTTACACAACAAAATCATTTGTCAGTTTTACTGTTAGTTACTTATCCGACATTCATTTTCTTGATATATACAGCCACCTGTATTTTATTCAAACATATATCAATCAAACCTGCTTATGTACCATGGCTTGCATTTTTAATTACTTTTACAAATGGGATTACCTCTGACATTGGAATATACCAATATCTTGAAAAAAAATTTTACATAATTGCATTTATCAATACTTTTTGGACGTATCATAAATTTGCTATACCCTATACCTTTGTAATTATTGCTATTTTGTTATTTATAGAAAAAAAAGTAAAACTGGCATATATAGTTTTGTTATATACCCCTGTATTTTATTCAACGGTTGCACCTGCCATATTTTGTGGAACAGGGTTATATGCTCTTTATTTGTTATTGTTTAATAAAGTTCATGGAAGATGGCTTACGGGGCATTTAATCTTGATAGCTACTGTTTTGTTTCTATTTTATACTTTTTTTCAAGATAAAAATATTGTACTCAATGACGTATCAGAACACCACTATTCAATCAAAACAAAGATAAACCTTGTTGGCAGTATCCTTATTGGTATTTTTTGTGTTTACTGGTATATATTTGTACTGATATTTCTTTTTTTAAGAAATGAAGTAATACGCATATTTTCTGATTTTCCCTATACGATGCTTGCTTTGAGTATCACGGGAAGTAGCTTATTGCTATGGGGATTTGTATGGAATGAAAGCCTGGACGGGATACAGATATTTACAAACATAACTATACCTGTTCTCAATATTGTCACTATTGGACTTTTGGTATTATTATTGAAATATAAAGGAAAAAGAGTTTTTGCTATTGTATTCATTTTTGTTTCAGGAAGTGGTATCTATTACCAACTATACATGAACTTAGCTAGTGCCCTACTTGACAAAAATGCTACAAAAGAAATTGAGAAACTTAATTTAATACAAAAAACTTTTGAAAACAAGTCTGAAAGAACGGGTGTATTTTTGAGAGGTAAAATAGAATTGAATGGCTTAATAACCTCCAACATATACAACATACATGGATATTCTACATCTATTGTGTACGATTTTTCTTGTGTATTTTCTGACGGTTATGCTGTTTTATTAAACGTTCATGAAGCAAGTCCTTATACTTTTTCAGAGGTACATGCACAAAAAATAGCTCAAAAATTCATAAAAATATCTGTATTTAACCGTTATATAGAGAAACAAAAACGTGAAAATAGATTTGTCAGTATAGAAAAAAGTCAGCTTGATTTTATCAAAGAGTACAAAGTGAGCTATATAGCCACCAAACCGAACTATGTTTTACCTGCTCATTTGGCATCATTAGTCAAGGAAAAAGTAGATTTAGGAGATTTGATTATATATTTGCTGAACTAAATACGCAACACATCCGTTTATTTTCAGTTTTGTTTTTGACTTTGTAGACAATCCGTTTGCACCGCAACAGCTGACTGTCAGGTTAAGAAGATAAATCATAGTGCATAAAACCTTATGCTTCAAACTTATAACCTACGCCTTTTACCGTTGTAATATAATCTTCTCCTATTTTTTCACGTAGTTTACGGATATGTACGTCTACGGTTCGGTCTACTACGAGAACGTCTGTACCCCATACATTTTCCAAAAGTACATTTCGGCTGAACACTTTGCCCGGTTTGGAAGCTAAAAAGTACAGAAGTTCAAATTCTTTTTTGGCGAGGATAATTTGAGTACCGTCATCTTTGGTAACGAGAAAGGTTTCTCTGTTAATTTCCAAATCTTTTATTTTAATGATTTTAGGTTTTTCGGTATCTACTTCTGTATCTCTGCGTAAAATAGCATTTATCCTGCTGATGAGAATACGGGGTTTAATCGGTTTTTGGATATAATCATCTGCACCTGCATCAAAACCAGCCAGTTCGGAATATTCTTCCACACGAGCAGTAAGAAACAGGATATGCGTCTGGCGGAATTCAGGCATTTCCCTTAATCTGCGACAAGTTTCTATACCGTCCATTTTGGGCATCATTACATCAAGGATAATGATTTTAGGGATTGTTTTTTTGGCTATTTCCAAGGCTTCTACACCGTTGGTAGCGCGGTATATTTCAAAATTATTTTGTTGTAGATTATACTCTAATAAATCTAAAATATCTGTTTCATCATCTACGATTAGTACTTTGATAGCACTCATATTTGCAAAAGTATGGATTTAACATTTGGATTATGTTACTTGAATGTAAATATACAGTAAATTTACTTACGAAATTGTTTTCCATGGTGTTTTTTCGGTGTTTGCCAAGAATAATTTTTGTACATTTTTGAGTTAATATGTATTTTTGAATATGAAAACTACCTTCCAATATCTTGGACATTCTTGTTTTTTATTAGAGACCAATGGTCATAAAGTATTATTTGACCCTTTTATATCAGGTAATCCTTTGTCTGATGCACAAAAAATTGACATAAAGTCCATTATGCCTAATTTTATTTTAATCTCACATGGGCATGCAGACCATATTCTTGATGCTGTAACCATTGCACAGCAATCAGGGGCTACGTGTGTGTGCAGTTGGGAGATTCACGAATGGCTACAAAAACAAGGGGTTACTAATACACACCCTATGAACACGGGCGGATTTTGGAATTTTCCTTTCGGAAAAGTACAGGCAGTTATAGCCCATCACAGTTCAGGACTTCCTGACGGCACGTATGGAGGTAATCCTATGGGTTTTGTGCTTAGCCTGGCAGATTTAACCTTATATTATTCAGGAGATACCGCTTTGACATTGGATATGCAACTTATTCCCAAACGTCATAATGTAGATATTGCGGTTTTACCTATTGGAAGTAATTTTACTATGGATATTGATGATGCCCTTACAGCGGCACAGTTTGTACAATGCAAAAAAGTTATTCCCGTACATTATGACACGTTTGGATTTATTGTAGTAGATAAAGAAGAATGTATTATCAAAGCTAAAAAAGCAGGAGTTGAACTCCATTTTGTAGGTATCAGAGAAACTATTTCGTTAAGTTAAAAAGTTACATTTTAATACCTTCTTCAATTCTATTGTATATTCATTTTTTCTACCATGAACATTTTATCGCATCACCCTAAATACTATAACCGTGAATTAAGTTGGATACTTTTTAATCAACGTGTATTAGAAGAAGCCTGTAATCTCAATCACCCTTTATTGGAGCGGTTGAAATTTCTCGCTATTTTCAGTTCCAATTTAGACGAGTTTTTTATGATTCGCGTAGCAGGATTAAAAGACCAGATTGAAGCCCAGATTACCAATTTATCTCCTGACGGTTTAACAGCACAACAGCAAATCCTTAAAATCTCTGAACTTCTCCACCCTTTGGTAGAAAAGCAGAATAAAATTTTACAAGAGCAGATATTACCCGAATTACGCAAGCATAAAATCCGCTTGCGTCATTATTCTGCTTTGAATGACACTCAAAAACAGGAATTGAAAGAGTATTTTTATGCACAAGTATTTCCTGTGCTTACTCCACTGGCAGTAGACCCTGCACATCCTTTTCCGCCCTTAAACAATTTGGGTTTGAATATCTTGGTTATTCTTAAAGGAAGTTCAAAAGAGGAGAAAAAAATAGCGGTGGTTCAAGTTCCTCGTATTTTACCCCGTTTTGTGCCTATTCATACCTCTTCACAGCATTATGATTTTATTTTGATGGAGCATCTGATAGAAGAGCATATAGATACATTGTTTCCAAATATGAAAGTGGTTTCTGTGGAGGAGTTTAAAGTTACCCGTAATTCTGATATGGAGATTTCTGAAGCAGAAGCTGATGATTTGCTCAAATTGATAGAAAAAGAACTTCGGAAAAGACGACTTGGCACAGTGGTTCGTCTGGAAGTAAGTAAAAAAATAGATGCCGATACCCGCGCTTTTCTCAAAGGTGTGCTCAATTTAGAAGAACATGATATTTATGATATTGATGAGTACCTCAATATTGTAGATTTTATGGAATTAGTAAAGTTAGACATTCCTGAGCTTAAAGACGAACCTTTTATGCCTGCACCTTGCAAAGCTGTTCTGGAAACAGGAGATATTTTCGAAGCCATCAAAAGGCAGGATATTATTTTGCATCATCCTTACGACAGTTTTAATGTTATTGTAGATTTGGTAAAATCTGCTGCCAATGACCCGAATGTATTAGCTATCAAACAAACACTATATCGTACAGGGGGAGCAAATTCACCTATTGTCCAGGCATTGAAAGAAGCGGCAAACAATGGCATTCAGGTCAGTGTACTCATAGAACTTAAAGCCCGTTTTGACGAAAACAACAATATTACTTGGGCAGAGGAATTAAAAATGGCAGGTGCTAATGTTGTTTATGGGCTTCTTGGCTTAAAAACACACTGCAAAGTACTGATGATTGTACGTCAGGAAGGGAATAAAATTGTACGTTATGTACATATAGGTACAGGAAACTATAACGTGCATACGGGAAAATTATATACAGATATTAGCATTTTTACCTGTCAGGAAGAAATAGGCAATGACGTTACGGAACTTTTTAACCTTCTCACAGGCTACTCCAAACAAGAATCATGGCGTATGCTTGCGGTTGCTCCTATTAACATCAGGCAGACATTATTATACAATATACAGGAAGCCGCCAAACAGCATACTCCTGAACAACCCAGTAGCATACGGGCTGTACTTAACGCCTTAGTAGATACAGAAATTATAGATGCTTTGTATATGGCTTCTCAAAAAGGAGTAAAAATTTCATTGGTAGTAAGAGGTATCTGTTGTTTAAAGGCAGGTATTCCGGGTTTAAGTGAAAATATTACTGTCAAAAGTATTTTGGGCAGATATTTAGAACATTCCCGCATTACACACTTTAAATACGGAAACACAGAAAAACTATTTATTGGCAGTGCAGACTGGATGCCAAGGAACTTAAATAAACGAATTGAGGTTTTACTCTTGGTCAAAGAAAAGCATATAGTAGAACGACTAAAGCACATATTAGATATAATGATAAGCGACAATGTACAATCCTATACTCTCCAAAATGATGGATTTTATCTCAAAACCATTCCCAAAAACACAGAAAAACGCATACATGCCCAAGAAACATTTATGAACGAAGCCGCTTACAGAACCAAACAAATCAATAACATACTCTAAATTTTTATCTGCTAAATTTACGTATATGAAACAAAAAAAAACACTGGATATGAAAGAAAATACAACAGAAGAATCATTGACACATGCAGACACAGAACAAACGGAAAACCCTGATGCCTTTTTAGAACAGGTACTCAAACCTATTACCCTCACCAAAGAAGAAATTGACATCATTTTTGAAAAAGAAATGCTTCCGCACATCAACGCACTATATACTTTTGCTTTTCGCTTAACGAATAATGAAGATGATGCCAATGATTTAGTACAGGAAACGTATCTCAAAGCGTATCGGTTCTTTGGCAGTTATGAACAAGGTACGAATGCCAAGGCATGGTTATACCGCATTTTGAAAAACAGTTTTATCAACAATTACAGAAAACAATCCAAAGAACCCAATAAAATTGATTACGAAGAAGCAGAAACCATCTTTCATTCCGAAAAAAACAACTATAACCCTATTGATAGCAGAGATAAGGTGTTCAAAGGTTTGCTCGGCGATGAAGTATCCAATGCACTGATGGCATTGCCATTAGACTTTAAAACCGTCATTATGCTTTGCGACATTGAAGGCTTTACCTATGAGGAAATTGCCAAAATTGTAGATACACCCATAGGTACGGTTCGCTCACGATTACATAGAGGACGAAAAATGCTCAAAGAAATGCTGGCTAAATATGCCGCTTCTCTGGGATACGATATATCAGAAGAACACGAAAATTCCACACAAGACGAAAATTCAGAAACTAATTAAAACAAAAATCAGTTCTTATACATTATTTAAGATAACAGAAAGCAACATGGAACAAAAAGATAATACAAATAATGAAAACGAGAAACATCTCACCGAAGTAGACTGTGATGAGGTTATCCGCAAGTTAAATATGATTTTAGATGGAGAAGTAGCCAAAGAAGAAGAAAATAAACTTCTTCACCATATTGACGATTGTAATAATTGTTTAGAACAGTATCATATTGAAAAATCTTTCAAGGAACTTTTGAAATCAAAACTCCAAAATCTTAATGTATCTGTATCTTTAATTCAGACCATTAAAAACCGCATCAGTGGAAAATAATGAAAAGCAAGTCTTCAATTGTACTCTTTACACTCCTTGCGTTTGCAGTTGTTTTTCTCATATTTGTATATTTCATTACCCGAAACTCCAAAAACATACTTGCCCAAGAGGTAGTGTTTATTTACGAAAACAATACAAAAAACAAACCCCAAAATCTTCAGACCAATCTTGCAGAATTAGATAAAAGGTATTTCAACAATCAATTAAAAGTAATCCCTCAATGGGATAACTTTTCATTTACAGGCGCACAAGTTATCAAAGCAAAAAATGAACAACCTGTACTTATGCTTTTCTATCAAAACAATTCTTACCAGTCTCCTTTGATAACGCTTGTGTACTCAAATGAGTATGTCAAACAAAGCACTGTCAAACCTTACAAAAAATGGAATACCGCTTTTATTACCTACAAGGACTACGAAATGCCATTTTTTGAGAAAGATGAGTATGTTTATGTGGCAGTATGTGCTTTTAATACAATTACGCATCTCAATGGTGCTATAGACCTTAACAGAGAGAAAGACTGGCAACTCACCTTAAAATCTTTACAATGGATACCTATAACGCTTTGATTTATCTTTCTTTGAGAGCAACTACGTATTTTTTTGGTGTGTCCCTTCACGGCATTTTATAGTACAGAAGCAGCATGCTACGTTTCTACGCTATCACTTTGGGGTACACCTGCTTGCACAGGCTGCTTCACACCCTTCACGCAAAGTACATGTTACAATTAAAACCATTCTTGCACTGTTTTTGACAGTTGAGGTGGAAAGTGTTTTGGTAAGTGAAAAAACGCCTTAACTTTCTAAAAAACATCTTTGCTACTTAGTTAAAGTTTCTCTATTTCTTCTTTGGTCAAACCTGTTTTTTCCATAATGGTTTCCACCGTTACGTCCAAAGATAAGAGCAATTTTGCAGTTTCAAGCAGTTTTTGGTGTTCTTGTTCTGCCCGTTTTTTTTCTTCGTTTAGCAGTTTATCTTTTTCTTCTGCCCGTTTTATCACTTGTTGCAGTATTGCCTCATATTTTAAGGTTGCTTCCTGATACCCTTCTTCGTGGGCATAGTCCAAAACATTTTGCCAATCATTGTATTTTTTAAGGCTTTCCATATATTCTTTTCTTTGTTTTTCATTTAAGGCACTGTATTCTGCCAAAAACTATCTAAACAGTTATATCAAAGTTTATGGTATTCAAATTCTATAGATGCAATATCTTTTTCTTCTATACGAATAAGCCGCGTGAAAGATTTTTTCTCACGACAAACGAACACTATCTGAACCGGAAACTTAAACACGTTATACTTTTGTACAAATGGTGCATCTTGTACGTATTGAGGAGAAACAGACATAGATGGAAGCATTGTAAAAATTAAGATAGTATCTGCACTTGTGTATTGGTATCTGTGTGCAGGCATATTCCAATACATTGTGTCTGGGAGTGCGTTCATGTTGTTTAGAGTAAGATTTTTTCGGTGCAAAGTGTCTTTACAGGGTATAACTTTTCTCTGACGGTTTTCAAGGTAAATATGTTCTGTAACTGGGTTCATTAGAGTACGTACTGTGGCAAAATGTGGTCTTTGGTGCAAATAAACAGTTTTTACTTTGTTTTTTTTAACAATGAGCAAAGTGTAATGGGTATCAGTTTTGGCAGTGGTGTATTCAATAGTTTGAAATAAAATCTCGCCTTCTATGAGTTGCAGGGGTACTGTTTTTTTTGTCTTGCAAGCACTTAGCAAAGCACTCATAACACAAATAATACTGATATATAAGGTATATTTCATGGCAAAAAGCACAATTTACGTATATTTTTGTTAATTTTGTACGCGCAGGCAATCTGGGCTTAAATTTTTTATAGAAGTGATGTTTAAGAAGAAAAAAACAAAAAACACAGATGAAATGTCATTTTTAGAGCATTTGGAAGAGTTACGTTGGGCATTGATACGCGGATTGTTGGGTTGGATTATTCTGACCATAACCGCTTTTAGTATGAAAAATTACATTTTCGGGTACATCATATTTGGTCCCAAAAGGCAAGATTTTTTTACGTATCAGCTATTACAGCGTATAGGTATTTCGTACAAAGCCCCTGATTTCCCTTTGGTCAGTACTACGCTTACGGGACAATTTACCTCACATTTATTGGTATCTGTCTATTCAGGTTTTATATTAGGTTTTCCATTTATTTTCTGGCAACTATGGAGATTTGTAAAACCGGGATTATATCCCAATGAAGTAAAAGCAACCAGAGGTGTAGTAGGATATGCTACTTTTTTGTTTGTGGTAGGTTTATTGTTTGGATATTTTGTTATTACCCCGATTTCTTTGTCTTTTTTGGTACAATATAGCGTAGATGATGTACATACTGTAAAAAATATGTTTCATTTGGGAGATTATATTTCGGTAGTTTCTTTGCTTACTTTTGCTTTCGGGATTATTTTTGAAATGCCTTTAATCATTTATTTTTTGGCAAAAATAGGCATCATGACCCCACCTTTTATGCGTCATTATCGCAAGCATGCCATATTGGTTATATTTATTCTCTCTGCCTTGATTACTCCTACAACAGACATGATTACACAGCTGATTGTAGCTATTCCTATGCTGTTTTTATATGAAATCAGTATTTTGGTGGCAGGCAGGGTTCAAAGACGAAAAGAAAGAGAGGAAAAATTGCTTAACAACAGTGAATTAAGTACATCTACGGCATAAAAAAAGCGAAAATACTAAATCCTATGGCAATAAGACCAATCAAACAACTCATTATCCACAGGCGATAGTTTCTTGCTACCAAAGAGATAGGAGATAATACCAGTGCTAACTGATACAAACCCTCAGCAATGTCATATTTGTCAGATTTTGCATCTGCGTTTTTATATTCTTTTTCGTAGTTTCTTGCTTCTTTTTCTATCTCCTGTTTTTCTTTTTTGTATTCTGCAATTTTTCCTTTATAGTACTCTACTTTTTTGGTTTCTTTTTGAATAATTTCTGCATCGGCAGGGTTTTTACTGTCTTTGCGTTGCAAAATATCTATTTCCAATTTATCTTTTTCGCTCTCTGCTAAACTTTGCTTGATACTTTTTGCCTGATAAAAACTCCAACTATCATTGGTTTTTACAAGGTTAATAAATACGTCATCACCTGCGGCATTGTTCAGAATATTAGCAACCGCTAAAAAAACCGCTATGATAGAAGTAGTTAAAGCATTCAGTTTTTCTAACTGTTCTAATTCTATTTGTCTGCGAGATTTTTCTTTTATATTGGTAGAATTGTTTTCAGTATCAGTATTTATGTTTTCGGCATTTGGCTCATTTTGTGCATTGACCATATTCATTTGATAATTGGCTTGTGTATTTTGTAATTTATTTTTTTTTCTACCTCGCTTTATCATAGCACAAATATACATTTTTTAACTATTTATCTTGTGTGAATGTATCATTTTTTGGGCGTTCCTGCTTCGCAGTCGGCGTGCTACGGGCTACGCTATCGCTTCGGTGCGTTGCACCATGCGTGCAAGCACGCATGCCCTCCGCATGCCTAACGCGAAAGAAGTGTTTTTTTGTGGG
>Ga0272446_1005866_pt1 | contig 13212 bp, 11 predicted proteins | sample YNPCB0061_FD_194587 | JGI IMG/M metagenome (GOLD analysis project Ga0272446, IMG submission 194587) | Hot spring microbial mat communities from Yellowstone National Park, WY, United States - YNP-CB-006-1 | ecosystem: Environmental > Aquatic > Thermal springs > Hot (42-90C) > Sediment | place... | reverse complement strand
GCGTCGGAAAAGCCCCGTAGCCTGCGCCGGAAAGCCCCGCAAAGGCTCGAAGCCCGCACACCCAACCGCGCGGCCACCCAAAACGACCCTCACCAACATCCAGCCAGACAGTTATTCGAGGTGTCCAATTGAGTCCACACCCTAGTTCGCCGCAGAGGGGATCGGCGGCTCGGCCTCAAAGATGGAAGCGATCGTCGCCATAGACATCAGGAAATGGGCTGAAGTCGTTCGGTGACTGGCGCTCGCGCAGATTGATCGGCTAGCGTTTCGAAAGGATCACGGGCAAGTCGGTGCCGGATGCCGAATACTGACTTCTCCACTCCTGCCATAGACCGGATCGCGGAAAGCAGCGCGCAGCTGGGGAAGTTTTGACTGCATCCGGCCCGTTTCGCTCGCTGGTATTCCGGCTTGCGATGAAACGCTCTATGCACGATCGGTCTCGGTCGGGCGCGTGCTCGTACCGCCGCTCAGAGTGAAGGAGAGCCCGCGCATGCATGTGCCGCTGCACGAGGATGCCATCGTCATCGATGGGCTGATCGTCTCGCGTTGGGGGCCGGCAGTATTCCGCGACATGCAGCGAGGCGGGCTCACGGCCGCAAACTGCACCTGCTCGGTCTGGGAGGATTTTCGCGCGACGATGCTGAACATCGCGCGCTGGCAACGCTGGTTCGGCGAGCATGACGATCTCATCACGCCCGTGCGCAGTGCCGCTGACATCCGCCGCGCCAAGCGCGAGGGGCGCGTTGGAATCATCCTGGGTTTCCAGAACACCTCAGCGATCGAGGACAGGCCAGAGACGCTCTCGCTGTTCAAGTCGCTCGGCGTCGGCGTGATCCAGCTCACCTACAACACGCAGAACCTCGTCGGCGCCGGCTGCTGGGAAGCCAAGGATGGCGGCCTCTCAGGCTTCGGCGAGGAAGTGGTCGCCGAGATGGCGCGGCAGCGCATCCTCGTCGATCTGTCCCATGTCGGCGCGCGTACGGCAGCGGATGCCGTCGCCGCATCGCCGCTGCCGTGCGCCTACACCCATGTGGCACCGGCTGGGATGTTCGCGCACCCGCGCAACAAGAGCGATGCGGAACTGCGCGCGGTGATCGAGCGTGGCGGCTTCGTCGGCGTCGCGCCCTATCCGCCCTTCATGCCGCGCGGTGCGGACTCGACGCTCGAAGATGCCCTCGACGTGATTGCTTACATGATCGACGTCTGCGGCGAGGCGTCCGTCGGCATCGGCACCGATTTCACGCAGGGCCAGGACGAGGCGTTCTTCGACTGGCTTCGCCACGACAAGGGCCATGCGCGGCGGGTGAACCCCGGCCGTGGAACCGCGCCGTTCCTGCGCGGTCTCGACACCCTCGCCGACTATCCCGCACTGACCGCCGCGATGCAGCGACGGGGCTGGAGTGAGGCAAGGATCCGCGGCGTTCTCGGCGAGAACTGGCTCCGCTTCCTCGGCGACGTCTGGGGCGGCTGAAGCGTCGCGATCAGGTGTGGAAACCGATGAGGCCGGCGGTGCCGAGCACACCGGGCGGCAACGCCAGCCCTCCGCCAGGCAGCGCCGCCGGCGTCACGCCAGCCTCAGCAAGCACGCGCCGCAGCAGCGCCTCGTCACGCACGCGGAATATGATGGCCCCCGCGCGCCCGCCAAGCGAGGCTTGCGCCGCGCCTGGAAACGCTGCCTCAAGGCGCGCTGGTGTCAGATATGTGATGCGCGCCGTGCCCGTTGCGATCTCCAAGCCATCCGGCACGCACCTCACATTCGCTGCCCCAACGAGGACCGCATAGAGGGGGGCGAGTGCCGTCGGATCGGCGACCGCAAGTGCCACCTCGGCGGTCCCGATCACGCCGTTCGGATGCGCCATCAAGTCACGCCGCCAGATCAGATCAGGGGTGGCATGCTCGATCAACTCGATCTCGGGCATGTCGTCATCGGCAAGGCCAGTCGGCAGCGTGGCGAGGCGGAATGTCACGATGCGTTCCGCGCCACCGACGGTAACGGGTCGGCTGAAATCGAATGCCTTGCGCACCGGCACGCCAGCCGCGGCGAGTGCTGCCACCGCATCGTCACGGCCGGCGGCCCGGAGCAGCGCGGCGTTGAGGCCGACAGCAACGCTGTGGCGCTGTGCCGGCACCTCATGCGCAGGGCCGGAGAAGGCCAGGTAGCTCCCATCGTCGAGCGCGATGGCGCAGGAGGCGATGCCCTCAAGGCGGTTCAGCGACGGCTCCGCCGGCAGGAAGCCGAGCCGGAGGAACCCGGCATGCGCGACCGTCGCATCATGCACGCGCAGATCGGTGTGGTCATAGCCGGTGATCGCCGCGAGTCCAGCTCGCCCGTCCTGTCGGTTCATGCCTTGCCGTCTCCCTCCATGCTGCGCGCAGCGACCTCGACGATCGCCGCGGCAACCAGCCCCGGTGCATTCCACGGGATCTCATGGTCCGACACGTCGGTGATGCGAAATGCCACGAGGTTCAGCCGCGCGGCAAGCGCCCGCTGCGCGGCAAGCGCGCGGTCATGCGCGGCCGCCTCGGTCATGCCAGGCGGTACCGCAACAGCGCCGCGTGACGATGCAAGCACGATCGCGGGCTGCGGCGGCGATGGCGCCGCGTCAGCTTCGGCCGCAACATCGGTGAATGTGGCGAGCTCAGCCCTCGTCGCCGCAAGGTCCTTGGCCGACTGCGACAGCCTCGCCCAGGCCGCGATCATCGTCGCCGCTGTCACAGCCTCGGGCATCGGGGCACGCATGCCGACCGCGCGCCATGCGCGCCAGAGGCCAAGCTGTGCGAGCGGCACCTTCCAGCCAAACGCGCGGGCAAAGCCGGACCGTACGACATCGGCGGCCAGTGGCGCGGGCGTGGTCTCGACGAGCACGAGCCCCACGATATCGGAAGCGTATCGTTGGGCATGCAGGCGCGCGATGTTGCCGGGATAGGAATGCGCCACGAGCAGCCATGGGGGCGCCACTCCGAGCGCTTCCAGCAGGGCACGCTGGTCTGCGATGGCGGCCGCCGCATCGCGGCGCCTGCGCGCAGGCCCACTCCAGTTGTGGCCGGCCCTGTCGATCATCACCGTCAGCCAGGACGGCCCAAGCGCCTCGACCACACCGGGCCAGGCGAGGCTGCCGACAGTGAGCCCACCATCGAGGATGATCGCCGGCACGCGCGGACCCAGGCGCTCGCCGCGCACTGTCGCGTGCAGCGTCGTGCCGCCGACGGTGACGAGCCGCCCCGGCATGGGAAGGCGCTGTCGCTCACGTGCGCTGGCGATCCGCTCCGCCACGCTGCCGGTCACTGCCGCCGCACCGAGCACGAGGATCGTTTCGACGATCATTCTGTATCGGGCGCGCTGTCATCTGGCGCGTTGTCACGGAACGCCTTCTCGACCGCTGCCATCGACATCACCAGCGCGGGGGGAATGGTCATGGCGGCAGCGACCGTGATCGGGCCATTGAACGTGGCCGAGCAGTTGCCCGATGCGTAGAGGCCTGGGATGACGCTGCCATCGACCGAGATCGCCTGCCCATCGGGCGTGGTCATGAGCCCACCCTTGGTGCCGACCGATGACGGGGCGTTCGGCCATGCATAGAAGGGGGCCTTCTCGATGGTGCCAAGCGTGTGGTGCGGGCGCGAGTGATCGCCGAAATACTGGTCATAGGCGCCCTCGCCGCGCCCGAAGTCGAGATCCTTGCCGGCACGCGCGAAGCCGTTGAACCGCGCGACCGTGGCGACCAGGCGCTCGGACGGAACGCCAAGCCGGGCTGCAAGGCTCTCGAGCGTGTCAGCCCGGATCAGCCAATCCGGGTCGGGTTGGCCAGGCTGCAGCGTCATCAGCACCGGGTATCGCGCGCGATACTGGGCGTCGAACACGGTCCACGAGCGCAGATTCGGCTGTTCCCCGGTCGCCGGATCGCGTGCGTAGAAGGCGAGTGCGCTGTTCTGCGCGCTCTCGTTGACGAAACGTTCGCCGCGGCTGTTCACCCAGATGAGGTGCGGCCAGATCCTGTCCCCGGTCAGCCACGTACCGATCAGTGTGCCTTCGTAGGGTTTTGCTCCCGGAAGGACCTTGCCGGGCAGGAACCAGGCCTCGTCCATCGCACCGAGCTGCGCCCCGACCTCGCGCGCGAGCCGCACGTGATCGCCACGATTGACCGGTGGCGTCATCGTCTCCTCGATCGGGCCGGGAAGGAACTCGGCCATCAGCGCCTTGTCATGGTCGAAACCGCCGGTTGCGAGAACGACGCCGCGCCTCGCACGGTAGGTGATCTGCGTTCCCTCGCGCTCGCATACAACGCCAACGATCCGAGGCCCATCACGCACAAGCCCCTTAACGCGCGTATTGAGCGCGAAACGCACGCCACGTGCGAGGCACGCCTCGACCAACCCGAGCACGAAGGCGTAGCCCATGCCGTAGCGACCGCGGAACTTCCGCCATGCCACCTTCAGTCCGAGCTTCAGCTTGCCGAGACGCGTGAGCAGGAACGGCACGCGCATCGTCTGGAAATCCATGTAGCGGAGATGGACAGCGGGCCCTGGCATATGGCGGATGCGACCCGCGAGCGGGCCGAGGCGCGGCTTCTCCAGCAGGTCTGTACCGAGATGGCGCGCGCTGCTGCCCTCGTCCCACTCTGCAAAGCTGTCAGGATAGTTGGTGAGGTAGAAGCGAAGCCGCGTATGGGTTTCGAGGAAGCCGATCGCGTCGTTGATCCGATCGAAGAAGACCGCCCAGCGGGGATCGTCCGCGCGGTCACCAAGGCAGCGGCGGACATAGGCTTCCGCCGTCGCGCGATCATCCTGGTGCCCTGCGGCGCGGGCGAAGCGGTTGAATGGCACCCAGAGATTCGCACCCGACCAGGAGGTCGTGCCGCCAAGCTGGTCGGTTGCCTCGACGACGAGGGCCGAACCGCCACGAACGGATGTCGCGAGCGCTGCCATCAGGCCTGCTGCTCCCGATCCGACGGCGATGATGTCGACGGTCGTTCCGTCATCGGGGTCGAGTGCTGGATGGCCAGTCATCGTGTCGCATTCCGCCGAAGTTCACTCACGCGCAACAGCGTGCGATGGCCTGGGCAATGACGCAACCCTGGGCAATGACGCAACAAGGAAAATGGCCGATCAGGGCAGGAATGCTTCTCGATCCCGCAGACTGCTGGGAAACCCTCGGATATGGCAGGTCGCCGGTTCTGCGCGCATCAAGCCGGCGAAAACGCTATGTCGTTCATGGGCAAGAATGTGTCGCTCCTCGCAATGAGGCTGCGTCTGTGCGATCCCTAAAGTGTTCGCGAGACGAAACAGGGCTTCCAACGAGAAAACAGGAAAAGGTGGGCAATGGTGAACCGTCGTGAGTTTGCGGCCGGAACGGCCGGGCTTGTCGCTGCGGCGGGTGCGGGACTCGCTACGCCCGCAATCGCGCAGGCGCCGACGTTCCGCCTCAGGATGGCAACGGCGGTGCCAGAGAATTCGTTCTTCCACAACGCCTTCATGAAGCCCTATGCGGACATGGTCGAGACGCTGACCGACGGCCAGGTGCAGATCCAGGTCTTCGGGGCCGGAACGCTCGTGCCGCCGCTGCGCGTGCATCAGGCGGTCCAGGAGGGGACGATCGATCTCGGGCACACGAGCCCCGCCTACCTCGTGAACCTCGACCCGGTGAACGCGCTGTTCTCGGGCCATCCTGGCGGCATGTCGCCTGAGACGATGCTGCACTGGCTCTACGGCATGGACGGGCGGAAGCTCTGGGCGGATTTCCGCCGCGAGACGATGCAGCTTCACCCCGTCATCGCCGGCATCGGCACCACGGAGATCTTCGCCCACTCGAACCGCCGCATCCGAACGCGCGAGGATCTCGTCGGCCTCAAGCATCGCACCTCCGGCGGCTGGGCGACGATCCTGCGGGAACGTTTCCAGGGCGTGCCGACCGTGGTGCCAGCCGGCGACATCTTCACGCTGCTTGAGCGGCGGGGCATCGATTCCATCGAATGGGCCACGCCGGGCTCAAACCTTCCCGAGGGTTTCCACCGCATCACCCGCTACATCATCGTGCCGGGCGTGCATGCCAACTCCTTCCCCTGGGAGGTCGTGATGCGGAGCGCTCGGTGGGACGCGTTGCCCGAGCGCCTGCGGGCACGCATGGAACTCGCCGGCCGCCTCGTTACCTTCGACAGCTACATCACCTTCGGCATCGCCGACCTCGCGGCGATGGAGCAGTTCCGCGCCTCGACGACGAACGAGATCATCGAGCTCGACCCCGCTCTGGTCGCCGACATCAAGAGGGCGGGCCGCGACTGGGCCCGTGAGCAGGCGGTGGCACAGACGGCGAAGGGCAACCCGTGGATGGCGCGGGTGTTCGAGAGCTATGACGGGTTCCAGCAGCACTGGGCCCGCAATGCCTCGTACCGGGCGGACGATCGTGGATGATGCAAGGCAGGGCGTGCCTCACGGCACGCCCGCGCTTGAGCGTCTACTCCGCCCCATCGATGCCGCCTCCCGGCAGGTCGCGCGTGTTGCGATGCTTCTCGCCTACCTGCTGATGGCCGTGATGGTGTTCGAGGTGGTCGCGCGCTACGGGCTCGCGCGACCCACCATCTGGGCCTTCGATGTCTCCTACATGCTGAACGGCAGCCTTTTCGCGCTCGGCCTCGCATGGACGCTGCGTGCGGGCGCGCATGTGCGGATCGACTTCCTGTCCACGCAGCTTCCACGACGCCTTCAGAACGGGATCCTGGCGGCGGTCTATGGCACGCTCGTCCTGCCGGCGGTCGGCTGGCTCGCACTCTCTGCGTTCCGCACTGCGCTGCGCGCATGGCGAACGGGCGAGGTCGAGGCTGTCAGCCCCTGGGCACCGCTGATGTGGCCCTTCTACGCGGTCCTCGCCGCAGGCCTGATCGTGCTCGCACTCCAGCTTGTGGCGGAAACGCTGCGGCACCTCACGGCCGCCGCGCGCGGTTGATCATGGATGCCTTTCCGCCCGGATTGATGTTCGCAGCACTGTTCGGCCTCGTCTTCGCCGGCGTGCCGGTTGCCTTCGCCCTGATCGCAACCTCGTTCCTGTTCGGCCTGCCGGTGCTCGACGACAGGCTCGGCAACCAGTTCTTCGGCCGGTTCTACGAGGTCGCATCCAACAGCGTGCTGACGGCCGTGCCGCTCTTCGTTCTCATGGGGGTGCTGCTCGAAAAGTCCGGCATCGCCGAGCGGCTGTTCCACGCGATGCGGCTGTGGGTCGGGCGGCTTCCGGGCGGGCTCGCGATCGCGGCGATTGCGATGTGCGCGATCTTCGCCGCTGCCACCGGCATCATCGGCGCGGTCGAGGCGATCGTCGGCATGATGGCGATCCCGCCGATGCTCCGCTACGGCTACGAGAAGGGGCTGATCAGCGGCACGATCTGTGCCGGCGGTTCGCTCGGCACGATCATCCCGCCTTCGGTTCTCGTCGTCGTGTACTCCGGCGTCGGCCAGGTGCCTGTCGGTGACCTGCTTGCCGGCATCATGCTGCCGGGCCTTCTGATGGTCGTGCTGTTCATCCTCTACATCTACGTGCGCTGCCGCATTCGCCCGCAGGACGGGCCGCCGCTCGCGGCCGATGAGGTGATGCTGCCCCTGCGCCGCAAGCTCGTGATCACCGCCGCGGGCCTGGTTCCCGCGACCTGCCTCATCGTTGCCGTGCTGGGGTCGATCCTTGCCGGCATCGCCTCGCCGACCGAGGCCGCGGCGATCGGCGCTGCCGGGTCGCTCCTTCTGCTCGTGCTCTACCGCTCCTTCGCCTGGACGGTGCTCGTTGACGCCGCGCGCAAGACTGTCTCGCTCAACGCGATGATCCTGCTGATCGTCGTGGGGGGGATGATGTTCTCCTCGGTGTTCGCCGTGTCCGGCGGCACGACCATGGTGCGCGATACCGTCACGCGGCTCGCCTTGCCGGGCTGGGCGCTCGTGTGCGTGTTCCTGCTCGTGGTGTTCGCGCTCGGCTTCATTCTCGACTGGGTGTCGGTGGTGCTGATCTGCGTGCCCGTGTTCACGCCGTTGATCCGCGTGGCAGGGGTCGATCCGCTGTGGTTCGCGGTGATGGTGATCATCGTGATCCAGACGAGCTATTTCACCCCGCCGATGGCGCCCGCCATCTTCTACCTGCGTGCGATCGCACCACCCGAAATCAGCTACATCGACATGTATCGCGGCGTGATCCCCTTCGTGCTCGCACAGGCCGCCGTGCTTGTCGCGGTCGCGGCATTCCCCTCACTCGCGACATGGCTTCCGCGGGTGCTGCTCGGCGCGTGACGGCGACTGTTCGGTGCCGCGCGCAGGGCACCTGTCTCAGAGGTCAGCGGGGTGCAGCACCACGGGCTTGCCTTGCGGGTGCCGCGCGCCCCCGCTTGGGTCGAAGTCGAGCCGCTCCGGCAGGTCGAGCAGCGTGTGGCCGTAGAGGTGCAGGTGCTTGATCGCCACCGGGCCGTCGATCGCGATCGAGTGGATATCCTCGGGCAGGTAGCAGGCCCCCTCGCCCGGGCCGATCCTGAAACGACCCGCCTCCGTGACATGGGCAACGCCGGCACGATCCTCGCGGCGCCAGACGGTGGTGGGTTCCTCGCCCTCGATGCCGACGACGACGGCCCAGGTCGCGTGGTTGTGGGGCGCAGTCACCTTGCCGGGGCCGGGGCGGTAGACGTAGAGCGCGAAATCCCCGTTGGCATCTTCGCTGAGACCGAACAACGTCTCGATCTCGCCGTTGCCCGCTGGCGCACGGAAGGCGCTGTCGGGGAAGAGGTCACGGCGCGCGGCGAGCGGGAGGAGCGTTGCCTTCACCCGCTCGAGGCTCGCCCGGCTTACCCCCTCGGTGGCGATGATCTGGCGCACCTCGGCCATTGTTGAGGCGACGAGTGCGCGCCGCTCGTCCCCCACTGTTCCGGTCTCGGTCATCATCGCTGCAATCCTCCTCGTTCCACGCTGTCAAGATTATCGCATCGCGGCCGCTACGGCCCCACAGAAGCTATCGGATGCCGGCGGGCACACCGCTCAGCCGCCACGCCGGCGTGCCGCGCCCCGGCCCTCGCGCTGCGGCGGAGCGGTCCGCTCCACGCGCGGCGGCTGGCCGAACCGCGCGCGATACGCCCGCGAGAAATGCGCAGCACTCGCGAACCCGCAGGCTAACGCGGTCTCGAGCACCGAGAGAGATGTCTGGCGCAGAAGGCGGCGCGCATGATCAAGCCTGAGCACCAGATAGTGCCGCCCGATGCTGCTGCCGAGATGCGCGTCGAAGAGACGCTCGAGCTGGCGCACCGACACATTGGCCACCGCCGCGAGCGCTGCCCGCTCAAGCGGTGTCTCGAGCGTCTCCTCCATCGCAGCGAGGGCGCGAAGCGGCCCAGGGTGCCTCACCTCATACCGCTCGCGAAGGCTCATGCGCTGCGGCTCGTCTGCCGCACGAGGGTGCGTGTGCAGGAACCATTCCGAAACCGCATTGGCCAGTGGCCTGCCATACTCGGCTTCCATCAACGCAACGGCCATGTCGAGCGCCGCGGTGCCGCCAGAGCACGTGCAGCGGTCACGGTCGATCTCGTAGAGCGAACGGGTCACGGCGAGGTCAGGGAAGCGCTCGACCATTGCGGGGATGTACTCCCAGTGCGCCGTGCAGCGATAGCCGGTGAGCAGGCCGCAGCGCGCGAGAATCTCTGGTCCGCCCGATACGCCGCCGATCCTGATCCCACGCGCGGACTCCGCGCGCAGCCAGGCAAAGGTCGCGGGATCGTTGAAATCGGTGGGGTTGCCACCGGCACAGACGATCAGGTCATCAACGCCCGAGGGGCCATCGATCCCCTGGTCGGGCAGGAAGGCAATGCCATTCGACGCCGAGACGGGCTTGCCGTCATGACTGATGTGCCGCCAGAGATAGAGGCGCTCCTCGGTCAGGTCGTTCGCCGCACGGTACGGTTCCATGGCGCAGGCGTAGGCGAGGACGGCAAAACCGGGCACGAGCAGGAAGCCGATGCGCCGCGGCCCCGCGCGCGGACCGCGGGTGATCGGAACCCGAGGGAGCGCTGATCGTCCACGCCGATCTGGCGGGCCCGAATCCTGCCGCATGTCGTCGCTCATCCGTGGGCCGTGTGCGATCAGATCCCTCCTGCCGGTCAGTGCCGATCGGTGAAGATACAGCCAAACTCCGTCGCGGCATCGAGAACGGCATGCGCGAGACTCGCAGCGAAGGAGCGTGGGGTCGCGATCGAATACCTGGCTGGCTCATCAGCATGCCGCCAGAGCAGCACCGCGAGGTGGCCAGCGAGCGTTGCGGCCGCCACGCCCGGGGGGAAAACCGCGTCGTCGAGATCGATCGGCACGAGTTTCGCCAACAAATCCGGCGCTTGGGGCCCAGCGATATCGATGATCGCGCGCGCCTGTCACGTCGGTCACTGACGCCGCATCGCCGAGTTGCGCGGCAAGATCGCGCGCGAAATCGAAACGTTCGGTCTCCTTGTGGGCGTCGTCGATCGCGAGATACTGGTCAGGCCCCGTCCAGATCACCGTGATCGGCGAGGCGATGGCGGCAGCTTGCACCGGCGGCGCGGCAACGCCGAAGCCAGCCGCCAGGCGTTCGCTGAAGCGCGACGCTGCGTCCGTGCGGACGGCAAGTGCTGCGAGCGCAGGGAACGCGCGTTCAGTCAACGTCACGCCCGCAGCGCTGCTCGCCCCGCTGTGCCGGCCGACCGGCAGATGCCGCGTGAGCGGCGCGAGCGCTGCCATCGACATCTCACCCACGGGCGCGGTTCCCTTCAGGGTCTACAAAGACCGGGTGCACTATGATCGCCTCCGTGTCGCCGCCGCGGACAGGATCGAACACGCGCACACGCTCGCCATGCCGCGCGGCCCCGCGCGGTGCAGCATCGCGCCGTGGCGAACGGACGGAGGGCCGGGATGGCGAGGATCGACGGTGAGCGGCTGCTTCAGGACCTGCACAGGCTCAGGGAGTTCGGGCGGTTCCGCACGGGCGTGCATCGGCCAACGCTCTCAGAGCAGGACATCGCAAGCCGGCAGTGGCTCGCCCGGCGTCTCGCGGAGGCGGGGCTCGAGCCCTCGATCGACGGCATCGCCTCGGTGTTCGGCTTCACGCGCCGTCCGGGCCGGCGGCTTCTCATCGGCAGCCATCTCGAGAGCCAGAACGAGGCCGGCTGGCTCGATGGCGCGATGGGGGTGATCTTCGGCCTCGAAGTCGCCCGCGCTCTCCCTGGGCTTGCGATCGACGTCGCCGCCTTCGCCGACGAGGAGGGGCACTACGGCAAATTCCTGGGCTCGCGCTCCTTCATCGGCGCGGTCGATGAGGCGGAGCTCGACCGCGCCGTGAACCGGACGACGGGCGAAAGCCTGCGCGCCGGCCTCGCCCGCGCCGGGCTTGCCGGCACCCCGCGCGTCACGCTCGACGACCCCTCCCGATATCTCGGCTATCTCGAAGCGCATATCGAGCAGGGCGACGAGCTCGATTCGGGCGGGCTCGCGCTCGGCGTCGTCACCTCGATCGTGGCGATCTGGAACTTCCGCGTCCGTTTCGAGGGCGTGCAGAACCACGCTGGCACGACGCGCATGGCGATCCGCCGCGACGCGCGCGTGGCGATGACGCGCCTTGCCAACCGGATCGACGACACCTTCCCCGACGTGATCGCCGAACGCTCGGTCTGGACGATCGGGCGGATGGCGCTCGACCCCAATGCGCCCTCGATCGTGCCGGGGCGGGCGGAGATGAACGTCCAGTTCCGCGACGCCGACCCCGCCGTGCTCGACCGGCTCGAGGCGCATCTCCGCGCGCTCGTCGCCGAGGCCGATCGGGCTGGGCCCTGCCGGGTGACGATCGAGGTCGCCTCGAAGACGATCCCGCGCGTGATGGACCCCGTGTTCCAGGAGGCGCTCGCCGCGGCCGCCGAGCGCCACGCGCCGGGCCGCTGGCAGCGCATGCCCTCGGGTGCGGGGCACGACGCCCAGGTGCTCGCGCTCGTCATGCCGGCGGGGATGCTGTTCGTTCCCTCGATCGGCGGCATCAGCCATCACTGGACCGAGGACACGAAGGAGGAGGACATCGTCCGCGGCTGCGCGGCCCTTGCCGATGCCGCCGAGGCGCTCCTCGCTCAGTCGTAGCGAAGGTCCATCGCCTTGCCGCCGAAGACCCGCCAGGCGAGCACGGTGTAGGCGGCGATGACCGGCAGGACAACCATCGCGCCGGCGAGGATGATCGAGAGGCTCTCCGGCGCGGCAGCCGCCTGCCACAGCGTCAGGCGCTCCGGCACGACATAGGGGAAGAAGCTCCAGGCAAGGCCCGCGAAGGAGAGGCAGAAGAGGCCGACCGCACCCCAGAACGGCACGCGCCTCAGCGCATCGCCCGGCAGCGGCATCTGCCGCAGGAGCGCGGCAAGCCCAGCGATCAGCGCGAAGGTCGCAAGCGGCAAGGGCGCCAGCAGCACGACGTTGGGCACATCGAACCAGCGATGGAAGATCCGCTCCGACGCGATCGGCGTGGCAAGCGAGACGGCGAGGATCCCGGCCGCAACACCCCAGAGCGACCGCCGCGCCCAAGCCACCGCCCGCTTCTGCAGCGCGCCCTCGGTGCGCCAGATCAGCCAGGCGGCGCCGATGAAGCTGTAGGCGATCGCGACGCCGATCGCCGACAGAGCGGCGAAGGCGAGCGCAACGGAGCCCGTATCGAAGCCGAGCACGTAGCGGCCGAGCATCCAGCCCTGCGCGAGCGCGGCAAGCAGCGAGCCTGCGACGAAGGCATGGTCCCACCGCCGCTTGTGCAGCGGGCCCGCCGCTTTGGCGCGGAACTCGAAGGCCACGCCGCGCAGGGTGAGCCCGAGCAGCATCAGCGCGACGGGGAAGTAGAGCGCGGTGAGGATCGTGCCATGCGCGGTGGGGAAGGCGACGAGGAGCAGGCCAACGCCGAGCACAAGCCAGGTTTCGTTCGCATCCCAGAACGGCCCGATCGAGGCGATCATGCGGTCCCGCTCGGCATCGCTTGCCGCCTGCGGCAGCAAGATGCCGACGCCGAGATCGAACCCGTCGAGCACCACATAGGCGAGAACGGAGGCCGCCATCAGCGCCGCGAAGACGAGCGGCAGGAGATCCGGCGGCAGGAAGGGCGTCATCGCACGCTCACGCCTTGCCGGCGGGAACCGCGCGGGCGAGCGCGAGCGCCTCGCCGCCGCCCTGAGCCGCCGGCGGCGCCCCGGCCTTGCGCGCGAGCCGGAACAG
>Ga0272446_1005865_pt1 | contig 13213 bp, 14 predicted proteins | sample YNPCB0061_FD_194587 | JGI IMG/M metagenome (GOLD analysis project Ga0272446, IMG submission 194587) | Hot spring microbial mat communities from Yellowstone National Park, WY, United States - YNP-CB-006-1 | ecosystem: Environmental > Aquatic > Thermal springs > Hot (42-90C) > Sediment | place... | reverse complement strand
AGTCCTTTCCATAATTTACAAAATTAGAGTAAAAACTTTAAGGGGAATTTACCTTATGGTATTATGTATTCCACTTGTGAATATCTTTATGATTGAAATAAATGTGGAAAATCCAAAAAAATTCAAATTGATTGGTCAAAAGGCAAGTTATCAAAAAGGCTTTCCTCTTCTACCATATCATCTAAGTTTTTATTTTCTACTAAGTATAATTCATTGATTGCTCTTGTTATCGCTACATATTTTAAATTGATTTCTTGTTTACACTGCCATTCCTTAAAATCGGTTCTTATATAGGGTAACTCATCATAATTCAAAATAAATACTCGATAGCTTTCTATTCCCTTAGCACGATGTATTGTTGAAAGTTTTATAGAATTATCAGTTGAAGAAATGTGTTCTTTTATTTTTTTCAAAATATCATTGATGGTTTTACAATCGGATTTCCATTTTTCATATTTCTTATGAAGAAAGTCTAAAACTTTATCCATATGGTTTTTTTCTTGTTGAATCAATAGGTTTCTTTCAGCAGAATCTGTAATTCTTTCAGCATTTTTTTCAATAATCCATTTCCATCTTTTCAAAACATTATTTTTAATATCCTCAAAACCATTGGGTTGTTTAGAAATTACTAATTGAAGTTCCTCTTGTTTAAAGTAATTTTTGATATCATTGATAATTTCGTGTACTTCATCTTGATGAATTTGAACTTTAATATTTTTGTCAATAAATTTGAATACCAATAAAATAATTGGAGCACGTTTACGAGAAATTATAAGGTCATTAGGTTTTACTAATTCAATCAATTCATCATAAGTTATGGTTTTGATTATTCCATTTTCTTGTTTGTTTCCTACAATATCATTTCTAATAGACTTAGCCATTTCTATAACTTTTTGAGGACATCGAAAACAAATATTTAGGGGCAATTGGGTAGCTTTTGTGTATTCTTTGATGCGATAAAAGGAGTTTATATCGGCACCTGCGAAGCCATAAATAGACTGGTATGGGTCTCCTACTGCTAAAATTCTGCTATCTTTTCTACCATATTTGGCTACAACAGCAAATTGTGCTTTTGATAAATCTTGACATTCATCAATAAAAAGAAAATCAAATTTTTTTATGGGTTGTAAATTCCATTTATAAGGAAGGTAAATCATATCCGTGTAATCTATTACCATCGTTTTTTTTGATAATAAATTAGCCGCTTCTAATAGTATTTGATGGCACCTAAAGTAAGTTCTAACTTCTTCTTTGAAAAATTTTTTTTTGATTTCTATATCATTGAAAATTCCAAAATGGATAACTAAGTTCTCAAAGTCTGCTAAATCTTCTTTGGTAAGGGTTGCACGAAATTTTTGGTTAATTTCTAAAAGTTTAAACTTAACTGTTTTGATAAGATTATTGATAGCATAAACCTCATTTTCCTCTAAATTATCGATATCGAAACCATGAATTTCACAAATTTTTTCTAAATAAGGTCTTATTGCTTCTTGAATTTCTTTGGTTTCATAAAGTCTGATGTATTTTTTTTCTTCCAACCGAATAGGATTACCCGATTGATTGTTATCATCTAAAATCTGCCTCCCGAGAGCATGAACAGTTTTTACAGTTACCTGGTCAAGTCCAATTTTATGAAATTTATGAGCAATTTCTTTTGCGATACTGTTGTTGAAAGCACAGAATAGAATGCTGCTTTTATTTTTTATGTATTTAGCACATTCCATAATGGTGGTGGTTTTACCTGCACCTGCAACTGCATCAATAATGCCGTGACCTATACCTTTTTCTATAAACTTAAAAATTTTTTTTTGCTCTTCTGTAAATTTCATTAAGAGGCTAAGGTTTTTCAACCTAAAAAAACTGATTGATTGATATTTATTTATCGGCTTCACCCATGACGGGGTCAATAGAACCGATTAAAACAACGGTATCGGAAACCATAGAGCCTTCCATCATTCTTTCAAGCACTTGAAGATTGCTGAGAGAGGGAGATTTGATTTTAAGTCTCCAAGGAGCACCAGTTCCATCGGAATAGATATAGAAACCCAATTCACCTTTTGGAGCTTCAATGGCATGATACACTTCTGCACCTTTTGGAGGCATAACTCCGACATCAACCATCATAAAATCATGGATTAATCCTTCCATAGAATAATAAATTTCTTCTTTGGAGATATAAGTATGTTTAGCATTATCCGCACGAATTTCGCCTTTTGGAATTTTTTTCAAGCATTGTTTAATGATTTTAGCACTTTGCTCCATTTCTTCCATTCTTACAAAATAACGAGCCAAGCAGTCTCCTTCAGTACGAGTAGGAATTTTGAAATCCATTGCAGGGTAAACAAGATAAGGTTCTGCTTTTCTAATATCGTGAGGTACTCCGGAAGCTCTTAAATTAGGACCTGTGAAACCTAAGCCAATAGCTTCTTCTTTGGAAACATAACCTACATTCAAGTTACGATTAATCCAGATAGGATTACGGTCTATAAATTTATGCCAAGAATCTAATTCTTTAAGGAAGTTATCAATGAAATCAGAAATCATTTTGGCGACTTCGTCCGTCATATCAAATTGAATTCCACCAACTCTACAATGAGAAACAGTAAAACGAACACCGGCTAATTTATCGAATATGTCATAGATTTTTTCTCTTTCACGGAAAGTATACATAAACATAGAAACGGCACCAGCGTCCATAAGCATAGTACCTAACCAAAGATTATGAGCAGAAATTCTTGCTAATTCACAGGCAATGGTTCTAATGTACTGAGCTCTTTCGGGAACTTCTATACCTACTAATTTTTCAACTGCTAAACAAAGTGCTACATTATTAGAATAAGGAGAGAGGTAATCCATACGGTCAGTATAAGGCATAAATTCCTGAAAAGTTTTGTACTCAGCAAGTTTTTCAATTCCTCTATGAAGATAACCTACGTCTAAAACGCATTTTACGATGGTTTCGCCTTCTAATTGAGTTACAACGCGTAAAACGCCGTGCGTAGCTGGGTGCTGAGGACCGATATTTAAGACCATTTCAGTACCCAACGGGTCGTTTTCATCAATTTCTACCGTTGAATGTTTGGTTTCCAATCTTTTATAGATTGCATGTTGATGCTTAGGAAAAAATTGAGGTTTTACTTTATCTTGAAATTTTAATATAGTTTCGTTCATTTTGTTAAAAATTAAATTACAATATTACAACAATTTTCTGAATAAAAATCAAAATTTTTTTTGTAAAACTAAGCTAAGTGAAGCCATTCTTTTTTTGTTAATAATTCTTCTTGATTTTCCACGTAGTCTGGGTCTGGGACACAGCAATCAACAGGACAGACTGCTGCACACTGAGGTTCTTCATGAAAGCCGATACACTCAGTACATTTGTAAGGAACGATGTAATATTTATCATCAGAAATGGGTTCTTGTTTATCGGTAGCTAAAATAGTTCCGTTTTCAAATTCAATAGTACCAGTTAAGTCAGTACCATCAGCAAAAGACCATTTTGCGCCACCCTCGTAAATAGCTGTATTAGGGCACTCGGGCTCGCAGGCACCGCAATTTATACACTCGTCTGTTATATGAATAGCCATTGGACAATTTTTATTATTTTATTGATGTAACAAATTCTTTATTTTAAAGTTCAGAAAAAAATTATTTAAAAGCATTTAAACCTGTAATATCTAATCCTGTGATGAGTAAATGAATATCATGAGTACCTTCATAAGTAATGACAGATTCTAAATTGGTCATATGTCTCATGATAGGGTAAACCCCCATAATACCCATACCTCCTAAGATTTGTCTTGCTTCTCTTGCTATATTTAAAGCCATTTCTACATTATTTCTTTTTGCCATAGAAATCATAGCGGAAGTAGCTTTACCTTGGTTTCTTAGTTCACCCAGTCTTAGAGCTAAAAGTTGAGCTTTGGTAATTTCGGTAATCATTTCTGCTAATTTTTTTTGTTGCAATTGGTATTGACCAATGGGTTTACCGAATTGAATACGTTCTTTGGAGTAGTTTAAAGCGGTTATATAGCAATCCATAGCTGCACCGATAGCCCCCCATGCAATTCCGTATCTTGCAGAATCTAAACACCCGAGAGGACCTTTTAAACCTTCAACACCAGGTAATAAATTTTCTTTCGGAACTTTCACATTGTCAAATACGAGTTCACCCGTAGCAGAAGCTCTTAATGACCATTTTCCATGAATTTCAGGAGTAGAAAAACCTTCCATGCCTCTTTCTATTATTAAACCTTTGATTTTTCCATTTTCATCTTTTGCCCATACAATAGCTATTTGAGCAAATGGAGCATTGGAAATCCACATTTTAGAACCATTTAATAGGTAATGGTCTCCCATATCTTTGAAATGTGAAATCATACCACCGGGGTTAGAACCGTAGTCAGGTTCCGTTAAACCAAAACAACCTATCCACTCACCGGTTGCTAATTTAGGTAAATATTTTTTTCTTTGTTCTTCGTTTCCGTACTTATAAATAGGATACATGACCAAAGAAGATTGCACGGAACACAAGGAACGAATACCAGAATCAACCCGTTCAATTTCTTGCATGATTAATCCATAACCGATATAATCTAAACCACCGCCACCATATTCTGTTGGAATAAAAGGACCAAAGAACCCTTGTTCTCCCATTCCAGGTATTAAATGGGTGGGGCACTCAGCTTTTTGTGCATATTCTTCAATAATAGGTTCTACATGCAAAGATAGCCAATCCCTTGCACTTTGACGTATCAACTTATGTTCTTCACTTAATAATTCATCTATCAAATAATAATCCGGTGATATAAACTTTGGTTTTTGTGCCATACAAATCTATAAAATGTTGCAAAGATAACACAAATTTGTATCCTAAAAGTTTAATTCTTTGTTTTTAATTAATATCCTTCTTAAGTATTTGTATATTTGCAGCCAGAAAGTTCTATGGGTAGACCATTAAACATAGGTTTGGAAATTGATATTATTTGGAATTAAAAATTAGTTATTTAATAATCAAGATAATGAAAAAGAAAATTTTAGTCCTTTGTACTGGAAACAGTTGTAGAAGCCAAATGGCAGAAGGATATTTACGTCACTTTGCCGGTCAGAAAGCTGAAGTCTATAGTGCAGGTGTAGAAACTCATGGTGTAAATCCAAAAGCTGTTTGGGTTATGAATGAAGACGGAATAGACATATCTCATCAAACTTCTAATCATATTGATGAATATCAGAACATTGAATTTGATTTTGTTATTACGGTTTGTGATAATGCAAAAGAACGCTGTCCTGTTTTTCCATCTAAAGCGAAAAAATTTCATTATAATTTTCCTGACCCTGCAAAAGTCATTGGAACAGAAGAAGAAATTATGCAACAATTTAGATATGTTAGAAATTTGATTAAGGATTTTTGTGAAAAGTTTGTTAAAGAAAACTTGTAGAAGCTGTTAAATATTTTTTCAGATTAATTATTGAATTGGTAGTGATTAAAACTTCAAGCAGGGTTTCTTGTAAAACTCTGAGCATTCATTCATAATCGCTATTAAACTTTAAAGGTAAGACTTTAAGGGGCGCCACCTTAAATAGCATTAAACTTTATTACTTTTCTTTCTTTTAATCATTTTATTTTTCTTACTAATTTTGTTGAATGAAATATGTTTTTGCCAAGAACATTTAAATCTCGTGATTTCTGGATTTCTTTTTTTTATATGTTTTTGACTTATACAGCTATTAACGCGTTTTCTCCATAAATTAAAACTACTGCGTTTTAGCTCTTTCCTCATTAAGCAAACTACCTCATCTACCGAAAGACCAAACTGAGTTTTAATGGCTTCAAATGGTGTTCTATCTTCCCATGCCATTTCAATGATTCGGTTAATATCTTCCGTTTTCATCAATTAAAATTTTAGGTTGTATAAAAAGAAATTTAAATTTTTAAAGTGGATAATCCACCATCAACAGAAAATATTTGCCCAGTTATCCATGAAGCATTTTCAGAAAGTAAAAAAACAGCCATGTTTGCTATATCTTCGGGAGTACCTATTCTTTTTAGAGGATGTCTTTGAGCACTTGCTTCTCTTTTTTGTTCATTATTTAATAATGAAGAGGCTAAAGGCGTATCTGTTAATGATGGTGCAATACAATTGATTCTGATTTTAGGTGCATATTCAGCAGCAAGTGCTTTGGTAAGTCCTTCTATTGCACCTTTGTTAGTAGATACTAACGAATGAAAAGGCATTCCTAACTGAACTGCAACCGTTGAAAAAAATATCACAGAAGCTTCTTGGCTTTTTTTTAATAGGTTTATGACCGATTGTAAGGTTTTGATAGCTCCTATTACCTGTAATTGGTAATCTTTGACAAAATCTTCGGGTTTTATTCTTTCAAAATTACGAAGATGAATACTTCCCGGGCAATAAACCATGCCATCTAAAGTATCAGGTAAAAAATCTAATGAAATATTTTCATTCAAAACGTCATAATGTGATAATTTGATACAAGGGTCATTAATAGAAATTGGATTTTTGTTGTAAGTTCCAAATACTTGAAATCCCAATTTTGCTAATTGAAAAGCTATGCTTTTACCAATACCAGATGACGCTCCAACTACTAAATAATTTTTCATTTTATCATTTTTTCTAACTCCTTTATAACAAAACAAAGTAATCAATTTGTTCATATAAGCAGAGTTTCCATATTGTCATTAATTTTGACCATAAAATTTTTTTATTATCAAAACTAAATTTGAAAAGAAATCCTAATTATATTTGCATGAAAAAAAATGGAATCACAAGAAAATCAATTAAACATTGAACTTACCGATGAAGTATCCGGTGGAACGTATTCAAATTTGGCGATTATTTCTCATTCAGAAACTGAGTTTGTAGTGGACTTTATACAAGTAATGCCGGGTGTACCCAAAGCAAAAGTGAAATCTCGTATCATTTTAAACCCTCAACACGCCAAGAGATTATTGTTTGCTTTGAAGGATAATATTGAAAAATTTGAAGCGACCTTTGGTCAAATTTCTATTAATCAAAACATTCCGAATAAAATTCCTTTTAACCCAAAAGGTCAAGCTTAATGAAAATATTTTTTCTTACTTTTTTAATTTTTACCAGAGTATTTTTTCAAATAAAAGCTCAAACGGTTTTTAAAGTGGATAGAAAATCTGAAGCGGATTTTAAAGTTTTTGTAACGAAATCCAAATCTGACGCAGATTTGTTGGTATTTGAAGTTCCTAGAAAAAGTGAAGCAGATAGAGACGGATTATGGTTTTTTGTTAAATACAAATCTGAAGCTAAGAAAAAAATTTATTTTACTGATTTAAAATCTGAGGCTGATTTAAAGGTTTTTTTTGTAAAATATAAATCTGAAGCTGGTTGGAGAAATCAATCAAAGATGGGTGTATTAAAATGAAAAAAAAGAATTTTTTGTTAATAGGAAGTGGTGGTAGAGAACATGCTATTGCCTATTCTTTATCAAAATCGAAGTTTTGCCAATCGTTATATGTAGCTAATGGTAATCCTGGAACTTCTGAATTGGCAAAAAATGTATCTATTGATACCTCAAAACCTTTTGATGTTTTAGATTTTTGTTTAGAAAATCTTATTGATTTGGTGGTTGTTGGTCCAGAAGCTCCTTTAATGGAGGGTTTAGCAGATGTACTAAAAGAAAATCAAATTTTTGTAATAGGACCTTGCAAAAACGGAGCTTTGTTGGAAGGTTCAAAAGCTTATGCAAAAACATTCATGCAAAAATATGAAATACCCACCGCTGAATATCGGCAATTCCATCAATCCCAATTAGAAGAAGCTATCAACTACTTACAAACCGTAAAATACCCTATTGTATTGAAAGCCTCAGGGCTGGCGGCAGGTAAGGGGGTTGTTACTTGCGAAAGTTATCCATTTGCAAAATCTATTTTAGAACAAATGTTGAACGGTTCTTTATTGGGTGATGCTGGTACAACCGTTGTAGTTGAGCATTTTTTGAATGGTTGGGAAGTTTCTATGTTCATTCTTACCGATGGAAAAAATTACTTATTGCTTCCCGAAGCCAAAGACTACAAAAGAATAGGTGAAGGTAACTCGGGTCCTAATACTGGTGGAATGGGTTCGGTTTCTCCGGTTTCTCTTTTAAAGCCTGAACTCAAAAATAAAATTATCCAAAAAATTATTGAACCCACTCTTTTAGGTTTAAAAAAAGAAAATATTGAATATGAAGGATTTATTTTCTTTGGTTTAATGATTGTTCAAGATGAACCTTACCTGTTAGAATATAATGTTAGAATGGGTGACCCTGAAACACAGTCTGTATTTAGTCGTATTACTTCAGATGTAGGGGAAATGTTTATTTATGCTGCTGAAAAAAAATTAAATGAATATCAATTAACAGTTTGTCCACAAACCGCTGTAACATTAGTATGCGTTAGTGAAGGTTACCCTGCTAGTTATGAAAAAGAGAAAGCAATCCATATATCAAAAATTCCATATAAGGATGTTTTTTTGTATCATGCAGGAACAAAATTTAAAGAAAATCAATTAGTTACAAATGGAGGCAGGGTTATTAATATCACGGCTTTAGGCGATGGATTAGCTGAAGCCATACAAAAAGTTTACAAAGCCAACGAAAGTATAATTTATAGCAACAAATATTTTAGAAAAGACATTGGTCAAGATTTGTTAGTATTAGAAAGTTTATGATATTACCCATTTACGCATACGGAAAACCCGTTTTAAAAGAAAAAGCGTTACCTATAAATAAAGAATATCCTAATTTGGAAAAACTCATTCAAGACATGTTCGAAACGATGTACAATGCCAATGGAGTAGGTTTAGCAGCTCCTCAGATTGGTCTTTCTATTCGTTTGTTTGTTGTTGATGGAACTCCTATGAAACCAGAACCCCAGCCTGATGGAAACGTAGAAAATATGGAAGGTTTTAAAAAAGTTTTTATTAATCCTTTGATTATTCAAGAAAACGGAGAAAAATGGGGATATGAAGAAGGTTGCCTTAGCATTCCTTACATTCGTGAGGTAATTCATAGACCTTCCAAACTAAAAATCCAATATTTTGATGAATTTTGGAATGAAAAAATTGAAGAATACGATGGTCTAAAAGCTCGTATCATTCAACATGAATATGACCACTTAGAAGGCATTCTTTTTATTGAACATATTACTGCATTTCGTAAGCAATTAATTAGAGGAAAATTAAACAAAATTTTACAAGGAAAACTTGAAGTGGATTATCCAATGATATTTAAGTGAATATCAATGTTTTAATTTATGATGTCCTTTAAAATAAGTTTCTAAAATGGGTACATAATCAATAGTAGTTGAAATGGTTAAGTAATCAATTTTTTCGATAAAAGCAAAGTTTTTTAGTTTTTGGTCTAATTGATTAAAATACAAGGTCAAAGGATTCGTTTTATTAAATAAAGCAGCGCTTAACCAAATTTTACTATGAGTTTCGGAATCTAAAATTGGTATAATGCCCTTTAAGTTGGGAAGTATTTCATCAGGATGAAAAAGGCGAATTAAATTAATATCATGTTTTTTTTTTAGAAATTTAATTTTTTCAAAATAAGGTGAGTTATCCAAAAAATCAGAAATGATAAACAAAACAGAACGTTTTTTTTGAATTTTATGAAAATATTCTAGTGCATTAAGAAGATTCGTTCCTTTGGATTTAGGAGTTTGTTGAAGCAAGTAGCTAATAATACTGAGGGCTTTTTTTCTTCCTTTTGAAAGCGGAAAGACTTTTTCTATTTGGTCTGAATAAGAAATTAACCCAAATTTATCATTATTTTTCATAGCAGAAAAAGTAAAAATCGCTGCTAATTCCGTACCAATGGTAATTTTGGATTGTTCCATTTTTCCAAAATATTCGGAACCTGAGATATCGAATAGAACAAAAATGTTCAATTCACGTTCTTCTTTGAAGAGTTTTACGAAAACTTTTTCAGAGGATTTAGCAGTTACATTCCAATTAATGGTTCTAATTTCATCACCCCATTGATATTCTCGAATTTCATCAAATTCTAATCCCGAACCTTTAAAAGCGGAACGATATTCACCGACAAAACGGCTATCCACCAATTTATCAATTTTGATTTGTAGTTTTTGAAGTTTTTCAAAGAGTTGAGAATGGTTCATGAGATTACAGTTCAAAGCCAATTACTAAAATATCATCCGTTTGTTCTTCGCCAGCGCGCCAAGAAATGAGCTCTTGTTCTAATGCAATCATTTGTTTTTCCATTTCTAAATGTCTAGTTTCTAATAATAATTGATAGAACCTTTTGGTTTGATATTTTTTATTGGTTTCGCTGAATTGGTCGGTAAAACCATCAGTAAAAACATAGACTCTGTCGTTGGGTTCTAAGTCTATGGAATGATTGGTGTATTTTCTAATATTTTCTTCTTGTTCACCGCCTACACTGTATTTATCGGGTTTAATTTCTGCAAATTCATTTCCTCTAATGATAATGAGCGGTCTTCTTGCTCCTGCAAAATTTAATTTTTGTCTTTTTACATCAATTTGACAGATGGCAATATCCATTCCATCTTTGGAATGCGTTTCGTCTTGTTGGAGAGCAATTCTTACTCTTGCATGCAGAAGTTCTAAAATTTCATCAGGTCTAAAAATACCTTCTACTTCTACAATTTGTCTTAAAATGGTATTCGCCATAATAGACATAAAAGCCCCTGGAATTCCATGACCCGTACAATCGGCACAAGCTAATATAGCTTTACTTAATTTTTGATTAAACCAAAAAAAATCACCAGATACGATGTCTTTAGGTTTGTAAAAAACAAAAGAATCTTTAAAACAACTCTTTATATCGGAAACTTTAGGTAAAAAAGCATCTTGAATTCTCTTAGCATAATTAATAGAATTTAACATGTCTTCATTTTTTTGTTGAATTTCAGTTTTTTGTAATTCTAATATCATGCTTTTTTCTTCAATTTCTTTGGTCCTTTCTTTTACTTTATTTTCGAGTTCAGTGTATAACTTGGCATTTTGAATGGCAATAGCCGCAGGTGCAGAAAGTAATCGAAATAATTCTATGGTATAAGGAGAAAAAGCATTAAAAATTGAACGATTTTCTAAATATAAAACACCTACTAAATTTCCTTGATAAACCAAAGGTGAACACAAAACCGATTTCAATTCCAATTTTTGCACTAATGGGTGTAACCCAAACATTTCATGATTTTTTGCATCTCCTAAAATAATATTATCTTTGGTTTTGATTGCATAGGAAATAATTACTAACGGAATTCTTCCATTTTCTTCTAAAATTTCTTGTTCTAAAAGTGTTTCATAACTTCCTGATTCACCTTCTGCTACTAAAATATATTCGTTATCTTTCTCAGAAGAAGGTAAAATTAAATACCCTTTTTCCGCATTAGCGTTATCAATAACGATACGCATTAATTTATGTAAACATTTATTCAAATCATGTTCACCAATTAACGACATCGACGCCCTATGAATTTCATTCAATATACGATTTTTTTCTTTTAGTTCGAACTTTTGTTCATAATTTTGGTATGCAGATAAAATGCAATTCGTAATTTCTGTTAAATCATAAGGAAGAATAAAATATCTGTAAATAAAATTCACAATCCTTAATTCCTCAATAATTTTAGGTTGTTGATTGGAAATTAAAGCAATAATCATTGAATCTGATAGTATTTGATGAAGTTTTTGAAGTGCCAAGAGTGAGGTAAGATTTCCTTTATCATCTCCAAAAATCACTAATGAAATTTGTTCTGATTCTGCCAAATTTTCACTAAAAAAAATGGCTTCATGCCAATCATGAAATAAATAAATATTTTCAATTTTATTAGGTAAAAGAGCTTGAATTAATTCTTTTAACTCCGTAGCACTCTCTTGATTATTGTAAACAATAATAGCCTTAGTTTTAGTTTCGGCAAAATACATTCCTTAATTGCAAATACGTTTTCAAAGAAAAAAGATTTTATTCAAAGTTCAAAATAAAGTTTTCAATTTTCTTACACAAAAAAATACATATCAAGGAGTAAATAAAATTTTCTGAGAAAAAAAATGGTTTTCATTGGATAAAGTAAGTAGGTAAAATCCCGATGGAATATTTTTTAATTCATATATTTGGGATGAATTGATTAAATCTTGATAAACAACCCTTCCATTCATATCCAACAATTGTAAAGAGTAAGAGAAAAAAGATTTTTCAAAAAATTGAATAAAAACTTGATTTTTTGCGGGTTGAGGATAAACCAAAACTTCTTTGGAAGTTAAAAATGTTGAAAGCCTGGAAGTAGCGGGCTCTACTTTTAAATACTCCACTGAAACTACGTTTTCATTTCCAATTTGATTAGACTGAGTAAGTATTTGTAAAACAGGAATTCCTCCATTTTTAGTAAGAAATTTATATTCTGTTTGTTTAGGTCTATTAAATCTACCACTAAAACCACCTAAGGTATCTAACCTTATAGAATCCGAATTAAAAATTTCGGATTTCAATCTAAGTACTTCAAAAGTATCATTAGGAATGATTAAAGTTCCCCAGCCATCTACGTGGTTATACCTTCTTTGATTGTTTTTCCAATATCCAACATTAGGAATGTTAATATTAAAAGTTGAAAAAGAGGTATCTTTGTTACCATAATTTAGTGGAAAACGATAAATCACATCGTTTGTATCATTCTTAACGGGAGTGGGTATGTTGTTCATTAAAGCTCCGAACCCCGTAAGTTCGTATTTTGTGTTATTCGCATAATAAAAATTGTAAATTTCAGAAACGGTTAAAAATGGACCGATATTAAAAGAATTGGGTAATTTTTGAGCAACAGAAGTATTAAAAGCATTAAAAAACAACCAATAAACGGGTGGAGTTTGCCATGGAGAGTAAAAAGTATCACTTCGACTAATAAGCGCATTCAAGTTATGGTAGTTCCAAGTAAAATTTGCACCTGTTTGATTAAACGAAATTCCAAATGGTTGATTGAGTACTTTCAATTCATAAATTTCGTTAGGCATCGGAAAATCAGAACGCTGTAATACTATCTGAGAAAGAGCTCGGTTATAAAGCAAAAAAATTACTACTAATGTTAATAATGTTTTTTTCATCTTGCAAATCTATAAAAATTTTCAAAAGGAAATATTAGAGTTGTTGCAAAATTATATTATAAAAGCCGAGTAAAGATGTCAACCTTAATGCCCCTTAA
>Ga0272446_1005864_pt1 | contig 13214 bp, 12 predicted proteins | sample YNPCB0061_FD_194587 | JGI IMG/M metagenome (GOLD analysis project Ga0272446, IMG submission 194587) | Hot spring microbial mat communities from Yellowstone National Park, WY, United States - YNP-CB-006-1 | ecosystem: Environmental > Aquatic > Thermal springs > Hot (42-90C) > Sediment | place... | reverse complement strand
AAAAATATCCACCGTTACCGTTCTAGTTTGCGGTATACATACCGGTGGGGCCGGTCTGCGGAAGCTCCCAGGGTCTGCCGTCGCCATTCGGCGAACTCAGACCAGTTGCCATCGAACCAGATCACTTCCCCATCTTCAAAGGCAAGGATATGGGTTGCCACCCGGTCAAGGAACCACCGGTCATGGCTGATCACGAGGACTACCCCGGCAAAACTGTCGATTGCTTCTTCCAGGGCTCTCATGGTGTTTACGTCCAGATCATTGGTGGGTTCGTCAAAAAGCAAGACATTGGCCCCTTCCTTGAGCATCAGGGCCATATTCAGCCGATTCCGCTCTCCGCCCGACAGGGCGCCCACCTTTTTCTGCTGATCCGCTCCTGAAAAATTATACCATGAGCAGTAGGCCCGGGAATTTACTTCTTTGACACCGCCGAGTTTTATAATATCCAGCCCATCAGATAGCTGTTCCCACACGGTCTTGTCCGGATCTAGATGTTCCCTCATCTGATCTGCATAGGCCAGCTTTACCGTTTCACCCAGTTTTATTTCACCGGAATCCGGTTTTTCTAAGCCCGCAATTAACTTAAAGAGGGTAGTTTTACCCGCTCCATTGGGACCGATGATACCAACACAGGCTCCAGGGGGAACTAGGAAATCTAAATTCTGGAAGAGGACCGTATCACCATAGGCTTTGGTAAGCTTTTTAGCTTCGATTACGACCTGTCCAAGCCGGGGGCCTGCGGGGATGCTTATCTTGTTGTCTTTAATTTTTTCCCGTGCATCATCCTGCAATAGTTTTTCATATTGATTGATACGGGCTTTCGCCTTTGCATGACGGCCATTGGGGCTCATTCGTATCCATTCAAGCTCCCGCTGCAGGGTTTTTCGCCGTTCGCTTTCACCCTTTTCTTCCAAGGCAAGCCGGGCTTCCTTTTGTTCGAGCCAGCTGGAATAGTTTCCTTTCCAGGGAATGCCTTCTCCCCGATCCAGCTCAAGTATCCAGCCAGCCACATTATCCAGGAAGTACCGATCGTGGGTGACGGCGATGACGGTTCCTTCATATTGCTGAAGGTGCCGTTCAAGCCAGGCTACGGTTTCCGCATCCAGATGGTTGGTGGGTTCATCCAATAGCAGAATGTCTGGTTTTTTAAGGAGCAGTCTGCAAAGGGCTACCCGGCGCCGTTCGCCCCCTGAAAGGACATCAGCAACCTGATCCGCCGGAGGGCAGCGCAGGGCATCCATGGCAAGGTCAAGACGGCTGTCCAGATTCCATCCATCAACGGCTTCTATCTTTTCTTGAAGCACCGCTTGTCGGTTTGCCAGCTTTTCATAATCCGCATCGGGATCCCCAAAGGCCTCGCTGACCGCTTCAAACTCTTTTATAAGGTCCACAATATCCTGGACCCCTTCGGAAACTAGTTCTTTAACCGTCTTGCCGGGAGCCAGATAGGGTTCCTGTTCAAGGTAGCCTATAGTGTAGCCGGGGCTCAGGGATACTTCTCCGGAAAATTCCGTATCTGCGCCGGCCATAATACGGAGCAGGGTAGATTTACCAGACCCATTAAGACCAATTACACCAATTTTAGCCCCATAAAAATAGGAAAGGCTAATATCCTTTAGAACCTGCTTCGTTCCATGTTTCTTGGAAAGCTTATACATGGAATAGATTATTTTTTTGTCGTCCACTGTTGCCATGGCCAGAGTATACCGGTTTTACAGGTTTTGGGAAAGTAAGGCTTAAGACTAATTTTTTAGCTGATAAACCATATAGCCCACCAGTGGCATATTGCCCCGGCGAGAACAAATACATGCCAGGTTACATGGGTGCCCCGTTTCACTTTTTGGGCATACCAATATACCCCAGCGGTGTACGAAAGGCCGCCAGCAATGAGCCAGAAAAGACTTTTGGGCGAAATATGGGCCAGAACCTGGGGCCACTGAAACACCACGGCCCAACCCATCAATATATATAAGAGTACTTCGATTTTTTTTAACTTTTTATTGCCCACCGCATGAAGTACAATCCCCGTAATTGCCAGGGCCCATTCAAAGCCGAAGAGAAACCAGCCCCAGAAGCCCCTAATCAGGACAAGACTAAAGGGCGTATAGGTGCCGGCTATTAACAGATAAATGGAACCATGGTCCAGAACACGAAATACCCGTTTTGCCCCCTCATGCTGAATTGCATGATATAGGGTGGAAGCTAAGAACATGATGATGAGGGTAGCTGTGTAAATGGCAAAGGTTGTGATGGCCAGCGGGCCGCCGCCCCTTCCGCCGAGGTGCCCATTAGCTCGCAGCACCAGCAAGACCAGGCCTGCAATGGAAAGGAGTACCCCAATCCCATGAAGAATGGAGTTTGCAATTTCTTCCCCCGGAGTTTGAAAGGGAAGGGGTTCAGGAAATTTCCTGTTTTGTGTTAAGGGTTTCTTGCTCATGTCTTTTTGACCATAAAACCTGGAAATTGTTTCAAGTAAAAAATTGGAACCGATAGGCCTGTTCTGGGGCCCCTGGTATTTCTGTTAAAATCTGTGCCAACACCGGAATAGCTTCGGGAATAAGCTGCTGCAAAGACCATGGCGGATTTATAACAACGAGGCCACTGCCAAACATACCCCGTTCCTTTTCTGGTTCGGTCTGTATTTCCACAAAAAGACGATTCCCCTGGTAGAGCGACAGGAGCGACGCAGGTAAAGCCCGAGCCGCTTCTTTAGCTAAAAGGGGATACCAGATCATATAGGTCCCCGTGGCAAAACGCCGCAGACCCTCCTGGACAGAGGCTAAGACCTTGTCATAATCACTGGAAATTTCATAGGAGGGGTCCATGAATATACAGGCCCTTCTGGAAGGCGGCGGGAGCAGTCCTTTAAGTCCTGTAAATCCATCGGACTCGAACACCGAAACCTGCTGAACCTGTTCAAAGGTCTCTTTCAGGGCCTCATAATCTGCTGGATGCAGTTCGAAAAACACCCTGCGGTCCTTTTCTCTTAGAATACGGTCCGCAATAAGGGGGGATCCGGGATACATGCCCAGATCGCTGATGCAATGGTGGAGAAACTCTTTAAAGGTTCTGATGCTTTGAGGCATTGGAACCGTACAATCCATAAGCCGCTGATAGCCGCTTTGCCATTCTTCATTTTGAGCGGCATATCCAGAGTGCAGGTTGTATGCACCGGATCCCGCATGGGTATCCACATACAGGATGGGCACATCCTTCTGTATGAGATATTCCAGACTGTGATACAAAAGAAAGTGTTTTACTATGTCCGCATGGTTTCCCGCGTGAAAGGCGTGCCGATATCCCAACATAGCTTTATCTTACTATGAGGCAAGCCCTTCACTCAAGGACTCCCCATCACCCTAGGTTCCCACACCGGGGAACCTTTCAGTTGTATTGTTTGTGCTGGGCTAGACATTTTTGTTTCAGGGCGAAGAGATTAGCATCCACGGTCCCTTTGGGAATCTGCAGTACCTCCGCCAGAATCTGATTACTGGCGGACTTTTTTATTTTTTCGAGCCGTACCGAAAGGTTTTCTAGTTTCTGCAAGTTCCGTGCCGCCCGCCACTCCAGCTTTGTTTTTGCCAGGTCTTCCAGGTCATTATTGGTAAGTTGTTGTTCATACCGCAATTTTTTTATATAACACAGCTGGATCGCCCCCTGCAAAAGATCGATCCGTTCATCAATCTTTGCCCGTTTTATCCGTATTTCTTGAATCCATTGTTCAAGTTTGTAGGGTTCTATCTCTAATGCTCGGGCGATGCGTCGAGAAAAGTCTGGGGATATGTATCGATAGGATTTCAGCGCCAGAAGCAATACCTGCCGGGGATTGCGAATGATGATTGCAGTATCCTCATTGGTATAGCCTTGATTACTCTCCTGGACAAGGTCCGTTTCTGGTTCTCTTCCGCTGGCTACTTCTGATTGATGCCAAAGCCGTCGCTCTTCTTCGTGGTTTAATTGTTCCTCTTCCTTATAGTCCCGCAGGGCAAACTGAATACTCCGATGGATATAGGCGTCGAAGCTATGACCCGTATCACGATACAGTTCCACCGCTTTTCGAAAACGGGGAAAATAAAAGGAAATAAAGTCGATCCGATCCTCAGGATGCAGTGTTTTTAGACTGAACCGATGAGGATTTTCTAATAGATAACCCATAGCCCGTTGTTCAAATTCAGCCTGCTTCCATGCACCGGCCCGAAATCCTTGAAGCAGCCCTTCCATAGAATTGGTCTCACCCATTTTTTGCCTCCGCACAACTTTTTAAGGACCCAAAGAGCCCCTGATAGTATTGCAGAAACCATGCCAAGCAAGCCTTCCCGGTGAGCCGTAAATATGTATCTTTAAGTAATGTAATATCTTAGGTTGATGAATTGATGGGCGGATATGGCTTGCTGTTACATTTTGTTACAAATAGTGGGTGCCTTAGGTTTTTAAAAGCATTGCATGGTGCTGTTTGTTACAATCTGTTACAATATAACACCATGACAAGCATCGGCTCTCGCTCCTATTCTGAGACCAGATGCGTTATTGCCATAGGTGTCTTGTAAAAAACTTACGGAGCAGCTCCCAGGGTTTTGGAAAATGCCTGTATCAGCTGTTCCTTTAAGGGTCCTATGGTTCCCTCTGCAGTAAAACCTGAGGCCTGCTTATGTCCGCCGCCGCCAAACTGAACCGCAATGGCAGAAACATCTACCGTATCAATGGATCTAAGGCCAACAGTACAGTTTGTAGGACTTTCCTGACGGATAACTGCCACCGCTTCTACACCAGAGACGGAAAGGAGTAATTGGTACAGCATATCCGAGTCCCGACCCTGGAGGCCAAAACGTTCCGTATCTTCCAGATTTTCATAGGAGACCAGCAGTTTGCCGGAAAAATACGACTCGGTACGGGCCAGTATCAGCCCCAGGAGTATCCGGGATTCCAGGCTTTTTCCGCCATTAATTTTTTGGAAAGTTCTTTTAGGACTTGCCCCTGCACTGATGAGACGGCTTGCAATTTCAAAGGCCAGTTCTCCGCCATAATCTACATGGCGGAAAAAGCCCGTATCGGTACAGAGCCCAAAAAAGAGCAGTTCCGCTTCTTCCTTTGTTGGCCTAAGGCCGAGGGCTTCGATAAGTACTAAGGTCATCGCGGTTACAGAAGGGGCCCCCGGTTCCAAGAAAACCACATCTCCCACAGGATTCCCCGCCGCATGGTGGTCGATAACTGCAAGAGGAAGGCCTTTTAGGAATTGTTCCAGGTCACCGGTCCGTTCAAGGCTGGAACAATCCATGATGATGGCCCTCATTCCAGCTTCCAGGGCGGGCTCTGCAGTAAATTGTTCAGCATAAGGGGCTATTTCAGGACGCTTAAAGGGGCCTGCTGAACAGGGAATTGCCCCTTTGCCAAGCCGAGTCAGCACTGAGCAGAGGGCCAGCTGGCTCCCGACACAGTCTCCATCGGGCTCTTTATGGCCCGCGATTAAAAAGGTAGAGCCCTCACGGATATAGGTAAGCAGGCTTTGGGGTACATGCATGGTTGTCATAGGACCTCACTGGGGAGTAAGCAGTTTAAATTGTCTCGTTTTTCCTGATACAAAGGCTTCTGATTGCTGTATATATACATCAATTTCGGTACGAAATCCATATTCGCTAAAATAAAGGCCCGGTTCGATGGAAAAACAGGCTCCATCCAGAAGTCTCCGTTCATCGGGAAATTCGACTGAATCGATATTGACCCCTGAACCATGGCATTCCGTATCGATTCCATGGCCGGTACGATGATGTATTGCCCCTTCATAGCCCCTTGCAATAAGGAGTTTTCTAACTTCCCAGTCAATCTCGGCACCTGTAGGCCGTAGATCCTTAGAAAGATGTTCCGAAATAAAATCCAAGGCCCGTTCACGGCTGTCGATCAGATCCTGAAATATGGTCTCGAGCTGCAGGGGCACCTCTGTTCCATAAAAGCCTACCCAGGAAATATCTGCATATATGGAGTGGTCTACCCGTTCCTTGGCCCAGAGGTCTAACTGAATAACCGCTCCCTTTTGAATAAGGCTTCCTTTCCCGATCACCTCGTAATGGGGATCTCCGGCATGGGCCCCTGCGGCAACAATGGGTGGATGGTCTGTTTCAAGGTTTCGCCGTTTCATCCCTTCCAGAATGTGGTTCTGCAGGTCTCCTTCGTATAAGGGTGTGTGGGTAATAAAATGTTTGGAAACTACATCCCAGGTTTCTTCCACAATTTCATACAGCCCTACTGCAGCCCGTTTATGACTTTCCAGGTCCTCTTCCGAAAGGAGCCCCTTAATCCGCTGGATCAGGGCAGCGGCACTGGTAATATGAATTCCTGCTTGCAGCAGGTTCTGCATGGTTCCTGCATCCAGAAAGGAAATAACCGGCAGATTTTCATCCACATGGGCCGCCAGTGTTTTGCCGGTAAATCGCCGCAGAGCAGCTCTGAGCCCATCCCTTCCCGAATAGGGAACTTTGATTCCCGGCAGTGAGTCCAGAATAGCAGCTTCTATGGCATGAACTATTTTAATCGGCTCTCCCTGTACCGGAACCATGTAGAACCAGGGTCTTGAATTGGTAGATTTGTTGCTTAAGCCTAAAAGCTCATCCGAAAGGCTGTCCCGATGATGAAAATTATAAAAAAGCCACCCGTCTAATGCTTCTTCACGGATGGCTTCCTGAAGTTTTTCTAGGTTTTCAGTGTTCATTAAAACTCTATCTTTATTTCCTCAACCTTAAATTTATCAGCAATGTTTGCATCGGGGGGCAAAAGGCCCCAAGACGGATGGGAATTGTCCCGTTTTACATACAATCTGACATGGCTGAATTTACCATCTTTGTAGAAAATTACAAGATAGGGCCAGGTTGTGCCGGCATCCATTTTAATGAGGTCCCCCTTGCCGCCTGAGGCTGTAAACCATGAATCGGGTAAATAAAGACGGCCGAGTTCATTATTGGACTTCTGATACAGTACCATGAATCCCAATGTATGGGGGTAAATTTTTTCTATTGGTACATTGATATAAAACAAATTTGCCCAGTTATCAGGGTTGGTATCCGCCGGAATCCGTGCATCCTGTGCGATTCCTGGCAGTATGCTGATGAATAAAAATACAGCAACAAGCAGTACAGTTCGAGTTTTCAACGGGAGCCTCCCTTCCTTGGAAATTTCCTATGAGAAACACAGAAGCGCCGCTTCTGTTTAGTAGAAAGTATAATACTGCCTGCGGCACTTCGCAAGAAGGAATTTTATTTTATTGTGGCAAGCATGATGGCTTTTACCGTATGTTTTCTGTTTTCTGCCTGATCCCAGGCTCTGCTTTGAGGACCATCGATCACATCCTGGGTGACCTCTTCGCCCTTTACCGCTGGCAGACAGTGTAAAAATATGGTATCCGATCGGCCTGTTTTTTCCATCAGCCCCTGGTTCACCTGATAGGCTTTTAAAAGCCCTATCCGTTCTTCCCGATGAGATTCTTCTCCCATAGATACCCATACATCGGTATATATTGCATCGGCTCCCTGTACCGCATTCAAATCATCGGTGATTTCGAGTTTTGCATTGCTTGTTGCCCCATAGTGGCGGCAGATTTCCTGCAAAGCCTGGTCAGGATATAAGGCTTTTGGGGTCACCACAGTACAATGAATGCCCAGTTTGGTACAAATTACCATGAGCGACCGGGCTACATTATTTCGGCCGTCTCCTACAAAACAGAGCTTTTTGCCGGTGCTGGGCCCAAAGGCTTCTTCCAGCGTCATAATATCTGCCAGAGCCTGGGTTGGATGAAATTGGTCTGTTAGGCCATTGTATACCGGGACCCCCGAATAGGCGGCCAAGGTTTCTACCGTTTCTTGCTTAAAACCGCGGAATTCTATGGCATCGAACATCCTTCCCAGGACCCGGGCTGTATCTTCTACCGATTCCTTTGCTCCTAATTGAATATCCTGGGTGGATAAAAACACCGGATGCCCGCCCTCTTCGCCGAAGGCAGTCTCAAAGGCACATCTGGTACGGGTTGATCGCTTCTCAAAAATCAGGGCCAGGGTTTTACCCACAAAACGCTGATGAATTTGCCCGTGTTTTTTTTGCTGCTTTACTTCTTTAGAAAGTTCCAGAAAAAACCGGATTTCTTCCGCCGTAAAATCTTTCCAGGTAAGAATTGACCGACCTTTAAACTGTTCCGGATTCATAGGGCCTCCACTATGTGGATATATATACAATAAAAATGTATTTTTATGCAATAGGTGTAGAGCCTCTTTATTTAACGTACAAATTAGACGATGATGAAATTATTATGATTTCAATGTTGTTTACGATTCGGTTTTATTCACAGTTTCATAGAACCCAGCCAGAACTGTTAAAATCTGTTCAGCAGGAACTGCATGACCTGGTACAAAGCGCTGGGGGAAAAATTACCCATCTGGGAAAATACACAACCGCTGAATTTTCAGAAGATTCCTTTACGTTTACCATCCAATTTTTTAATTTTATGCAGCAACTGGTTCCTTATAGTGAAAAACTGCGGACCAAATTGCTTGGGTTTTCAATAATTTTTCTAAAAAATGAAGTAATAAACGGTGAAAATCTTTTTAAACCCCTCATCCATGAAAAGCAGGGGCTTGGTATTTATGTTACTTCTGATCTAGCTGAATTTTTTACATCTCTTTTTATATTAGAACCGATTTCCAGAATACCCGTATATCATCTGAAAGCATTAAGAAGTTTAGCTCCGCTGCAGAGACCGGACTCGGAGGTCCTTGTTAAACGATTTTCCGCTGAGCTTGAGAGTTCCGAAGCCCGTTGTAAAATATTGCTAGGTAAAGATACAGAGCTCCTCCTGTTTTTAAGCAGAACCTACATACAACAGCAGTATAGTAATGACCTTTATGTGAGTATCAGTTTTAATAATGTTGGGGCAAGCCTTAATGGTTTTATTGAACTTTTTATGCAAAGCTTGCGAGACAGGGAATCCTCCTTTGCAGAATACAGAGAAAAGGTTTCGCTCCTTAAGGCTGAACGCTTGCATGAAATGTACAATGAGGAAATTCAAAGCCTTTTGCGGGAACTCCTTGCGGTATGGTTAGGGGTATATGAGTCTGTTCCAGTAGTGCTGTATATTTCTCATCTTGATGCTATGACCGCTTCGCTTCAGCCAATAATGAAGCAATTCCTTTTTCAATTTTTAAAATCCCCATCACATAGGGTTCATATTACTGCCAGGGACAAAGAATCCTTATATTGGATTGATGAAATAGATCGCCACTTTGTTATCATTCAGTCCCCCGAAGGGCTGTTATATGGAATACCGGAAGAAGATGATCGTAATCTCAGTATAAAAACCATACTGCCAGCGGCGTATCTTTGTCATAAACTGTCTTTAATCTACACAAAATCAGAACTGCCGCTTCAGCTTGAACGTACCGGTTTTTCCCCCGCTTCAGTTCAATGGCTCTTTGAAGCTTTTAATAAGACTGGAATATTCCCAGCCATGTCTGCGGATCTGATTTTGAATCCAGATATTGAATCTACGATCTCTACCTATTTGCAAGAGTATGAAAAACAATCGGTTCATACTATTGTTCAGGAACGGCTTTTAGAGAGTCTATCGAAACATGAATTGAATCCCGGTTTTGGCTTTTTATCCCACTTTATTGCGGTAAATGGGAAGGCTGGTCCTGATTTAATCCTGGATTGTGTTTTGCATGATTTAAGTGAAGATTACTTTTCTGAATTGGATCATGCGGTGAAGTCGGAAGAATTAAAAAAGCTTATAGGAAATGATTTGTTTGAGTCAGTTCAGTTTATTCTCGTTACAGACCATCTCCTTGCATCGGGTTCAGCTCAAGACCTATTCGAAGCTCAGCAATTTGCCGTGCCTGCCCTGATAGATAATCCCAGAATCACCTCCTTCTGTTATATCAATGCTGCGGCATTGCAACTGGTTTCAGGTGATCTTGTTGGGGCAGGGCAGGCTATAAAAGAAGCGCTTATACTATTGCAGGATTATAAAAATAAAAATGGCCTTGAAAAAGTGTATCGTATCTTTGGTTTAATCGAATTAGCCCAGCATCGTATCGAAGATGGTATAGAATATCTCACCTTTGCATTGGATGCGGCTCAGCGGTTTTCGAATAAACGGGAAAAGGCAATGTCTCATTTTTACAGTGCTGTGGCTTATTTCTTACAGGGGAATTTACCCCGGGCCATGTCTTTTGCCGATACAGCCATGAAGCTCTTTCACGAATTAGATCATGAAACATGGGAACAGAAATGTGCATTTTTACTCGGCAGAATATATTTTACTTTAGGATCTTATGAGAGGGCTGCAGAACTCTTTGCACCTATTCAGGATACAGGGCCAGCAGCTCTTTGGTCTATGAAGGCTGCTTTATATGCCTCTATTGGCAATAGACCCGCTATTGAGCGTTTAGCCGCCTCCTATGATGCAATGGGACTCTCTGACAGGACTTTAGAGATCGAGTTTCACTATTTCCTCGAAAGTTATGAAGCCTGTATTCAGCTTTGCGAAACCGCTCTTAACGAAGAGCCTCCGCTTATACCCTGTGTTACTGAACAGGTGGATTGGACCGATGGATATGCCCAAATTGAATCATTACTTTTTCCCCGGCGGGATTTTTTGCTTCGCCAGTATATCTGTTTTAAAGCATTGTCCATGAGTCAATTAAATCCACAGGATCATACCATTATTTCTATATTGGATAAGCTATTGGATGAATTAAAACCCGGTTTCTATGACCCCTATGACATATTTTATGCAACCTCTTATTATCTAGTGCTGCAACGGGTAGCGTCGACCGAAATTGATAGGGCTACAGCCTTAAGCAGTGCCTTTAAACGGCTGCAGAAGCGGGCCAGCCGGATTGAAGATGCAGAACTGAGGCGTAGCTATTTAACTGTCAATTACTGGAACGGCCTTTTAAGCCGTGCCGCAAAATTGCATAATTTAATCTAATTGAGGCTGGGTAAAGTAATTGACATAATTTAATCTTTTTGATATGTTCTTCCCATCACGGCGGCATAGCTCAGTCGGTAGAGTAGACGGCTCATATCCGTTTGGTCATAGGTTCAAGTCCTATTGCCGCTAGACCTCCTAAAAACCTGTCTAGGCCTTGCCTGGCAGGTTTTATTTTTTTAATCCCCTCACATACACAGTTTTTCCCAGGCTTCGAGCCACATTGGCGAGACGTTCCAATGCTTCCGTACTCGGTGAAGGGAAAAAATCCCAGGACGGGTCCAGGCAGTTCCCGGGTTTAAAGGGGCTGAAAAACCAGGGGCTCCTTTCATCAATATGATGGGCTAGGGATTCTATATCTTTTTCTGTAAGGTGCCCTTGGGGCAGGGCTATGGTCCTATATTCGTGGTCGATGCCGCTTGTTTGAATGAGGTCTATACTTTTTATTAATGCCCCTTCACTGCCGCCAAGTTCAGGATACCGATGGGGGGCTAATTTTAAGTCCAGGGCAATGTAATCGGGCCGGGTCGCCTCGTGGGTAAAAAGGGCTGCCAGAACATCCGGTTTGCTTCCGTTCGTATCGAGCTTTACCTTGTATCCCAGGCTTTTATACAGCCTGATCAGTTCAGGCAGTTCCTGCCTAAGGGTGGGTTCTCCTCCCGTGATGACGACCCCTTCCAGGACTGTCCGGCGCTTTTGTAACAGCCCATTGATGGTTTCGATAGGAATGAGGCTGTCTTCGGTAGCCTCTGAAGGTTCTACGAGGCTCCCATTATGGCACCAGGGGCAGCGGAAGTTACAAGCGGGAAGAAACACCACCGCCGCCACGGTCCCCGGGTAATCTACAAGACTTGTTTTCTGTAAACCAGCCCTGAGCATGCTGTAGAGACCTATACTGCCCTATCAAGCTGGTAGGAATTTTGTTCTGCAAAGGCTAAGATGGACTTTGGATCCCTCGCTCGGGCCAGCTCTTTGCCCGCCGGATCAAGCAGGATCGCCGTAGGCGTGGAAAGCACATTGCGGCGGGCTGCTTCGGAAAGCCCCTCAGCGGTGTCCGCATCGACAAAGTCCACGGGGATACCGAGTTTTACTGCGGCATCCTTTGCGGGGGGACAGGCGGGGCAAGCGGCTCGAACAAAGAGCATGAGCCTGCTCTGCTTGTGTATTGGCTTGTCTATCGGTAAGGGGTTCACCCTGCTCATGGATGCTTCAGATGGTAAGGCCGGTGTTTTGGGAACGGATTGGTTCTCCTGGGTTTCTACAGCTTCTGAGACTACTCGGAATAATTTCCGTTCTGTATATTCCTGCCGCTTGCCCTTATTCCAGTTTCGTACCGACCGGTAGTATCCCACAATGCGGCTATAAACTTCTGTGGTGGTGCCTTGAACCTGGTTCAGGGCTTCCCGTGCGTCCTGCAGTTCCTTTTCAATTTGTTCCAGGGTTCTCATTTTATAACTCCTTGTAAAAATGCTTCCCGCTCCGCTTCGAGAGCGCTGATTCTTGCTTGTATTGCCGCTTCCTGTTCTGCTTTGCAGATGGGGCAGGTAAAGTGTTCCCCCGCCAGATACCCATGAACGGGGCAGACTGAGAAGGTTGGTGAAATGGTGAAGTAGGGGATGCGGTAATTATGAGCGATGGTTTTAACCAGGTTTCGGCAGGTACGCCAGTCTTCAATGGCTTCGCCGAGGAATGCATGGAAAACCGTACCCCCTGTATAGGCGGTCTGCAGGCTTTCCTGCAGATCCAGGGCATCGAAGATGTCATCGGTGAGCATTACTGGCAGTTGGGTCGAGTTGGTATAATAGGGCTCATCGGTTCCTGCGGTGATTATGTCGGGGTACCGTTTCTTATCGTGTTTTGCCAGCCTATAGGATGTGGATTCGGCTGGGGTGGCTTCCAGATTAAAAAGTTCTCCCGTCGCTTCCTGGTAGTCAGCCAATCTGTTCCGCATAAACTGCAGGGTTTTTAGGGCAAAGGCCTGGCCCTGTTCGGTGGCGATGGTAATGTCAGGTCCAAAGAAATTCTGAAGGCATTCATTCATTCCAACGAGGCCAATGGTATTAAAGTGATTATCCAGGGTCTTAAGGTACCGCTTTGTGTAGGGGAAGAGACCCGCCTCAAGCAGTCGGTTCACCACCTTGCGCTTGGTTATAAGGCTTTCCTTAGCCAGGTCCATGAGGCGGCCCAGGCGGCGGTAAAAATCGTCTTCATACTTAGCCAGGTAGCCAATCCGGGGCAAGTTGAT
>Ga0272446_1005863_pt1 | contig 13216 bp, 15 predicted proteins | sample YNPCB0061_FD_194587 | JGI IMG/M metagenome (GOLD analysis project Ga0272446, IMG submission 194587) | Hot spring microbial mat communities from Yellowstone National Park, WY, United States - YNP-CB-006-1 | ecosystem: Environmental > Aquatic > Thermal springs > Hot (42-90C) > Sediment | place... | reverse complement strand
GTCTCAATTCCATTATGGTTCGATTCATACAGCCAATTTTCTTAACTAAATTATTTATTTTTTATCTAAATTCAAAACTTTTTTTTAATTTTTTCTCAAAATTTTTCTTAAACCTATTTTTCTTTTAAAACTCTGGGAGGTTTAAGTTTAGTTTTTAGCTTATTTTTGCGTTTTTTTCTTCTTTCTTGTGCTGGTGTATACTTTTTTAGGCAGGGGTTTAAGTTTTGGTATGCGTTTTTCGTCAATTTTCGCAACTTTTTTTATTCTACTTTTTCATCAATCCATTCTTCTGTGTTGATTTCGTATATGATTTGTTTATCTCCAACGGTCATGTAATCTTTTAATTTTTGAAATTTGTTTTTGAATAGCTGGTTTGTTTCTTCAAGATATTTATCAATTATTTCTTTGGCTTTTTCTGTTTCATTTTTTTGTTGGTAGCTTATTGCTAATGTATATGCCGCATATGCTGGAAAGTTATATTTTCTTTTATAGATTGGTTCAAGCAATTTTATGGGTTGTTCATAGTTGTTTTTTATTAAACTTAGTAAAGCAAGTTTTTCGAGTATAAATATTTTGTTTTGATTTTGCATTTCTTTCGGAAAGTTTATTTCGTTTGCAAGATATAAATATTTTTTTGCATCGGTTTCATATTCTGATTTCTTCGTTATTGCGAATAGGTGAAGATTTATTATTCCTTTTAGATATGATTTGTAAACAGCTATTGTAAAGTTATTACAGTTAACAAGTTCTTCTATTGCTGTTTCAATTTTCTTTTTGTTGTAATCTTCTTTGATACATTTATCTATGTATTTTTTTGCAAGGTGAAGTAGTGTTATTGTTTCTGTTTCTTTTTGTTGGTCAAGTATTTTTTCTTTATTTATGAAAATAAGTGAGTAAAGATTGATGTTGGTTTTAGCAAGTGTTAAAAATTTTTGGGCAAGATTATAAAGTGTTTTGATGTAAATTTTTTTGCTTTTGTTTTTTTGTTCTTCATTTGTTATGGATTCATAGATGTTTTCTATTTTTTGAAAAATTAAAATACTTTGTGATATTGAATTGGTCAGTGTGTTAAATTTTTCTTGGATTTGTTCTTCAGAAAAGTTATTGTAAAATGTATGTGTTCCAAATATATCTGATAGAATAATTGCTTTTCTGTAAAGGTCGGTTAATCTATTAGGATTATATTTAAGTGCAAGGTCAAGATATTTAATTGCGTTAGATGCATCTTCCAAAATATTCCCATCTCTTCTTGAACTTGGTGTGGTTAGTTCATTTACTGATTGATAATATGTATAAGCAAGATTAGAATAATATGTTGCATTTGTTGGATCTATTTCGATCGAGCGTTTTCTTAGTTTGATTGTAAGTTCTCTAAAGAATTTTTTTTCGTTGATGAATTTTTTTCTTTCAGATTTATCGGGGAATTTTTTCTTAATATTTTCTGTGCATTCGGAAAGTTTAGCAGTAGCAAATGAAAATTTATTTAGTAGTTCGGCATCTTTCCAGATTGAGTGGTTTTCAATCGGTTGAAATTGAAGAAGTAGGTTATAAATTTCCTGCCAATTGTTTTGTTGTTCAAGTTGCGAGATTGTTGAGGTTAATTTTGTGTCGTTAAGTTTATCAAGGAATTCAGCTTCGTTTATTGCTGAGCAGTAGGGAAGTTCAAAAACACTTTGAAGGTCAAGGTATTTTTTAAGTGCTTCTTTTATTTGGAAAGATTTGTATTCTAATGTTTTTTCAATTTCATAATTTATTTTAAGAGAGTAATTATCAACTTGAATCGAAGTAATTTTTAACTGAAGAGCATTTTTATATTTTTGTTCTGATTTACCAAAGTAGAGGAACGCTGTTTGAATTGAATCAAGAGATTTTAATTCTTGCGGTAAAAATGGTTTAATAAGATGATAGTATTTACTACCCCAATAAAAATATCCTGTGTTACGGATTGGATCTTGTATTGTAGCTATAATGAAAATCATGATAAACCTTTAATAGAATTGTGTTATTTCGTTTTTTTCAATTCCAATTATTTTTTTGCCAATGTGTTTTTGCTCTTCTGCATGATAGAAAATTATAGAGTCTTTTTCCTTATTGATTATTTCAAGCAATTCACTTTTTAATTCTTGAAATTGTTTAGCAGTTAAGAAACCTTCGAAAGCTGAGTTTTGCACCCAGTTCAAATATTTTCTAAACGTTTTTAATGCTTTGTTTAAACGTTTAGGACTGGCAATATCATAAACTGCTATGTAAAACACTTTACTAACTGGCTCTATATGGATCATAGGTTTTTATTTTACCATTTAAGAAATTAATTAAGTTATAACATTCCATACGGATTAGTGAACGATAAGATATTTTTCTATTAAGTCTTTTATGTTGAATTACAGTAGAAAGTCTGTATTCAATTTCCTGAACAAATTTTTTGCGTGGTTCATCTTTTAAGTAATATCCTTCATTAGTTATTTGGAAATCTTTTTCATCAATCATTCCGAGATTAAGTACTCTAAAAATTACTTTATCAACAATAATTGGTTTGAAGATTTCTGAAATATCGTAAACTAAAGGTTGTTTATTATCACCAACTTCATGAATAAATCCAATGAATGGATTCAGTCTTGTACGATAAATTTCAGAAAGTATAATTCCATAAAGAATTGAATTACCAAATGAAATTAATGAGTTAACTATTCCTATCGGAGGTTGTTTTATTCTTTTGTAGAAATCAGTTTCTTTTTTGATTAATTCGGGCCAAGCTGAGTAATAAGTATTTCTGATTGAACCTTCAAAACCCAAAAGTTCTGAGATTGTTTCAGCAAAATGAACTTGTTCTAATAAAGAATTTATATTATTTATTGGTTCTTCAAGATCACTGCCAGAATAAAGATGTGTTTTTAGATTGAAAAGAATATTCTTAACCGCAGATTCAAGAATTACCTTTGCAATGTATAACCTTTTATGATATGTAAGATAAGCTTCATATTGAAGAATTTGTACTTCTCCAGAGTTATCATTGTTTGCTGGTAAAAAGCTTCCGACATAATTACCATAATAGTTAAAAATATGAACGGGAGTTTTGTAGTAACTCGCAATTTTGAAAAATTGTGTATTGAATCGAACTTCTCCAAATGTATAAAATGCTTCAACGGTTTCAGCGGGAATATTTTTCGGTTTTGCATCAAGCTCAGTTTTATCAGCTGGAAGAATTACATTTTCATTTTCTGATTCGTAAATATCAATACTATGCTGTGGTTCAGAATCAGGAATAGTATAAAGCGAGAAGGAATTATTCTTTCTGCTTAGTATTGAGTTTGAAAATATGTAAATGTTGTTTTTCATAGTTATTAGTAAAATTAATTTTCTTTGATTTCAATTTTTTTCTCGAGCAAACTAAACTCAATGTTAAAGTCAAGTTTAAAAATTGTAACAGAAAAACCAATAGTAGTTTGATGCTCATCATTCTTGAATTTTAAGGCAATAGTAATAAAAAAGAAAAACAAGAAATATCCTTTGCCTGCTAGTTTATCATCAACATAATAATCAGCTGCTACAAAGTTCATGAATACCTCTATTTGTTAATGGTTGTCATTTTTTTTTAGTTATAAGTAACTCATATCATTCCATAAAAAAAACTTAGCTCGTCTTTCCCGATTCATTTGTTTTGTTTTCTTTGCGAAATAAATTTCGCTTTACAAACTTTTAAGGGCTGTTTATTTTTTGTCACACTGAGCCCGTCGAAGTGTGAATTTGATTCATATTGTCAGTCTTCGAAATCCGTCATCCTTCGACAAGCGTCATCCTTCGACAAGCTCAGGATGACAGAGACGGACTACGATGTTCTTGACAAATCCGATTAAGTAGTGATATGTCATAATTTGACAGATTATTGACTTCGTAGAAGTCAAATAATTGTAACAAAATTATCAACCCAAAATATTAAAACCTCGTAGAGGTTTAATAATAATTGATAATATTTCAGGATGACAGAAGACTCAAATAGTTATTCATCTTGTTCATCAAAAAAATTATCAATTTGGTTAATGCAATTGGGACAAATGAAGCTATGAAATCTATCTTCAAAAGGAATTTTTTCTTCACCAATAAAAATTGTATCAATTATATTTCCGCAGTAAAGGCAATAATTAATTACGTAAGAGTCACTCGTTAATTTATCAATGCAACTTTTACAAAAAGCACCTTTGTGATGAACAAGATTTGAACAATTTCTAACGCTGCACTTAAATATTTTTTCCAGTTTAAGTTTTTTTCTCATAGTTATTCTCCAAAATATTGAATGATATAAGTTCAAGAGCAAAAGGATAAAGAACGAGATTTAGGATTTCAGTGCGGAAAGAAGAATTCAGGATTGAAATTGTAGCCCTCACTATTTCAATGAATTCAATCTTTCTCGCACTTTGAGGGACAGAACTATCAAAAATTTACGCTATAAAAATAAATTGATAAAAAGTTGACACATAGGATAAAAACGTTTCGTAAATATTTCTTTTTTCTGAAGAAAGGGAAGAAGTTAAGAAGAATAATTTTACAAACTCAATTCCACTTAACTACATTTAGAGGAATGGTCCGATTCAAATCTTTGTAGATAGAATAATATATCCTAGAGACTCCTTAAAAGATTTCAAATTGTCTTACTCTTTTATGGTTGCTAATAAGTATGCCAGCATCCCACTTTAAAACTTTCAACACTATAGAAATCCTTGACAAGTCAGGTATTGATATGAAACTAATATAAGCTGTAAAGATTAGAAAGTGTACATTAAACCTATGCTCGTAAGGTTCTCTTGTATCAGGATCACACATTTCAATATGGAAGTATTTAGGTTTAATGTAGTGCCATAGTTCCAAAATATATTCAGAAAATTCAATTAGAATAGCAATTAAAAAGTTCATTTAAACCTCCAGTTTTAATAGCTTGAAAAATTTTATGTAGAATGTATTCAGTACTAAATTCTGGTTTAAATTTGTTAAAAAACAAACCATTTATAATTACAAGATTTCTGTGATGTTTATTTCAGATTTTTACTAAGTATTCTTTTTCTATTTCCCTCTGATTTTGATTAGTAGTTATTTCTTGGCGTAGCTACACTCACTCCACCTAAGATAGCTAATATTATCAAAAGACACTTAACAATTGTCTTGTAGAGTCCATTATTATCTTCATTCATTTTTTTTAAAATTTCCCCAGATTTTTCACTTAAGTAAATTATTTTTTTAGCAATTTTAATTCTTGTTTCGTCACTCTCAGCTTTCTCGGCCAATTTTTCAAGAGCATGCATTGCTTGGTTTATTAAATCTGAAAATGTTTTTAATGCTTCTTTATGAGAACTCTCAACACCTTTAACAACATCCTGAATTGTCTTAAAAGCTTCCAACATTCCCATGATAAAGTTTGAATAGTTACTTATTAACACTTCGAGATGTTTTTCTTTAAGCTTATGTTCAGAAATCAATTTTACAATTTTAAGATATTGTTTTTGAGAAAGTTTAGAGAAATCCTGAAAACCAGTAATGTTTTTAATTTCATTCAATAAAGTCATTTCATTTTCCATTTTATTTACCTCTTATTTTAGTTTATTTTTTATTTTAATTTAAGAATTACAGAGGGCAAAGAACGAGATTTAGGATTTCAGTGCGGAAAGAAGAATTCAGGATTGAAATTGTAGCCCTCACTATTTCAATGAATTCAATCTTTCTCGCACTTTGAGGGACAGAACTTTCAAAAATTTACACTGGAAATTTGAAGATATATTTTCGATATAGTAAGGATAAAAACGTTGTGGAAATATTTTTGTTTTTATTTAATCAGCGTTAAACAAAAAATGTTTTTTATTAACACAGAAAACAAGGGTAGAGTCATTATGTACTATTTAAATAATCCTCTAAATAACTTTTGTAATAATTGACCGCTTGTTTTCCCGGCTGCACGTCTGACAATACGTTCACCAATTTTCCCTTTTTGAACTGCATTAATATCACCTAATATTTTTGCTGTTTTGTAAAGAATATTTCTTATTGAATTAATACTCATTGCTACCTCCCAATAATTTTATTAAAAAATTTAAAGACGATATCACGATTAAGAGTGCTTAAATCTGTTTGCAAAATTTTAAAATTATCTTTGCTTACATTTTGTTCAATTAGCCATTTAGTCCAATATTTTTTTAGTATATCAAAATCTTTAGGTGAATTTTCAATTGGGGCAAACTCTGCAAGTAGAATATTAAGCTTGGAAAGATCATTATCAAGTTTCATAAGACCAAAATCGTTTTTATCAAAAATGGATTCCCAATTATTTATCTTTCGAAAATTTGCAACATGTGAAGCTTCCGGAATTAAATAACTGAATCTATTACCTTCTTGATATTTGCTGTTTTTATGATAAATATAGCCATCGGTTAAAACGACTAACAAATTAATAAAATTAGAATCAGATGAAATACAATCATCAACAACGCGATGTTTAAAGTAATTAAACAAATCAGAACCTTCAAAGTTTTTAGAATTTGAAGCAAGAGAATAAAGCTTCTTCAAATTATTGTAATAGATAGTGGAAAGATTTTCAAATATTTTTTTGCGTTGAATAAATTCATAATTAGAAAAATCAATATTCAAAGAATCAGCAATATCTTGATATATTTCATAATTAACAGTAGGATAATAAATTACTTTAATTCTATCTTCACTATGAACAACACCTTTTTTTGATAGGGAAGATTTGAAAGCATCTAATATGTTCATTATGATTTTAAGATCTTTATCAACTTGGGTTGGATTTTTCTTCACTGAAATTCTATCAGATAAATCTAATAGAATAGTCACATTAAGATTTTTATAATCAGCTTGTTTTGATTTTGATCGGCCATCATTTGATCTATCATTTTCTGAACAATGAGTTAAACCAAACAAAAAGATTATTAATAATAAAGACTTAAAAAAAACACTATTAAAAATTTTATTTTTCATTTTTGATAATTCCTTTTTGAATGTAGAAATTATTTAAAGTTGTATCAATAGATTTAATATCTGATTCGGAGAATTTTCCATTGTGTAAAAAGTTAATCCAACCTAAAGCATAATCAGATAAAATTTTTCTAAGTTCATGAGGACTATAAAATATTTTATCAGACGATTTAATGATTTCTGTTTTTTGGATTTCAAGTGAATAGATTTCAGCATCAAGTTCTTTTATTCTAGTTTTAAGTTTGTCGATATTATCAATTGCCAACTGTAAATTATCAATCAAAAGATTTTCCATTTGTTCAAATTTATTTTTGTTGAGACGCTGTTCATTAAAAAGAGAAAAAACTTTTCCAAATATTAAGTAAACAAAAAAACCAAGAATAATAATAATCCAGTAATTAAGATCCAGAATTGCATCAAATAAATTAAAAGGTTTAACATTTCCGAAAGTATTAACCGCTTTAGAATAATAAATTCTATCAGCTATATGATAAGCGAGAATTGAATCCATTATAAAAGTAAAAATTGCAACCACAATCCATGTATGTTTGAATTTAATATTTGACCTATTCTTGAAATTTTCGATTAGAATACCAAGAGCAAGAAATATAAAAGGAGAGAGGATAGTAATCATAAATGATGCAATTCCTTTTGTAAAAGATTCCTCAATAGCTCTTGGATAAAATATTGGGTTAAAGATTGTAAATTTTGTAATAGTTATATCTCTAAAGATAGCTGAATAAATTACAGATGAATAAAAGAAAAAAAGAAACAATGCAATAAAAATTGATAAAAAACCATGGATATATAAATTGAAATTATCTTTTGGTTCTGTAATAAATTTTGAAGGATTTGCTCTGAATTCATTTAATTTATCATTAGCTTCTTTCTTTTTACTCTCGGCTTCAGGCAAGTCATTTTCTTTAATGCGTTCGATTTCCTTTTTATGCACTTCTATCTTATTAATTAATACATTTGACTGAATATCAAATTCTTCTTTGTGATATTCTAATTCATGTTGTTTTTGATCTTTAGATAATAACAATCGTGCATAAAATCTATCAAGACTGATATTAAATGCAGTAACAGTGCCACCAACTTTTCCGGCTTCTAAAAAACCAAGTGTTGAAAAATCTTGAGCAGCAAAATCATCTGATAAGATATTTGTATTTTCTTTTGCAAATGGAATTATGCTTGACATTTTAAACCTCCTTAAATTTTGTGTCCCATAAATAATGAGATATATAAAAAAGAAGAAGAATAAAAACGTTTCGAAAATGTTTATAACGAAAGTTGAATAAAGTGAAAAATATTGCCCCGATTATGAAAATCGATATTATTTTATTATGAATCTTTCTTTATCTGCTTTGATGAAATAAGTTGAATCACCCCATTTTCTGTTAACATTTATTTTGAATAGCTCAGCGATATCAGGATCATCAATAAGTTTTTCAATTTTGTTGTTGACTTTAGATTTTTTATGCAGGAAATATTTATCATCAAATTCAGTATCATTCCATTTTTCTTTATCAATGTGTCTAAGTGGATAAAATTCTGTTAAATATTCATAAAATTTGTCTTTTGTCTCAGATGAATAAAATTGTGAAATAATTATATTTCCTGTGCCTCTTTCTTTCAAATCAACAAAAAAATAATAGAATAAAAATTCCATTGGTTCAAAAATAATTGTATCATTGCCAAATCTTAATTCTCTGCGTTCAATATCAAGTATCATTTTATTACTTGGCGCTAATACCTTCAATTGATTTTGTGTATGTTTTACAATTTCATCAAAACTTAGCTTTAATAATTTTTCCTGTTTTATATCTACAGCTAATAAAGAACGCAAGCGTACAAATGGAATTTCTGAAAGTTGAAGATCTTTTTCTTCTTGTTTGTTTGTCGGATAAAATCCCTTGAATTCATTTTCTTCTTTAGTTAAGACATGTAAAAGTTTATCCTGCTCGCGTGCAAATATTGAAAGAGAATTAGCAATATGTACACTCATTGATTTTCGACCACCGGTAATTGAACAATACAATGTTGAATTTGGGTCAGCGGATTTCAAGCGAATAAATTCACTTACTTTATTTGGGAATAGAATATTGTCTTTATCAGTTCTTATATCAGAAAGTTCAATTGATTCTTCCTTAGCAACAATAATATGTTTATCATTTTCTGCAAATGCTGGTTTGTTAATTTTATACTTTGCACAAAGATTTTCAATTTCCTTTTTGAGTGGAGTTTTTGGTGTTGCAGGATGTTTATCTTTCCCAAGAATGACATCTCTGCCACGTTTAGTAGTAAGAACATAAATTTCATGAATAGGTGTTTTCTCCTTTACCGCCAAACAGAATAAAGTTTCTGTAACAATTTGCGGAGTAAGTCCAGAGACGCAGATTAGAATGTTTTTAGTGGTCATTGTTTATCTCAAATTAGCTCTTTGGTTAAAATTATTTATTAATTTTTGTCTATTACTCAAATCTCGATACGTAAGATGAATTATTTTGTTATCACTCATCTTTTCAAGCACATTTTTGTGTGCACTATCATTTTTATTTAAGGGATATTTAGATATGAAAAATAAGGATGAGTACCTACCAATATAAGTTTCTTTTATTGCCACTAATTTATCTACAGCTTCAGCTTTAATATTACCTGCTTTACATTCAAATATATAGTAATAAATTCCAATATTACCGATAATATCAATTTCATTTTTATCAGTGTAAATATCATTTGGTGATTGTTTTTTTCTTTTGATATTACAACCCCATTTAATATTATCAAAAAATCCCAAATTCTTTAACTTTTCAAAGCAGATATACTCGAACCATTTACCAAATAATAATTCAATTAAAAATTTTCCGGTTTCTTGATGCTCATATAATGTCACCCCGTCTCTAACAAATTTTACAACCGAAATATCATTTTGATATTTTATCAAAGATCCTTTTAACTTACCATCATCAATCTGTTTGGTAAAGGAATTTTTAAAGTTAATTTTATTACCAATTTCTAAAATCTTTGAATTCAATGATTCATCATGTTCCAACAAATTTACCAATTGCTTTTGCTCTTTTTCGATCTTAAAATTACTAAATTCAACTTCCTGAGCATTTAATCTCAAAATTTCTTTGAGATCACATTTAACATTGAGCTTTTCCTTATTTATTTTATTTGAAACAAAATCAAATTTGATTAATTCATTATCTTCTGTATTGATATAATAGCACTCTTTCTTAAAATCTTTAAATAAATTAAATCCTGCCAATGACATTATTTTATTTCCAGCAGTAAAATTTAGAATTATTGTATCCCCAGAGTATTTATCTATTATTTCTTTTAATTGTAATTGAATTTCACTGTAATCCCAGGCATCTACTTTTTCTTTTTGTGGATTATCAAAACATGGAACTGATTTTTCATATTGTTCATTAACTTCATCTGTACACAAAAACACATTTTTATCAGGTTGAATTATTTTAGATGCGATATAATTTGGCATTGGTTGACCTGAAACAAAATGAAATAATACTTTCATTTAGTACTCCCTAAATCTTACAAAATTAAAAGTTACAATTTTCTTCCCATCTTTTTCTTCAACAATACGATTTGTAGTAGAAACAATAACAGTAATTTTTTTTCTTTTCAGCATAGTAGCTAACTGAAAAACAAAAGTAAATTCACCCATTAGATGAACGGCGTTGTTTTTTTCATTAGAAGATTTAAGCAATTGAAGAATTTTTTCAAGATACTTCTCTGCTTTTGACTTAACTTGGTTTGATGTTGCATTTGGAGAGATATGTGGAAAAGGTAAATCAACAATTGATTTATACTTTCGCAAAGCAGATGCAGCTTGTTTTTCAGACCATTTATTTCTCGGGTGATTAGAGAGGTTAATTAGCATAATTTATCTTTGAGTTTGATCGTGAGTACCAAATTCTATAAGTAATAATTTATTAGCTTTTTTAATACAATTTATTCTCATTCCAAGATCAATTCTAAAATGATAAACTTTTTCCCCTTCAAATGATTGCGACTCAAGAGGTGAAAATTGGATGCCACCTTTAGATAAATTATTAGTATTTCCGTTTGACTCTTCAAGAATTACTGAAACTTTTGAAATAGTTTCCAATAATTTAATCCTAAATTTTTTATCTACTATTTCTTTATATTTTTCTATGAAGTTATTGTGATATTCAATAAACGGAAATTCCGGTAAGTCATCAAATAAATCATACTTCACTTTATTCCAGATTACTTCACCCCACACAGACAGAATGAGTTTACCTTCAATTTCATCAAATGCGGATTCGGGGAACTCAGCAAATTCTTCTTTATTATAAACTTTATTTGCATTTAATAATAAAATTTTTTCTTTGTATCTTTTGAATGGCTCTAAATCAATTTGAATTGGTAATCTTGGGATTTCAATAAGATCAGCCTGTTCAGACTCAAAAATGTAAATGATCTTATCTGCGTAAAACATTCCAATAGTATTTAAGTATCCTTGTAAGCTTTTAAATCCGCCAGTGAGATTAAATATAACTTGATAACCGCTTCTTTTATATCCATAGATAGTTTCATCAAACCATTTAAGTAGTTCTTTGATACCTTCAGAGAAAGAATCCTTATTCTTTGTGGATAAATTTTTTGGCTGGAATATTTGAGTTGCTATTTTAAAGTTTTCTAAAAATTTCTTTATGACTTCGGCAGATTTTCTTCCTTGATAAGTATCTGTGCAGATTAAATAATGTAAATCTTTGTCTCTACCAGAAAGGTTTTCATTATAAAACCCTAAAATTCCATTAAGCTCAGCGCTCGATCTCCTTAAAGAATGAGTGTTGGAAGAATGTAATTTTTGTAATGCCTTAGGGAATAGTTCTTCGATTAGATTTTTAATTTCATCAGGGCATTCATTATCGTTACAGTTTGAATATTTATACAAAAGATTCAGCTGTTCTTTTTCAGCTGGATTAGTAATTAGACTTGTACCGACGGTGGATATAATTAAGTATTTCATTTTAGCTCCATTAATTTTTCGTAGCACAGATTACTAATCTGTGCTACAGTATTAAATAATCGGGATGACAATATGTATATTTCCAATCTTTCCAATCATTAACCAAACCAGCAGTGACTGGATTCAACAAAATATATCTGATAACAAAATATAATTCCTTTTCATCACGCACCCAGCGATCAAAACTTTCATCTTGCCAAAAAGCTCCGGAACGACTTAAAATTGTATTACAATCACGCGCTGATATTCTTTTTATTGACTGCATAATTTTAGAAATACCTTTGTTATTTTGTAACAATTCAAAAACCAAATGAAAATGATTTGGCATTATGCAATAACAGATTAATTTATACTCCTTCCCATCAGGATAGTGGAGTGTGTCTTTAACTATTTCAGCACATTTAGGATTTTTTAGATATTTTTCACCATATTCACCCGAATCCATTAAAACATCATATTTTTTGAACAATCGTTTTTGTTTTTCATCGGAAATATTTTTCGTTTCATTTTTTAGTTGTTCAAGTTTTTCCATTGGAATAGAATTTATCAATCTTGATGTTATAAAATAAATCCCATCATTAAAATATAAATGTGGTAAATTACGCCTATGAAAATGCTTATCCATAAAATTAATGTAGCACAGATTAATAATCTGTACAATTAGTTATAGCACAGATTGCTAATCTGTGCTACGGATGAGTCAAAATTAATTCTTAAGTTTAGAAATTCGACCAAGATTTTCCAGCTTTGAAAAATCAATTTTACCATCATCTTGAATATCTCTTTTTAATGTATCATCTGAGTTGATAATAGAATTATTGTTAGTTGAAGTTAACTTATTAAATGGTTCCGGTAAACCATCTTTATAAATTACAGTCCAACCAATTGGTAAAAGTTGATTTTCCTTTGCATAGTAAGTTCGTGTTATTGGTGAATCTTCTTCCACAAATGATCTATTTCCAGAACGATGTTTCCAAAACCCTAACAATTTTCTAAATTTTTTAAATCCTTCTTTATCTTTCTTAAACAAAGCCAAACCAATAGAATTATCAAAATATGTTTTACCGCCACCAATTCTCATCATTGCAAATTTATTGTTTGATTTTTCAATTATATCTTTTAACCATTTGTAAAATTCTATTGCAGCGTTTAGCTTTTTTGTAATCTCTTTCTTTTGGGAGAATTCTTTATACATCTCTAATTCAAAATCAA
>Ga0272446_1005862_pt1 | contig 13218 bp, 9 predicted proteins | sample YNPCB0061_FD_194587 | JGI IMG/M metagenome (GOLD analysis project Ga0272446, IMG submission 194587) | Hot spring microbial mat communities from Yellowstone National Park, WY, United States - YNP-CB-006-1 | ecosystem: Environmental > Aquatic > Thermal springs > Hot (42-90C) > Sediment | place... | reverse complement strand
GGCTGCCGACGGCACCGATGAAGAGCAGACCGATGGCCTCGTTGCCAGCGAGACCATCAAATTGCTGGAAGCCAACCGCGACAAGCCCTTCTTCCTGGCCTGCGGCTTCTATCGCCCGCATTGTCCCTATGTCGCTCCTAAAAAGTATTTCGATCTCTATCCGCTCGATCGCGTTCGACTGCCGGTCGAACCGCTCGACCACCGCAAGTTGATTCCCGCTCCGGCTCTCGCCTCCGTGCAACCTTATCCCCATTTCGGAGTCAGCGAAGAGAAGGCTCGCGAAGCTCTGCGCGCCTACCACGCCACCATCACTTTTGTAGATACACAGGTCGGCCGGTTGCTCGATGCTCTGGATCGCCTCAAGTTGGCCGAGCGAACCGTTATCGTCTTCTGGAGCGATCACGGCTATCTGGTCGGCCAGCACGGCTTGTGGATGAAACAGAGCCTGTTCGAGGAGTCGGCTCGCGTGCCCCTGTTGATTTACGATCCGCGGGCCAAGGGCAACGGCAAGCCCTGCGGTCGCACGGTGGAATTGCTCGATGTGTATCCCACCCTCGCCGACCTGTGCGGCCTACCGCCGACCGCCGACTTGCAAGGCGCGAGCCTGCGACCGTTGCTCGACAATCCCGCCGCTCGATGGGGTCGCCCCGCCTATACCCAGGTCTGGCGCAATGGCTTTCCCGGTCACTCCGTCCGCACGGAACGCTGGCGATACACCGAGTGGGCCAACGGCCAACGCGGCGTGGAGTTGTACGACCACTCCACCGACCCGCACGAGTGGAAGAATCTGGCCAGCGACCCGAAGCACGCACAAATCGTCAAGGAGTTGCAAGCTCTGGTGCGAGCGAATTGGCCGGCTGACTCGTATTCCAATACACGCAAGCCGGATAAGAAAAAGGCCAAGAAATGATCCCCTATTAACCAGTGTCCCGACTCAAGGCCGAATCGCCTCGGCCGGTCGGGGTTGTCCTGTGCCCTCAACGAGTTCCCAGTACTTGCCCGGCTCGGGTGCGGCGAATGTCTCGGTCTGGCCCCAGGGCCAGCGCACGCTCACCTGACGTACCTGTGTCGCCTCTCCCAGCCCAAACAGCAGTCGCGGATCGCGAGAGGACAGATAACTGCCGCCGCCGACTAGAAAGCGAGTGAGCTTGCGACTGCCCGCCTCAACCGTGACGCTCGCGCCCAGGACGGGGCGGTTGTTCTTGCCGCGCAACTGGATGCCGAGCCAGTTGGCGGTACGCGGAGCCTGGTTGCGCAGCAGGGCCACGGGAGTGTTGCAGTGGCTGATTACCAGATCGGGCCAGCCGTCATTGTCCAGATCGCCTACAGCCAGGCCCCGGCCCAGGGCGGGTTGTTGGAAGTATGCTCCCCCTTGCCGGCTGATATTGGCGAAGAAGCGGCGGCCTCGCCGCGGTTGGTTGTGCAACAGCACCGGAAGTTGCCGAAACGACGAACTGAGCGGGTATCGCAGTACATGGCCGTTGACGATCACCAGATCCAGCCAGCCATCGTTGTCCAGATCGAACAGAGCGGTGCCAAAGCCGACGTATTGCTGTCCCAGAGCCGCGATGCCTGTCGCGTTGCTCTGGTAGGCGAAAGAGCCTTTTCCCTGATTGCGATACAGAGCGTGATACTCCCCCTGATAGTTGGTCACCCACAAGGAGGGATGCCCGCTGTTGTCGTAATCCCCCACGTCCAGCCCCATGCTGCCGTTGTAGCGGCCGGTATCGTCGCCCGCGACCCCACGAGCGACAGCAGACTCAGTGAACTGGAGCTTGCCCTGATTGAGATAGAGAAAGTTGAAGCCGGCATCGTTAGCGACATAGACATCCGGTCGGCCGTCCTCGTCGAGATCGGCCGTCAGCACACCTAGTCCCATGCCGTCTTTTCGCAAACCTGCCTGCTGAGATACCTCGATCAACTTGCCGCCCTCATTGCGATAGAGGGAATCCGGCAAGGGTTTGAAGCGAGTCGGCTCACACACATCACGCTGTCGGGGATCGGCCCGACTGACGCAATGCGGGTCGTTGGCGAACGACCAATCCAGATAGCGGCACACGTACAGATCCGCTCGTCCCTGGCCACTTAGATCGGCCCAGGCCGCACTGGTTGTCCAGCGATCCTCGCGCAATCCCGCCTCCTGTGTGACCTCGACAAAGCGACGGCCCGACTCGTTGCGATACAGAGCCAGCCGGCCGTACCCCGTCACCAGCAGATCCGGCCAGCCGTCACCGTTGTAGTCCCCCACCACAGCGGCATGGGCGTAGAACACCGAAGTGGCGGGCATGACCTGTGCGGTCACGTCCGCAAATTTCCAGTTGCCGAGATTGCGGTAGAGCCGACCGGGCTGCCCGACGATGCGCGGTGGGTCGCCCGCCTCAAAGGTGCCGCCGCCCGGCAAGTACAGGTCGAGCAGGCCATCGCCGTCGTAGTCGAGCAGAGCCACCCCTCCTCCTACGGATTCCAGGATGGTATAGCGATCCGTTTCCTCGCCATTCTGGTAGGTGAAGGCCACCCCGGAAGACTCGGCCACGTCGGTGAAGTAGACCGGCACTGTCGGAAGGTCTTTCGCTTCGGGTGAATCCTTCGACACGGGCCGTGAGTACCACCATAGGCCGGCCACAACGAGCAGCACTCCGATAGTGGCCAGGATCAGGCGAAGGAGCCAACGCCCGGACAGAAACGCCATCATTTAGCTCCTCCCGATGTCCCGAAAACGCGGTCGATCTTCGCCTGAATGTCGGCGTCCAGGCGACGAGTCCGTTCTTCAAACTCGGCCGCCTCGGGATGCCCCAGCAAACGCAGGCACTGCGCCAGAGCGGCGTTGAGGTCGCGCATCTGCGGAGCTACGGCGATGGCTCGACGCAGCCAGGGTTCGGCCTGGGCGGGTTGACCTAGGTCGAGTTCCACCAATCCACGTTCCAGCAGCACCTGGGGTTCATTGGGGCGGTCGGCCAGCAGGGCATCGAGCAAGGATCGAGCGGATTCCGGCTCTCCTAGGCGACGGCGACAGCGAGCTAGCAACAGTTGCAACGCCGCGTCTTTGGGCCGTTTCTGCAGGAGTGGTTCGAGCAATCGCAGAGCTTCGGGGGCATCGTAGCGCACCAGAATCTCGACGGCCTGTCGCTGGGCGGCCTCGTTGGCCGGGTTTTTTTCCAGTGCCAGGCGATAGTCAGCGAGGGCACCCTCACCATTGCCCTGACGCACCGCCAACTGACCGCGCCAGAACAACCCCTGACTCTGCTCGATTGGACTGCTGCGTTGTTCCAGCCACAGGGCGATTCCGCGTCGGGCCAGATCGAGTTGCAGCACTTGCAGCGATCCCACGATCAGGGCTTCGAGGATCAAAGGCGTGCTGACATGTTCGGGATGCTCGCGACAGAAGTTCCAATGGGCTTCGGCATCGGTCAATTCGCCGCTCTGGAATCGCTGCAAGCGACGTTCCAGAGCGATTATTTCCGGTATCTCGCCGGCTGTGGCCGCATCCTGAAGGAGTTTTTCAGCGCGATCGAACTCTCCAGCGCGGCGAGCCGTCTGAGCGGCGAGCAACAACAGATTTGCCTGTCCGGGCTGGAGACGCAGGCAGTGCCGCAACTGTTCCGCAGCGGTGGCGAAATCGCGCTGTTCCAGAGCCCTCCGGGCTGCCTGCTCGTGATACCACACTCTCGCCCAGTGATTGCCCGACCAAGCCACCAGACCGAGCAACGCGAACGCCAGCAGAGCAAGCAGGATCAATTGTTGCCGCGAAGATACGGGCATGGAGGATCTCCATCGGATGAGCCGGCATCGTTATAAGCCTCTGGCAGGGCAATGGCAACCGTGCCGTGCAATGTCGCGAGTTCCTCACAAATGATTCACCGTCTCTTAATGTTCTTGCGGCTAAGCTAGGTTGGCTATACAGCAGAGTACCTGTTTTCAGGAGATGGGGTGCCGAACTGTTCCGTCGCTACAATTCTTGAGACCTGGGGCAGTATAGAATCTCCCGAAATGTTAGCTCGGGTTCACCATCACTCATCCATATTCAAGGGAGAATCGCATGCAAACCAAAGCGCATGCCGCCGGCCGTGCCGGCTTCACACTGATCGAGTTGCTTGTTGTCATCGCTATTATTGCTATCCTGATTGGGCTTTTGCTGCCAGCCGTCCAGAAGGTGCGCGAAGCAGCGGCCCGCATGCAGTGCCAGAACAACATGAAACAACTCGGTCTTGGGCTACACAACCACCACGACACGCTGAATCGTCTGCCGCCGGCCACTTCCCAGGATCAGCCGCCCTTCGGGCCGGCTGCCTCCAACTGGGGTGCCTCGTGGATGATTTATCTGCTGCCCTACATCGAGCAAGACAACCTGTACCGCCAGTTGCAGATCGGTGGCGGCACGGGCTACGGCAACGCGGCCAACGGCCCGTTGTTCACCAACCTCCAGATCAAGACCTACCGCTGTCCCTCGTCGCCGCTGCCCCTGCTGACTACCTCGGGCGTGCCGGGTAGCGGTCAGTTGATGCTGCCGACCTACGTTGCCATTTCTGGAGCCGCTCCCACTGCCTTCGCCGGCACGGCTTTCACCGAAACCCGATGGGCCACCCCCGGCGGAGCTGCCGGTTGCTGCTCGGGCGGTATCATCAGCCGCGGTGGTGCTCTGGTTATGAACAGCCAGATCCGACTACTGGACATCACCGATGGCACTAGCAACACGATGATGGTGAGCGAACAGGGAGATTACCTCCAGACGCAAAATGGGGCCAAGGTCGCCTGGAATGCGGCCGGCCCACACGGCTGGACGATCGGTTGGGGCAACTCAAACTCGACGTTCATGAATGGCCAAGTCATCAGCGATGCCCGCACCTTCAACACCACCACCGTTCGCTACCAGATCAATCTCAAGACAGGTTGGACCAATGCGCCCGGCAACTGCGGTGCCCAGGGGGTTTGCGACAACACTGGAACCAACATCCCGCTCAACTCGGCTCACTCCGGTGGGGTCAACATCCTGATGGGTGATGGCTCTGTCCGCTTCCTGACGGATTCGACTCCTCTAGCGACACTGGCTATGCTGGCCACTCGCGACGATGGCTTGGTCGCCAACTTCTGAGCCGACTGCTCTTGCTACATAAGCTCGGTCAAAAGGGGTTGTTACCTTTTGACCGGGCTTGCTCTTTGTTCATCGGTGAGATTCTCTCCTTCCTCTCTGGGAGTTGTCCCATGTTACGTTGCATGCTTACTCTGGTCTGTGTACTCAGTATCTGTGCGGTTGGCTGTGGCCCTGCTTCGAGTGTCAAGATGCGAGCTGTCAAAGGACAGGTGAAACTAGACGGCAAGCCCATGCCCGATGGCGAAATCCAGTTCGAGATTCCTGGCAAGGTGCCTGCCACGATTCCGATCAAGGATGGGGCGTATTCCGGGAATGCTCCCGAAGGCAAGGCTCGCGTCGAGATTCGCGCCTACAAGCCAGCCGCTCCTGTCAAGATGGGCAACGAAATCGTCAATCAGGGCAGCATGGAGAACTACCTCCCCGCTCGCTACAACTCCAGCAGCACGTTCACGGCCGACATATCGGCTTCCGGCCCCAATGAGTTCAACTTTGAAGTCACCTCCAAGTGATGGATTATCGGATTCCCTCCCCGAAGTCCGACAACGGGGAGGGAGTTCATCTGGTGAGTAGCTCGTTCTGGGTTCCTACTTCGACGTTTGGAGAAGTTCCGTCGCAAACAGCAAGCCCATCGCGCCGCCGCGGTCATCGCGACCGGTGATCGCTGGACGTTTGAAGTAGTCCTCGAGCGTTTTCTGTTTGCCCGTGCCGGCACAGACATTGACCAGCTTGCCATCCGTGCCCGTTCGCGCTTCGATGGCTCGCCAGGCGCGCTCGACATTGCGTTGGTAGGTATGGTTGAGCCAGCCGTGACGAATGCCACGCTGCATGGCACAGCCGATCATGCAAGTGCAAGAATACTCGTCGTAGCTTTCGGGATGATCGATGACCTGATGCCAGCAGCCGGTCTTGCTGTCCTGATGGGGAACCAGAGCGGCCAGGTGCTTTTGAAACTCGGAGACGAGTTCCTTCTTCGCCGGATGCTCGTCGGGCCAGTCGCTCAAGGCCAGCGCGAGTCCCAACGCGGGAAAGCCATTGCCGCGTCCCCAGGCCGCCTCGCACAGCGGAGAATGTCGATACAGCCCATCGCGACGCAGACACAACTTCCGCATCGAGGCGAAATGGATGGCGGCGGCATCGAAGTATTTCCGGTCGCCAGTGAGCTTACCCGTAGCCGCCAGGATCGGCCCGGCCATGAAGACCGCATCGCTCATCTCGTTGTGATAGGGCATGAGCGGACGCGGCTTGCCGGCCTTGTCGAAAATCTGGTCGGCGGCCAATCGGCACAGGGCAATCCAGCGTTCGCGATCCTTCCCCTGCGAACGGCCGGCCAGTTCCGCGAACAGCAGATGCCCCGCTTGTTCGCTACCCGAGCGTGGCACAGGTGACTTGTCCCCTCGCAGGAACGGAGCTACTAGCGCGTCAACCTCTCGGGCATATCTCGGGTCGCCGGTTACTTCGCTCAGTTGCAGTTTGGCGATCAAAGGCAGAGCCGGGATGTACGCGACCTGATCGAATTTCTTGCCGTAGACGGCAGCCAGTTGTTCGGCCAGTTCGCGCGGCGTGCGAGCGCGTTTCTCGCGATCGCTCTTATCCGTGGGCGACAGTTGAGCAGTCAACTCCCCACCGAGAGCCAGGCTGAAGAGCAGTGTGATTGTCACCCATCCCGCTACGATGCTCTGTCTCGACATGACCGAAACCTCCAGGCACACTCTCCGCACTGCATAGCCGCCCCGCGTGAACCGATTCGACAAGTGTATCCAACAGCATAGAGAGCGACTCCGCTAATGACGAGGCCGCGACTGGTTGGCCTCACCTTTGCCAAGTATTGCCCGCTCGTCTTCGCTCCTTTTCTGTCCGCTTTGCGATGCTCCCCCTGGCAACTTCAGCTCACTTGCCTATAAGTGTGGGCATGAACGCCATCGCGAACCAACCTCTGGCGGTGCTGTGCAGCGGCGGGCTGGACAGTGCCATTCTCCTGGCTGAGGCCCTGCACCATTGCCCGGCAGTGCATCCGCTCTATGTCCGCTTCGGCCTGGCCTGGGAAGAGGTAGAGATGTCTCACCTACGCCGCTTTCTCGTTGCCGTGGCCCATCCCTCGCTTCGGCCACTCGTCGTCTTACAGCAACCCGTCACCGATCTCTACGGCAAGCACTGGAGCCTCACCGGACAGAACGTCCCTGATGCCCAATCGCCCGATGAGGCGGTGTTCCTACCCGGACGTAACGTGCTGCTGCTGGCCAAGACGATGCTCTGGTGCCACCTACACGACGTGCCGCAACTCGCCCTAGCTCCGCTCGGTAGCAATCCCTTTCCCGATGCGACCCCGGCGTTCTTTCAGGCTTACTCGGCGGCCGTCAATCAGTCGGTCGGCGGTGCTGTCCGGGTACTGCTGCCCTACGGCGACCTGCACAAGACCGACGTGCTGCATCGCGGAGCTGGGCTGCCGCTGCAACACACCTTTTCGTGCATCCGCCCCATCGACGGTCAGCACTGCGGTGTGTGTAACAAGTGTGCCGAGCGGCAAAAAGGTTTCCGCGAGGCTGGTCTGACTGACCCTACCCCTTACTCTCAGAGGCCGTCATGTTCAGCGTGACCCGTGAGATCACCTTCTGCTACGGACATCGCTTGCTCGACTACAACGGCAAGTGCAAGTATCTGCACGGCCACAATGGCCGAGCCGTCATCACCCTGGAAACCGACGACCTGGATCGTCTGGGCATGGTCGTGGACTTCAGCGTCCTCAAGCGTGTGGTCGGTGGCTGGATCGACGAATCGCTCGATCATCGCATGATCCTCCACAAAGACGATCCCGTCCTGCCCACCCTCCGCGCTCAGGGCGAACCGGTTCACGTCGTCGATTTCAACCCCACAGCCGAGAACATCGCTCGGATGATCTTCGAGTACACCGCCTCCAAGGGCTTCCCGGTCGTCGAGGTCAAGCTGTGGGAGACCGATAGCTGCTACGCCTGCTATCGCCGCTCTTGATGCTCCCCTCGCCCACAGCACCTCAAGGCACCACCTGCAATCGCGGGGCGTACTGGCCGTTGCGGTACTCACGAGCGTAGATCTGAAACCGAGTGTGATAGCCCTCGTCGATCAACCGATCGCTCACGGGAGCGATGGCCACGCCGTGATTGGCCTGTCGGCCGTCGAGCCAGGCTTGCACGATCTGGGTGACGTCGAGCTGATATTCGATGGGCGGGTCAGCGGTGTCCGACTGGCCGTCTGGCTGCACGATCACCGCAGGCGAGGCCGGGCCGGCATCACGAGCTAGGTCGAACTCCCCGGCAGCCCAGGTCTTGCCCTCAGCCGGTCGGGCCGCGCAGGCAGTTGCCTCATCCCAGCCAGTCTTCAAGGCAAAGGCGCAGACCTTCGTCTTGCCCTGGCTCGAGGGATCCCAGACGAAAAAGCTCAGGGTGGCTCGGCGAATCTTCATCCCGCGTTTCAGCCCCAGCCGATCCAACTCGAAGCGAACCAGGAAGGCATCGCTGCGATCGCGTTTCTTGAGAGCGTTGTTGCGGCCCTCCTTGCCGAGCAATTTGTTGGGATTGTCGGCCTCGAGCAACACGTCGCGAACCAGAGCGGGATCGTTCAGCACCAGAGCCTTTCGGACAGTGCCGGGACGATCGTCCGGCTCCACGGTGAAACCGGGCCGACCAGCCGGCCCGTCGATGGGCAGCACACGACCCGCCGACAATACTGCCGGGCCGCGCGGCGGAGTGCGAAACTCGACTAGTCGCGTCTTGGGCGCGGGCCGTGCTGCCGATAGGGCCTGGCCGATTCGTTGACGCAGTTGCCAGAGTTGTTGCGGTCGCAACTGGGCGTAGTTGACCCGCCCAGCATCCTCGCCGCCGACGAATCCGGTGCCTTCGCGTTGGCCGGCTACAGGCAACTCCCGGCGCACGGCCTGGGCGACGGCCCAGCGCGGATGGCCGATCTGTTGCCCCCACAGGGTCAGATACTCCACGTCTTGCTGACCACGCAGGTAGGCTTTCAGCCGGATCGACGGGGTGATGTCCGACTCACCGGATCGCGGTGGATAAAACAGACAGGTGTCCTCGCCCACCTTCCAGGCTTGTGGCGTGCCGATGGCCAGCCAGGGAATGACCCCGTCGGCACCGAGCGTCCAGGCATCGAGGCACCAGGCGGCGGGTTGCAGGTTCGTCCCCTCAACGTGGATCGAGCCACCGTATTCCAGCAGAATCTGACCATTGGCCTGCTTGCGATCGAGAACCAGACGGTTGTAGTGCCGGAACTCACCGCTGACGACGTTGTAGTCGAGCAGGCCATCCAGGCTGTCGCGCTGCCACATCGGCCGGGAAATGTCGGCGCGGTAGAGCAGTTGAGCCGGACTGCGGGCAGCACGGATGCCTTCGTGGAAGGCTTCGCCAAAGTAGCGCAGTGCCCAGAAGTCCTGGAAGTGAGCCGGCTCGTCGAGAAGCCACGGCGAGCTGCCGCGCGACCAGCCACGCTCTTTGAAGTTGTTCTTGTTGTTGAGGAACAGATGAAAGCGGGTCTGGAGCCATTTGCGTTCTCCGAAGTGAACCGCATGCTGTCGCGTCGCCTCGACGAGGGTGGCTCGATAGCGATCGGGAAACGCGCGATCGGCCCAGTAGTCGCCGTTGTAGTTGCCTTCCATCGGCGTGGGCCAGTTTTCGTGCAGTCCCAGGTAGAAGCACTCTAGCGGCACCCCGGCACGCGGCAGGTCGGCAAAGGCTGAGCCGTCCAGATACGGGCCGAATCGGCGGTCGAATGCGCTCCAGTCGAAGCGTTTGCCGTCCCAAGTCGGCACCCAGCCTGGAGTCACGGTGCCGCGCTGCGAGTAGGGCACGATGTTCACCACACAGCGATGCCGATGAGCCATGCGGTAGTAGAGGCGTTCGCTGGCGGGCAGGCCATAGCCGTTGAGTTCCGGCAGAAAGCTCAGGTGATCGGGCAGCGTGAAATCCCATACGGTCAATCGGACGGGCAGACGCAGTGTGCCCTCGGCCGACTCCAGAACGAGGCTGGCCTGGTGCAATCCCGCGCGAGCGCGGTGCGGTACGAACACCTCGACATGCAGGCTGGCACTCTTCTGCCCCGCGATGTTTTCCTCCGGCGTGGGCACAGCTAGGGCACCCTTGAGAGGCAGGATGGGATCGGGCAGCGGCCCCTGTTTCGTCTGGACGTGCTGATACCGCCCTAGCACCACCTGTGGAGCGTGGTCGCCGGCAAAACGCAGGCTCGCTCGAATGCCCGGTGTCGTGCCGCGGAGCAGTACTTGAAAGCCGACGATCTCGTTGCGTCCGGCGAACAGAGAGATGGTCTGGCCGTCCCAGAGGTGATTGCCGGCCAGATAGTCGGCGGGCTGGGGCGGAATCAGCGTGCCCTTTTGCGGATGCACCTTATCGAGTTCATCGAGGATGGCCACCTCGACGTTGCCCAGTTTGGGCAAGGGCTTGCCCACGGGCAAGAGGCGATCCTTACCCGGTAGCGTGGGGATGGCGTGTGCGGAGACGGCGAAGGTGCCGGTCGTTTCGGGGCCGACGTTGCCGGCCGCATCGACGGCTCGAACGGCCAGTTGGACGGACTGACCGGGTTTCAGGGCGAGATCGCGCAGATGCAGAGTGACGCGCTGTCCGGGTTGGCCGGCGCGGGGGATGAGGTAGCGAGGTATTTCCTTGCCAGCGACGCGCACCAGAAAACCGATCGTGCCCGCTGGGCCGACATCCGCAGGGGTCAACCAGGAGAGGCGAGCCTCGCCGGGAGGCAACGGCTCGCCAGGCTCGGTGCGTAGCTGCTCCGGGGCAGCAGGCGGCTGATCGTCGCGCGGGCCGAGTTGCACTGTCCAGTACGGTCGGCTGTCCGGGCGGGATTCGCGGCTGTGGAAGAAACGATTGGGGAACGGCCGAGTCGTCCATTTTTCGCCCTCGCGCGTCCATTCCGAGCCGGTATCGTCGAAGACGACGAAGCCATAGCCCACGCCCGCGATGCGGGTGGCCAGCACTTCCGGGGCGACAGCGATGCGCTGCCAGCCCTGGGCATCGGGGGGGCTGGCCTCTGCCATGCTCCAGACGGTTCCACCGGCACCGAGCATGACCGAACACAGATCGCTACCAGGGCCAGCCCACAGGCCATCGGGGTGCAGCCGTCGCCGGAAGGAGGAACTACCGACCTGTGGGGCGTAGCTGCTGGAGGTTCCCTCGACCCAGTCAGCGGCGAGGCTGCCGACAGTGACGCGGTGCAGTCGCTCGGAGCCGGCTTGGCGCAGATGCAGGGTGACGGCGCGCACGACGTGGCCCCGCAGCGGAGCGGGGTCGATGTCCAGCAGCGAGAATTCTTGAAACGACTTGAACTTCAGCCGCGGTGCGCCGCCCAGGTTGGCATCGCGTTCGCCCTCGAAACTGGACAGCCAGAGATCTCGGCTGACCGGCAACCGTAAGGCCGAGCGAGCCGGTTCCTCCACCGACAGACAGAGCAACAGGGTTAGCAGTGTTGCAGTGGACATGGCGAGGCTCTCCTGGGGTGCGGGACACGCAACCGAATAGGGTATCTCAAGCAGCGAACAATAGTCAGATTCCCGCCACAGCGTCGGTTTTCAGCGATTGGCCGGCTTGAGTACCATCTCGAAAAATCGATACATCAACTCGTTCGACTCTGGAGTAGGATCGTGCTTGGGTCGGTTCGTCATTGCCACGCGATAGTCGTAGCCCAGCAGGCGATTGACGGCGATGCTGTGGTTGAGAGCCTGCCAGCGTTCCGGCGGATCTTCTGAGCCGCCCGAAACCAGGAACGGCCTAGGAGCCATCAAAGCGTGTAACTCGTGCAGGTCGTGGCCATCCTCGATCAGCTTGCGATACGGCCCGGTGCGCGGATTCTTGTCGGTGGGAACGCCGCGTTGTCGCTTCTTACCCTCTTCCCATCCTAGATACCACGGCTCCCAATAGTTGACGTTAGGCCGCTTCTCGTCGAAGACGATGCCGCCGTCGCACCACACGGCGCAGGCGAACGGCTCATGCAGACACGAGGCGAACATGGCCCACTTGCCGCCGTAAGAGTGACCGACCACGCCGATCCGTTTGCCGTCCACCTGCGGCAGATTGGCCAGCAATCGCTGGCAGTTGGCCGCCATGTACGCCTGGTACGACAACGGTTGCAGTTGCGGCCGATCGTTCGACGGATAACTGGTGCCCGGCGGATTGCCCAGCGACAAGGTGACAAAGCCGCGACACGCCAGTTGATAGGCGAAATCTCGCAGCGGCAACTTGCCCTCGCCGATGCCCGTCTTGGCCTCGTAGTACACCACCAGCACAGCTGGGAACGGTCCCTTGCCCTGGGGCACCAGCAGGTAGGCATCGTCGGTCAAACGATCTGGTGCCACCTCGATGCGGACGTGCGACTGCGTGAAGGTGTCGCGTTTCTTGCTGCTCAGATACTCGATACGCGGTTTGTCGAGCAGCGGTGGCCAGGGACCGAGATAGCGGTGCCAGTCGCTCAGGATCTCCTGACGACGCTGCTGCCAATCGGCCGCGTTCTTGACGAGACGACCGTCGTTGAACTTCAGCGGCGAACGATACGCGCCAAAGTCGTTGGCGAATTGGGCGGGCGGTCGAAAGTAGGGAGCCAGTTCCTTGTCTACCGTCGGTTCCGCAGCGGATAGCATTGTCGAGAGAACGAGCAAGGTTGCAACAGCACGCATGGGAGGTCTCCACCAGAGAGATAAGCGTTGTTCTCACCATATGCCGTCGTTTGGCCAGCGGCGAGCTTGAGCAACAGCGGGCCAGCCACGTCGCCCTAGGGAACAACGGCGGTGTAAGGACTTCTTGGTTCGATATCTGTGAGCAGTCGAGCCGCGACGCTAAAAGCCACTAGGTCGCCCGTTCGGTACAGTTTGCCTATGCTGCCGATCGATCTGGCCGATTGATCTGGAAAAAGTGGCGCAACCCTTGTCCATGACCCTAGAATAGGGGCAGCGAGGATACAAGCAACTCTGCCCCTCTGAGTAGTCCCTATTAGGCTCGATGTTCTCGCCACGACCGTCCACATCCGTTTGCCTGGAAGACCGGGTAGGACTGACGGTTCGTGTCTGGTACGGTAAAGTGCTGTGTCAGGGGCAATCGGGGTAAGAAGCGGAACGGGCACAGGAGGGT
>Ga0272446_1005861_pt1 | contig 13219 bp, 10 predicted proteins | sample YNPCB0061_FD_194587 | JGI IMG/M metagenome (GOLD analysis project Ga0272446, IMG submission 194587) | Hot spring microbial mat communities from Yellowstone National Park, WY, United States - YNP-CB-006-1 | ecosystem: Environmental > Aquatic > Thermal springs > Hot (42-90C) > Sediment | place... | reverse complement strand
CGGGCAAGACGACGGCCGACGTGGACACCTGGGAGATCAACGAGGCGTTCGCGGTGGTGTCGCTGGCGAACAACCAGTTGCTCAAGCTGGATCCCGCGAAGGTGAACGTGCGCGGCGGTGCGGTGGCGCTCGGCCACCCAATCGGCGCGTCCGGGACCCGCGTGCTGGTGACGCTGCTGCACACCATGAAGGACCAGTCCTTCAAGCGCGGCGTCGCGTCGCTGTGCATCGGCGGCGGCGAAGGCATCGCGCTGATGGTCGAGCGCTAATTCGTTGCCACCGCGACGGCACTGCGAAACAAACCGCGACGGGAGGGCTCGATGAACAAGGTCGTCGCCTCGGCGGACGAGGCCATCAAGGACATCTTCGACGGGTGCACGCTGATGTCGGGAGGCTTCGGCCTCTGCGGCAACCCGGAGAACCTGATCAGCGCGATCCACAAAAAGGGGACGAAGGATCTCACGATCATCGCCAACAACTGCGGCACCACCGACCTCGGCCTCGGGATCCTGCTGAAGAACAAGCAGGTCAAGAAGATGGTGTCGAGCTACGTGGGCGAGAACAAGGAGTTCGAGCGGCAGTTCCTCTCGGGGGAATTGCAGGTGGAGCTCAACCCGCAGGGCACGCTGGCCGAGCGCATCCGCGCGGGCGGTGCGGGCATCGGCGGCTTCTACGTGCGCACCGGCGTCGGCACCGAGGTGGCGAAGGGCAAGGAGACGAAGGTGATCGACGGGCACGAGTACGTGCTCGAGAAGCCGCTCAAGGCGGACTTCGCCATCGTCCGCGCGTGGAAGGCGGACACCTGGGGCAATCTGGTGTTCCGCAAGACGGCGCGGAACTTCAGCCCGATGATGTGCATGGCGGCGAAGGTGACGATCGTCGAGGCCGAGCACATCGTCCCGGTGGGCGAGCTCGAGCCCGACTCCATTCACGTGCCCAGCATCTACGTGAAGCGGATCATCCAGTCGAAGAACCTGCAGCGGTGGATCGAGCGCCGCACCGTCCGCCCGAGGAAGGCCTGAGAGGACACCATGCCGCTGACCCGTGAACAGATCGCCGCGCGTGTCGCCAAGGAGCTCAAGGACGGGTTCTACGTGAACCTGGGCATCGGGCTGCCGACGCTGGTCCCCAACTACGTCCCCGCGGGCGTCGAGGTCGTCCTCCAGTCCGAGAACGGCATGCTCGGCACCGGCCCGTACCCGTTCGAGGGCGAGGAGGATCCCGACCTCATCAACGCCGGCAAGGAGACGGTGACCGAGCTCAAAGGCACTGCGTACTTCGACTCGGCCGCCAGCTTCGCGATGATCCGCGGCGGGCACATCGATCTCGCCGTGCTGGGCGCCATGGAGGTCAGCGAGTTCGGCGACCTCGCCAACTGGATGATCCCCGGCAAGATGGTGAAGGGCATGGGCGGCGCGATGGACCTCGCCGTCGGTGCCAAGCGCGTCATCGTCGCCATGGAGCACGCGACGAAGGAGGGCGGGCACAAGATCTTGAAGGAGTGCCGCCTGCCGCTCACCAGCCGCAGGTGCGTCCACGCGATCTGCACGGACCTCGCGTGGATGGACATCACGCCGGAGGGCCTCGTGCTGACCGAGCTCGCGCCAGGCGAGACGGTGGAGTCGGTGCAGAAGCTGACCGAGCCGAAGCTGAAGGTGTCGCCGAACCTCAAGACGATGGCCGTCTGAGGGGCTGGTCGCCTCCCCGGCATCGTGTAGAGTCCCGCGCACCATGGCGGACAAGGGACAGAAGCCCTCGCGGAAGTCGGAGCGCCTCCAGCACGAACTGCTGGTGGCCTATCGCACGGTCGACGGGTTCATCACCGACTGGGCGGTCAACATCAGCCGCGGCGGCATGTTCATCAACACCCGCAACCCGCTCGCCCTGGGCAGCGTGGTGCGCCTCATCGTCAGCCTGCCGGACGCCGCGTTCCCGTTCGATCTCACCGGCCGCGTCATCCGCGTGCACCCGAACGATCCCGACAGCGACCAGGTGCCGGGCATGGGCATCGAGTTCATCGACGTCGACGAGGACAAGAAGAACCGCCTCGAGCGCTTCGTGGACCGGCTGCGCAAGGAGCTGCCGGACATGCCGATGCCGTCGAAGAAGTAGTCGTCGATTCCCTGCGTGCGGCGCCTCGAACTCGTCATCGATCGGTTGTCCAAGTCGGGCGAAGGCGTCGCGCAGGTCTCCGGTCGAGCGGTGTTCGTCCCCGGGGCGCTGCCCGGCGAGACGGTGCTGGCCGAGGTGTCCGATACCGGGAAGGCGCTGCGCGCCGAGCTCCTGTCGATCCTAAAGGCCAGCCTCGCGCGCCGGACGCCGATGTGCCCGAAGGCCGACGTCTGCGGCGGGTGCGACTGGATGCACGTCGCCGAGGCCGAGCAGCTGGCGTGGAAGGAGTCGATCGTCGTCTCGGCGCTGGAGCACCTCGGGGGCGTGGCGCCGGGCCGCTACGAGAAGCTCGCGGCGGTGGCGTCTCCGAAGGCGCTCGGCTACCGGCGTCGCGCGACACTTCACCCGACGAAGGGCCGGCTGGGCTACTTCGGGAAACGCTCTCACGATCGCGTGGAGATCGAGCACTGCCCGGCGCTCTCCGACGCGCTCGCGGACATGCCGAAGATCCTCGCCGATGCGCTCGGGCCTTCGAGCAAGGAGCTGGAGGAAGCGCGGCTACTCGAGTGCGAGGGCAGGGTGGCCGTCAGCCTCCACGCGAAGGGGCCGCTGCGGCCGCGCCACCGGCAGGCGCTCGAGCAGCTGGTGCGCGACGGGATCATCGACGGCGGCGTGCTGGTGCCCGGGGAAGGGAAGGGCGCGGTGGAGACGGTGGGCGAGCCGGCGCTCGAGGAGGACGGGCTGCTGCACCGGCCCGACGGCTTCGCCCAGGCCAACGCCGACGTGAACCGGGCGCTGGTGCGCGGGGCGATCGACCTGCTCGACGCGCAGCGCAGCGACGCCGTACTCGAGCTGTACTCGGGCAACGGGAACTTCACGTTTCCGATCGCCGAGCGGGCGGCGTCGGTGCTGGCGGTGGAGTCGGCCGCGGTGTCAGTGATGCTCGCGCAGTCGGCGGCGCGCCGGCGCGGCGTGGGCAACGTGCGCTTCGTGCAGGGCGCGTGCGAGAAGATCGCCGACGGGCTGGTGAAGGAAGGCGAGCGCTTCGATCGCCTGCTGCTCGACCCACCGCGCTCCGGCGCGCCCGGCGTGGGGACGTGGGCGTCGAAGCTGCTGGTGTCGCGCGTGGTGTACGTGGCGTGCGATCCGGCCTCACTGGCGCGGGACGCGGCGGAGTTGATGGCGAATGGCTTTGCGCCGGTGGCGCTGCAGGTCGTCGACCTGTTCCCGCAGACGCGGCACGTCGAGGCCGTGATGGCGTTCGTGCGCGGGTAGGCCCTCGGCGCCCGCCTGGTGCTACCTTCCGCGCCGTGGAAGCGCGCGTCGTCGAGTTCGTCGAGGTACTCCGCCAGAACGGCCTCAAGGTCTCCGTCTCCGAGACCAACGACGCCGTGCGCGCGCTGGCCGAGGTGGGCGTGGGCGATCGCGACGCCACCCGCGCCGTCCTCGCGTCCACGCTCTGCAAGCGCGCCAGCGACGTCCCCACCTTCGATAGGGCCTTCGACTTCTTCTTCTCGTCCGCCGCGAAGACGCTCGAGAACATCGAGAAGTCGCTCCTCGCCCGCATCCAGGAGGAAGGCCTCCTCGAGGGCGACGAGCTGAAGATGATCACCTTCCTCATGGACCGCCTCGCGGGGCAGCTGCACCCGCTGACCGAGGCGGCCCTGTCCGGCGATCGCGCACGCCTCGCGCACCTCTTCCGCCAGGCGTCGCTCCAGCTCGACTACTCGCGCATCCAGAATGCGCTCCAGACCGGCTTCTTCAGCCGCCGCCTCTCCACCGCCGCCGGCACCGAGGCCATGCGCTCTGATCTCGCCTCCATCGAGGCCGAGCTGAAGGCCCGCGGGATCTCCACGCGCGGCCTCGAGATCACCGCCAAGCTGCTCGGCGACGCGCTCCGCAAGGTCGAAGAGGCCGCCCGCACCGAGGTCCAGCGGCAGACCAACGCGCGCCTCAAGAAGGCCAGCGCCGGCGTCGGCGATCGTCCGCTCTCGCAGCTGTCCCGGCAGGAGATCGAGCTCGCTCAGCGTGCTGTCCGCGCCCTCGCCGAGAAGCTCAAGTCGCGCCTGGTCCGCCGCCAGAAGTCGCGCCGGAAGGGCGCCTTGAACCCGCGTCGCACGCTGCGGAAGAACCTCGCTTCGGGCGGCGTGCCGATGGTGCCGTACTTCCGCGCGCGCCGGCCGCAGCGCCCTGACGTCGTGGTGCTGTGCGACGTGTCCGACTCGGTGCGGAACACCTCGCGCATGATGCTGCTCTTCACCTGGACGCTGCAGAGCCTCTTCTCGCGCGTGCGCAGCTTCATCTTCGTGTCCGAGCTCGGGGAGATCACCCGCCACTTCAAGGACGCCAGGCCCGAGGACGCCGTGGACGCGGCCACCAACAGCGGCGTCATCTCGCTGGCGTCGAACTCGAACTACGGTCACGCGCTGGCGTCGTTCACCCGCGGGCACCTGGGCAGCGTCACCCGGCGCACGACGGTGCTGGTCATCGGCGACGGGCGCAACAACTACAACGCCGCCAACGCGTGGGCGCTCGACGAGCTCAAGCGCAAGGCGAAGCGGGTGGTGTGGATCTGCACGGAGCCGAAGACGAACTGGGGCTTCGGCGACAGCGAGATGCTGGGCTACTCCCGCGCGGTCTCGCAGGTCGTCACGGTGCAGACCTTGAGCGATCTCGAGCGCATCGCGCCGCAGTTGGTCCCCAACTGAGCCCGGCGTCACCGGCGCTTCGTCGCGGACAGCCGCTTCGCCTCGGCCTCCACGTCACTGCCGGGCGCGGCCTCGGTTCGCGCCTCGTCGAGCAGCGCAGTCACCCGCGGTCCGCCGGCCTTCGTCGCGAGGAGCGCCTTCGCGAGCGCCAGCGCGGTCTCGGCCCGCAGCTCATTCTTCGCCTCGCGCAGGGCCAGGGCCTCCTCGAGCGGGGCGCGCGCGTCCGCCGCCCGGCCGAGCCCCAGCGCGGCCAGCCCAAGCCCCGTCAGGTTGAAGGCGAGATCCGCGTGCCGGGGGCCCTGCCGCAGCCGGCGGATCTCCAGCGCGCGGCGATCCAGCTGCTGCGCCGCGGCCCACGCCCCCAGCCGGCGCTGGGCCTGCGCCAGGTTGGTCAGCGTAATCGCCACCGTCAGCGACTCGGGGCCGGCCAGCCGCACCTTGGTGGCGAGCGACGCCTCGAGCGCCTCGACGGCCTGCTTCACCTCGCCCTGGTCGAGCAGCACCGCGGCCAGGTTCGAGCGGCTGACCGCCACGGGCAGGCTGTCGGCGCCGTACGCGGCCTCACGGATCGCCAACCCCCGCGCATGCGCCTCCCGCGCGCCCGTGAGGTCGCCCTGCTGCTGAAAGACGTTCGCCAGGTTGTTGAGCGTGTCGGCGACCGCTGGGTGCGTCGGATCGAGCACCGCCTCGTCGATGGCCAGCGCCTCCCGGTACTCCGCGACGGCCTCCGCCAGCTTGCCTTCGCCGCGCAGCGCCGCCCCGAGGTTGCTGTGCGTTCGGGCCACGAGCGGGTGCTGTGCGCCGAGGCTCGAGATCCGCAGCGCGAGCGCCCGCCGGTGTGCGGCCACCGCGTCGGCGAAGCGTCCCTGCTGGTGCGCGAGAATGCCCTCGTTGTTCGCCAGCGAGGCCTCCAGCTCCTTTGGCGCGCCGACCCGGGCGATCGCCGCGCGCGCGTACTTCACCCAGCGGTCCGCGTCGGGGCTCCCCGCCATCGCGGCGATGCCGACGCGCTCGACCCACGCCCGCGCCTCCAGCTCGTCGTCCAGCACCGCGCTGGCGAGGAGGATCGCTTCCTCGACCAGCCCGTCCGCGACGCGCGCCTCGCCCGAGCGCGTCTTCGCCGCGGCCATCATCAGCTTCGCCTCGGCCTGTGTCGCGCGGTCATCGAGCCCCGAGGCCAGCGTCGCCACCTTCTCGCCCAGCGCCAGCGCCTCGGCGTACCGCGCGGCGTCGAGGCTGGCCTTCACCGCGGCGAGCTGCGCCAGCACCTCCTCTTGCTCCGGGCCGCGCGATCTCGGCCGGGGCGCGACGGCGGTGCACGCGTCCAGCGGAGGCAGCGCGCTCGCGGTGGCCACGGCGCGCTCGGCGATCTCCGGCTCCGAGCGCGCCAGCAGCCGCGTCACGGCCTGCAGATCGGCCAGCGAACGGCTCAAGCACACCAGGTGTTGCCCCAGCGCCTCGTCGGACTCGCTCGCCCGCGCCTCGCACGCCTGCCGTCGCAGCGTCGTCCAGCGCTTCGCGTAGGCGTCGAGCCGCGCCGCCACGTCGCGCCAGGCGCTCGTCGCCCACGGCTTGCCGCTCGCGAGCAGCGCGTTGCGCACCGCGTCCTTCGTCGGTCGATCCCACACGCCGGTGAGGCGCTGCTCGACGTCCGCGCAGCGGAGCCGGTCCCGATGCACCAGCGCCAGCGTCAGCCCGCCCACCAGCAGCGCGCCGAGCGCAATGAGCGCCGCGATCGCCCGGCGGCGCACCATCGACTTCCGTCGCCCGAGCTGGATCAGCAGCGCCCGCAGCGTCTGGAATCGATCCTCCGGATTCTTCTTCAGCCCGCGAAGCACCAGCTGGAAGACCCGGCGCGGCACCGGCGAGTCGGCGGGCGGTGTTTGGACGCGGCCGAGCTCGATCTCCGCGGCGATCGCCGCCGGCGTCTCCCCGGCGAAGGGCCGCACGCCCGCCAGCGCCTCGTAGAGCGCGACGCAGAAGCTGAACTCGTCAGAGCGAGCGTCCGTGGGCTGGCCATGCAGCTGCTCCGGCGACATGTACGCGGGCGTGCCCAGCATCGCGCCCGGCTGGGTGATCGCCCGCTTGATCGCGCTGCTCGGCGACTCCCCTTCGCCCAGCGGCACCTCGCGCTTCGGCTGCTCGACGTGCGCGTGGGCCAGCCCGAAGTCCATGACCCGCACCCGGCCGTCCTTCGCGACGATGACGTTGTCGGGCTTGAAGTCGCGGTGGGTGAGGCCCTGCGCGTGCGCCGCCGCCAGCCCTTCTCCGGCGGCGAGGAACACCTCCAGCACCTGTCGCCAGGAGCGCGGCTTCGCCTTGAGCCACTCCTTCAGCGTCGTGCCCTCGGCGAACTCCATGGCGAGGAAGATGTGCGGGCCCGCCACGCCGACGTCGTGAATCGCCACCACGTTCGGGTGCGAGAGCCGCGCGAGGGCCTGCGCCTCTCGCACCATGCGCGTGCGCAGCTGGTCGGCCAGTACCGGGTCGTCCTGGAGGAGATCCGGCCGCAGGATCTTCACCGCCACCTTGCGATCGAGCGCCGGATCCCACGCGGCGTACACCTCGCCCATGCCGCCGGTGCCGAGCCGCTCGAGGATCACGTAGCGCTCGAGGGAGGCGCCCTTGTCCAGCGACGGCTGTGACAGCGGGTTGGGGCGCTCGTCGGAGACGTGGGTGTCTTCGAAGCCCGCCGCCTCGGCGGCGTGCATGCCGGGATCGGTCACTGCGTCGGCGATCGGCGGCAGGGGCACGTCGCGGCTGGTGTGGCGCTGCTTCGCCTTTGGCGAGTCGAAGGCCGTCTGCTGCATGGCCGACGCGTTGAGCGCGATGGGCAGGAACGCCGCCTGGCAGGCCGCGCAGCCTCGGATGTGCGTCGCGAGGTCCGCGCGCGTGAGCGGGTCGAGGCCGCCCTGCGCGAAGGCCTGAAGCGCGGCGTCTGACGGGCACGAGTCCGCCACCCGGACAGTGTATCGTCCGCCCCGGAATGGACCTGAAGACTTTGCGCTTGGCGTCGATTGCCCTCGATCCAGGGCTGCTGGATCAGTTCGTCACCTACCAGCGCACGCTGCTGGTCGAGCTGGGGCGGTCGACCGAGACGGAGTGGAGCGGGCGCTACGCCTTCGCGCACAGCCGCGCGCTCGCCGCGTCGCGCATGGATCTCCTGGCGATGGGCAAGGTGAAGGCCATGGTGAGCGAGTTCTGCGGGCGGCGTTCGGCGCTGCGGCAGGTGACCGAGCGCCTCGCGCAGACGGACGCGTCGCAGCCGAAGGGCCGGGCGATCCGCGAACGCGCCGAGCAGGAGCTGCCGCGGCTGCGAGATCTGGGCGACCTCCAGGCGCGCTACGGGGCCGACGCCGTGGCGCTCCTCACCGCCCGCGAGGACGAGCTGCTCGGCCTGCACCGCGAGCTCGCGCGCGTCGAGGGTGGGGCGGGCCACCTGCACTCCCCGGGTTGACGAAGGGGCCCCGGAGGCCGCAGAAGTGCCCCCTATGCAGAAGCGGTACTTCATCCACACGTTCGGCTGCCAGATGAACGTGAACGACACCAACCGCATGGGCGAGGCCCTGGCGAGCGTGGCGTACAAGCCGACGCCCGTCGTCGACAACGCGGACCTGATCATCCTCAACACCTGCTCCATCCGCGAGAAGGCCGAGGACAAGATGTTGTCGGCGCTGGGCCGGTACCGCCAGGTGAAGCTGCAGCGCGGCGCGCTGATCGGCGTGGGCGGCTGCGTGGCCCAGCAGGAGAAGCAGAAGATCCTCGAGAAGGTCCCCTACGTGGACTTCGTTTTCGGCCCCGACAACATCGGCCAGCTGCCGGAGATCCTCGAGCGCGTGAAGAGCGATCGCGTGCGGGTGGTCGAGACGGCGTGGGTGGACAGCGAGTCGTACGTCTTCCCCCAGGCCGATCCCGAGACGTCGCGCGGCCGCTGCACCGAGTTCGTCACGGTGATGAAGGGCTGCGACAACGTCTGCGCCTTCTGCGTGGTGCCGCACACCCGCGGGCGCGAAGTCAGCCGCGCCTTTCCCGAGGTGCTGACCGAGGTGGCCCGCCTGACGACCGTGGGCGTGCGCGAGGTGACGCTGGTCGGGCAGAACGTGAACAGCTACCGCGGGGGCATCTCCTTCGCGCAGCTGTTGCTCCGCACGGCGCAGGTGCCCGGCATCGAACGCGTGCGCTTCACCACCAGCCACCCGCACGACCTCTCGGACGAGCTGGTCGAGGCGTTCCGCTTCGAGTCGAAGCTGATGCCGCACTTCCACCTGCCGGTGCAGAGCGGCAGCAACGAGGTGCTGGCGCGCATGAAACGCGACTACACCGTGGCCGAGTACCTTGAGCGCCTCGGCAAGCTGCGCGCCGCGCGCCCCGACATCGCCGTCACCACCGACATCATCGTCGGCTACCCGGGCGAGACCGAGGCGGACTTCCAGAAGACGTACGAGCTGTGCGAGCAGGTTCGCTACGACGGGCAGTTCTCCTTCGTGTACTCGCCGCGGCCGAAGACGATCGCCGCGCTGAAGGAAGACGAGTGGGGCCCGGTGCCGCACGAGGTGAAGGTGGAGCGGCTCGAGCGGCTGAACGCGCTGCAGAAGCGGATCAGCGTCGAGCTGATGGCGCGGCACGTGGGGAACACCGTCGAGGTGCTGGTGGAGGGGCGCTCGAAGACGAACGCCAACCGCCGCTTTGGCCGAACGCCCCACAACCGGGTGGTGAACTTCGACGGCGACGCGCCGGTGGGCGCCCTGTGCACGGTGCAGGTCGACGCGGCGTCCCAGAGCGCGCTGTCCGGGCGCCAGCTGGCCATCCTCTCGCTGGCCAACGTGGTGATCCCCGAGGGGGCGAGCGAGCCCGAGAGCTGCGTCGTCGCCTGAACTTCAGAAAGTTGCACCTCGGGAGCCGGATCGGGGTCAGAGTGATCCTGGACCCCCAGGAGGCACACACATGAAGAAGCTGGCTGGAGTGATCTGCGCGGTGGCGGTGGCGGCGGTGGCGGGCTGGTCGTTGTCGGCGAACGCCGGCGGCAACCTCAACAAGTCGAACTGCACGTTCAACGGCAAGAAGCTGTACGGGAAGATCCAGATCGTCACGTCCTTCCCCGACGTGAAGGTCCAGGAGGTCTCCAGCTTCCCCGACCTGAAGGTGCAGAAGGTCTCGTCCTTCCCCGACAAGTGCGGGCAGTGGCAGATCGTCACGTCCTTCCCGGACACCAAGGTGCAGTTCGTCTCGAGCTTCCCGGACGTGAAGATCCAGTACGTCTCGTCCTTCCCCGGCATGTGAGGTGAGCCGTGCGCGCGTGGCGCTTCGTCCTGCTGGCATTGGCGGGGTGTGCGACGACTCCGACGGGCCCAGCCGCGCCGCTGGCTGAGCCCGAGTCGGACGCGCGGGCGCTGTGCGCCGTCCTGGCGCGCGTGCGTCCGGCGGGTTCGACGTCGGCGCTGTCAGCGCACGTCCGCGCGCCCATCTTCGGCGCGGCGAAGGGCGACATTCGCGACGTGTACCGGAAGACGGCGCCGGCGACGGTGCTGATCCGCGCGGGCGACAGCTTCGGCACGGGCATCGTCATCAACGCGAAGGGCTACATCCTCACCAACCACCACGTCGTCGCGCCGGCGCAGACGGTGGACTTCAAGCGGCGCGTCACGGTCGAGCGCGGGCGGCTGGGCGCCAACGGCGTGATGGAGCTGGACCCCACGCCGCTCCCGGCCTGGGTGCTCAAGAGCGATCCGCTGATCGATCTCGCGGTGATCAAGCTGGAGGCGCCGCCGGCCGATCTCCACGCGATCAAGGTGGCGAGCCGCGATCCGGTGCCGGGCGAGCCGGTGTCCGCGCTGGGCAATGGCGGGATCGGGCTCCTCTGGGCGATCAAGGACGGGGAGATCTCCAGCATCGGCAAGCTGTCGACACACCTGGCGCAGTTGGTGGCCGCGCGGTGCGAGGTGGCCGACAAGCGGACCGCGGACGAGGCGTGCAAGCGGCTCAACGCGTCGGCGGATCTCGAGAAGGCGATCATCGAGCGCGAGGTGCCGGGGCTGGTGATCCAGACGAGCTGTACGATCTCTCCTGGCGACTCCGGCGGGCCGCTGGTGAACCGCGCGTCGGAGCTCGTCGGTGTGAATGCGTTCCTGCGGTCGGATCCGCGCGCGCCGGTGACCAGCAACTTCCACGTGCACGTCGCGGAGGTGCGGAAGTTCTTGAAGGACGTGCCGGCGGAGGCGGTGGCGGTCGTGCCGGATCCGTTGGACCTCATGCCCTTCGCGCGCCGCCTCGACGTCGACGGGGACGGCCGCGCGGAGCTGCTGGTGGACGGGACGGGCGGGCAGGCGAACGTGGCCGTGGAGCTCGGCTCGTCGGGCCGCGGCATCGATCCGGACCTCGCGGTCGCGTGGGTCCAACGCAGGCACCTCGCCTGGTACGACCTGGACGACGACGGGCACTTCGATCGCGTCGTGGTGCAGGAAGAGGACGGCCAGGCGAAGGCGTGGGCGCTCGGGCCGAAGCTGAAGCTGGGGAAGCCGCTGGGTGCCGCCAGGCTGATCGACGCGGCGCTCTTCACCGGGCCGACCCGGGCGCGCATGGCCGAGCTGGTGCCGGTGGTGTCTCGGCTCGTCGGCGGGGGAGATGCGGCTGATCCCCGCGCCATTCCTCCAGCCGCCGAGCTCGCGCTGGCGCCGCCGCTGCCGATCGACTCGGATCGCGACGGGAAGACTGACGCGTTCTACGTCACGACCTTGTCCGGCGCGCGGCTGTACCTGGACCCGTCGCAGCGCACGCTGCCCGGCATGACGCAGAAGGCGGCGATGGAGGGCCTCCAGAAGGGCACGCTCGCGACCGACGTGCAGCTCTTCACCGTCGGCAACCGGACCTGGGCCTTCATCGGCTCGGCCGAGCACCGCCTCGCGCTCTGGGCGACCGCCAACGAACAGGTCGTCGAAGAGGCGTTCTTCCTCGCGCCCGAGGGCCGTGGCGCCGCGAAGCCCGAGCTGTTTGGCGTGCCGCTCTTCCGCGCCCTCGCGCGCACCTACCGGGGCGAGGAGCTGGCCCGGCTGCTGAAGGGCTTCGCGCAGGCCAGCGGCCGCGTGGCGAAGTCATCGCAGTACCCGTTCCCCGTGCCGCAGGTCGACGTCACCTTCGAGCCGCGCGCGGAGCCGTCGGGCGTCGCGGGCCTCGAGTACTCGGCGGTGTCGGGGCTCAGTGAGTTCGCGGACGTGACCGGCTTCGTCTTCGAGCTGAACGCCGAGGCGCTGAAGGGCGCGACGCCCGAGTCTCGAGAGGCCGACTTCAAGAGGGGCGCGAGCGGCACCGACTTCGCCTGGGTCGGCTTCGGGGACTGGCAGTGGTACCTTTACGACGTCGACGCCGACGGCACGTTTGAGGCGGTCGTGATCGTCCACGGCGACCAGGTGGAGGGTCGGCGCGTGGCGAAGGACGGCGCCGTGACCGTCGACGCGAAGCTGTCGGGCGGCAAGCCGCTCAAGCCGGCGCTGTTCCCCGACGCGCGCGCGGACGCGGCCCGGAAGCTGGGCGCCGTGTTCTTCCGCCCGGGAGACCTGGAGCCGTGACGTCGCTCGAGTGGTGGCGTTCGCGGCCGGCCGACGCGTCCGCGGCGCTGCCGGACTTCCCGACGCTGGACGACGCCTGGCTGTGGTTCCTCGTCGCGCGCGCGAAGCGCGGTCCGTTGGCGCCGCAGCTCGAGGCGATGTGCGTGTACGCGGAGGACGTGCGCCAGGGCCGCTGGCCGGATCGCGTGCCGTCGGAGTTCGCGCTCCAGTCGGTGTACCTTGCGCTCGCCCAGGAGCACCTGTCCGGGGGAAGCCAGGAGCGCTTCGAGACCGAGGCGACGGCGCTGTTCGAGCTGGTCGTCGCGCACCTCGAGCAAGGTGGCTCGTTGATCGACGACGCCTTCCTCAAGTCCGCGCCCGCGATGCAGCGGTACATCTCGTCGCTCAAGGAAGATCACCGCCTCTTCGCCGAGGATCTCCGCCGCGCGCGCAAGCTCGAGGTGTCGTTGCCACCGGAGGCCTCCGCCGCGGGCCGCTGGCGCTCGATGCGCATGCTGGTGCTCGACCGGCCCACGGCGACCCAGTTCAAGCTGTGGGCGCGTCGCGACTCCGACTGCGCGCTGCTGCTGGTCCGCGAGAAGAGCGGGATGATCGTGCTGAGCGCGGATCCGACCCGGAAGGTGAAGCTGGGCTGGCTCGCCGCGCCGCTCTCGGAGAAGGAAGGACAGGCCTGGTACGACGGCGCGCGTCACGAGGGCACGTTGATCGCCTCGCCGCGCGAAGGCTCGAAGCTGGGGATCGACGGCGTCCTCGAGGTGCTGGCGAAGCACGCGCGCGTGGTGCGACGTCGGCCCGCGGCCGCGATCGCCGCCGTCCTCGGGAGCGGCCTCATCGTCT
>Ga0272446_1005860_pt1 | contig 13221 bp, 9 predicted proteins | sample YNPCB0061_FD_194587 | JGI IMG/M metagenome (GOLD analysis project Ga0272446, IMG submission 194587) | Hot spring microbial mat communities from Yellowstone National Park, WY, United States - YNP-CB-006-1 | ecosystem: Environmental > Aquatic > Thermal springs > Hot (42-90C) > Sediment | place... | reverse complement strand
CGACATTGCCGCCGGGAAGAAGGTCAAGTGCCCACGCTGCCAAGGGCTGATGATTGTTCCCCAACCCGAGCCGGAGCCCATGGCCTTCGAAGTTGTGGACGAAGAGCCGGCCCGCCCGGCAGCTCCAACGCCGGCTCGAACCAAGGCCCCCGCGCGGGTCAAGGCCGATGTGGAGCCGGACGACGAGGACGAGCGGCCCCGCAAAAAGACGCGGGTCGTGGTTGATGACGACGACGACGACGAGGACGACCGACCCCGGAAGAAAAAGAAGAAAGCCGATGCGGACAACTCGATGTTGATTCGCAACATCGTGGGGGGCGTGCTCCTGGTCATTCTCCTGGGCGTGGCCGGCTACATTTTCTACGATCGCTTCCAGAAGAGTAAGGACGACACGGCTAGCAAGTCCAACACGGATGACGGCGGTGGTGCACCCGTCATTAATCCCCGGATCGTCGGCGGCGACGGCCCCAAGTTGCCGGCCGTGCCCCCGCCCAATATCGGCGGCGGCGGCAACCCCATGCCGGTCATACCCAATCCCGGCGGCCCGGGCGGCGGTGGCGAACCCGGTCCCGGTGAGCCGCCGGGCGGCCCCCCCGGCGGTCCGCTTGGTCCGGGCAAGTTGATCGGCACCCCCGGTCAGCCGATCACCCTGACCGTACCGGCTGGCTTCAAGGTCACCTTCCCCGGGCCCTATGCGATCAACCCGCCGCCGGATTCCTTCAAGAAGAAAGTCCCCCATCCCGCGGATGGCTACGTCTCCTTGGACCAGAAAACCTTCCACATGTATCTGGCCGTCGTCGTCAAACTCCCGCCGACGCTCACCGAGCAAGAACGTAAGAAGGCCTACGCCGAGATCCTGGCGACCTTCAGCGAGCCGGACGAGCCCGAGGAGAAAGTGGATGTGCTGGCACAGCGAAAAGTGGAGAGCGGCGGGCACACTTGGGACGAAATCGAAATGGTGGGGGCAAGCAAGAAGATCGGGAGCATGACCGTGAAGCTGCGGGCCATGCAAGTCGATAACCGGGTCATCGTGCTGGCCACCTCCGCCATCTTCGGCAAGGTGGATGCGAATTCGAGCAAGAAGTTCTTCGATTCCTTTGAATTGACCAAGTAACCCCCCCTCGCGCTGATCGGTTTCTCTGTGGATTGGCCGGCAGTCCTGCTGGCATCCGCCCTGGGGAACAGCTCAGCGCGATTTTTTTTGGAATCGACTTGACTACCGGCCAACTCAGGGGAATAATGTACATGTGTAGCCTGATGGTCAGGTGAACATCACTGGCCTCGACGCCGCAGGCCGGTTGGGTGAGGGTAAGCGGAGAGGATTATGGCCATTAAGCTGGCGGTGGTGCGTCGGCAGCGGCTGCTGCGGGGGCGACCAGCCACAGGTCCTCGTCTCGCTCTCCGACTTCGACCCCCATCCCGTGGTTGCGGATGAGTTCGAGAATCGCAAGAAAGAGGCCGATTAACCGTGTCTTGTGATACGGCGGGGTGAAGGCATCGCGGAAGCGGATGCGACCTTCGGCGAGCACCCGTTCCCGGATTTGCGCCTCGTACACATGCTGCGGTGTGTCATCCACCGCGATGGTGGCGGGGGCGAGTGCCTGCGTCTCCCGCATGATCCGGGCGAAGGCGCTGACCAGATCCCAGAGTTCGACGGGCTTAACCAGCGGTTCGGCTGGCCCCGAACTCAGGGGGGGGTCGTGGCGCGGCACCCGGGTCCATTGGGCCACGGCCCGCTCTTCGAGGGCGGCAGCGGCATCCTTGAACTTGCGGTATTCCAGCAGCTGTTTCACCAGTTCGCGTCGGGGGTCGGGTAGTGTCTCATCGGCCGGATGGTTATCGGCCGGCAGGAGCATTCGGCTCTTGATCTCCATCAGTGTGGCTGCCATGACCAGAAACTCGCCGGCAAACTCGACATCGAGTTCCTGCACCACGTGAACATACTCGCGAAATTGCTCGGCGATTTTGGCAATGGGGATGTCCAGAATGTCCACCTCGTTGCGCTTCACGAGATAGAGCAACAGGTCGAGGGGACCATGAAACGCATCAATTGCAACGGTGTACGCCATGAACACGACCCTGTTCCGTGGGCAAAGGGCGGCGAATCGCCGCGAGTGTGTGCGGAGATTAGATGACGGTTCCCGCGGGAATGATGGACCCCCGCGGAATGCAGATAATGCCGTCCCGGATGTGGTACAAGCCATTGGGGCCGTCGAAGTCCTGCTTGTGGGCCGCGTTGATCAGAGTCGCGCCACTGCCGATTCGGCAATCTTTGTCGAGGATGGCCTTCTCGATCACGACGCCATCGCCAATGTTCAGGTTGGGGCGACCCAAGCGGGCGTTCTCCTGGCGTTGGGCCTCGGTTTCGAACTTATCCGAACCGATCAGCACGACGTCGCGCAGGGTGCAATCGATTCCGATTTGGCTTCGGACGCCAATCAGGCTGCGTTCGATGCGGCTACCGGATCCGATCACGCAGCCGTCGGCCACCAGGCTGTTCTCCAGAATGGCCCCGTTGATGCGACTTGCGGGCAAGTTGCGCATGCGGGTGTAGATGACCCCTTCGGGCGTGAAAAAATCGAAGGGCGGATTGGGGCTAGCCAGGGCGAGACTGGCTTCGTGATAGCTTTTGATGGTGCCGAGGTCTTCCCAGTAGCCGTCAAACAGGTGCGCGTACACCTCCTTGGTTTTGTAGTTGCGGGGGAAGACTTCCTTGCCGAAGTCCGTGGCCAGCGGTTTGGCGGTCAGAACTTCGTAGAGCACCTCGGTTTTGAAGAGGTAAATGCCCATGTTGGCCAGGTAATGCCGGCCGTTCGGTTCGATGCCACGGCGTTGAATCCACTCGCCGGAGGTGTAGAACGGGGCGCGTTCCTCCGGGAGTTTGGGCTTTTCGATGAAGCCGGTCACGCGGCTATGGCTATCTATGCTCAGCAGGCCGAAGCCGGCCGTTTGATCCTCGCGCACCGGAATGGCGGCAAGGGTGATGTCGGCCCGGTGGCTGCGATGCGTCTCGATGAGTTTGCGAAAGTCCATGCGATACAGCTGGTCGCCGGAGAGGATCAGGACTTCATCGGGATCTTCCCGTTCGATGTAGACGATGTTCTGACGGACAGCATCGGCGGTGCCCTGATACCAATCGGCCGATTCGTTGGTTTGCTGGGCCGCCAACACTTCGACGAAGCCCTTGCTGAACATGTCGAACTTGTAAGTATTGGCAATGTGGCGGTGCAGGCTGACGCTCAGGAACTGCGTGAGAACGTAGATATGGTGCAAGCCACTGTTGATGCAGTTGGAGATGGGGATGTCGATCAGTCGGTATTTCCCGGCAACGGGCACGGCAGGTTTGGAACGGGAGCGGGTCAGGGGATACAACCGGGTGCCCCGACCGCCCCCCAGAATGAGTGCCAGAACAGAACGCATAACGCTCAGCCTCGCGGATTGCAATCAAAACGGTGTTGGGTTCGATGCTATCAGCCGGATTGGCCAATTGGTAGCCTTCGGCCGAGAATCACGACCTTAGTCGATGGTAACGAGGAACCAACCGCGTTGGGGAATAATGATGTCTTCCGGGGCCGGTACCCGCCGGCCGGTGATCTGCTCGATGGCCCAGCCGCAGGCATTGTTCACCGGGTCGAGCGCGGGTTTCTTGCTGGGGTAGAATTGCTCCAGGGTGGGAAGGCTGTCGGCGGCTTTCATGCGGCCCAGGGCCACCGCACACATCCAGCGGACGCGCGGCTCCTCCACATCGCCGGGGACAACGGCGGCCACACGGCCCGTCAGCGGTTGCACCACCTCGGGAACGGGCTGGCCTTGATGCAAGTAGCCCAGTGCCCAGGCCGCCGCCGCCCGCGTTTCGTACGACGCCGGAGCTTGGGCGGGAATGAGTGGTCGCAACACCGCATCCGCCGCACGATAGCGGACCGTTCCCAGCAACTGAATCAATTGTGCCAACTGCCGATCGAGCAACTCGATGGAGATCTTCCGACGGTCCGGGTTGTTGCCGGGGCGAGTGTAGAGGCGAACATATTCCAGGATGGCCGGGAAGGTTTCGGGGACGGCCAGTTGGCGCAGTGCCCAGGCCGCCGCGACCCCCGCCTCTCCGCGCGCATCGCGCAGCACCGCGACAAGGCGCTCGGCAGCGGGTTTGTGCATCAGCTCGCCAAACAAGAGGGCCGCTTGTTCGCGCCCGCGCCAGTCCCGCCCGGCCAAGGCCCGGTCGCCCTCCCGCAGCACCAGCGGCTTCAACTCCACTTGGGCCGCAAGATCGCGCAAGGCACGCCGGGCCTGGGCTCGAACCTCCGGATGGGGGTCGGAAAGTTCGTCTCCCAGCAACTTGAGATGCGAATCGCTGGGATGCCGGAACAGCGTCTCGACTCCCGCCGCTCGCACCGGGGCATCCGGACTGGCAAGCACGCTGGGCAGCAGCGGCACGATCAACTTCGTATCCAGCTCCTTGAGGCGAACCACCGCGATGGCGGCGACAGTCGGTTCGGGATCGGTGGCGAGTGTTTGCAAGCGGCGGATGGCCTCGGGGCTGCTGTGATGACGCAGCAAGGAAACGGCCACGAGCCGATTCATCAACCCCGTGCGCGACAAATCCGTAGTCAAGGTGTCGGCATCGGCCTCCGAGCCGCTCGTTCGAATGACACCCAGCGCCCGGGCGGCTTCGAGGCGGTACGCGGCGGGGATCTCCTTGGCCAAAGCCAGTTCCCGCAAGCGAGGGATGGCCTTTTCCGACTTGAGTGCGGCCAACCCTTGGAAGGCCAAGATGGTGTCCCGTTGCTGCCCCGGCTGATGGATGCGACGGAGCCAGTCGTCCTCCGCGGGTGCCCACTTCCAGCGAGCCAGCGCGGGTTCGAGGATCGCACGCACTTCGCCGCTGTGGGTTTGACAGGCTTTAAGCAGCGCCGGGGCCGCGGTCTTGGCATCCAGAGCCACCAGTGCCCGTGCCACGGCAAGGCGAACGCTGGGGTGCTGATCGGTTCGCTCCAGCTCCCGCACCAGGGCCGGAATGGTCACTTCAAGGCCGATCATCCCTGCTTCGCGGGCCTCGGCGATGGTGAGAGCTGCTTTGGTGCGAAAGTCGGCCTCGGGCCGCTCCAACGCCTGCAACCACAACGGAACACAGCGATCGGGGAAGATCTTGACAAGGCGGGGTTTTGGCAGATCCGGATCGCGGTACATTGGGGAATCGACAATGTCCTCGGCTCGCGCCGCACAGACCCCAAGTAGGCACCCCAGCGTGAGGCTCCAGAATGGTCGAAAGGACGGAGAGATTATCATGAGCCAAATCCTTGATGCCGAATCATTACGAAGCAGGCCGTGGATCCGCTTATTCCGGGCGGTAAAGTTGTCGCGTTCGGATCACCAGCACGATGAGCAAGACCAAGCTTGCCCCGCCCATGATCCACCAATTCAAAGGAAGCAACTCATAAGCCCCGAAGCCGGGGAAGTTCGCGGCGTGCAGAGCGGCCGCTACGGGGCTGATGGTCAGCGCGGTTTCCACAGTTCGGAAGCCAAACGGCACTCCCTGACCCAGCCACAGCAACAGCGGCCCGAGGCTGATAGTAACAAAGATCAGGTTCGCAACGGCCAACGCCGTTGCGGTGGAAGGGACCAAGCTACTGATGGTGGCACTGAGCATGACTCCAAACACCGCCAGGAGGGTCAGCGACAGGACAACCCGCCAGGCGTTCGCGGCCGAGACGGGTTCGATGGCGGCCATCACCAGATAGCCGGGGAGCGTGCCACACATGAGGAGCACGACGGGCCAGGCAACGCTGAACAGCTTGCCCCGCAAAATGGCACCCGAGGAAAGGGGCGTCATTCGGAGCAGATTCCAGGTGCGGCCTTCCCGCTCGGAGCTGATGAGCCCCGCAGCAAGGCTTGGGACAAACAACAGCAACAAGGCAGTTTGCAAGATCACCAGGCCGCCGCTAATGGCTCCGCTTCCCCAACCCAACGCACCGGTGGCCGAAATGTAGCTGAGAGCCAGCGACAAAATGGCGGTGAGGGCAATCAGCCGCAGCGTCCAGTGGGAGCGGCCAAAGCGTCGGCTCCGGAATTCCTTGGCCATCACGGGGTTGACGAGCAAGGACAAGCTGCCCGAGCGGCGTTGGGGGTCGATGAGGAAGAAAATGCGGCGGAGCCATTGGGCCGATTGCGAGCGATCCTGAGTCATGATTCCGGCCGTCCGAGCCTGATCGAGGGGAGAATGCGTGAGCCGCCAGACAGTGGCCACAGCCAGGGCACCGCTCATCAGTGTGCCCAGGATCAAGTAGCGTGTGACCACGCCACCACTGGCTACCATGCCACGGCTGCCAATACCGCTGTGACCGAGTACCTCGACCACCGCGGGGAGAGGAGATAAGCAGCGCAACCAGTTTGAGAGGTCGGTTAAGGGCCCGCTGCTGCCGCCCAGGAACCAGTAGGGGAACAGTGGTAGGATGGCGATGGCCAACACCAGAACATAGGTGACTCGCAGGGCAAAGTCGATGGATTGGGCACGACTACTAACGAACAACCCCAAAGTGATCACCTGTAAGGAGGCTACGGCCAGGACCAGATAAAGCAGGCCCACTCCCCCCCGGGCCGAGACACCCCCCAAGGCGTAGCACGCCGCCGCGGCCGGAGCGGTCACCAGCAGCAAAAGCGCCGTGAACCCCATAATCCCGCTGAGCTTCCCAAGATAAATCGACCAAGCCGACATGGGCGAATTCAGTAGTAATGCCAGGGTTCCGCTAATCTTCTCACGTACCAAGGACGTGGCCGGAAAGGCCGGGACCAGGAAGAGAACCCCGGCCAGGAGACCATAACCGAACACTTGCAGAACCTGCTGAGCCCGGGCCCCGTTCAGATCACTCACTCCGCCAGTCGGCCATCGCACCAGAACCAGAAGCGTGCACCCGAGTGCCAAGGCCACTTCCACGGCGACTGCTTTGCGTGTTCGCAGCAGATCAAGCAATTCGCGACGGATAATCGGGTTCATGCGGATCGTGTCTCCGCTGGGTTGCCGGATGCAACCGTCATGAAGGCTTCTTCGAGATCGCTTTGCACCTCGCGGAACTGCGCGACGTCCACTTTCGCCATGACCAAATCGGAAAGCAATCCCGCGAGTTGCTCTTCGGTTCTGGCGGTACGGAAGCGAACAGCCAGTTCGGTTGGCGAGGTGGTGACTTCGACTTCTGGCTCCGTGTGACGGCGAATGATCTGGGCAGCGTCGTTGAGTCGGTCGGTCCGCGTCAGCAACACTTCGATGGTCCGTTGTTGGCTGAGTTGGCGGGCGATCTCGTCGAGGGTACCAAGCGCTTGCAGCTTGCCACGGGTAATGATGGCCACGCGATCGCAAATTCGCGCCAATTCTGGCAGAATGTGGCTGGTGACAATCAGTGTCTTGCCTCGGCGGGCCAGTTCCAGCAACAGTTGCCGCATCTCGATGCGGGCTTGGGGATCCAGACCGTTGGCTGGCTCATCCAGGATCAAGGCTACGGGATCGTGAAGGAGAGTCCGCGCGATGGCCACCCGCTGCTTCATGCCATGACTGAGGCTTTCGACGAACAAATCCTTGAAGGTGGTCGCTCCGGCCAGTTCCAGGACTTCGTCGATTCGTCGAATGCGGTCGCGGCGGCGCAGGCCGAACGCCGCGCCGAAGAAATCCAAGTATTCGCTCACCCGCATATTGTCGTAGGTACCGAAGGTATCGGGCATGTACCCAATCAGCCGCTTGATCGTGCGGGGTTCGACTGCACAGTCGATACCCGCGACCCGAGCCGTGCCGCTCGTGGGACGGGCCAAACCGACGAGGATTTTGATGGTCGTTGTCTTCCCGGCTCCGTTGGGTCCGATAAACCCCAGGATCTGTCCGCGGCCAACGGACAGGGTGAGTCGATCGAGGGCGAGGAATCGCCCGTACTTTTTGGTGAGGTCACGAACCTCGACAACCGCCCCGTCCGTACCCATAGTCTCTCCAAATGCTTAACCCGGTCGTCGGCCTTGGCAAGCATCGCATGCCTGACTTACGCGTTGCGGCGGTGCCGTGCCCCGTGTTGGCCCGCTGGTTGGATGTTACAAGCCCTTAGCGTGGCGGCCCCACAATTCCAGTTACTTCCAGCGACAGGGATTCGATCAGCCATTTCAGTTGGTTTGTGGGATCGCTGGATTCGCTTAGGCTTACTCGCAGATAGATCCCGCCGCGATCGTCCGGTTGCAGAATGCGGGGGTCGGTGATCTCCACCCGGATGGCATCGAGTGTTCCCGAGCCTTCGAACAACTGGACTGGCTTGCCATCGGCTACTCCGAACAGGGTCAACCAACGGGAAGGTGCCTGGACACGGGCATAGATCATGGCTCGCTCCAGATTCATCGGAACCACACTCGGGGGAAGCTGAAACCGCAACCGCATATCGATGGTATCCGTCCCGCTGAGGGCCACCGGCATCGTACGCACCTCATCGAACATGCGCCGTACAGTGAGGAATCCCCGAGGTACGGTGACTCGGCTTCCCGGTTCGGGTCGATCAAACTCCACGGGGATCGCCAGTAGGGCGTGGCTTAGTCGGCGTGTTCCCTCGGGAGCCGGAAAGGGCAATTCATTGGTAGCGGCCCAAGCAAATAAGAAGTTGCGATCCTCCAGATGGTGGGGCAGGGGGCCGGATAACAGCTGCTGATAAACGGCTTGCCGTCGTTGCTGGCGGTCGTCAAGCACCACGCCGGCAATATAGTTGCCGGGGGGCAGTGCATCGGCACTGACGGCGGTGAATGTCCCATCGGGTCGCAATCGAATGGGAAGCGGTTCGCGGTTGGGGCGATCGCGGTTGGGCAGTTCTCGAGTGGGGGGCAGGATCAGCGGATCGGAGGGATTGATGAAATTCCCAGTTTCGAGCCGTCCTTCGATGCCATTGGGTCCAAACCGAGCGCGAGCGGCGATTCGGCCGGTCTTCAGCGTGGCCTTGAAAGGTCCGGTTCGCACGCCCGCCGGCAAAGACAATCCTTCCCACGACCAACTATCGATGTCTTTCTGCACGCGCCGGCGGCTCTGGCCGCTGAGCCCCTCCGCGTCGAGTTCCAGAATTGCGCCATGCTCCGAGCCAAGGACCACCGGCCCCGAGGAGGGGGTGAAGATAGCGAAGAGGCCAAGGACCGCGGCTTCCTGGCTACTGGGCACAGGATCGACCACTGCCGCGATGCCCAGTGTGGGAGGAATGGTTTGGCGGGAGCGTTCACCAAGCCCGATCAATCCAGCCACCGCTAGCAAAGCCACTGCCGGGATGAGCCAGCCCACCAGTTCCGGTCGCCGTGACCGACGCACGATTAGACCCAAGCCGAGCAGCAACAGTACGAAGCCGCATAGTATGACGGCAGCCGTTGTGCGGTTAACGATGGTGTAGCCGATTTCTTCCGTGAGGAGCGGTTGGAGCACATCGGCTGGCAGCGGGCTCGACTGGTAAAGCGGATGAATTTCAGCGGCCAGGTCGATGACGGGTGGCAATGGGACCGGTCCCACGAGCGGTGGTGAGCCCTTGGGTTGCGGTCGTGAGCCTGACCCGGAGTTGGCGAGTTCCCACCAGCCACGATCGCCAAGTGTGGTGAAGATCACTTTTCCCCGGCCGAGCTTGCGGGTAAACAACGCGGGCCAGTCGTTGGCGAGGTAAATCACGTTGTCGATACTGGAGGGAATCACACGGACCAGATCGACCGGTCGTTCGACATCTCGCACTTCCGCCTGGCGAGGGTCCTCTTGTGGGCGGTACATCTGAATCGTGGTTAACCCCAGTCGATCGACGACAGTCAGGGGTGCGTCGTCGCCCAGGATTGGTGCCACCACCTCGGGCTGCACAAGGTCCAACATAACCCAGAGAGTTCCCCCGTGTTGGACCCAGCGACGCACAGCGGCACGGCCGGGGGGATCTGCCGCCAATCGATTGCCGGCCAGGACCAACACATCGATGCCATCGAAGGCTTCGGCTGTGGGCGGCAGCGGCCCCGATGGGACGTGGGAGATGTAATCCGACAGGTTAGGAACTTGCCGCACCAGGCGCGTGAGTGTGAGGACGCCATCCTCATGTAACTCCTGGCTTTCGTCGGTAGCCAGGTCCGTGATCCAGTCCAGCATGACCGCCGTGGTGGGTTCTCGTTTCCGATAGAACACGGCCCGAGAACGAACGCGTTCCTGTCCGGGTGGCAGAATCAGTTGGTCAGTGCCATCCGTACGGTCGTAGAGCAGCATCTCGATCTGGCGGCTTGTCGTCGCTTCGGCGGGTGGAGCAGGGCCTATGGGCAGCCAGGTTGTGAGGATCGATTGGGCAGGCACCCAGACATCGCGGGCGAATTGCACATCCGGTGTGGCTGAGTAAAAGACGACCACTCGGGCGTGTCGATCCACGACATCCGGATTACTCACAATGATTTGCAGTGTACCGGCGCTCTCGGTTAACGAAGACCGTGGCCCTGTGGGGTTGAAGCCTTGGACTCGCAACTCTCGTGAGGAGCGCTCTTGCGCGTCGGAGCTGATTACCCCAAATATCAAAAGCACGAAAGCCAGCACCACCTGACGCAGCATAGGATGCGGTCGGCAATTCGTTTGATCAGCACAAGTGGGACCTAACTTGTTGAGATGGGATCGGCCTTCTTGGAATAATACAGCCGCCGCGATCTGCTTGTGCAAGGAAGAACTCCCGCTCGATTCCGCCGGCATTTGACTCATTAGGTGTTTGTAACTGCAGCAACAGATTATCTGCCCAGTCGGCGCGGGTCAACCAACACAATTCGGAAACCGGTTCTGCCGAAATGAAATCCGCTTCAATTCGGCCACGGCGGTCTGCCGTGGAATAGGTCAGTCGCGGGGCGAAGCTTGTTTGAGTATCGTTTCAATCAGCTCTTCCGATAAACCCATCCCTTGCAGGGCCGCTTTGGCCACTTCCTTGTCGGCCAGGGCCGTTTTGACCATGTCTTTGGCCACTTCCTTGTCGGCCAGGGCCGTTTTGACCATGTCTTTGGCTACTTCCTTGTCGGCTATGATCGTTCTGCCCATGTCTTTGGCCAGTTCCTTGTCGTTGGCCAGGGCCGTTTTGGCCACTTCCTTGTCGGCCATGAGCGATTTCAAACCTGCTTTGGCCACTTCCGCTGCTTTTTTCTTGCCGGCGTAGCGTTTGACGTTCGCGACCATCGCCCCTTGGCCTTGGGCACTTTCGACCGCAATTTGTAATTCTGTTCGGACCATGTCTCTTTTCACCTTCTTCCAGTTAATTCTACTCATTCGTTTGCGAATGAGCGATTTCAGTTTACCACTTGCCAGCTTTGCATGCAAAGTTGGTAGATCGACAAGCAAGATCGACTGGCTATGAGGGGCCGTAAAGCTACCAACGGCGTACCCAGGTGTGAGGTACAGCCCAGCGCGATCGGGGTGTTTTGGGGACAGGAACAGGGCGATACGCGCAAACGGCTGCCGGCCGACGCCCCGTGCAGAACGGCTCATCTCGACGGGCGGGATATCACGCCTGGGCTTGGCTTCAATTCGGCCACGGCGTCCGTGCCGTGAAAACATCATCTATTAAGAATATATCACCCCGTCCGTTTTCGGTTCAAGTGGGGCATTTGGCAAAATATTCAGCGTTTCGGGGCCAACGACGACTATATGATCACGCCAGTCGCGGCGGTTAACGCGCTCAATAAAATGCGCTCGATACACCCAGTTCGGAGTGGTCGGGATCGGCGGCAAGTCGTCATCGTTGAAGACGACGTCGCCGTCTCCTTGAATGTGTGGTGCCAGGGGGGCCAGGAAAGTTGTCATTTGAACCTTGTCGGACACGGCTAGGGCCGCAGCATAGACGTAAGCGGCTGGTTCGTTGACCTCAGGATAGCCCTCTAAAAGACGGGGCCGCTGTAAACGCCAAACGATTGATACCTCTTCGGGGATTACCCCCGCCAGAGGATATACCATGTCGATCACGCGCAACTGATGCGGATCGCCACCGGGCCAAAAACAAATGTAGACTTGCCCATTACGGTCTTCAATCCAGGCCCTGGGTCGCTTCCCCATTGGCGGCGGCACTTCCCGTGGTATCTCGATCGCCATCATCCGCTGAATGAGGTCTACCGCAGATTTTTCATACCTTCGATCCATAACTCAAGCCCTTTAGGGTCTCCGAATGCTGCTAAAGCCGGGTTGGCGATTAGCTGTTCGCCCATAGTCGTGATGAATTCCACTCCCTCGCTGTCACCAAAGCCCTTCTGCTGATAATAGTATAGCCCGGGTGTGCCGTCTTTCCGCAAGCGAAAAACCTCGCCGTCGATTGTCTTGATTCGCTGGCTAAGCATCGTCTTGGCGTACGTTTCGCCAAAGCCAAAGCGCCCGCCTGAGTATAGATAGTCCACTCTGTGTAGCAACTCGTGCACGATGCGATGTACCGTCATATTGGACCGGAGAAACACCTCGTCAGTATCGGGCCGATAATGCCCTCGTCTTTGGGTGAGATATACTCGTACAGGTTGCAGCTCGCGGTCAGGGACCATCCAGCGGACCCACTCGATGGCCGCGTCCAAGCGTTGCCGCAGGTCATCGGGTAACGTTTGCCGCGTTACATACGTCATCGGTCGGGCTGGTTCTGGCCGTCGGATTATTTGCCAGACTGCGTCGCGGAGCACGTCGTGCGACACCTGCGGGGAATAAGCGGCCGCCTGCGCCCAGGCTGCTATGGCTTGCTGAATGGCCTGTACGGTTTTTTGTGGCGATAATTGCTCGGAGCCTTTCTGGGCAGCCGGAACACGGCGAGCGATATAATCGCGAGCCTGCTCGGGCGTCAGATCCTTCGGCAGATCAGCACGCGCTAGCACGCGCTGAGCGATACCGACGCCCAGCGCGGATTGAGGGGCCGGCTCTAGAGGTGTAACTGGTGAATCAATCGCAAACTGTTGGAAATAGCGCCCCGTCAGGACTGCCGCGCGACGATCGTATGCGAGATTCATAGATTCGTCATTGTTTTTTTCGTCCTTGATTTTCTTGACTGATCTTAGGCTCCCGTCTTTGTTGAAGGCTAACCACGGGTCCACGCCGCCGTATTGACTTAAAATCGCGTCGTACCGCTTAGCCCCGATCATTCGGCGGCGAGTCTTGTTCACGGAGTCTGGATGGCATGGACTTATCCTCGAAAAGGGATTGAGTCGTCGCCGGTTCGGCGACCAGGTCGACAGAACGAACGGATTCGATGGCTTCAACGATGGTCT
>Ga0272446_1005859_pt1 | contig 13221 bp, 12 predicted proteins | sample YNPCB0061_FD_194587 | JGI IMG/M metagenome (GOLD analysis project Ga0272446, IMG submission 194587) | Hot spring microbial mat communities from Yellowstone National Park, WY, United States - YNP-CB-006-1 | ecosystem: Environmental > Aquatic > Thermal springs > Hot (42-90C) > Sediment | place... | reverse complement strand
CCACCACCGCTGAAGGGAAAGGATCGGTTTGACTGCCATTGGGGGCGGTAAGTAAATGACAAAATTTGTGCACTTGGGCATAGTCCACTGGGGCGGAGAGATGATGCTGTAAAAATTGCCGCACTATCCGTTTTTGCAGGGCAGGGTGATAACCACCTAAAACGGCTCGATCGAGGGCGGGTTGGTTAATATCTTGGGTCTGCCAAAATTGCTGTGCTTGAGCCTCCAAGTATGCCATATCTATATGTAAAAGTTCTCCTGTCTGAGCTAAATGTTTAATCACTTGGGGATTAAAATGTTGCTCTAGGTAAGGGATGAGTTCTTGGCGCAGGCGATTGCGTGCATATTGCCAATCATCATTGGTGCTATCCCAAAATACAGGTAACTGTAAATGGCGACAAAATTCCCCCGTTTCTTGGCGACTGATGTGCAGTAGGGGACGCACCAGAGACACGGCAGGCAGGTCAGGGTATTGTAAATTTCTCTGCCATGTCAGGGAACCCAGACCATCCGTGCCACAGCCCCGCAAAAGATTGTACAAAAAAGTTTCTGCCCGATCGTTCATGGTGTGCCCAGTGACCATAATTCTGCAACCCTGCTCGATCGCTAAACGGTGTAATTGCTGATAGCGCCACTGACGGGCGGAAGCTTCATTGGGTAAGGGGGAATCAGCCACCGCCAAGCCAAAGGGTAACTGCCACTGGTGCGCTAAATTTTGCACAAATAGGGCGTTATCATGGGAATCAGTGCGCCAACGGTGATCACAGTGAGCCACCACTAACCGCCATCCCCAGCGTTTTTGCCACCATACCAATAGTTGTAAAAGACAAACCGAATCTTGCCCCCCCGACACCGCCACCAATAGGCTTGCACCCTTGGGCAAAAGGGACGGATACTGCCGTAAATTCCTGCCTAGTTTTGCCCGTAGTAATTTATCGATCGAGATAACAGTTCAACTCCTTTGTATCATTGGGCGTATCGTTCTAATCTGTACCCTGTAGCTTGGCTAACACCAACTCATTAGTTTCTTTGGGATGCGCCCGCCCTTGGGTCTGTTTCATCACCTGGCCCACAAAAAAGCCCAACAGTTTGGTTTTGCCACTGCGATACTGGCTCACTTCTTTGGGATTTGCTTGAATCACTGCTTCCACCACCGCCGATAATTCCGCTCCACTCAATACGGTCAATCCCTTTTGATTGATTAATTTTTGCACACTGCCCCCGTCGGTGAGTAGCTCTGGCAAAATATCTTTGGCAATTTTGGTAGAAATCGTACCATCCTCAATCAGACTAATTAGTTCATGCAAAGTCTGGGGTGTAAAGGGTAAATCACTCAATTTCTGTTTCCGCTCATTCAAGAACCCAGTGATGTCCCCCATCATCCAGTTAAATACCTGTTTGGGATCACTGCCTAGGGCAATGGTCTGTTCAAAGAATTCGGCGGTAGCCAGTTCATCGGCAATCAAATTGGCATCATAGGCACTCAAACCAAATTCTGCTTGATAGCGCTGACGGCGTTGCGCAGGCAAAATGGGCAAACTCTGACGATACTGTTCTATCTGTTCTGGGGCAACCTCGATCGCCACTAGGTCTGGTTCAGGGAAGTAGCGATAATCACTGGAACCTTCTTTAGAACGCATACTGATAGTTCTTTGACTATTTTCTTCCCAGAGACGAGTTTCTTGGCGGATTCTTTCCCCCTGCTCTAATGCTTCCGCTTGGCGGGCAATTTCATAGTCGATCGCCCGTTGAATGGCATTAAAGGAGTTCATATTCTTAATCTCGACCTTAGTGCCAAATTTATCCGAACCTTTGGGACGAATAGAAATGTTCACATCACAGCGCATGGAACCTTCCTGCATATTCCCATCACACACTCCCAAATAACGGACAATTCTCCGCAATTCTTGCATATACTGGGCGGCTTCTAATCCCGATCGTAAATCTGGTTCTGATACTATTTCCAACAGGGGAACCCCTGCCCGATTGTAATCCACTAAGGAATGACTGGAACCCGCCAGACGGTCTGAACCAGCATGGACTAATTTACCTGCATCCTCTTCCATGTGCAGACGGGTAATGCCAATTTTCTTTTTACTGCCATCCTCTAGGCTGATTTCCAGATAACCATGTTCGGCGATCGGCAAATCGTATTGGGAAATTTGATAATTTTTGGGCAAATCTGGATAAAAGTATTGTTTCCGATCGAATTTACTGTATTTGGCAATGGTACAGTTCAGGGCTAAACCAGTCTTGATGGCATATTCCAACACCTTTTCATTGAGTACGGGCAAAACCCCGGGCAAGCCCAAACACACAGGACACACATTAGTATTGGGCACAGCGCCAAACTGGGTGGGACAGCCACAAAAAATTTTAGTAGCGGTAGCCAGTTGACAATGGACTTCTAAACCAATAATTGCTTCGTACTCGATCGAGGTGGTAGTCATCAGAACACCTAGAAAATTGACCAGAAAATTTAATTGTGTAATTCCGTTCACCACTTTAGGGGATTAGGGAGACGGAAATATGAACTTCATTTTAGCACATTCAGTTTTCATGTTAGAAATTGCGGTTTTAGGAATGGACTGACTGTTAATTTTTGATTCCCGTGGAGGCAATACCCCTGAGTAACTGTTTCTGTCCCAAAAAGAAAATTACCATCACAGGCAAGCTGGCAATCACTACCGCTGACATCAACAAAGACCAATCGGCGGTGTACAGTTCCTGAAAACTAGCTAAAGTAATTTGTACTGTCATTAGTTCGGGGCGAGTAGTAAACACTAAAGGCTTAAATAAATCATTCCATTCACCAATAAATGCAAAAAGAGACAGGGTCACGATCGCTGGTTTGGTCAAAGGAAAAATAATTTGGGTAATAATTTGCCAACGATTGGCTCCATCTAATAACGCGGCTTCTTCTAACTGAATAGGGATGGTTTTAATGTATTGCCGCAGTAAAAAAATACCGTAAGCATTGGCGGCAGAAGGTAAAATTAAAGAGCCATAAGTATTGATTAAATGTCCAAATTTTAGTATCAAAAAGATGGGCACAACTAATAGCTGAATTGGGATTACTAGGGTGGCTAAAATCAGTAACAGAACCATTTGTTTGCCGTAAAAATTTAGTCTGGCTAGGGCATAACCCGCTAATAACGAAGTAAATACTTGACAGCCTGTAACAGCGATCGCCACCACCGTAGAGTTGAAAAAAGCTAATAAAAAATTGCCCGTTCGCCATGCTATGCCATAATTAGTGAACAGATTAGCGGATGGGTCAGGATTGTAAAAGGAGATCAAAAATACCGCTACCAATGGCACAAGCATCAATACCCCACCTAACCACAATACCCCTATACCAAACCAACTGGCGTTAATGGGTGGCAGTAAACTTTTAGGTGATGATACTGGCAATGACATAGTAGAAATGTAATTAAAACTTGGCTGATTGTATTTTAGGTGGCTGCCTAGGGGCAAGGATAATAATATCTAAAATTAAGCCAGACTAGTTTAACAAAATTTTGCGGTACACTAAAACAAGGCAACCGAATTTATGCTTCCATAGTAGCGAAAAATGATGCAAGAGCTTGCTAAAATTCCCGCCCTATCCGTATTGTTACTGGTCTCTAGCTATGCCGTGTTTGGTTGGTTATTGTCTGTGCATGGGCAAGAATGGTATTGGTGGATTCCTACGGGCGCAATTAGTTTGAGTATTGCTTGGTTTACAGCGAGCGTGTGGGCGTTAGCGGCAATAATAATTGTATTTAGTCGGCAAAAGATATTCTTTTTGTCGATCGGGGTTTCTTTAATCTGGTTTTTTTTAATGTATATTGCCCGTACCGAGTTACAGGCTTATACCCAAAATCGCTATCTCAGTAGAGCCACCATGGTAATTTTAGCGGGGGCGGGTCTGGGTTTAGGCTGGTTTGCTGACATCAATTTATTTAAGTCTGTAGGACAAAAATTATTGAGTAGTTTATACTTTTATTGGCAATTAAGTTTAGGCTAATCATGGATACAATTATTGACATTTCTAGTGTGGTAATGAGCATTTTCTTAAGTGCCATGATCCTCGCCAATGTATTTAGAATTATTTTGAGTTGGTATCCCCAAATCGACTTAAAACAAATGCCCTATCTGTTAATTTATGCCCCCACTGAACCCCTATTAGCTATTTTCCGTAAGCTGGTTCCGCCTCTGGGTGGTGTGGATATGGCTCCCGTAATTGCCGTAGCTTTGTTTAGTTTTTGTCGTGAAATTCTCTTGGGGCAACAGGGAATTTTGACCATGCTCGATCGATTAAATTAGATTCATGTATATCCGTCGTAAATTGGCTTTTCCAGAACTTTCTCAGGACTATAATTTTGCTGAAGCCACAGCAGAACCACAGCACATTTTAGAAAAAATTGTTTGGCAAAAGGAAACGGAAATTATTGATTTACAATACCAACTGGCGCAAATCAATTTATCGGAAAAGTTAAGCGCCTGTGCCAGTCCCTGCCACTTTTTAACCGCATTACAAAATACTAAACGCCGTCCCGCTTTAATCGCTGAAGTCAAGAAAGCATCTCCTAGTAAGGGTATTTTGCGCTCTGATTTTGATCCAGTGTCGATCGCCAAGGAGTATGTACAGGGGGGGGCTAATTGTTTATCAGTGTTGACTGATAGCCATTTTTTTCAGGGCAGTTTTACCAATTTACAAATTATTCGTCAAGCGGTAAATATCCCTCTTTTGTGCAAAGAATTTATTATTCATCCCAGCCAAATTTATTGGGCGCGCTTGCATGGGGCTGATGCTATTTTGTTAATTGCTTCTATCCTCAACGATCGAGATTTAGACCATTTACAATCGATCGCTCACGGGTTACAAATGACTGTTTTGGTGGAAGTACATACCCGTTCCGAGTTGGATAGGGTATTAACTATTCCCCGCACCCAACTAATTGGTATCAACAATCGCAATTTAACTAATTTCACAGTAAATTTAGCTCAGACAGGTGCATTACTATCGGGTTTATCTCAAGAGCAATTCTGGCGATATACATGGATCAGCGAATCAGGTATTTATACTAATTCAGACTTACAAACGGTTAGTTCCTATGGTGTACATGGGGTATTGGTAGGGGAATCTTTGATCAGACAAGAGAATTTAATTAGGGCGATCGAGGAGTTATATGCTGACTAATTCTCGCTAATTCTAATTAGAATTAGTGGTGATCAATGCTTTCATTTCCCGCACTGCTCGATCGAGACCGACCAAAACTGCCCTGCTAATAATACTGTGTCCGATATTCAACTCTTCCATGTGGGGAATTTGGGCGATGGGGCGCACATTTTGATAGGTCAGACCGTGTCCCGCATTCAGTCTCAAACCCAAATCAATGGCTAATGCCGCTCCCTGATACAGATACTCCAATTCCGCCTTAATTAAGGATTCCTCGTGGGCATTGGCATATCTGCCCGTGTGTAACTCAATCCATTTTGCCCCCGTATCCGCTGAGGCTTTGATTTGCTCTGGTTCAGCATCCACAAACAAACTCACGGGAATCCCCGCCGACTGCAACTGTTGAATTGCCTCCACCAAAGGTTTACCCGCCCTAATCACATCTAATCCGCCCTCGGTGGTCACCTCTTCCCTGCGTTCAGGCACGAGGGTCACATAATCGGGTTTGATCTGTAGAGCGATCGCTACCATAGCTGGGCAGGCAGACATTTCTAAATTCAGATGAGTGCGCACGGTCTGGCGTAAAATCTGCACATCCCGCTCTTGAATGTGGCGGCGGTCTTCCCGTAGGTGCACTGTGATACCATCCGCCCCTGCCAACTCGGCAATCCCTGCCGCAAGGACAGGATCAGGCTCTACGGTTCTGCGGGCTTGACGGATGGTGGCAATGTGATCAATATTGACCCCAAGGGTAGGCATAGTAAAAAAATATGGAAATTTTATTTTAGGAAAGATTCCTTCGCCAAAACAAAAATTAACATTAAGAATCGATCGGATCAACTGGCATAGTCCCCTGTAAACTTAAAACTGGGATCACCGAAATAGTCATAGTTTTAGGAATTGCAATGGATAACACAATCAGCTTAGAGATTATCGAAGTGGTGGAACAAGCCGCCATCGCCGCCGCCCGTTGGATGGGTAAAGGTGCCAAGAATGAAGCAGATGAAGCCGCTGTAGAAGCGATGCGGGATCGGATGAATAAAATCCACATGCGGGGTCGCATTGTCATCGGCGAGGGCGAACGGGACGAAGCCCCCATGCTGTATATCGGCGAAGAGGTGGGTATCTGCACCAGACCTGATGCGGAGAAATTTTGCACGCTCGAGGAATTGGTAGAAATTGATATTGCTGTCGATCCCTGTGAGGGCACTAACTTGGTGGCTAAGGGGCAGGCTGGTTCTATGGCAGTATTGGCGATCTCAGAAAAAGGTGGGCTATTTGCCGCTCCAGATTTTTATATGAACAAATTAGCCGCTCCCCCCGCCGCCGCTGGTCATGTAGACATCCGCAAAACCCCTACCGAAAACCTGAAAATTTTATCTGAGTGCTTGGACAGGGCGATCGATGAGTTGGTGGTGGTGGTGATGGATCGTCCCCGACACAAGGATTTAATTGCGGAAATTCGCCAAGCGGGGGCAAGGGTACAGTTAATCTCGGACGGGGATGTGTCGGCGGCAATCTGTTGCGCTTTTGCAGGAACTAATATCCATTGTTTGATGGGCATTGGGGCGGCTCCCGAAGGGGTAATTTCTGCCGCCGCTATGCGCGCCCTGGGGGGACACTTCCAAGGGCAGTTGGTCTATGATCCCGCAGTGGTAAAAACCCCCGAAAGTGAAAAATGGACAAGGGAGGGCAACATCGAACGGCTGAAGTCCATGGGCATTAACGATCCCGACAAGGTCTATAACGCCAATGAACTAGCCTGTGGCGAAAATGTATTATTTGCCGCCTGTGGCATCACCTCTGGTAACCTGATGAAGGGGGTGCGTTTCTTTAATGGCGGATGCCGTACCCAGTCTTTGGTAATTTCTAGCCAGTCCAAGACCGCCCGTTTTGTGGACACCATCCACATCACCACAGAGAAGCCCAAAACCTTGACCCTAGTCTAGCTTCACCCCCATCCCCTCGCCCAAAGGGAGAGGGGAGCCTAACCGCCCCCAAATACCTCAACCCCCGTAAAATGACACAAGGGGGAACTGTGCCCCACCCTAATCGCCTGATTCGGCTCCCCTTTACCACAGTAGGGAGAACCAAAAGTGCCCACCGTGGTTGGATCGCCCACCGCCTTGAGACTGCGCCAAAAGGGATTGGTAATGCCCCGATAATTGGGATTGCGCAGGGTCTTGGTCAGTTGGCCACGCTCGATTAACTTCCCATATTCGCATCCAAATTGAAATTTGTTGCGATAGTCATCGATCGACCAGGAGCGATTGGATTCCATGTACACCCCATATTCAATACTGGCGATGATGTCTTGCCACGAGGAATTACCCGGTTCTAAGTTGATATTTGCCATGCGATCGATGGGAGCACGATTCCAACTGCAGGCGCGGGCATTGGCTACCCCCGGGATGCCCGATCGGGCTTGACTCTCTATGCCACCTAGACCCCGCAGTAACAGTCCCTCCCTAATTAAGTATTCCTTGCGAGCAGGAGTCCCCAAATCATCAAAACCATAGGAGGCGAATTCGGTGCTGGGTTCGGGGTCAAAGGTGACATTCATTAACGGCGAACCATAAACTAAATTGCCAAAATCACTCAATTTCACAAAACTACAGCCCGCATAATTCCTTTCATCCCCCAAAATCCGATCGATTTCCAAGGGATGTCCAATACTTTCATGGATTTGTAATAACATCTGGTCGGGAGCCAGCACCAAATCAGTGGTCATGGTGGGGCACTCCATGGCAGTCAAAAGTTCCACCGCCTGCGTCCCGATCGTGGTGGCGCGTTCCAGTACCTCCCGCAAGTTTGCCACCTGCAATTCCCCTTGATAACAGCGGGCAACCTGTCCATTGTCCCCCCTGCGTTGGGTGATGGTTCCCTCTTGGGCAATGGCGCTGTAGTCCGTGGCAGTCAAATAAAAATGCTGATAAACATCTGTCCCCGCTGTACTCACTATATGGGATTCTACTTCCGTCAGGACAGTATAAGCACTGGTTTGCACAATTTGCTGGGAGACCCGCAGGGCATCACAAATCTGACGGGAAATGTCATTCAATTCTGCCAAACTGTACGGGCGCTGGGGCGCAGGGGAGTGATAGACCCCTTGGGCACAGGGGCGATGCTTAGCTTGGAACGGGAAAATTGCCCGCTTGGCACCATTCACCGCTTGGCGATAGGCGGACTGGACAGCTTGGTGTAAACCAACTGCCGATCGATCAGTGGTACTACCATAGCCAAATTGACCATTGACTAGCACTTCCACCATCACCCCATGGGAGCGACGCTTGCCGTTGGCTTGGGGCTTGCCATCCCGCACATAGCAAATGGTTTCGGTCTCGCACACTTCCCTCATGCCCATCCACTCGATCGGCAGGGACAGAGATTCCAGTACGGCAGATAGATTGGACAACATCCAGATTAGTCAGTCGAGTAGTACCTACACCTTAGCACAGGGTTTAAGCTTATCCCTAGAAGGCTACCCTAAACACCCTCGCCCCCGTACTGGTTTCCTTTAACTCAAAGGTCATATCCTGTTTGCCCGAATCATTCCACCGCACACGGAATATGGAGAGTTTACCCGTTATGGTCTGCCCCGGTTCCAACACTGGTTGAGCGCCCCCATCCAAATCAAACCGACTATTCAATACCCGCTGGGAAGCATCATAGACTTTGGTATAGAAAGGAATGAAAGAAAAACGCTCTCTACTCTTGTTGCTAATTTCCACAGTCAAGGCAAAGGAGCCATTCCTTTCCACCTGTGCCTTAGTCAGCTTTACTGTCACCCCAGATCGATCGAGGGCGGCGGTGAGGGGAATTTCCCCCAAACGGGCAGGGGTAGAAGGACGATTGGTAGGACGGCTGGGGGGAGTAGCTACCGCCACCGTAGGGGTTGCCCCGCAGATGGCTTCCCGTACCTTAATAATAGGCTCAGCACCCTCAAAAGCAAACCGATTGTAATTGCGCCCTTGAATCAAAGCCTCTAAATAGGCGGCTCGATCGACACTGGCAGGATGGGTATCAAACCAACCCGTTCCCCGCCTACCCTCACGCTCAGCCAAGCGGGACATGACACTGTGTAAACCATCGGCAGAATAACCAGCCGCCACCAACAGTCTTGTTCCCAGAATATCTGCCTGCCGTTCATATTCACGACTGTTGGTTAAAATTACATTGGAAAAGCGCAAGAAAGTACCGATGACTGGCACTCGATTTAGGGCACTTAGTTTGGCTTGGGTAGCAACTTTTTGATAACCATGAGAGAGGACAGCATGGGAAATTTCATGACCAATAATTCCTGCCAACTCCGCTTCCGACTGCATATCGGCAATTAAACCTTTGTTGATAATAATTTTTCCCCCCGGATAGGCTGAGGCATTAAAAACATCACTATCCGATACCCAAAATTCATACTGCAAATCATTTCTGTCCGCCAATCGTGCCAATTTATTCCCCACTTCCCGCACATATACAGTCAGGGGATGGTCTGCAGGCAGTAGACTCTCGGTCTGACGCACCTGTTGCATGTAGGCATTACCCACCGCATTTTCCCCAGCAATCACCAGATTTATTAAATTACTAGAGTCTCCCCCTAATAGGCGACTGAGGGCGGCATCCACTACAAATTGTTGTTGTAGTTCAGAGCGAAAACGATTGTAAAGCTGATCTGCTAACCCATTGTATCTACCTGCTTGGGGATTATCGGGATTGATCAGGGCAAATTGACGGGCGGTGACCGAAGCCTCAATCAGCATCCCCCTATTCACCATCAGTTGCACCAAGGGGGCTACCAAACTGTCTTGATCGGGATATAGCCCAAACCCCCGCTCCAATGCATCGATCGCCTTTTCGGGCTTGCCCCATTTCACATAGGCTTCCGCCAGTTTAATGTGCCCAGGGATAAATTCAGGGTAATTTTCCGACAGTTTACTGAGGGCAAGGGTCGCCTTTACTTCTAAATCCTGTTGTACTCCATCTATCCCATCCCGCCAAAATATATTAGCGCCACCCTTGAGGGCAGAGGGGTCAGTAATGGGACGAAATAGGGTTAAACTGCCCGACTGAAATGCTTTCTTATACTTTTTTTGGAGATTAGCGGCGGCGGCAAAATTACCCGCTTGGACAAAGGCATCCGCTTGGCGTATGATGTCCCGCACGGGAGTGGGTTTGCCACTGTCACTGAGGGCAGTGTTCAGGGGGTTATCGTTACAGCCGATGGCTCTGGCAAAGAGGGGACTCAGGGTAGGCTGGATGAGGGTGGTAAATAAAAATACGGCTGTGGCTAAAAATATAGTTACAGTGCGCTTCACTGATTTATGTATTAACTTATGTGTTAACTTTAGTGCCATACCCCATGCCCTGATATTTTCATATAAAAAAACCTTAGCAGAAACAGTTGGACTAAGAGTTAAGAAAACATTAAATTATGTATGGCTTGAAGGGGAGTTAGCTAACACCTGCTTGGCACGCTGGATTTGCTGGCGCACTTGGGCAAAACCTGTGCCTCCATAGCTATTGCGGGCGGAAACCACCTGGTGGGGGTCTATGGCAGTATAAATATCTGAGTCAAACAGGGGATGGAATGCCTGCCATTGCTCTAAGCTCAAATCTTTGAGTAAAATGCCCTCTTGCAGACAGGTTTTTACTAGCCTACCCACTAGGTTATATGCCTCCCGAAAGGGCACACCCTTATTAGCCAAGTAGTCCGCCACATCGGTCGCATTGGCAAAATCGTTACCCACGGCGGTTTGCAATTGAGTCGTATTAAAACTAATGCCTTCTTGGAACAAAATGTTCATGGCAGAGAGACAGGCGGTCACGGTGCGTACCGTATCAAAAACCGCTTCCTTATCTTCTTGCAGGTCTTTGTTATATGCCAAGGGCAGACCCTTGAGGATGGTTAACATGCCCTGTAGATGTCCAAATACTCGCCCCGTCTTGCCCCTGACCAGCTCGGGTACATCGGGATTTCTTTTCTGGGGCATGATGCTGGAACCTGTGCTGACTCGATCGCTCAACTGCACAAATTGGAACTCGTGGGATGACCACAGGATTACTTCTTCCGCAAGGCGACTCAGGTGTACCATGATCAAGCTGGCGCTGGCGAGGAATTCCACCACAAAATCTCGATCGGACACACTGTCTAAACTGTTATTGGTTACACTGGCAAATCCCAGTAACTCTGCCGTAAATTGTCGATCGATGGGAAAGGTAGTACCTGCTAAAGCCCCAGCGCCCAAGGGACACACATTCACACTGGCGTACACATCCCCTAACCGTTGATAGTCCCGTTCTGCCATCTCCCAGTAGGCAAGCAGGTGGTGGGCGAGGGAGACAGGCTGGGCCCTCTGCAGGTGGGTATAACCGGGGATCAGCGTTTCCACATGGACTTCAGCGATCGACAGGAGGGTTTTCTGCCATGACCGCAGTTGGGCGCGCATTTCCGTAATTTTTGCCCTAAGATACAACCGCAGATCGGTTGCCACTTGGTCATTGCGGGACCGCGCCGTGTGTAATTTTTTGCCCACCGCCCCAATCAATTCCGTCAATCGGCTTTCCACCGCAAAATGCACATCCTCCGTGCCCGCTTGGGGTTGCCATATCCCTGATCGATATTCTTGGCGAATTTGTTCTAGGGCGGTTACCATTTGCTCTCCCTCTTGGGGGGTAATGATGCCCGCCTGAGCCAGCATTTGGGCATGGGCTTGGGAACCCGTGATGTCGTACTCGATTAGTTGAATATCAAAACCGATGCTGGCATTGAATTGCTCGATCGTGGGATGGAGTGCCGACTCAAAACGCTCACTCCAAGGCTGGGGCGCAGTGGACATGGATGTGTTAGACAATTTGGAACATAGTATAACTGAGTTCAAGGGGGAATGGACAATTTCCCAGAGAATACCTGAGTGTTAATCAGCCATAAACACAAGTGATAAAATAATAAAAATGAGATTGAATTATGGGTAAAATTGCCAGAATTTCTTTATCATCTTCAGCGGGAAGCTCCGAAAAGGAACGCTTTAGACGCGCTATTTCAGCGATGCGTAACAAGGGTGTGACCGTTGTTGCTGATTGGTTGTGGGATGGAGAGGATCAATCCTACTTGATCCTCGGGTCTTCTGATAAAAAGCAGGTAGCCGCATCAAAGGTTATTTTTGCCTTGAGTAGATGCTTGTCGGGAGCTGGTTACAAATAAGTACAGATAAACTATGGAAAATGAACCTAACTTATCCAAACCTGAGCCTAGTTCAGTTGAGGAAATTCCAATTATTATCCAAAATCAAGAGAATCAGATAAATACCGTAATACTTGGTAACCCCGATGTTATTGATTCTCTAGCAAATAAAGCACCAAAAGAATTATTAGATTTTGCAGAGAAAAACGATAAAAGACAATACGAATTTGCTATTCGGAAAAATGAACAGAATTTCCAATTAGAAGTGAGACGAGATAATACATTTAGACTTGCCATGCTGTTGGCTGTAGTCGTAATTATCTCTTTTTTGATTTATGCTGGCATAACCAAAGATAAAACTTTGCCTGATTCCTTGATTAAAATTATCCTTGCTCTAATGGCTGGTCTTGGCATTTCTAATTATTTCCAAGATAAAAAGGAATAAGTGCGCTTATTAAGGAATTGTAGGGATTGGTTTAATTCGCTTCATAAAGCATAAGCAATAGGATAGTCAAATCAACGAAATAAAATGGACACTGAGCTATGTTAGGACATGAGTGTCAGCCTCTGGGGAATTACCTTTCAAGCACTTGTAATGCTAATCCCCTCGACCTTTAGACAAGGGGATGGGGGTGAGGGGAAAACCGCCAATTTGAGAGTGGGAAAGGAGTAAATGCAGTGATGGAATGTCAAATACGGACTACTCCTACACTGCTCTCTTTTGGGAAGGGAATCGCCTATGGTCAGGCTGTGCTAGTGAATTCAGTCCAAACTCCAAATCTTGCCAAGTTTTGTAATTCCTACACTGAAACTAAAAGATTCAATTAGGTCGATCGATGCGATTTACAGAAGCCGCCACGGCAATCATGGGCAGACCCGC
>Ga0272446_1005858_pt1 | contig 13225 bp, 12 predicted proteins | sample YNPCB0061_FD_194587 | JGI IMG/M metagenome (GOLD analysis project Ga0272446, IMG submission 194587) | Hot spring microbial mat communities from Yellowstone National Park, WY, United States - YNP-CB-006-1 | ecosystem: Environmental > Aquatic > Thermal springs > Hot (42-90C) > Sediment | place... | reverse complement strand
TTTACCGTAATGGGTATGTCCGTATTTGATAATTTGGGAAGATTGGCACTTAGGGCAGTTCATTGATTTGGTTGCAACGCTTGATTCTCCTAGTTTATCAAATTACCATTACTATGCATTGCTACCCGAATATTTTCAGCCTCTTGATCCTTAGCCCACTCGTTCATCACAAATGAATCATTGACAGAGATGCAAATAATATCATCTACACCACAGGCCTTAAACGCTGGAGCTAGTTGGTTGTAGCCTGGTACATGGGTAGAAGAACAGGTCGGAGTGAAAGCCCCCGGCAAGGCAAAAACCACCACAGTCTTACCAGCAAATAATTCCTGAGTCGAAATGTCAACCCACTGATTATCCTGGCGGGTATGGAAAACAACATCGGGTACCCGCTGCCCTTCACGGCTTTGCAACATAGGATTCAGCTCCAGTAAAATTAATTAATCAAATCATAGTCATTATGAGTATGAGTTGTCAAGGGTGTGGATATCCTCCCTGATTAACCCAGAGCCGAAAATCAAAGGGATAATAAAAAAAGACACATGTGGCAACAAAAGCCTCTAGATTACGATTAGCAAGTGAGTATAAATATGCGTAATCAATTAATGACAATGGTTAAGAAAATTAGTCAAGCCCTAGTATTGCTCGGTCTAATCTGTGTGATAGCCTTTAGCCAACCAGCTTCAGCCCAAGCAGCTTACAGTGGCGGCCGCATGGGAGGTGGTTCCTTCCGAATGCCCAGCCGATCCTACTCAATGCCCCGTACCTATTCAGGTGGCGGCTATTCCCGTGGCTATAACAACTACAATAGCTACAGTTATGGGGGGGGTATTGGTTTTCCTTTCCTGTTGCCTTTCCTGGGTTTTGGGGGCGGTCTAGGGGGAATTTTTTCTTTGCTTGTACTCCTAGCGGTGGCTAACTTTCTGGTTCAAAACTTCCGTCGCCTGAATCTTGGCAGTGGTAATGATCTCGAAATTGGTACTGGTAATAGTCAAGTGACCGTGGCTAAGGTGCAAGTGGGTCTGTTGGCCCAAGCCAAGGGTCTCCAGGCAGAGCTAAATCAACTGGCTAACCGCGCTGATACCGGCACGGCCACAGGGCGTAGCCAACTGTTGCAGGAAACTACCCTAGCTTTACTGCGCCACCCTGAATACTGGGCCTATGGTTGGTCAGAGTCCCATGTCCAGATGCTTGGCCAAGCGGAAATGAAGTTTAATCAATTGGCCCTAGAGGAGCGCAGCAAGTTTGCCGCAGAGACCTTATCTAATTTTAATGCTCAGGTCAAAACTGCTCAGGCTCAAGATGTAAATCCCAATGGGAGCTTACCTGGGACTTTAATGGCTTCACCCAGCGAGTATATTGTGGTGACGATCGTAGTTGGTGTGACTGGCAAATTAGCTCTGCCTGAGGTGAATGGAGCCGAGGAATTACGCCAGGTGCTGCGTCAAATTGGCAGTGTTTCTGATTTGCTGGCAGTGGAGATTCTCTGGACACCCCAGTCCCTAGGTGACACCTTGAATCAAGATGACTTGATGGCTAACTACCCAAACCTAAAGGTAGTTTAGGGGTTTGATCGCCCGCGGTTTAGTCCTTCTCCTTGCAAGGCAGCCCTGATTGGGATTGGAGCTGAATCTCTGTTGACAAGAATAAAGTCCAACCAGAACAACAATGGTTGGACTTTATTTTTTTGTTGAGTTTTATTGGGCTGGGCTAGGCTTAACCAGAGGCAGAGGAACGACGACGACGACGGGAAGATAAGGGACTACCCCCATCAAAGGCCGATTCATCATTGGTTTCACTGGAGCTAGTCTCAAGGTTTTCTGGGTCTTCCGGGGGATCCTCGAATAACTCCATTTGGGGTGCAATCTCCTCTGGGTCATCTCGGTTAATATCGAGGATTAGTGCTTCGCCCTTGGGAGTTTCGCCGGGTAGGACGACCTCTAATTGTACGGGTTTATTATCTTTTGGGGCGCGATCTACCTTGAGTAGTGGAGAAAGCCCCATGAGAGCATACATGTCTTGCTCAGAGGGGGTCATCTCTACGGCAATTACTTCTACATCATCTAGATTGCGCCGACCACTGCGCCGGTGGCGATCGTTCCGGTCATGGATGCGCTCTGGGCGGCGTTCTGGGGCTTCGATAATTTCTCGATCTTCAAAATCAGACTTAAGCTCAGACTTGAGCTGAATCGCAGCCTTTGAACGGGTTCTAATGACCTCATTGTTTTCTTCGCCGCGTCTGCCCCGGCGGGTACTGCTGCGTCGGCGGTCTTTAGAGCCGTTGCGATCGCCATACACAGGAGCCGGATAATCGGCTTCCTCCTCCTCGGAGTACACATCAGGCAAGGGAACACTATCTAGCAGATGATTGGGCAATTCCTCAGTTACAGGATCAGGCAGGCTACGCCGGGCCGGCAGGCGCGGATTAGCCGTAGCCAAGGATTGGTGCTCGCTGTCTCCAGGCAGGTGAGCCAAGTGACCCAAACCGCCGCAACTGGGACAGGTTTGACCAAACAGCTCGTAGATATTTTGCCCTTGGCGTTTGCGAGTTAATTCCACTAGACCCAATTCAGAAAGTTGGGCTACCTGCGGCCTGGCCTTATCAGTTTTCAGAGCCTTGTGGAAATGTTCGAGGACCTGGAGTTGGTCACGGCGTGAATCCATGTCGATAAAGTCGACCACAATCACTCCACCGATATTACGCAACCGCAATTGACGGGCTATTTCTGTGGCGGCTTCGCAGTTTGTCCACAAAACCGTTTCCCTGGCAGTAGCAGATTTAGTGAAGGAACCAGAGTTCACATCAATTACTGTCAGGGCCTCGGTGGGTTCAATGATAATGTAGCCGCCAGATGGTAGATCTACCCTCGGCTTCAGGGCTTCTCGAATTGCGGAGTTGACTCGAAAATATTCCAAAATTGATAGGCGATCGCGGTGATGCTCCACCATCACCGTCTCCGTACTCCGACCAGTATTCCAATTAGCCAAGTGTTGCTTGATCCGCTTGACTCCAGCGATCGAATCCACAACAATCCGATTCACCTCAGCGGTGTACATATCCCTGAGGACACGCTGAATAAAATCGTCATCCCGGTTGAGTAAAGCAGGGGGCCTAGTAGAGCCAGACTCCTGCTGAATCTGATCCCACTGCTTTTGCAGCATTTCTAGATCACGGATGATGTCCTCTTCCGATTTACCCTCGGCCTCTGTGCGTACCAATAGACCCATGCCAGAAGGCTTGATTAAAATTGCCAAAGCCCGCAACCGATTGCGCTCTGCCTCGTTTTTAATTCTTTGGGATAAATTAACCCCCCGATTGTATGGCATCAGTACCAAGTAACGTCCTGGCAGGGTAATGTTCCCGGTTAACCTGGGCCCCTTGTTGCCCGTCGGCTCCTTCATGACCTGGACAAGCACTTTTTGTTGGGGGGTGAGTAATTCACTGATGGCAGCGGAGCTTTTTTTGAGACGCAGTGGGCCCAAGTCGGTGACGTGGATAAACCCGTTGCGATCGCTATCGCCAATATTGACAAAAGCTGCATCAATACCCGGTAGAATATTTTCCACTGTTCCCAGGTAAATATCCCCGACTTGATGCTGTCCCGTTGCTACTACCAATTCTTGAATCTGCTCTTCCCAGAAAACTGCTGCAAGACGATGTTGCTCTGCAATAATAATCTGCTTTGGCATTCAACTTCCTCTAAATTATTAACTGACTCCGCACAGGTGTCGTAGTACTTAAGCTGACCGTGGAGAACTAAGCCTGATGACTTTACCCACACTTTAGGCTTGGTGGTTTGTCGCCGTAATTCCGAACCTAAGGGTAAGAATCCATGAACACCCCTTGAGAGCAGTTCATGTCTAGCTTGCTAAGATCAACCCGCACAGGGATTACCCCATGTAAATTTTAAGTGTTAGCCCCAAAATCTTGGGCAATCCAAAATCCTATAGGAACTTAACTTTTACTGCTCGGAAGTTACTGGAAACTGCTCAATCTTTACCGACCAGCCTTCACTTTTCCCTACACAACGAGGAGCACTAATTTACTTATCTCCTTGCCTCACTTTGCCCAGCTGCTAAGTACTAGCTGGGCATCTGCCTAGTTAAGTTAGCCAGATGTGCAACACGGCTTGGAGGTGGTGTAATCAACCTGACAATCACAGCATAGGCAGGGTGGCTGTAGGACATTACTGGCAATTATACTATAGCAGCTACCCAAGAAATTTAGTAAATTGAAGTACATTTGCTTAAACCTGGGTGGTACCCCTAGCTTACTGCCCTTCCGGGCGGTCTAGTTCAATACCAGCACCCCGGTCTAGCACTTCAATATCCCATTGACCACGACGATCGCTTTCAAATACGATGTAACGACCGTCGGGACTAATCCGGGGATGACGGATACTGTTGGCGTAACCCCAACTGACAATCTCTGGACGTTGTGTAGCTCGATCATAGATAAAAATATCAGACCGCCCCTGATTGCTAGCCACATAGGCGATATAGCGAGCATTCCGGCTTAGGCTCGGCTGAGTCGCCCCAGCCGTGATACCCCTGACTTGTACAAAGTTACGATTTCGTAGATCGTAGAGCAGTATTTGGCTACGCCCGCCCCGGCTACTTACAAAAGCAACAAATTGACCATTACCACTTAATGAAGGTTGTTCATCTGTGTAGCGGCTATTTAGGGTGTTGACCTCCTCAGGTGCAGTCTGGCAACCCAGCACAAGCATACTGACCACCCCAAACACAATTAATCGCCTAGTATTCCGTGCCTCTGGGGCCATCGTCATCCTCTTCCTGGTCAATGGGCTGATAATCTACGTAGTCCTCTGGAGGAGGAGAATTTCTGCGAGGCTTAGCAGGGTAGTCCTCCCCAAGATCGCTTTCTGGCCTATTTCTGCTGGGTCTTGGCGGCGGCGGTTCCTGGGAGTAATCGTCACCATAATCGCTACCGTAACTCCTGTAATCATCGTATCCGTCAGTGTATTCGTCACGCCGTTGCTCTGGCCTAGTGGGGCGGCGGGGCGGGGCATCCCAGTCATCAGATCGGCGGCGTGGGCTGTCTGGTCGAGAGCGCCGCCGGGGTTGATCGCGCTCAGCTTCTTCAGTTCTGCTGCTCCGCCGCTCGGTGCTCCCCCGCAGTCTCCGCTTACTTGGATAATCTTCTACGGCTTCCAGCTCATCTAATTCGGCTGTGTAGGTGTAGGCATTGCTGACTGGACGATAATCGTCATCATCCATGACTGGTGAACGACCAGTTCTTTTGGCTTGCTCGGTGGTTGCTCCCCTCAGCCGAATGGTTTCAAAGGCAAAAAACATAGCCGCCCCAGTCAAAAGGAATTGGCCAAACTGGAGAATTGGGTCTAGCCGCCAACCTTGGAAGATTAAAATAAACCCACACAACAAACCAATGGCCGCAAAGAAAATATCATGATCGCGGGATAGCTCTGGGCGCAGGGATCTTAGAAAATATAGACCTGCTCCAGCTACTGCGATGACAATGCCAAGGATGCTGGCAGAATTAAGACCAAAGTTGACCATAGTTGCTGTTATGGAGTGTGAAAATTAGTGTGGGGGGAGGTGTGTTCCCCCGCCGGGGTTTAGGTGCGCTCAATTTTGTCTCTCAAGCTGACGAACAGTAGCCCCACAGTGACTGGAATCACGACGATTACTAGTCCGGCTAGGAGACTATAGAAAAAGTTGGCTAGAGAAGGTGTCATGGGAAAAACCTCTTAAAAATTTGTCTTTATTCCTTTCATCTTAAGGCAAGTTTTGCGTCAATTGTAACTGATGGCTGTTTACCCTGCTGAGTCTAGTGTTGTTTTAGCTGCCCTTGTTTTGGCTGGCGGGCGCAGTTCGCGCATGGGGCAAGATAAGTGCTTGTTGCGGTGGCGGGGGCAGACTCTTTTGCATGGGGTAGTCAATGTAGCGATCGCCGTGGCTGATTCGGTTTATGTCCTTACCCCCTGGCCAGAACGCTACCAACACCTCATCCCAGGATCGGTGCAATGGCTGAGGGAGCCTAGCACGGGTTTGGGGCCCTTGGCGGCTCTGGCCAATGGCCTGGCTGAAATTGAGGCCGATTGGGTGCTTTTGCTGGCTTGTGATCTACCTTGGCTGCGGGTCGAGGTTCTCCGGGGTTGGCGATCGCACCTCCCCCAGATTGACCCCCAGATGCTGGCCTACGTGCCGCAGGGGCATCACTGGGAACCCCTGTGTGGTTTCTACCGCCCCCAAGCCCTAGCGGCTCTGCTGGACTATATGCATAAAGGAGGCAGTTCGTTCCAAGGGTGGTTAAATAGCCATCCGGCTCAACCGATCAGACTATCTCCCCTAGAAGCTCAAATGCTCCACAACTGTAATACCCCCGCAGAATGGCTGGCTTGCCAGCAAACCCTAGGGGAGTCCACGGCGGGGACGGACAGCGGGGGTAGGGAATAGACGGCTGAAGGTATTTTGCCTTTGGTTTATGGGTTCATCGGCGTTATTCCAGAGGGTTTCGTAGTAGAAAAATGATAAGCCAGCAAACCGACGCGATCGGGCCGCCGCCGCTTGGGTCCGAATCAAGTCACTGGAATAACTCTCGGTTCTAATTCCGGTTAAAATCCCAGTTGCAACTGGGATTCTCCGGCTGGCAGCCACTACCTCCGGTTGTTCAATCTCCCGTAAAAAGCTACTCATGTTATCCCGATAAACCTGCAATAATAATTCATCTACCCAGCCTTTTTCTTCCCAAGTTTTCCAGTCGGTTAAAAAATTGCTGTAGGCGAATTGGTAGGGGTTGGGCGACAGACTGACGATGTAGCTTGGCTTGACTGATTTGATGGTTTGGTATAGCTCTGCATAGGTGGCTGTGATTTTATCGGCGCGCCACTTGACCCAGGCTGCATCTCGGAAGTTGGTTGGTGGGGTGCGACCGTTGTGTTCTTTTTTGTAGAGTTCGATCGTATAGGGGTCGTAGCCCAATTCCACGGGTAAGCCAAAGTGGTCATCAAACTGAATCCCGTCCACATCGTAGTTCTGGCAAATTTCTAGGATCAACTCTTTCATAAATTGCCTTACTTCTGGGTGCCAAGGGATTAGCCAGACACGGTCATGAATTCCCTGCTTGACTATTTGGGAGCCATCGCTGCGACTAGTCAGCCATCCGGCCTTGCGGCTAGCTAGTTCCGAATCAGCCGGAGCCATAAACCCGAATTCAAACCAAGGGATTACCGCCAGACCATGGCGGTGGCTGTGGTTGATAGTTTCCTGTAAAACATCTCGCCCCTGGAGACCGGGGTCTGGATCAATTACCCGCTGGGTGACCCGGCCCATGACATCACTGGGGTAGAGGGTATAGCCCCAGTTCCATACAGTAGGATAGATGGCATTGAAATTTAACTGGTGGAGGCGCTGAATCGCAGCGGCCAGTCGCGGGGTAGCAAAAAATACGTCACTGTCAATGTTGGTCAGCCAAACTCCACGAATTTCGCTACTGGGAGCTTGGCGTAATAGTTGGGATAATTGGGAATAGCTGGGCTGCAACATCCCAAGTATGATCGCCATGGCGACGATCGCAATTGACACCAGACGGAATTTCCGCACCAAGATACCAGATAAAAATTTCCCCATAGCAAATCAGATTAAATTATCTACTCTAGTTTTTCATAAACATTGATTCTGTTCAGGGCACAATCACTGGCTTGGTAATTCGGTAATTTATCAATATGGTGCCAATTCATTACAGTACCAATGGCCATGACCCAATTAATCAGCTATTTTGACAATGTTTAACTTGAGTTCAGGTTGCATTGTGTATTTTGTAATTGACAATTGGGTCAGCATTCCTTAAACGCCCTTGGCCAATGGTATCAGCTTGATAAGCCTAGTATCAGGACTTTAGCTCATCTAGAATTTATCTGGAATTGAGGCTCTGGTGGGCTACTCTAAAGTTGGTTCAGCGATCGCCCGACTAACAGAGTCACCAAACCAAATGAGTTTCTTGGTACCATATCCATAATCGCTGTTACAAATCTTGATATGTTTAGAAATTTTTCCTAAAATCCTATGGCTTCTGGTGATATTTCGTCCCAAGTCCAGCTAGAGCAAGCATCCCCTCTGAAAATTTGGACAATTTTACGCCTAGGCTTATTCCAGATGTCTTTGGGAGTAATGTCTGTGATGGTTCTAGGTATTCTCAACCGGATCATGATCAATGAACTAGATGTGCCCGCTACCCTCGCTGCTGGGGCGATCGCCATGCACCAGTTTGTTGCCCCGGCTAGGGTCTGGTTTGGTCAGTTGTCCGATGCCAGACCAATTTGGGGTAAACACCGGACTGGCTATATCTGGTTGGGGGCAATTGGCTTTTGTTTAGCGGCTTTTTTAGCAGTCCAAGTCATGTGGGGCCTGGGCAGTGAGATTCAAGATAATGGTTTGACCGGGGCTGTCTATAGTTGGGTTGCTCTGCTGGCAGTGGTATTTGTAGGCTATGGTTTGGCTCTGAGTGCCAGTTCTACTCCCTTTGCGGCTTTGCTTGTGGATGTCTCCCAAGAAGAGGAGCGCTCTAAGCTTGTGGGCATCGTCTGGTCAATGCTGATGGTGGGGATTGTAATTAGCGGTATTACTGGTTCGGTGTTTCTCAGTCGCTTAGAGGACGCTCCAGTGGTCACTGGTGCCAAAGTCGGAGTAGCTCTGATTACTGGCCAAGAGGTGATGCAGGCTTCCATCGCCAGTCTTCAACCACCAATCAATACTATGTTTACAGTCGTCATCCTTGTGGTTCTGGGCCTGACTGCTCTTGCCACTTGGGGAATTGAAGACCGCTTTTCCCAATACAAAAACCGTTCCTCAGCAGTCGATCGCGAAGATAGTATTACCCTGGGTAGAGCAATCCGGGTACTGACTGCCAGCCGCCAGACCGGAACTTTCTTCACATTTTTGATGATTATGACCCTGAGCCTGTTTCTCCAAGAAGCGGTGCTGGAACCCTACGGTGGAGAAGTTTTTCGGATGTCGATCGCCGCCACCACTAGGCTCAACTCCTACTGGGGCACAGGCACATTGATTGGCCTGTTGTTAACCGGTTTTTTGGTGGTGCCCCGCCTTGGTAAACGGCGCACGGCTCAGCTAGGCTGCCTTGCCGTGGCTGCCAGTTTTGGCTTGATCATCCTGGCAGGATTTAGTCAAACTGCGCCCCTGCTAGAAATTTCAGTACTTCTATTTGGCCTGGCGGCCGGGGTCACTACTACCGGAGCCATTAGCCTCATGCTCGACCTTACGGCCGCTGAAACTGCTGGTACTTTTATTGGGGCTTGGGGGCTAGCTCAGGCCATGGCTAGGGCGATCGCAACCGTATCCGGTGGGGCTATCCTCGATCTTGGTAAGGCAATCTTCCCCACACCCGCCCTAGCCTACGCCCTGGTTTTTGGTCTGCAAGCCCTGGGGATGATCTTGGCCGTGTGGCTCCTCAGTCGAGTTGATGTCCGGGAGTTCCAGACCACAGCCAAGACTGCGATCGCTAAAATACTCCAAGAACAACTCGATTAATTAATGGACATTCGAGTCTGATTGGGCTGGCTGGCCCTGCATCTGCAAAAATGCCTCCTTGGCTGCGGCCTGTTCGGCAGTTTTTTTAGTGCTGCCTGTGCCCACACCCCGGATTTGCCCCTGGAACCAAACCTCTGCGATAAACCGGCCAGTTTCCGGCCGGGGGTTGCCCTTAACTCGGTATTCTGGCAAAGAACCCCGGTAGCGGGCTTGGGTAAATTCCTGGAGGGCATCTTTGTAATTTTGCCGAGCCGGATCCCGCAGCACCTCCGCCGCGATGCCCGGCCAATGATCATCCAGCCAAGGCCTGATTAACTCTAAAGACTGGGTACTTAAATACAAGGCCCCCAAAACCGCTTCCAGCACATCGGCTAAACGTAGGCTACGGTGCTTGATTTCTGCTTTGGCCCGCTCATCAATCATCAAATAATGGCTGAGATTGTAGCTAGCGGCAATCTCGCTGAGGATGCGATCGCTCACCAGCACCTGCCGCACCGCCGAATAATCTCCAGGAGAACTATCGGGATAAGTTTCCATCAACCATTGGGAAGCTGCCAACCTGACCACCGCATCCCCAAAAAACTCCAGTTGTTCGTAATTGTGATCGGCTGAAATGCTGGAGTGGGTCAAAGCTAAATCCAACAAAGACCAATTGATTGGCTGTCGGGCATCCAGACCCAACCTATGCACGAGGTCGGTTAGTTGTTTTTGGCGGCGGGGGTAGATAAGAGTCATTGGTGAAATTCAAGCTAATTGGAAAGCCCATAATCGAGGCCATGCCATTGTACAGGGTTTCCATTTGGGCTAGGGTTTCCATCTGGGTAGGTGAAAAATCGCCATCAACCCGCAATTCCCTGTGCAACTCCAAGAGGCGCTGCATGGGGCGACGCAGTTTCTTGAGGGCCTGGCCGTACTGCCGGGCTTGGTGCAACTGGTAGGCCACATCGCCGCTGACTTGGACTTTTTGTTCAATGATTACCGAAAGCATGTTTGCGATCGCAGCTACCGTCTGGGCATCTTCCTTATTCCACTTGTCTAGTTCCTGACTGCCCACGGTGACTACCCCATAGATCTTCCGCCGGCCCCGCAGGGGAGCAGAAAGAATCGTCCTGGCCTTGGGAATAAGTGGGTCAATCTTGCCATCTTGATGTACATCAGCAACAATCACCAACTTACCTTGGCGGAAAGCTTGGGCACTAGCCCCATCCCCCAAAGAAGCAACTTGGTTACTACTTTTAATATCACCGCTATTGGTAATCACCATAAACTGGCCGCTGTGCATATTAAACGCAACTACAGCCTCCTGGGCCCCAAAAATCATTGATAAAATTTGCACCGCATCCCGCATCATGCACTGTAGAGGTTGATGCTGGAGAAGAATTGCGGCAAATTGGTTGAGGGTAGTCAACCGCAGCCACCGCCGATAAGACAATAGTTCCGTATCTTCCACCTGACCTAGAAGCTGCCGATTTACCTCGACAATATGCATACTCTGCAATTCATAGACCCTCTCAGTCACCGGCTGGTAAAATTTACCTAAAACCTGCGACAACAGTAGGGATGCCCGCTCGACCACCTGTTCGTCGTAGAACCACCCGCCCCGGTAGCGGCGCATTTCATCTAGGTTATTAGCTGCGGATGGAATTTCTTTTACTAACAGGGCTGCCCAGAGATTAGGGGTATTGACCACAAGGAATCGTTCTTGGGCTAGGGCAGAGTTAGGCTCTATGGGGTGAAATTCCACTCCGGCAATATTGGGTATGTCTACATCTGCAATCCCAAATACAAAAACTCGTCGGCAGACTCCTCCCAGGGCCCGATAACGGGGGGTCTGGCGGGTGATCTCGGAGAGATGTTGCACCCCCAAGTAGATATCTACAGATAGTTTATGCTTGATGATTTGGTCTTCGAGGAGTTCACAGACCAAATTCATTGTCCCTGTGGTGTGGGTACAGAGTAGGTCATGGTACTGATTTGCGATCGAGCCGAAGAGGGAGATATCCACGCACTCTTTACCTTAAGCTGTGAAAGATGGAAGAAAGAGTAAGACATAAGCCGGGTTCTGTTAACTTGGTGCTGCTGTAGCCCCAAGTCGGCGGTTATCTATCTGGGACGATCGTTACCGATCGCCTCAAGCGGCCTTATGGTTGAGTAACTGGTAAAAGGCCAACCGTAGCTACTCTTCTTTTGCCTTGCTTCCCACCGGGGTTTACCGAGCCAGCACCTCTCGATGCTGCTGGTGCGCTCTTGCCGCACCTTTGCACCCTTACCTGTGGTGGGTTGCCCCACTCATCGGCGGTATGTTTCTGTGGCACTATCCTCACGATCGCTCGCACTGGGCGTTACCCAGCAAGTGTGGCCCTTAGGAAGCCCGGACTTTCCTCAACGTAGCCGCAGCACCTCAGCACCGGGCTAAATTGCAACCACCTCGCTCACTCTTTCTCTTTTCCAGTGTAATCATTTTGCTACCCGGGGGAAACACCTACGGCTATCTCCCCAAATAACGACAGATGTTTGTCTATTGAATAATACAGGAGAGTGGACGGGCCAGCCAATTAGCTCCTGGAGCAGACCCTGATTAGCTCTGGTGTAGGTGATCGCCCTGATGTAGGCGCTGGGCAATTCGGTAGGTCTGGGTTTGCGATCGATTGGTCGGGGCATGGGCAGCCAAATAGCGGCTGCAAGCTAAAATAAATTGGATTTTATCTGAATCGGAGGCTGATAACTGGTATTGCCGAAATGCTGCATCCATTTCTTGGATGACGTGGAAGTCGCGGTTCTCCTGGAGCATGACTTGAGCAAGACTGCACAGTAGTTGTTTGGCTGGGCCGCCATTGTGCAGATAGTTAACCACGAGTTGGCCGATCGCTCCTACCTGCTGCTGGCGATCGAGCAGGTCTGGCAACCTAGTCAATAACTCCTCTGGATCAGCTACTTGGGGTTGGGGTACCCGGGCCGGGGGCACGTTCAAAAATCGATTTAAGTACACCGCCATCGCCCCATCAAATATCCCCCGGAATAATGCCAGGGGAGGCTCTCCAGGCCAGCGTTCTAGGGCTTGATGAACCGCGTGGCTGAAGGTAAAGGGATGGTGGGCACTGTGCCAGTCGCTGTGGTCGTTGTTGGTGTTAAATTGGGCCACCCGTAAGGCTGCGGCCGTGGCAACAGTCTGGGCCAATTGCTTGCCAGTGGCTCCGGCTCTCAGGGCAGTCAATAGCCCAGTGGCGATCGCTCCGGGGTCATCCCCCAAAAGAATTGGCATCAAGGTGGCTGGCCCCGGCCATTGCTGCCCTCGACCGGCTGCTAGGGCGGCGGGCAACTCCTCAAAACTGGTCCGGAGAATTGGGACTAGATCCACGGGATATCGCCAACTGCTGGTTTCTTCCATGCGACTGGCTCCGGCTAACCCAGCCACAAGGCTGGTGAGGATCTGCTCTTGAGATTGCCAGGCGATCGCATCTAGGGCCTCTAGGGCCTTGTTAATGAAATCTAGGGTATGGCCTGCATCCAAATACCGATGGTCGGTGGCCGCTGTAAACAGCATCTCGGCAATGACTAGGGGGCTGGCCTGGTGCCGGATGGCCGTGACTAGGCAGCGTTCGGCAGCTTCGCGATCGCGCAACTCAATAAATCCCCAGAACCATCGCTTGAGCTGCTCAAAATCGCCCCCAAACTCCGGCAGGGGCTGGACAAT
>Ga0272446_1005857_pt1 | contig 13225 bp, 15 predicted proteins | sample YNPCB0061_FD_194587 | JGI IMG/M metagenome (GOLD analysis project Ga0272446, IMG submission 194587) | Hot spring microbial mat communities from Yellowstone National Park, WY, United States - YNP-CB-006-1 | ecosystem: Environmental > Aquatic > Thermal springs > Hot (42-90C) > Sediment | place... | reverse complement strand
CAAATTTATAAATCTTTATCAAATGGAAGTGCCATTAACCCGTCTGGAGTCTGTTTAGCTTCCATTTAAGTCAATCCCGTTTTCGCCGGAAGACGGCCAGTATATCTAAGCTCAATCCACCTGGTGAAGTTTTGAGTCTACCCCTATGGATAGTTCAGTGACACCGAAACGACAAAAGCCTCCTTTCGCTCAACCCATTGGCCAACCCAGTGAAGGCCATTCAATCGAAGAAAGTCTGAACCAATGGATCGAACACTTGTCGAAGCTCTCGCTGGTTAGCTATTACAACCACCAATTGGATGGCTTTGATTTTGAGCACTGGGCCCAACTGGTGCGGTCTCAATTGGTGACTACGCTGCGGAGGCGGGTCCGGTCAAGAAAGCGTTAGTACCGGTTTCGCTAAGAATTACCAACTCCTGCCCTTGTCTTCCATCCTGGCAGACAAGGGTGTTTTTACGTAACGACCGGACCATTCCCCCTGGGGATCATAGTATTATTTAGAATATTACTCTAGAGGATTTACTTTATAGAGGTTCTATGGACACCCGTTTGGTTTCGCTGGAAGTTGAATTGAAAGATTCGCCCTCAGAACAGCTTCAAGTCATTTACCAGGAATTAAACAAGCGGGGAGATGTGTTGAGTTGGATTGTTTCCGATGCGGACGCCTATCGGAAAAGCATCCGCGTAGACGCGGTTGTTAAGAAATAGCGTTTCCGACTCGAAGCAGCCCAGCGCGGGGGTTGATCGGAGGCTGGTTAAGTGCAGGGCTGATGATAGTTTGATGGAAAAAGTTTGATAGGAAAAGTTGATAGGAGAAGTCGCCTCCGACCAGGAGGTGAAGCTCCTGCTGTTGCCTCATAAAGTCGTTTCACCTTAATTGAATGCGTTTGCTGGCGATTGGAGACATTCACGGTTGTTCTATCGCGTTGGATACATTGCTCAAAGCCATTGATCCCCACCAGCCACTCATCGAACAACCCAGTGAGAAGCTGTTCTGGGAAAAATTCAACTTCCCTGCTCCCCACCTGTCTGGCAAAACAATGATCTGCGGTCATACGCCCCAGCGGGATGGTCGTCCACTCAATATTGGCCATGCCGTTTGTATCGACACCTGGGCCTGTGGAGGACAATGGCTGACGGGCCTAGATGTGCAAACCGGAGAAATCTGGCAAGCGAATCAGCAGGGGCAAATCCGCACCGGACGAATTGCCAATTTCCGTCATCGTCAGCCATTGCAACTCGTAGAGTGTCGTTAAGGATAATTTTCACGGCAGCTTGATGCGGTTCAGGCAACCACACGATGTTGGTCACGAACCACACGATGTTGGTCACGAACCACACGATGTTGGTCACGAACCACACGATGTTGGTCACGAACCACACGATGTTGGTCACCAATCACACGATGTTGGTCACCAATCACACGATGTTGGTCACCAATCACGCGATGTTGGTCACCAATCACGCGATGTTGGTCACCAATCACACGATGTGGGTCACGAACGGCCCATTGTCATGTTTTCTGATTGAATCTTGTGGCATTTCCCAGTGAAAAGTTTTGTGATCCGCCCTACCCTGGATGGACCAGCCTCCTCCTCCTGGCAGGTAACCATACTGGATGGCAACCCTGCTGACAGGTTAAGGCCAGGTTAATTGTATGCAACGATTTATGGCTGTCTGGCGATCGCGGCCTGAAACCCCGCAGGATATATCTGGATAGGTTTAGCAATGGGTCCTTGTCAGGTTTTTAACCGCGATATGAAGCAGTGGTGTCAACTGGATGCCGCGACGGCGATCCAACGACTGGGTAGCGATATTACCGATGGACTGACGGTTGCAGAAGCAGCCCGACGCTTACAGGGGCAGGGACCGAATGAACTGATTAACCTGGAACTGAAGGACCCCTGGCGAATTTTGTGGGAGCAGGTGTCAGCCACGCTGGTGATTCTTCTGGTTATTGCAGCGAAGGCATGCACTCTCATACAACCAGCCATTGGACAATCACAAAATAGATCAGCAGGCTCAATACATCCTGAATAATGGTTGCCACTGGACCGGAGCCGAAGGCCGGATCTTTGCCAGCTTGATAGAGTAACCAGGGCAACAGTAGTCCTACACTGGTGGCCACTCCTCCGGCTGTTAAAATGGCCAGTGCAACTGCCAGCGCCAGACGCACATCGCCGATGCCCACCAGAACCAGCGGGAAGCTCAGGACTCCCAGGCATAACCCAATCAGCAGACCGGTTCGCAGTTCTCCCTGCAAAAGACGGTTGATGGAGTTATGGCTGAGCGACAGCCCCCGCACGGCGATCGCCTCCGTTTGCGTCCCAATAGCATCAGCCAGATAAACAATGCCCGGCACAAAGAAGGCAACGGCTACCCGGGTTTCCAGAGTTTGCAGCAAATCACGCCACTCCCTGACAGGCCTATAGCGATCCGATCAGGATTGTGAAAGGTTGCCGCAGGAAATCCTTTTCACAAAGCCCTTTCACCATCCAGGCATTCACAAGTCATTTAGGATTGCCTATGATGGCGTGTAAATAATGGTGAATAAGGCTTGCGACTTCTTTGGGCTTGATTTGCATAGCGATAAAGTAAAAGTGGAGGGTTACTGGAGAAAAAGGCTATGTCGATCAAACTGGTACCCGAATTTGAGGAAGTGGTTGAAGGACTGGGTGTTCCTGGAATTGCAGCAATCGTCTTGCTGCCGGTTCTGGTTCCTGTGGCTGGCAAGGTAATTAAACCGGTTGCTAAAGCGGCGATTAAAGGCGGGATTGTGCTCTACGAAAAAGGCAAGGGTGTGATTGCGGAAGTTGGTGAAAGCCTAGAGGACATCATTGCCGAAGCCAAATCCGAACTGGCTGCCGCCGAGGAAGAAGCGACTGAAGCTGCTGCACTGGTCGGTGAAACAACAACAGCTGAAGCGTAGCTACTTTGATGGGTTGAGTGAGTCGTTTGGGGTCAAGCGCTCCTCCAAAAAAAGAGGGAGCGCTTGTTGGTTGAGTATTAGTCTATGAATCAACGGCAAGAGGTCTCAGTTCTCCCAGCGGAGAAAGGTGGGGTTTGCTTAAATAACACTTCATCACTGACGGTCGGGGAGTATGCCTGTAGGGTAATTGCAGAGCAATATGGCCGTATGGTGGAGCAGGAAGTAGGCGTGCTGGCCGACCAGGATCCGGAGTATTTGCACCAGATGCGGGTCGGTTCCCGAAGGTTGCGCACAGCATTGCAGGTTTTCAGTCCGGTGATCAAACTGCCGAAGAAAGCGGGAGAGCGGCAAATCCGTGCGATCGCTCGCACGCTGGGTGCCTTGCGCGATCTGGACGTGCAGATTGCTGACATCGAGACAGACTACGTTCGGCAAATCAAACGCAAATCAGAGCAAAAGGCGCTCAAACGAACTCTGACAGCCTTAAGAAAGCAGCGCCTTCAGGCATTTGCCCAAGTCTCTAATCTACTGACCCAGTCGGATTATCAACAACTGAAGGTGGTCTATGAAGGCTGGCTCCAGTCGCCGCAGTTCAAAGCCATTGCCCAGTTGCCACTGCTGTTAGTTCTGGTAGATTTACTCAATCCGCTGCTCTCAAAATTGCTGCTCCATCCTGGTTGGTTAATCTCAAGCCAGGACACGTCCAAAGCCAGCCGTTTGCGGTTGCATGATTTACGCAAGACCTGCAAGTATGTGCGGTATCAGGCAGAGTTTTTCAGGGAATTTTATGATTCATCGTTTCAAGCGTGGATTGAAGAGTTGAAGCTCTTGCAGGATAATCTGGGGAAAGTCCAGGATACCTATGTCCTCTCCAGTCTTCTGGCTAACCAACTGCAGCATTCAACTCCCCTAACCGAGTTGCAACAGGCCATTCAGGATAACCGCAACCAGGCTCTGATGGGTTGGGAAACCATTCGACATCGGTATCTGACTAGCGATTTCCGCGACTATCTACATCAATTGATCCTGCATCCGATTCAGCTAGGAAACAGTCACTCAGTAATGGTTCCAAGGAATTCCAAGTAGGGGCTATAGCGATCCGATCAGGATTGTGAAAGGTTTCCGCAGGAAGTCCTTCTCACAAAGCCCTTTCACCATCCAATTGTTCACAAGTCATTTAGGATTGCTATAGTTGTGAATTTGTTAACTGGCCGTGGGCTGGTTAATTGCAGGGTTTATTGCGGCTGGTATCGGGAGTTGCATCCGGATAATAGGTGCGGATTGCCCGTTGCTTCTTAACGAAAACGGCCTGAAACGGTTCGACTCCTGGGTCTGTTACCGTATAGAGACAGGCCACACTGCCCTGGTCTCCTGTTGCTTTGAATAGCGTATAGGCGCGAGTAGCATCCAGCAAGATTTTGAGGGCATTACTGGCATAGGGGTAGCCCTTGATTGGGTGTTCCGCCACGATGCGATCGCCAGCGATGATCGCTACACCAAAGGTATAAATCGCCCCATCAACAACCTCTTCGGTTGAGTTTCTGCCATCAGAGGTGCGGTTAATTCGTCCGGCTATCCCTTTCTCTTGCAACTCTAAATACCGCCCCACATAATGGAGCCCGCCAATACTTTTGCCATCCTTCTCGCCACAAAAGATGTGCTTAAAGCCATTCTGGTCGAACCAGATAGCGGTGACATCTTCCACAAACTCGGTATTGGATTGGCGGCCAGGCTTGATTTGACCACCCGTTACCTGCTTCAACCGACGCACCACATCGGGATAATCGCGCAGGAGTCTGCGAAACTGGGCCGGATCAACCGGAGCATTGAAAGTACTGCCGCAAATCTGTAAAACTCGCCGGTCAAAGGGTTCTAGCTTTGGTGGAAGCGGGCTGATATCCTTCCGAGCGTTGCGTGGGAAATCCATAGAAATGGGGTTGTTGACCCCATCGAAGAAATCAAATAGGACAATGTTTTGAGTCCGGCGGCGGGGAGTGGGTTCTACGCCGGTTGGCGTTGTTGGTGAAGGAGATGGCATAGGAGACTGCCCCGCCTGGAAGGTGCCGCAGTCAACGCTGACCCAGCGCCGTTCGGGATTGGCTCCGGGAATTTTCAGCAAAATGTACGGCCCCTGAGGCCGGTTAAAGCCAATGGCCTCATAGGTTTGATTCACCGCCAGTTCTACATTACCGGGATTCTCGCCGTTAATTGCCTGGGTTGCTGGGCAAGCTTGGGTGGCGGTAAAGCTGCCAGAAGGGGGAGACTGGGCTTTAACCGGACGCTGCATCAGTGGCGGCAGAATCATTGATAGGACAGCTAAGCCACCGAGTAGAAGCGGAGAGAATTGCTTTGGCATCACTGGTACGCTTGAATGAATGGGTATACCCTGTTTCGGTGTTGTACTCTGAAAGCTTGTGCAGCGTCAACTCTAGAAATTAGGGTTTGTAGTCAGCGCTTCAGCGCTAAAGCGCCGACTACGAGCCAATGGGTTCACCTTAAAATTAGGGTTTGACAGAACACTTGGCGCCAGAAAACAACTTGTTACACATATTTATCAATGTGTTAGTTGGAATATAGCGATCCGATCAGGATTGTGAAAGGTTTCCACAGGAAATCCTTCTCACAAAGCCCTTTCACCATCCAGGCATTCACAAATCAAATAGGATTGCTATACCTGATTACTGGCCGTACATGCCCAAACATGAAGTCCCAAACAATTGGCGGCTAATTCTGATCCCAGCTTTAAATTTGGGTCAGTCAGCCTTCCACGAATGATGAATCACGCAGGTTCAGGGCCTTCAAATTAATGTCGGAGCCATATCTGAAGCAAACCTGCTGGCGAGAGAAGACCTACTGCTTCCCCTATTACAATCGCCAGAGTTTAACCGTTTTATCGGCGCTGCCGCTAGCCAGAAATTGACCGTCGGTGCTGAGGGCCAAGGCGTTAATGGCCCCTGTCTGATCGCTCAGGGTGTGAAGTAACTGCCAATTGTCCAGCTTCCAGAATTTGAGGGTGGTATCGGCGCTGCCACTAATCAGCAATTGACGTTGCGGTTCAACTGCGATCGCCGTCACGGCAGCGGCATGATCGCTCAGGGTATGGATGAGTTTGCCAGTTGTTAGATGCCAGATGCGAATGGTGTGATCTGAACTGGCGCTGATCAGGGTTTCGCCATCAGGAGCGAAGGTCAGTGAGTTGATTGCTCCTGTGTGACCCCGCAGGCTGCGAATTGGTTTACCGGTTGTTGGATTCCACAGCCAGATCTTGCCATCCTGGCTACCCGTTGCCAGCAGTTGACCGTCGGCACGGATGGCGAGCGTCTGGACTGCAACGGGATGGGAAAGGGTTCCTAGGCGATCGCCGGTTTTAATATCCCAGATCTTCACCTTATCGCCACTGCAAGACACAATCCGCCCCAATCCATCCATGGCTACAAATCGGACCGATTTCTTATGGCCCAGGCGATCGCGCAACAGCTTGCCAGTTTGCAAATTCCAGATTCGGACATTGCTTTTGGGACAGTGCAAACTACTGCTGGCTAGAAATTGACCATCGGGACTAATGGCCACGGATGAAATATCATTGCCATGACCTTTCAGGGTTCGTAAAGGTTCAACCTTTGGCAGGTGCCAAACCTGAAGGGTTTTATCCAAACACCCACTGACCAGCCTGTCGCCATCAGGACTGATGGCCAGCGATGCTATCTTGCCAGAGTAGCCAGGCAGGGTTCGGATGGGAAACCCCATGCCCTGGATCAAAGCGGGGGAGAAACCTGGCTTTTTCCCAGCCGTTGCAACTTGTTGCAGGGTTTCGAGCAGGGTTTCAAGCTGGACGACAATGGCTGACTCATCCAGGGCCGCAAAACAGTCTTTCAGGGTTTCCAGATAGTCGCGATCGCTCCAGGTTACCAGGGATTGCATCACAGACAGCGCATCCTCTCCAGGTGAGAGGGTCATCTGCCGCAACTGCAACCAGGCAGTCAGGGAGAATTCAACCTGTGCCCTGGCCCAGGATTGGTCGGGTAAGAGGCTCAGGCTGTGGGCCAGTTGCAGGGCCAATTCTGGCACCCAGTAGCGTCGTTCAGTCTCCAGGGCTTGATAGACCTGCTGATAACCGGTGGCGATTGCCTGCAGCAGCGAAGACTCGACCCCTCCCTGGGTTAATTCGGGTAGTAGGGATGGTAGAAGCGGCGGTACATCTCGATAAACCAGATGATAGGTGTCGGCAACCCAGGCGGCTATCAGACAGTGATAGCGAATCAACAATTGACAGACCTGCTCTAGCACTTCTCGGTCAACCTGGTAAGTCAGTCGCAACTGACTGACATCCAACCCCTGAGCCTGCCATTGTTCTTCCTTTTCCAGGAGTTCCAGGTTAGCGACTCGCTGTCCGCCTATGCGGTCAATCGTCTCTGGGGCTTCTCCCAGAGCCATCAGGTGATCTCGAATCTTCTTCCAGACCAGGGCCTGCTCCTTGGCGGCCTGATTAAGCAGGGTTTGCCAGGGCAATTGGACGATGGTCTGGTAATGGTAGGTTTCCTGTCCGGGCCCCCAGTAGGCTAGGCGGAAGTTGAGCATCTGACCATCCAGGTCTGATTCTAAAATCAAGGTTGGTTCCGACTTCAGCAGCCCAAATAATGCTTTGATACTGGCTTCACTATGAAAGCGTTGGCTGTCCCAGGCTCCGGCTAAAAATTCGGTTGGTTGGGTTGGGCTTTGCAGGGGATAGTGCTGGCTCAAAAATTCTCGCAATCCTTGAGCCAGTCGGGACTCCAGATCAAAATCAACCGGTAAATTTTGGCGGCAGCGATCGCCAGGAAACGCCAGGAAAATTCTCAATGGCAACGGCCCTTGGGGTGGATGGGACGATAAGATTTGTGAGGGATATAACCGGAGTGGCCAATTATCCAGGATTTTGTGAGTTTCCGGCAACTTCAGCGCCGTTTCTCGCTGGTAGGCCGCTAGTTTGAACTGGGTTTCCCGGCTATAAGCGACTAACTGCTGCTGCTGCCGTTTCTCCTGCTCAAAACTCAACTCCGCCTGGGTGCTCTCTACCAGGGCACTGATACCCTGGACAACTTCTTGAAGATTCCCAAGTTGTTGCAGTTCCAGGGGTGAGCGACTCTGATCCTGGCGTTTTTGCACCAGTCCGGCCATCAACGGCGCAAATTCCAAGACTCCCTGAACCAGTAAACTCCACCCTGCTGGCATCATCGTACTCCTGGTTACGATTCTCTTTGGCAGTATTTCCCATTGGCTTAAACCTCGTCTAGCTTGAAACCCGGAGTTTCCCACCCTGAGGGAGGCAAGCTACACGCTAAATCCATCTCCCCCCACGAGAGGGACTTTGAAGTCTTTTCCGCCACCCCACGCTTCGAGATTCCCAGGGCACTGAAGCCAGCTCGACTGTGAGTATAGTCTTTACTGGGGTGTACTGGGGTCAGACAGCAAGCGATAGCGGTTCGTTTCTGCAACATATTTGCGTCCCTTAATCTCATCGGGAATCTCGCCGCGCAACACTCGACGCATATCAACCAGGACTCGCTGGGAGGTGATGTAATAGCCGTGCTCGGTTGGTTTGACCGTTTCGGCTACCACATTTGTACAGTCAATGGGATAGGCGTTGCGGGGAAGTTCGCGGGGATGGAGGGGGCCATCCGTTCCCAGTCGAGTTGTATTGCCTTTGAGGGAGTCACTGGCCCACAGGGCCAGATCGTTGCGATTGAAGTAGATGCTGGTGCGCCGGGTGAAGCGAGGCAGATACATTAGCTTGTAGTCAAATTCAAAGGCATCGTCATCTTCATCAGCCGCCATCATCAAAATTTGGTCAAACAACCGGGGCAGTCGCGGGGCAACTTGTTTGCACATTTCCTGAACCGCGTGGCGCAGGACATAATTCCCCATGCTATGGGCAATCAGGTGAATCTTTTGTTGACAGCGTTCCGAGTTAGGCGTTTGGGCAATAAAGTCAGCCAGCTTTAACAAGGCACGGGCAAAGGCAACGCCCGAAGCCGCAGCGTCAATGCGATCGTTTTTGTAGGCGATCGCATCCTTGGCGCTACTTGCTTTGGTCAGCAACATAGACGCGTCGGACGGCCAGGAAAACAAGACCACCATCAATTTGAGCGGGTCTGCCGTATCCGCAGCCATGGGCTGCATCAACAGATTTTCCAATTGAGCGGCTGTCCGTAGGCCCTGCTTAAAGGACGTATTGAAACCATGGATGTAGATCACAATGTCTAGGCCTTCAGCAGTGGCCCGCTCCTGGGCCTCAGCAAAAATTTCATCACTGCCCAAAACCGGCGTGCGGGCAGTCAGATTCTCCCGCGCCACTTCTACCGCAACCGACTCAAAGTTGGGGCCGGACACCTCGGCCTTGCCAAAGCGCAGGTTGGCCAATCCATCCGAGCTAAATTCGTCGCCAAAGTCATCCGGATTCGCCTGCCGATTGGGTTTTCGGTTGGTGCCAAAGTAAATCGTCGTCACGACACACCTCTGCGTATGCGCTATCCCTGCATGATGACCGAAAAGCCACCAACCGAACCAATCTGTTAATATTTGTAAAAATCCTTAGAACAACAGCGTTTAACATGATCCCGTTTGAGCCTCAAGCTCCAATTTTTCGCTTCAAACAAGACTTGGCCGATCCGGCAGATCTCCAGGGTGTGGTACGAATTCGCTGGGGGCGCCCGGATAGAAGAGGGTTATTCACCTATTACACCCGCTTAGATCAGGCTCTTTTGCTCTGGAGTGGGGCGATCGCCCTGATTTTCGTCACCGCCCAATTTGTGCCGCTAGACTGGAAAACCCAAGCGATCGCCTGGTCCGCCCTGTCCCTAGCTACCACCATCATCACCAGTTGGTTAGCCTGGGCCTGGGCCACCGCCAAGCAGTGTCGCTGGATTTTGGGAGTCTGGTGCCTGCTCATGGTGGGCGGCCTCTGTCTGACAAACTATGGCGTCTTCATGGTCCAAAGTACCCTATTGATGCATTTGTGCACCCTCTGGTTGGGCATCAGTGGGTTGGGTTACCTTGTTTCGGGTTGGGGCATGCAGTCACAAGCCCTCACCTTGACCGGCATCACCCATTGGCTCCTGGTGCCCCTGTTAACGGTTCTGCCAACCTGGCAATTTCTCCTGACCGGGGTTTTTATGGCAGGAAATTTATGGATCCTGGCTGAATTTCAGTGGGACCATCGCTAGAGCATGAATCCCCAGCAAACTCCCGATCAACCTGTGTAACGGTTGATGCCCTTGGTTGATGACAGTGGCTTACCAATTGGGCTGCCGCCAATCAGTCTTGCTTGAGAAACTGCTGCACCCCATCCACCAACTGCTGAATTTCCGACTCCAGCGTGAAGTAATGGACACAGGCGCGCACACAGTCAGGATTCAGAATGGTACGCACCAGCAGCCGGTGAGACTCCAGGAAACTCACCAGTTGTTTGTGCGACCGACCCGGCACCTGGAAAGAAACGAGACCCGCCTGGGGTTCACTATGGCGCAAACACACCACGCCACGGATCTGCCCTAGCTGTTGCCAGAGCCTTCGGCTCAGGTCGAGCAGCAGTTGGTAACGGTCCTCAACCGAGCCAAATTTCTGGTGCAGGGCGATCGCCTGCCGCAGTCCAGCATAGAGGGGATAGGCCGAAGTTGCGATTTCATAGCGACGGCCATCCGGTTTCCAGCCCGTGGGCTTGCCCTGACCATCGGTCACAATACTGCGCCAGCCAACAAAGGTGGGAGCTAGGCTATCTCGCACCTCTGGTCGAACATATAGCCCACCGACGCCCTCCGGGCCGCACCACCATTTGTGGCCGGTAAACGCATAAAAGTCTGGCTGGGATACCTGCAGGTCTAGGGGCAATACCCCCACTGACTGGGCCGCATCTACCAAAACCCTGACGGGCCGGGTGATGGAATAGCTATGGCAGGCAGCCACAATTTCCGCTAAGGGCAACACCTGGCCGGTATTCCACAGAATATGGCTCAACACCACTAGACGAGTGTTGGGCCGCAGATGGCTGACCACCGCCGCCACCGGGTCCCCTTGGTTGAGCGTCGCCTGCAGGGGACAGATGGATACCTCCAGGCCAAACCGTCGCTGGGCTTCCTGCACCGCTGCCACAATGCCAGGATGCTCACAGTCGGACAGCAGGATATGATCCCCAATCTGCCAATCGATGCCCCACAGGGCAATATTACAGCCAACGGTGACATCTTCTGTGAGGCTGATACTGTCGGCTGTCACACCCAACTCCTGGGCGATCGCCGTGCGGGTGCGATCGGCTTCTTCGGTCACCCAGACATTCACCTCACCGGAGAAAGGGCCTTGGCGTTGAATGTGCTGAAACGATTCCTGAATGGTAGCCATAACCGACTGATGCATGGGTCCCTGGCCGCCATAGTTGAAATAAGCTTTGTTCTGTAGGGCCGGAAATTCTTGGCGATAGGCCTCCAAAGCGGGCGCAGCGATAAAAGTGCCAGTCATGGACGCTCCTAATCATGGAATAACAGCAAAATCAGGCAGATCCACACCCTAGAACACCCTGTCACTCTACAACAGAACGCACCCCCACTTGGCTTAAAACCGCTCGACGGCCTCAAACTGTTTAGCTCCATCAGATCTGGCCGCCTCACCACAGGTGCGGGGAGTCGGAAAAATCTTGCCAGGATTGGCAATTTGGGTGGGGTCAAAGGCTTGTCGGACCCACTGCATCGTCTCCAGATCGGTTGGCGTAAACATTTCGGGCATATAACAGCGTTTGTCCGCTCCAATACCGTGTTCGCCAGAGATACTGCCCCCCACCTGGACACACAGCTTCAGAATGGCGCCGCCCAGCGCCTCTACCTTTTCTAGGGCGCCAGGCACCGCATTATCATACAGAATCAGGGGATGCAAATTGCCATCGCCCGCATGGAACACATTGGCCACGTAATAGCCATAGTGGTCACCCAGCTTGGCAATTTCCTGCAACACATACTCCAGCTTAGTGCGTGGAATCACACCATCCTGAACATAGTAGTCGGGGCTGATCTTGCCCATAGCAGCGAAGGCAGCCTTACGCCCTTTCCAGAGAATTAGGCGTTCATCTGGATCGGTAGCAATTCGCACTTGGCGGGCTCCGTTTTGGTAGCAGATTGCAGCCACCCGCTGGCTGTTGGCTGCCGCTTCTACCTCCAGCCCATCCACTTCGACCAGCAAAATGGCTGCCGCATCTCTGGGATAGCAATTGGTTGCCACCACATCTTCCACAGCATTGATGCTTAGGTTATCCATCATTTCCATACCGCCAGGAATGATACCGGCGCTGATAATGTCGGAAACGGTGGCGGCGGCAGCTTCTACGCTGGTGAAGTCGGCCAACAGAACCCGAATGGATTCAGGCGTTTTCAGGATTTTTAGGGTGATTTCCGTGGCAATGCCCAGGGTTCCTTCCGACCCAACAAAGAGACCCGTCAGGTCATATCCCGGCATTTCCGGCACCGGCCCACCTACATCCGCTATTGAGCCATCGGGCAAAACCAGTTTCAAACCCAGGACATGGTTGGTGGTGACCCCATACTTGAGGCAGTGCACGCCACCGGAGTTTTCCGCCACATTGCCGCCGACCGAACAAATAATCTGACTGGAGGGATCGGGAGCATAGTAGAAGCCTGCGCCACTGACGGCCTGGGTGACCCAGCTATTGATCACGCCTGGTTCAACCACAACCCGCTGATTTTCCAGATCGATGTCCAGAATGCGTTTCATCAGTGAAGTCACAATCAGGACACAATTATCCATCGGCAAGGCGCCACCGGACAGGCCGGTTCCCGAACCTCTGGCCACAAAGGGAATTTGTTGTTGATGGCAGATCTTGACGATCGCCGCCACCTCTTCAGTTGACCGCGGCAACACCACGACAGCGGGCCGATGGCGATAACTGGTCAGCCCGTCACATTCATACACCAGCAGTTCTTCCTTGCGGCGAACCACATTTCGGACACCCACGATCGCCGCCAACTGCTCAATCACGGGGTGCCAATTGCGGTCGCTTGTCTGGGCCAGCATGGAACGGAATGGATAATGGTTGCTTCCCATTGTATCGGCATGCGATCGCGGTCGGTTCCCCTCCAGGCTGACCCATCCCAATTTCCTGCCAGCAGCTAGATTTCAGTATTCCAGAACACCGCCAGTATTCAATAGAACCAGCCTGCGGAGAGGGGGGATAGATCCATGGCATGGACAGTCACGAAATACCAACCTATCGCCAGGGTCTAACCGTTTCCCAGCAGCCTGAACGAGTGTGATTTG
>Ga0272446_1005856_pt1 | contig 13227 bp, 7 predicted proteins | sample YNPCB0061_FD_194587 | JGI IMG/M metagenome (GOLD analysis project Ga0272446, IMG submission 194587) | Hot spring microbial mat communities from Yellowstone National Park, WY, United States - YNP-CB-006-1 | ecosystem: Environmental > Aquatic > Thermal springs > Hot (42-90C) > Sediment | place... | reverse complement strand
GTTCGGCCGGAATCTCGATTACGATACGTCGAGCGACGCTATCGTCCGCGTGAAAGCCAATGAGGTGCGGAGGCGGCTGGCGGCATACTACGGGGAGACAGGTAGGCGCGATCCGCTCCGGATCGAACTCCCGGTAGGCTCTTACATCCCGGTGTTCCGCTGGAGCGCGGAGGACGGCAATGAGGCGCCCACGTCGAATGCCTCTGCCAGCCCTGCCGGCCAGGAGGGAGCCGAACCGTCCGAGAGGCGATTGCGGTTCTGGTGGCGGATTGCTGCTGCGGTGGCTGTGGTGGCGGTAGCGGCATTCGCGGTATGGCTCGCGCTTCGTCCGCCGCCGGGTCCGATGGCGCAGTTCTGGTTGCCGTTTGAGGCTTCCGACGAACCCGTGCTGCTTTGCATTCCCGCCCGCGACCGCTGGTTTTTCGACCCCGAAGTGCAACAGGCGCTGAAGGAGGCGGCCCAGGCCCGGACAATGCGCCTGGACCTCAGTTTGCAGCCGGGCAGCGTCGCCATGGTGCCCAACGGCGAGATGTCGGTGCAGAATTTCCGCGCCATTTTGCAACTGGCAACGCACCTGGCGCGGCGGCGCGTCCCGACGGAGGTCAGGCTGGTGAGCGAGGTGTCAGTCGATGCGATCCGGCGCCGGCACGTGATCCTGGTGGGGGCGTACCACAACCCCTGGTCGGTGGAGCTGAGTTCGGGCATGCGGTACGTGTTCGAATCGGAGGGCCAAGGACGGTTGGAGTCCTGCCGGGTGCGGGATCGTATGTCGAAAGGCGAGCCGAAATGGAAGGTCCCGCGCTTATGGCCGTATGCGGTGCAAACTGTCGACGACGCCATCATCTCGCGGATCTTTCTGCCCGGAACCGAGCAGGTCGTGGTGGCCATGGCGGGATTGAACGGATTTGGAACGCAGGTCGGCGCCGAATTCTTGACAACGCCTGCCTACTGGAAACACTTTGCGCGTCTGGTCCAGCCGGGATGGGAGCGGCGTAGCTGTCAGATCGTGCTCGAGACGAAAGTTGTCAGAGAGTTGCCCAACCCTCCGCGGATCCTGGCCGTGCATGTGTGGTGAGGCGTGGCAGGCCGCGCCGGAACGTGGTTGACCGGGCGGGTCCGGCGGCGACGCCGGGCTGGTGGCCGGAAACGAAGTACCGCGGGAACAGTTTGAGTCCTCAAGGCCGGGGCATGCCTCCACTCGGGAGCTGAGCGGACGCCTCTCGCGTCGGGCTACGCCTGAATCACCCGGCGCCGCCTACAAACTCCCGGGAACGAGCCGCAGCCGGATTACCGCACCCGCCTTTCCCGCCAGCACAGCGGCAGCAGAGCGGCAAGGGGCAAGAGGATGGCGTGGGACGCAAGTGCCAGGCTGGCGGCGCGCTGCGAAAGGAGTCCTAACAGCCACGGCAGCACAGCACCCCCCAGCCCCCCGCCGGCAAACAGGACTCCGATCCAGGCGGCGGCCGGGCCGGCGCGCTGCTGATACAGGGCGACGGCTGTGGGGAACTGGGGGCCCAGTCCGAAGCCCGCCATCAGCGCTCCGGCAAAGAAAAGAGCAGCGCCGGATCCGTGGATGGCCAGCACGACGCCCGCCATGGCGATGCCAAGTCCGGTGACCATCCAGAGTCCGGCGCGGCCGCCACCCGAAATGGCCGCCAGCCCCCGGCCCGCCAGAATCGCCAACCAAAAAGCGGACTGGGCGAACCCGGCTGTGGCAGGCGCCAGGGACAAGCGGCGGATCCCGAGACTCGGCAGCCAACCGCTGAGGCAGTTCTCCACTCCCACGTACAGGAGGAGGAACAAGAATGTCCTCCAGGGAAAGGCGGCGGCTTGCAAGCCCGACTCGCGGGGAACCGCCTTCCTGGACGGAGTGCTGCGCCACACCAGGACGGAAGCGAGGGCGGCGAGCGCCAGCAGGGCGGCGAGGCCGTCCATGACCCAGGACAAGGGCCACGAGGCGAGCGCCTTCGCGGTCAAGGCCGGGCCGGCGACCGCCCCTGCTCCCCAGAACATATTCAGCAGATTCAGAGCGCGCACAGCGTCGCCCCGGCCCCATTGGGCCGCGGCCAGGTTCACGGAAGCAATGTTGAAGCCGAGCCCGAGCCCGTAGACACCCACCCCGGCTTGCGCAGCGGCCAAGCCAGGTATGGAAAAGAAGGCGGCCCCGGCCGCCATCAGAAGGTACGAGAAGCCCACGACCCGCCCGGCTGGCCAGCGGCCCGCGGTCCACCGGTAAGCCGAGGACGCAGCTGTCGCGGCCAGGAACTGGATGGCGAAAAACTGGCCTGCCCGGCTGTCATCCAGAGCATAGAGGCGCGCAAGCGTGGGCAGAAGCACGCCCAGCAGGACGGTCATCAGGCCGGAAAGCGAGAACGCGGCGTTCAGGGCGAGCCAGCGCAGTGCTACTGCCTCCGTTCCCGCGCCGGGCCAGTCGATTCGCGGATGACCAGCTCCGGCTCAACCTGGATTTCGCCAGGAGGCTCGGCATCCTGCCCCTGACGGATGCGGGCAAGAAGGGTTTCTGCCGCCAGTTGGCCCATGCGCCGAAGAGGCTGGCGAATGGTGGTGAGGGACGGCACATGGAAAGCGGCGCCCCAGACATCGTCAAAGCCAATCACGCTCACATCGGCGGGGACGTCGAAGCCGCGTTCGCGCAGGGCGCGGATGGCGCCAAACGCCGAGACGTCATTAAACGCGAACAGCGCCGTGAAGGGAACGCCGCGGTCGATCAGGCGCAGTGTGGCGACATAGCCGGTTTCCGGGGATGGGGAATCGCCTTCCAGTTGGACGACAAGCCGCTCCTCGATGGGACAGCCCAGCCGGCGGGCGGCGGCGGCGATGCTCTGCCACCGGACCTCCGTATCGGAGGAGAAGCTTTGCCCCTTGATGACGGCGATCCGCCGGTGGCCGAGCGAGCGCAGGTGCTCCAGCCCCAGCAAAGCCGCGCGGTCGTGGTCGAGCACGATGTTGGTCACCCCCGGATCACGCCGGTGCCCGGAAACCGACACAATCGGCAAAGGGACGCGCAGCGCGTAAGGGGTATCCACCGCGATGAGGCCGTCCACGCAGCGCTCATAAAACAGCCGGGGCAGGCGGTCTATCTGGCGTTCGGAGTGCCGGTGGCTCGTGGCCAGGCACATATAGCCGTCCTCCATGAGACGGTCCTCAATCCCGCTGAGCACCAGGGACGAATACCCCTCGCTCAGCTCCGGCACCATGACCCCCACGGCGTAAGTGCGCATGAATCGCAACGAGCGGGCCAGGAAATTCGGGCGGTAGTTCAGCTTCCGCGCGGCGGCAAAGATCCGTTCCTGGGTTTCAGCAGGGATGGCTTCGCTGCCGGGCGACTGATTGAGGACAAGCGAAACGGTCGAGGGGGACAGGCCCAGATGAGCGGCGAGCTCCTTCAGGCTCACCGGCCCGGAAGCCTGCGTCGCACCGGCGCAGGAGAACGCGCGCTTCTTCGCCACACCGGAAATCATTGCATGTTCGCCGTCCGGAGCGCAAGAATGCCCCTAGAAAATCGCTTTAGCAGATCGGGCCTCGAGCCGCCGGGGCGGGGCGGCGGCAGGGGGGGCGGCCGGGCGGGGCGGAGGGATGGCAGGGGCCGGACAGCCTCGTCTTTCTCTTACTAAATCGATTTTTCTCCTTGACAAAGGGATAACAGTTCGCTTAGACTGCCTACAAAAGCGATTCAGTATCTGCGGGCGGGCTGCCGGCAGAGAATGCCAATCGTGGAGACAACGAGGACAGACCCATGAAGAAAGGTTTGTGGAAATGCGGGGCGGTGCTGGCCGCCCTGTTTGCGCTTCAGGTGGCGGCGCCCGAGGCGCGGGCTCAGTTCAGGGCCGGGATCCAGGGCGTGGTCAAGGATCCGAGCGGTTTGCCTGTGCCCGGGGCCAAGGTGACGCTGACCAGTCAGGAAACCAAAGTCAGGCGAACGGCGACGACCAACGCCGAAGGCGTCTATGCCATCCCGTCGTTGGCGCCAGGCCGTTATGAACTGTCGGTGGAGAAGGAAGGTTTTTCGAAGAAGGTTCTGTCCGACGTGCGAATCACGGCGGAACAGATGCATTCGGTGGACGTGACGCTGGCGGTCGGGCAGGTGTCGGAATCCATTACGGTCAGCGAGACCGTGGTCCCGCTGATTGACACGCAGACGGCGGTCATCAGCGGCACCATCACGACCAAGGAAGTGGAAAACCTGCCGTCATTCGGGCGGGACCCGTATCAGTTGCTGCGGCTGGCGCCCGGCGTTTTCGGCAACGGGGCGCTGACTGCGGGCGGCGGGTCGCAGATGCTGCCGGGAACAAACATGGGCGGCTCCGGGGCCACCGACAGCATTTTCAAGGTGGAAAACGGCGCGCAAATCATCGCTAACGGGACGAGGCAGAACTCGAACAGCTTCCAGATTGATGGCGTGGGCGTCAACAGCGCATCGTGGGGCGGCGCGGCGGTGATCACGCCGAACGAAGAGTCGGTGAAGGAGGTCCGCGTCGTGGCCAACAACTACAGCGCGGAACTCGGGCGCAACAGCGGCGCCCAGGTGATGGTGGTGTCCAAGAACGGCACCAATGATCCGCACGGGAGCTTCTTCGCCAAATTCCACCGGCCGGAGCTGAACGCATACCAGAGATGGAACGGCCCTGGCAGCCCGAGCCCGGTGGCCAAGGACACCAATGATTTCAACCAGTTCGGCGGCAGCCTGGGCGGACCGATCCTGAAGAACAGGCTCTTCTCGTTCTTCTCTTATGAGACGATCCGCAACGACAGCGTGAACATCGGTACGGGCTGGTATGAAACGCCACAGTTCCGCCAGAGCGCGGCGCCAAACAACAGCGTCGCGCGGCAGCTGCTTTCGTTCCCCGGCGTGGAGCCGGTGACGGTGGCGAGCATCAACATGACTTGTGCGCAGGTAGGCCTGCCGCCATCCCAGTGCCGCGACGTGGCCGGCGGCCTGGATCTCGGCTCGCCGTTGAAATCCGGGCTGCGAACGCCCGATCCCACCTACGGCCAGGCCGGAACGCCTTATGGCATCGGAGGCGGCTTTGACGGCGTCGCCGACGTAATGTTCCTTCAGACGAGGGGGCCGAACAAGGTCACCAACCAGCAGTTCAACGGCCGGCTGGATTACAACCTCAGCGAAAAAGATTCCCTGACTTTCAGCGTGTACTGGGTTCCGGTGGACAACAAATTCTTCAACGGGCCGGCCCGGTCGCACAACCTGTTCAATCACAATTCCACGGCGCGCTCTTTCACCGGAATCTACACGCGGACCATCTCGCCCACGATGATCAACGAGGCGCGCTTTGGCCTGAGCGGCTGGGACTGGAACGAATTTGAAAGCAATCCGCAAATGCCGTGGGGGCTGCCCACGGCGAATCTGTGGGGCATGGGCGGCATCGGCGTGGCGAATTTCGGGGCCCCCGGGTTCAGCATTTTCGACCAGAAGACGCTGAATTACCGCGATACCCTCACCAAAATCCAGGGCAGCCACACCCTCAAGTTCGGCGCCGATGTGTCGAACAGCCTGTTCCTCGATACGGCGCCATGGTCGGCGAGGCCTTCCTATGATTTCCGCAACCTGTGGGAATTCGCCAATGACGCCCCCTACCGCGAGGGCGGCAATTTCGATCCGGTGACGGGCCAGCCCACAACTGTGGAGAAAAACCTCCGTTTCCACGTGGTGGGCGTCTTTGTGCAGGACGACTGGAAGGTGCGTCCCAACCTGACGGTGAATCTCGGCCTGCGCTGGGAGTACTTCTCGCCGCTGACGGAAAAGGACGGCAAGATCAGCACCCCGGTCCTCGGCAGCGGCGCCGACGCCCTGCGCGCCCTCAGGATGCGCAGAGGCGGGGACCTGTTCCGCACGAGCAAGAACAACTGGGGCCCGCAGCTTGGCTTCGCGTGGACGCCTTCCTCGCTGCTCGGCCGGGATCTCGGCTCGAAGCTCGTGTTCCGCGGCGGATTCGGAATCGGCTATAACCTGCAACAGCTGGCGATCACCTCCAACGGACGGTTCAACCCGCCTTTCGTTGTCGATCTCAGCCTCTTCGGCAGCGACATCGTCTACAGCGTGAATTCGGACCTGAAGAGCTACACAGGCTGGCCCGCGAATCCGGCGGCCATCCAGCGGTTTGACCCGAACACGGGCCTGCCGCTCAGCGGGGCGCCCGTCAACCTCACCGGGTATCCGGAGTTCATGCCGTCCACCGTCACGTATCGCTACTCGTTCGACGCGCAGTACGAGTTTGCCAGAAACTGGATGGCGAGCATCGGCTATCAGGGCAGCCAGAGCCGCCACTACACGATCCAGAACAACCTGAACTACTTTTTCATCAACGAGCGCAACCCGAGGGTCCAGAACCTGAACTGGTATTCAAATGACGCATCAGCCAGATACAACGCCATGCTCGTGCAAGTGCAGCGGCGGTTCGCGCGCGATGTCGAGTTTGACTTCCAGTACAGGCTGAGCCGGAACGAAGACGTGGGATCCCAGGATTATTTCATGCCCATGTACCCGTGGAACCGGGCCCGGGACTGGGGGCCGTCGGACTACGATGTGACCCACAACTTCAAGTTCTGGGGGGTGTGGACGCCATCGTTTTTCAAGGCCAAAGGACCGTGGCTCCAGCGCCTGGCCGACGGCTGGAGCGTGAGCTGGATCCTGAACGCCCACTCCGGCTTTCCGTGGACGCCGAATTACTGCAACACGAGCGGCAGCGTGGGTTATCCGGACAGCGGCATCTGGTGCATTTTCCCGGCCAGCTACTCCGGCGGCGGCCAGTCGCGTTTCGACAGCGATGCGTTCCGGGCGCCGGGCGCGAACTTCCCGAAAGGGGCGCTCGCATACCTGACGGTTCCGACGTGGCCCCAGGTGGGCATTCCGCCGATGCCGGACGCCAGCGTCCACCGCAATATGTTCCGCGGCCCGCGCTACTTCGGACTGGATGCCACGCTTTCCAAGTCATTCCGGTTCCCCAAAATGCCCGTATTCGGGGAAAATGCCCGCGTGGTTTTCCAGAGCTACTTCTACAACGTGTTCAACAAGCTGAACCTCAAGGACGTGAACACCACGATCAGCAACGACGGGGTCAACAGCAATCCGCTCTTCGGCACGGCGCAAGGCGCGCTGGCAGGGAGGATTGTTGAATTCCAGGTGAAATTCTCCTTCTGACGACCCCCTTGCATCGGCTACGCGGCGGCGCGCCCTCGCCGGGTGCGCCGCCGCTGATTGCTTCTTATTGTGGAAGGGACGGCCTGAAAGGCGGGCGTCTGGAAATCGCAATGATGGGCGTTGCGCAACCGGTGGCGATCTTCCTCTTGTGCTCGGCGGTCGGGCTGTCGCCTCCGGGCGGCGCCACGGGACAGCCCCCCGGGCCGGCGTGCCGGCAATGGATGGAAGAGGCGGAGGCGGAAAGAGAGGCCGGCCGCCTGAAGGAGTCGGCGAATCTTTATCGGCGAGCCTTGGCCTGCGCACCGGCCTGGAAAGAGGGCTGGTGGGGGCTGGGGTCCGTGATGTACGAAATGGACCAATACGCCGAGGCGGCGGTCGCTTTCCGGCGCCTGACGCGGCTGGCCGGGAACCGGGGGGACGGTTACGCCATGCTGGGCCTTTGCGAAGCGCGGTTGGGCCAAGACGCCGCAGCGTTGCGCCATCTCGCGCAGGGGCGGAAGCTCGGCTTAAGAAATGATCCGGCCTTCGCCCGGGTGGTCTGGTTCAATGAGGGATGGCTGCTCCTGCGCCAAGGGCAATTCGCCGCGGCCCAGGAGCGGTTTGAATCCCTCGTACGCGACGGCGTTCCGGCGCGCCAAATCGCCTTTCCGCTGGGGGCGAGCGTGCTGGGCGTCGTGCCGGGCGGGAATGCGGCCGAGGCGGCGGCTCTTCGCACCGCCGTGGAGGCGGCGGGGCAGGCCCAGTATTTCGCGGCGCGCAAAGAGATCGGTCCGGCCCGGCAATATTGGGAGGCGTTTCTGCGCAGTTACGGCCATCTGCGTAATGCGCACTTCGCCTTCGGCAGGTTCCTGCTTTCCATCTACGACGACGACGGGGCTGTGAAAGAGTTTCAGGCGGAAGTGGCGCAGAACCCCGGCCACGTTCTCGCACATCTGGGCGTGGCCGGCACGAAAGCGGGGCAGGACCCCGAGTTCGCCCTGCCGTATGCGGAAAAAGCCGTGAAGCTGGCGCCCCGGCTGGGCGAGGCCCATTTTCTGCTTGGCATGATCCTGCTGAATCTCGGCAACATCGGGCGCGCCATCGCGGAACTGGAGACAGCCCGGCGGCTCGCGCCGCGCGAGGCGAAGGTGTATTTTCAGCTTGCCCGCGCCTATATGCGGACCGGGCGCGCAAGCGATGCGGCTTCGGCAAGGAAAGTTTTCGAGCAACTGGGCGGCGCGGCGGGCGAACCCGCCTCCGGGCCGGTTGCGCCGGGAAAGGAAAAGTCACCGCAATGAATCGTCGTTCGTTTTTCGTTTGGACGGCAGGCCTGGGCTTGCTTCTGACCGGGACCGCAGCATCGCAGACGATCCGGATCGAGCCGGGCAAGGCTGCCGCTCCCCTCCCGCATTTCTGGGAGGCCGCCTTCGGATCCGGCCGCGCGGTGCTGAGCCTGCGCGAGTCCTACCGCAGGAACCTGGACGCCGTCCGCGCCGCGACGGATTTCCGCTATGTCCGCTTTCACGCCATATTTCATGATGAAAACGGGGTTTATTCGGAAGATGCATCCGGAAATCCCGTCTACAATTTCAACCAGACCGATCAGATTTACGACGGACTTCTGGCGCATCACGTCAAACCCTACGTCGAGCTGAGCTTCATGCCGCGCCAGCTGGCGGCTTCGGCGGCGCTGCATTCCTTCTGGTACCGGCCCGTGGTCTCCCCGCCCAAAGACTACCGGTTGTGGGGAGCCCTGGTGGAGGCCTTCGCCCGCCACCTGGCGGCGCGGTACGGCATCGAGGAGCTGTCGTCATGGTATTTCGAGGTGTGGAACGAGCCGAACATCGACTTCTGGGCCGGAGAGCCGAAATTCGAGACGTACATGCAGTTATACGAAGTGGCGGCGAGGGCGCTGAAGCGGGTTAGCCCCCGGCTCCGCGTCGGAGGGCCGGCCACGGCGCAGGCCGCCTGGACAGGCCGTTTCCTGGATGAATGCGCGCGGCGCGGCCTTGCCGCCGATTTCGTCTCGACGCACGTTTACGCGAACGATCGCCCGGAAGATGTTTTCGGAAAAGCCGGGCCGGAGGACCGGCGCGCGATGCTCGGCCGGGCGGTGGACAAGGTCTATCATGAGGTGCGGGGCTCCGCCTTGCCGGCAACGCCGATCCACTGGTCTGAATTCAACGCCAGCTACCGGAACGAGCCGGAAGTGACGGACTCGGCCTACATGGGACCGTGGCTGGCGGAAACGATCGCGCGGGCGCGCGGGAAAGCGGACCTGATGTCGTTCTGGACATTCTCCGACGATTTTGAAGAACAGGGTATTTTCAAAAGCCCGTTTTACGGAGGGTTCGGCTTGGTCAATCCGCAGGGAATTCCCAAGGCGGCCTTCCACGCCTTTCGCCTTCTGCATCTGCTGGGCGAGGAGCTGCTGGCATGGGACGAGAACGGAGCAATGGTCACCCGGCGCCGCGATGGACGACTGGTGGCTGCATTGTGGAACTATGCCGAGCCGGGTGTGGACGGTCCGGACCGAACCTTCACCCTGGCGGGTGCGCCGGCCGGGGCGGCGCTCGTGCATCGCGTTGACAGGCAGCACGGTTCGGCCTTCGACAGATGGAAGCAGATGGGCGCTCCGCGTGCGCTGTCGCCGGCCCAGCAGCGGGAACTGGAAGCAGTGGCTTCGGCGCCGCCCCCGGAAAGGATCCGCGCGACTGGCGGCGTGCTGACAGTTACCGTGCCGGCGCACGGCCTGGCGGTTGTGGAACTGGGGGTGGATTAGGGGATGCATGTCGGCAGACGCACGCGGCGGGAGGCGATGGCCGCGCTGGGAGGCGCATGGGGCGATGCGGTTCTGCCCCGGCGGGGAGACTCCTTTCTCGATGAGCTGGAGCGGCGCGCAGTGCAGTTCTTCTGGGAGAACTCGTCGCCGCAAACGGGACTGGTGCTGGACCGTGCGCTGGCTTCGGGCGGCGAGACCCGGCGCGTGGCCTCGTCGGCTGCGGCCGGCTTCGGGCTTTCGGCCCTCTGCATCGGCGCCGAGCGCGGCTGGATCGGCCGCGAAGCCGCGCGCGGCCGCGCTCTGGCCACGCTGCGCCATTACGCCAGGCAGGCCCCGCATGAGCATGGATGGTTCTATCACTTTGTCGACGCCGACACCGGGGAGCGCGTCTGGAATTGCGAGGTCTCCTCGATCGACACCGCCCTGTTGCTGGCGGGGATCCTCACGGCACGGCAATATTTCGCTGACGAGGAAGTGGCCGGCCTGTCGGACGCGATCTATGACCGCGTGGATTTCTGGTGGATGTTGAACGGACATCCTGCGCTGCTGTCCCACGGCTGGAAACCGGAGAGCGGATTCCTGAGAAACCGCTGGGATTCTTACTGCGAGTTACAGATCCTGTATGTCCTCGGCCTGGCCTCGCGCACCTCGCCGTTGCCGGAAGAGAGCTGGTACGCCTGGAAGCGGCCGTGGATGCAGTATGGCCCTTACAAATATGTCAGCGGGGCGGACCCGCTCTTCGTTCATCAGTACTCGCAGGCCTGGCTGGACTTTCGCGGCAAGAAGGAGCGCAGAGGCGAGCCGGTCGACTGGTTCGAGAATTCGCGGACAGCCACGCTGGCGCACCGCGCCTTTTGCATCGAGCTGGGCCGAGAGCGGTTCCCCGGGTGCTACTCGCCCCGGTTGTGGGGCATCACCGCTTCCGACAGCAGAAACGGGTACGTGGCCTGGGGCGGCCCGCCACCCCATCCGGCGATTGACGGGACTCTGGTGCCCTGCGCGGCGGGCGGTTCGTTGATGTTCGCGCGCGAGGTCTGCTTGCAGGCGCTGGAGTCGATGAAGGCGCGCTTTGGCGACCGGGTCTGGCGCCGTTACGGCTTCGTGGACGCTTTCCACCCCTTGGACGGATGGACCGACCCGGATGTCATCGGGATCGATGTGGGAATTACGCTGCTGTCAGCCGAGAACGCCCGCACAGGATCTGTATGGCGCTGGTTCATGAGTTATGAACCGGTTCGGGCTGTGATGGATCGTCTGCTCGTGCCGCGCTGAGCGCGGCCGGGCGCCAGAGCCGTCTCCAGGAGCTGCGGAGGAAAAGAAGAACGCTCCGCCGGCTTTCGACCGCGGGGCTCAGCGGGGGGCCTCGTCAATTCTCAGGATGCGGTCAACCTGGACGTGGCGCAGGATCTGCTTCGCCCCGCTTGGCCAACGGATCTCCAGCTCCTCTACGTTTTCATCCGGACCCAGGCCGAAGTGAACACGCGGATCCGATGACGCCGCAAAGCCGGTTGAAGTGCTCGCGTGATTGTAGAGCACGCGCCCCGAACTGGTGGCAAGGCGCACCGCGGAGCCCAGCCCCATGCGGTTCGAGCGCCTGGAGGCGAGATCCAGCATCAGCCAGTGATTTCGGTTGCGGGTCACGTTGTGAAACAACTTCGCCGGGCCGTTCAGCACGGTCACCACGACGTCAAGGCGGCCGTCGTTGTCCAGGTCGCCGAACGCGGCGCCGCGATGCGGGGCCGCGGACTGGAAATCCTGTCCGGCGCCGGATGACACGTCCTCAAATCGAGGCGGTCGCACGCCCATGTTTCGGAACACGGAATTGGGTTCGGGGTAGGCGCGCGATGAGATCAGCTGGACGTTGTCGAGCACGTTCGAGCGGGCCGCGAAAAGGTCTTTCCAGCCGTCGTTGTCCAGATCCGCGATGAAATTCGACCATCCGGACATCGGCCGTGTCAGCCGGGCCAGCCCCGAGACGCGCGTAGAATCGAAAAACCCGTGCAGCGCATTGATAAACAGAGGGAATGTCTCGTACTCCAGTGCGGTGTGCCAGATGTCGGGGCGCCCGTCGTTGTCGACATCGCGAAAATCCGCACCCATGCTGGACAGCACGCGGGAATCTTCCGTCATCGCGACGCCGAGGGCCAGAGCGGATTCCTCGAACCGCCTTCCACGGACATTGCGGAAGAGGAAGTTCGGCATCGTGTCATTGGCGACGAAGATGTCGGTATATCCGTCGCCATCGAAGTCGGCGAACGCGACGCCCATGCCTTTTCCGAAATGGCGCGCAATACCCGTTTCGGCGCTCACATCCGTGAACGTCCCGTCCCCGTTGTTGTGATAAAGCGTGTTCGGCAAGGGTGCGTACATCTTCGGATGGCAGTAGGCGCGCAGGTTGGACGAAGGGCCGCAAAAAGGGTCCTTGTTCGGCTCCCAGACGCAGTAATTCGAGAGGAACAAGTCAAGCCGCCCGTCGTTGTCATAATCAAGCCAGCCGGCGGCGACCGTCCACATCTTCCTGCCCTTGTAAGTGCCGCCGGCAACACCAGCCCGCCTGGTTACATCGGTAAACGTGCCATCGCCGTTGTTGTGGAACAGCTGGTTGTCGTTCACATTGGCCACGTAAAGATCCGGCCAGCCATCGTTGTCGAAATCACCCACGGCAGCCCCCATGCCATAGCCGGAGCCGGCAACGCCGGCCTCGGCTGTCACATCCGTGAACGTCAGATCGCCATTGTTCCGGTAAAGGCGGTTGAAGAAGCGGGGGGACTCCTTGGCCAGCGAGGGGATGGCTGCGCCGTTCACCAGATAGATGTCGAGGAAGCCGTCGCGGTTGTAATCGATCAGCGCCACCCCCGCCAGCATCGTCTCCGGCTGGTTCTTGTTCGGCGTGGGGCAAGAGTCGGCGCGGAACACCAGCCCGGCCTGAGCTGCGATTTCCTCAAATGCGATCGGGCCCTGGCCCGGCTGCCAATGGGGAGTTGCGGTCACCCCGGCCAGAACCAACAGCCAGCGTATGCAACAGCGTATTCTGCCATGAAGTTCCATTCCCGGCTCGTCCAAATTCCATTTTCGAGCATTGCGGCGGCTCCGCCAACCAGTCTCGAGACCCGGCGGCAAGGACATCGTCCCAAAAATCATTGCCGCGATGATTCAGATATGTATAATGGACCCCAAAATTCGGACCACCCAATAAGTTAAGATTTGGCGGAGTCGTGGAGGCAAGGAGCAGCGATGACGACGACGCGAAAGCAGTACAGTCCGAAGTTCAAGGCACGGGTGGCGATGG
>Ga0272446_1005855_pt1 | contig 13230 bp, 9 predicted proteins | sample YNPCB0061_FD_194587 | JGI IMG/M metagenome (GOLD analysis project Ga0272446, IMG submission 194587) | Hot spring microbial mat communities from Yellowstone National Park, WY, United States - YNP-CB-006-1 | ecosystem: Environmental > Aquatic > Thermal springs > Hot (42-90C) > Sediment | place... | reverse complement strand
TAAGCAGATGGAGGTGGAGATGGCCGCCTGCAACTTGGCGTGGTCCAGGATGTCGTCGAAGGCCAGGGGCTGCTCGATATAGTCCAGCCCGGCGGCGTCCAGGGCCTTGAAGGTGGCAATATCGTTTAGGCTGTAGGCTGAGTTGGCATCCACGGTGAGGCTGGCCTCGGGGTAGGCTTCGCGTACCGCCATCACCACCTTGACGTCCCAGCCGGGCTTTATTTTCAGCTTGATGCGCTTATAACCTTCCGCCAGTCCCCGGCCCACCTTCTCGAGAGTGGCCTCGAGGCTGGGTTCTATCCCCAGGCTGATGCCCACCGGAATCTCGGTTCGTACGCCGCCCAACACCTTCCAGAGGGGCTGTCCCAGGCTTTTGCACCAGAGGTCCCAGAAGGCCATCTCGAGGGCCGCCTTGGTCATCTTGTTGCCCCTAAAACCGGCAATCTCGCCCCAGAGCTGCTCGGGGTTGGCGAAGTCTTTGCCCAGCACCTTGGGAAGCAGCAGCTCTTCCAACAGCGCCCAGGCCCCTGGGATGGTCTCCTCGCGGTAGTGGGGTGTGAACTCCATCACGGTCTCGGCGTAGCCCTCGAGGCCCTCGCCGTAGAGCGTCAGGACGATAAGGTGACGCATGGTCTGCACCCCAAAGGAGGTCTCGAAGCGAAACTTGAGTGGTAGCGAGATCAGGCGGAGGTCGGCTGCTTCGATTTTCATGCCTGTATGCTAACGCGCTGGATGCGAAAAGCCCAGTAAGTGTACCGGATGGTCGGTGTAGATGGTTTTCACAAGCGTCAGTATAGTGAACAAAGTCACAGATTGCAGACTACTGTGACCTGAGTTTTCATGCCAAAATCACAAAAACCGGGCTAACGGTATAGGACGAAACCGACCCAATCTGAAAAATGCTCGCGCCAAGGCCAAAGCAAAAGGAACGCATCAAGGGCGCAAGGTTTTCTTCGGCTTAACTGGGCCAGCCTTAGCGCAGGAGCTGCTGGATGAGGCCCTGCAAAACCTGCGCCTGCTGCTCGAGGCCCATACGGCCCAGGTCGCCGCTGACAAAGCTGGCCTTGCCTTTACCAAAGGTGCTGGACTCGGCCAGGGGGCGCTGGCTGGGGTCGTTGGTTATGAGCATCAGCCTGCCGCCCTGCTCCACGTAGGCCCGCAGCATCTTGCGCTGGGTTTCTGGCCAGTGGTTGCTCCAGTCGGGCGGCAGAACCCAGACGACCAGCGGGTATTCTGCCACTTTTCCGGCCTCAGGCCGCTTTGTAGGGCTTGCCTGAACCAGGGTACTGCTAAAACCCAGGCCATCCAGGGCCTTTTTTACGGCGTCTACCTCGGAGGCTTCGACCACCAGAAGGGCGGATTTTTTGGGGATGGGCGGGCTATCTGCTGGGGTGTTTGGGGCTGGCTGGCCGACCTGAGGGCTGCTGGGCGGTGCGGGCTTTAGCGCAGCCAGCGCTTCTGCCAGCCGAATCAGGCCCCTGCCGCTGCCAGCAGATGACAGGGGCAGCGCTGCACTAAGCAGGGCTTGCCGCACCTGCTCGGCCTTGAAGCCCCCGGACATCAGCAAGGCCGCACTGCCGGCAGCAATGGCGGTGCTGACGGAGGTTCCACTCATGGCCATATAGCGCCCGCCGGGAATGGTTGAGTGCACGTCCACCCCCGGGGCAACCAGGTCGGGCTTGCTCACCACGGTGTGGTAGGGTGCGCCCCAGCGCACCTCGCCGCGGCTGCTGAATCCAGCAATCTGATTGGCGGGGTTGCTGGCTCCTACCGCCAGCACCCCCGGCATGTTGCCAGGGGAGGCCGGGGCGCCGCCGGAGTTCCCTACCGCAAACACTGGCAATACCCCCATTTGCTTCATGCGTTCGACCACAGGCACAAACTCGCTCCAGCTCCCCTCGAGGCCCAGCGACATCGAAACGATTTGCACGTTTTGCTCGAGCACCCAGTCCAGGCCGCCCAGCACCTGGGCCAGCGTGCCGTAGCCACCCGGTAGAACCAGAGCCGAAACCAGGCGTGCCTCTGGGGCCACACCCACATTGTTGGCCACCAGCAGACCGGCAGTAAAGGTTCCGTGCAGCGAGGAGTCGTAGGGGTCGCTGGGGCGGGCTGTGCCGTCGGTGTCAACCTCTGCAAAGGCGGCTATTTTCCCACGCAGGTCGGGGTGGGATGCATCTACCCCAGTGTCCAGGTGGCCAATGCGGATGCCCTGACCCCGCATCCCAGCCGCCCACAGGCCAGGCACGCCGATGTGCTGTAAGGCCCAGTTGCTTCCACTGTTGACCGGGTTAGCAAGGGCTGAGGCTACGGGCTGGCTGATATGTACCGGGCGGTTTGGGTAGACCCGTCGCACCCCGGGAATCTGGGCCAGGCGACTTACCTGCGACTCCGGTAAGCGCACCAGGAAGCTCTGACTGGCCCAGAACCCCTTGCTGGCCTTGACGCTAAGCCGCCCTTGCATCTGGCCCAGGTGGGCTTTGAGCAGACGCGTGAGTTCGACCCGGGCCTGCCCTTTGGGTAGTTGTGGCCCATCAAGTTCCACAATTACTTCTACCAGGGCAGGTGCGGCCAGCGTGACTGGGGCCAGCAATGCCAGAAGAATCGGGATGAGCAGTCTTAATAACACCATGCCTTCAGGCTAGGCAGCGCTATGGATCTGAGTTTGAGCGAAAACTAAAGAAATCTTGGCATAGACCTTGAGCCTGGCTTTATCTACCGGCAATGGTCGGGTTGACCTGTCGCAAAGGCCCGTCTGGTTGGGATTGAAGCCATAGCAACCTCTGTGAAGCGCACGATCAGGTAGTCTTGGGGTATGACGCCAGAAGAGTTCAAGCGCCTGGGATACCAGCTGATTGACTTTATAGCCGAGTACCGCGCCGGGCTCGAGGCCAAGCCCGTAATGGCGCAAGTGCAGCCTGGGGCCATCAAAGCCATGTTTTCCCCTACACCTCCCGAGCAGCCGGTGGGCTTTGAAGAGGTGCGGCAAGACCTCATGGCCCTTTTTCCCGGCCTGACCCACTGGCAAAGCCCCAATTTCTTCGCCTGGTTTCCTTCCAATGCCCCGCTGTCTTCGGTACTGGCCGATCTGGTAGCTACTGGGTTGGGCCAGACCGGCATCACCTGGCAGGCTAGTCCAGCCCTGACCGAGCTCGAGGAGGTCACGACCGACTGGTTGCGGCAGATGTTGGGCCTGCCCGAGTATTTTCAAGGGGTAATTCAGGACACCGCCTCCAGCGGTACGCTGGTTGCGCTGCTTACGGCCCGGGAGTGGGCCACCGGCCAGTCCCAGGATCGGGGCGGGCTCCAGGCCGAGCCGCAACCCCTAACGGTCTACGCCTCCGATCAGGCCCATAGCTCCGTACCCAAGGCCGTGCTGCTGGCGGGCTTTGGCCGCGAGAACCTGCGCCTCATCGGCACCGATGACAACCACGCCATGTGTCCAGACCAGCTCGAGGCCGCCCTAAAGCGCGACCTGGCCGAAGGCCGCAAGCCCTGCGCGGTGGTGGCGGCGGTAGGCACTACCAATACCACCGCCATCGACCCCCTGCGCGAAATTGCCAAACTGTGCCAGCGCTATGGCCTCTGGCTGCACGTTGACGCCGCTATGGCCGGCTCCGCCATGATTTTGCCGGAGTGCCGCCACCTGTGGGATGGAATCGAACAGGCCGATTCCATCGCCATCAACCCCCACAAATGGCTGGGGGTAGCCTTCGATTGCTCGCTTTATTACGTGCGTGAGCCGGAGCACCTGATTCGGGCCATGTCCACCAACCCTTCCTACCTGTACTCCGCCGCCGATGGGCAGGTCAAAAACTACAAGGACTGGGGCATCCCGCTGGGGCGGCGCTTCAGAGCCCTCAAACTCTGGTTCACCCTGCGCGACCAGGGGGTTCAGGGACTGCAAGCCCGCCTGCGGCGCGACATAGCCAATGCCAGGTGGCTCGAGGCCCAGGTGCGGCAGACCCCCGGCTGGGAACTGCTGGCCCCGGTGCCCTTCCAGACGCTCTGTGTGCGCTACAATCCGGGCCACCTCTCGCCCGAGCAGCTCGATCAGCACACGCAAAACTGGGTGGCCCGCATCAACCGCTCGGGCCGGGCCTTCCTCACCCCAGCCTTGCTGAAAGGGCGCTGGATGGTGCGGGTTTCGATTGGGGTCGAAAGCACCGAACGCAGCCACGTGGAGGCGTTGTGGCACCTAATGCAGCAGGAAGCCCAGAAGGTGGAGATTGAGACCTGAGCTGAAACCCTACCAGCCCCTGCAAACCCAGGATGGCTCGCTCACCCTGGTGCACCCGGTATTCGGCGAGGCCTACAGCTCGCGGCATGGGGCCTGGATGCAGGCCAACGAGCTTTACCTGAAGCTGACCCAGACCCATCAGCACCCGGCCCCCAGGGTGCTGGAGGTGGGCTTTGGACTGGGGGTCAATTTTCGTGCCACGCTGGAAGACTGCCTGAAGCGCGGGGTTTTTCTGGAGTACATAAGCTATGAGGGCTTTCCGGTATCCCGCGGGGTTCTGGCCTCGGTGGAGCTTCCCCTTTCGGCGCCATCCCAGCGGATATGGGCCAGCCTGCTAAAGCGCTGGCCGGCCCATCCGCAGGGTTCACTCTGCCTCGAGGGCCCCTGGGGCCGCCTCGAGGTTCGTTTCGAGGACGTAACGGCTGCGCTTTTTCCGGCGGGGTGGGCCAGCGCTATCTATTTCGACCCCTTTAGCCCCCGGGTTAACCCCGAGCCCTGGCAGCCCCGCGTGCTGGAAAAGCTATTTTTGGCCGCCAGTAGTGGCGCACGGCTGGCAACCTACTCGGTTTCTGGACGTTTTCGGCGCGACCTGGCAGCGGCCGGTTTTGTGGTAAGTAAGGTTCCGGGCGTAGGCAAGAAAGCCTGGACGCTGGCAGAACACCCCTAAATCAAGCTGTTCGCGTATCGGCCAGCTTGGGGTCATCCGACTCAGGGATAATGTTCAGGCCCATAGCCCGTTCAGCCAGCCGTTCTCCGGCCTCGGCGAAGGGGTGCGAGATGAGGGTTACGCCGGCCTCGAGCAGGATCGGGTCTTCTTCGCGGTGGTAGCTGGTAGCGGCAATGATTCCACTAAAGCCCCGCTGCTTAAGGCCACGGGCGGCCCGAAGCTTGGCCTCGAGGTCGGGCAGGGTGAGCAATACGCCCCTGAGTCCCGTCAAGTCCAAGCGCTCCCATAGCTCGGGGTCTTCGGCGTCGCCGTAGCGCACCTGACGCTTTTTAGCCCGGTGGAAGTCCAGCTTGCCTTCGTCCGCATCCAGGCCCAGCACCCGGTAGCCGTGGCTGGCCAGCATCTTGTAGGCGGCCCCACCGGTGCGGCCCATGCCCACCACCAGCCACTCGGCCCCGCCCAGGCTGGTAGGCTCGTCGTCGGCGTGCTGTACCTTACGCTCGAAGCGCAACAAGAAATGCTCGTAGCGCTGAAACAGGCTATGCACCGAGCGGTTGAGGGGGGCGGCCAGGGCCAGCGAGACCGCCACCACCAGCCCCACCAGCTGGCCCCAGGACTCCGGTAACAGACCCCCCTCTACGGCGGCCACACTGGTAATCAGGGCGAATTCACTGTAGCTGGCGAGCGAAACGCTGGTCACAAAGGCAGTGCGAGCCCGCAAGCCAAAGGCGATGAAGAGAGCGAAGAACAAGACGGCCTTAAGCGGTATGAGCAGGATAAAACCCAGCGCCAGCGGCAGCGCCGAGGCCGAGGGTAGGCCCATCAGCCCAATATCCAGGAAAAAGGCCACCAGGAAAGCCTCTTTCAGGCCCCACAGGGTACGCGAAAGCTCGGAGGTTTGCGGGTGTCCCGCCAGAACCGCGCCCATCAGCAAAGCCCCCAGCTCCGGCGATACCCCCAGGCTTTGGGCCAGGCCCGCCCCCCCCAAAGCCAGGCCCAGACCGTACAGCAACAAAAGCTCGTCGTGGCCGCTTTTTTCCAGAATCCAGCCTACAACCGGGCGCAGCAAGGGCAAAGCCAGCAGCAGCAAGGCCCAGGGGGTGGGGTTTTTTACCCCTGCATAAGCCAGCAGCCCAACCGCGACCAGATCCTGCAAAACCAGAATGCCTACCGCCACCCGCCCGTGGAAGGTGGAGAGCTCCCGTCGGTCATCCAGCAGCTTGACGGCCAGTACGGTGCTCGAGAAGGCCAGCCCCACCCCTACAAAAAGCGCCGCATCGGTGCTCATGCCCAGCAAAAGGGTGATCAGGCCCAGCAGCAGGGCGAAAAGCACCAGATGGATCCCCCCCACGCCCAGCACTTCCCGGCGCACTAAGCTGGCAAAGCGGAGCTTCAGGCCCACCGTAAACAAAAGCAGCAGCACGCCCACATCGGCAATTTCCCCCAGCAAGCGGCTGTCCTGGTAGCCAAACCCCCAGAGCGCAAAACCCGCCCCCAGATAGCCCACCAGGGGTGGCAGGCCAAAGCGGCTCGCCAGCAACCCCAGCCCATAGGCGGCCCCTACCCACGCCAGCTCCATACCTCAATCATAGAGGCTAACGCCTGGATTTCTTAGCGGCCAAAACCCCGAAGGGGGGCTGGCCCAGCCGCCTGGCCAAACGGGGCATCAGGATAAGCTGGGGGTTTTTCAACCACAACGCATCCAGCAAGCCCTGGGCCAGGGGGCCAGCGTTGGCGTAGCGGCGCAGCGGAACCCGGATGGCCTCGCCTTCGCTGGCTATCAGAACCATCTGGATTCCACCGCCCAGGATGTCCCGCAGGCCATCCACGGCCTCGACGCGGGGCAGCGGGTGTTCCGTCCAGCGGCCAAAGCTCTGGATGCGCAGGTGGGTGGGGGTGACCTCGAGGCCGCTCAGCCAGCCTTCATCCACTCCCAATAGCAGCATGTAAACCCCCAGCAGCCCAAACAGAATCACCGACCAGCGCGGCTCGACGCCCTGTAGCCAGGCGGCGCTGCATAAAGCTACCAGGGCCAGGCCCATGACCATCAGCCCTACCGCAACCACATAGGTCTGCAGGCTGCGTTTTGAGACTACCGCTTTGGGCTCCTCCATGGCGGCAAGTTTACGTGGGCTGCCAGCACCGTACAAGTGCAGGGGACGGTATCTTTCGGGACATAGCCCCGACCGGCCTGTTCACCCAGGGACGATCCCCTTCGGGACAGACGGCTGGCGCCGCTGTTCACCCAGGGACGATCCCCTTCGGGACAGACGACAGAAGCCGCTTTTCAACGAATGCGCGTCATCAGGGTGGGAAGTTCAAGGACAAAGCTCGAGGGGTGCCCGGCCTTAAGCCTTCGAATTTCGACCATGACCCGTTCACTTGCCCACGCAAAAGTTACGGAATACTCGGTCAATCACCTCTTCCGAAACGTCTTTGCCCAGGATTTCGGCCAGCGCGTCCAGGGCCATCTCGATCGAGAGGGCGGCCAGGTCCTGGGGGGCTTGCAGGGCTTCGATAAGGTGGGTTTGGGCCCGGCGCAGGGCCTCCACGTGCCGTTCGTTGCTGACCCAAAGCTCCCCCTCGGGGGCCTGGCCTAGAAGCCGCTGGTGGATTTGCTGGCGTAGCTCGTGCAGGCCCAGGCCGGTCTGGCTCGAGACCCGCAGGTACGAATCCGCTGTCCAGGCGGGGGCCAGGTCGGCCTTGGTGGCTACCTTCAGGGTGCGCGCCCAGGGCAGGGGTGGCGGGGTGGGGTGGGGCTGGCTCTGGTCGGCCAGGTAGAGCACCAGGTCGGCCTCCTGGGCAATGGCGAGGGCCCGTTCCACCCCGCTTTTCTCGATTGGGTCGTGGGTTTCCCGGACTCCGGCGGTGTCCACGGCCACAATGGGTACCCCGGCAATCTCCAGCGGAGCCTCCAGGTAGTCGCGGGTGGTGCCTGGGATGGGTGTAACGATGGCCCGCTCGTAGCCTAAGAGCGCGTTGAGGAGGCTGGACTTGCCGGCATTGGGGGCCCCCACCAGGGCAATCCGGGCCCCTTTCTGGGCGATGCGCCCGGCGGGGGCGGTGGCCAGCAGGTGGCCGATTTCCTGCAAGACAGGCTCGAGGGTTTCCTGAATCTGGGCGGGTTCGACCCCTTCTTCGGGGTAGTCCAGCCAGGCCTGGATGTGCGCCAGCAGGTCGAACAATTGCTCGCAGAGGTGGGTGATCTTCTGCGACAACCCCGCGCAGAGGCCCCGCAAGGCCTGTCGCCGGGCGGCGTCTGACTCGGCCTCTACCAAGCTCAACACCGCCTCGGCCTGGGCTAGGTCCATTTTTCCGTTCAGGTAGGCCCGCAACGTGAATTCGCCGGGCTGGGCCGGGCGGGCCCCCAGCTCGAAGAGCGCCTGCAAAACCCGGCGCAACACCGCAGGCGAGCCGTGGGTGTGCAGCTCGACGCTGTCCTGGCCGGTGTAGGAGTGCGGCTTGCGGAAGACCAGTAACAGCGCCTCGTCCAGCACTTCCTGGGTGTTCGGGTCGCAAATTGTGCCGTAGGTAAAGCGTCCACCTGCTAGCCGGGTGGGGTTTTTGCCCTGCCAGAGCCTCGAGACCATTTCTAGAGCGCCGTTGCCCGAGACCCGCACAATCCCCACCGCGCCCTTGCCGGGGGGTGTGGCGATGGCGGCAATCACATCATTTAGCGAAGGCAGGCCCACAGGGGTTTAGTCTATTCTCGGCAGAAGCCAGTCAATGAGGGTTAGGGCAGTTTTGCTGCGGGTGAGGGGGTAGCATCGTCCCGCGCGGGAGCTGGTAGCACCCTTGTTACCTTGGGGTCGGACTCGAGCGAATCTACCATCTGGGCAATAAGTTCATTCATCAGTTGGGCTTTCCGCTGCGGTAACGGGTACTAAGCGACTCGGCCAGCAGTAAGGCGGCCTGTTTGTCCAGATACTGGTTGCCATTGCCGCACTTGGGAGACAGGATGCAACGTGGGCAGCCTTCCTCACATGGGCAGCGCTGTAGCAGGTCGCGGGCGGCGGCTATCCAGCGGGGGAACTGCCGCGCCGCTGCTCGAGCGTACCCCACCCCGCCCGGATAACCATCGTAGATGAAGATGGTGGGGCCGCCCCTCGAGGGCAGGGGCCGGGGGTAGAAGGGATAGGAAACCCCGCCGATGTCCTGCCGCTCGGCCAGCACGAAGAGGGGTAAGAGGCCAATCAGGGTGTGCTCGAGGGCGTGGAGGGCCGCGGGCACCTGGGCTTCGGTTAGAAAAGTCTGGTCGGGCTGGCGGGCTTCCTCCAGGGTGGGCAGCACCACCAGGCCTTCGCAGGGGTGAAACCAGACCGCCTCGGTCTGAAAGGTCAGCTCGGGCATCAAGAGGGCCACCTCTTCCAGCACGGTCTCGGTCAGGAAGCGCTTTTTCACATAGCCCGTCACCCGCTCCCGCAGCACCACCGGCCCCACCCAGACTCCCTCCAGAATCTCCTCGCCCTGCAGCACCTCGATTTCGGTCTCGGCCCGGGGCTGGGTGTAGTAGTCCTCGAGGCCCGGCAAGAGCACAATTTCCCGCCGCTCGGGGTCGAGGTTGCGCACCAGGTAAGTTTCGCCCTGGTGCAGATAAACTGCTCCAGGATGGGCCTCCCAGTAGGCCTGGCGCTCATCCAGGGTGCCCAGTAGCTTCCCGCTGTTGTCGCGCAAGCTAAAACTCTTGCCAAACCCCCGCAAAACCAGGGCCTGGTGTGGGTTTCGCAGGGTTGAGTAAAGCCGTCCGTATTTCTCGATGAGGGGGGGCTGGATGTTGTGCCAGGGTTTGTAAAAAGGGTCGGGGGCCTGGGTAGCGCTGGGTAGCGCAATGGGCAACTCCCGTGCGGCGCAGTGGGCGTGCAGGGGAAAGAGCGTGGGGTTGTCGGGGTCGGCGATGGCCGCCTCGGGCGCGCCTGCCAGGAGCAGTTCGGGGTGCTGTTCAAAATAGGCATCCATGGGGTCTTCGCGGGGGATCCAGAGCACCAGCGCGCGCCTGCTTCCCCGCCCGGCCCGCCCGGCCCGCTGCCAGAAGGAGCTTACGGAGCCCGGATAACCCAACAGAACCACGGCGTCCAGCCCCCCAATGTCCACCCCCAGCTCGAGGGCGCTGGTGCTCACCAGCACCCGCACCGTGCCCTCCTGCAGGGCCTGCTCCAGCTTGCGCCGCTCGGCGGCGGTATAGCCAGCCCGGTAGGGCCGTACCCGCTCGTCGGCGGCGTAGCGGGCGACCAGCTCGGCGGTGCGCCGGGCGTTGGTAAAAATCAGGGTGCGTAGCCCCTGTTCTGCGGCATGGCGGGCCAGCCAGGCCGCCTCGAGGTTGGGGCTGCGACGGCTCTTGCCTTCCTTATCCAGGGCTTTAGGCACCCAGACCGCAAACTCGCGCTCGGCCCCCCGGGGGCTGGCGGTGATCTGGGCAAACGAGAGGCCGGTCAGACTCTGGGCGTGCTCGGCGGGGTTGGCGATGGTGGCGCTGGCCGCAATCACCTGGGGGCGAGCCCCGTAGTGCCAGGCCAGCCGCAACAGCCTTTGCAGAATCAGGGCGGTATGTGTGCCAAACACCCCCCGGTAGGCGTGCAGTTCGTCCAGCACGATGTACCGCAGCCTAGCGAGAAACTCGGCCCACTCCCCGTGGCGCGGCAGCAGGCCAAAGTGCAGCATATCGGGGTTGGTGAGGAGGGCCTGCCCAAGTTCCCTGGCTTTTTTGCGCTCCGAATCGGGGGTATCGCCGTCGTAGGCATAGACTTTGTCGGCGACCTCGAGCGCCCTGCCCATCTGCCTTAAGCGCCCGAGCTGGTCGTGGGCCAGGGCCTTGGTGGGATAGAGCAACAGCGAAGTCTGGCCCTCGAGCAAAGCCTTTAGCACCGGAACCTGAAAGACCAGGCTCTTGCCGGAGGCCGTAGAGGTGCTCATCACCAGGTGCTGGTCCTGCTCGAGCTGGGCCAAGGCCTCAGCCTGAAAGCGATAGGGGTAGAGCCTCAAGGCCATCAGCACGCCCGAGAAAATGCCGTCGTAGGGAACTTTTTCTGGAGGCTGTGGGGGCAGTACCCGCACAAAGGCGAGCTGTCCGGCATAGCCTTCAAGGTCGCGCAGCCATTCGGCGTAGCTAGGGTAGGGGAGTAGTTCTTTGGGCAACGACATGCTTTGGGTTTATGGGCGGTAGTCTCCGGGTTGTTGTTCCTGCACCTGAAACAAGTTGTAAAGTGGAATCAGCACCAAAAGGGCGCCAAAAAAGCCCAGCGCTTGTAAATCGAACCCCTCTACAATCAGCCCCCCCAGGATGGGCAGGCTCATGCCGGCGGTGTTGGACCACAGGTCGAGCACCCCAATGGCCTGGCCGCGCCGGGTGGGGGGCGTCACGTCGGTCAGCATGGTGTTGGCGCTCAAAAAAGCCCCCGACCAGCCCAGTCCCACCAGAAAAGTACCGGCGGTGATGACCCAGTAGCCCTCGCCCAGCCCCACCAGCAAGGCCCCCAGCCCCGCTACTACCAGCCCCGCCATAATCACCGGCTTGCGGCCCAGGCGGTCGGCCAGGCGGCCTATGGGCCAGGAAAAAGCAAACATGCCCATTACGTGCAGCGCCACCGAAAAAGAGATTTGCGAAAGGCTACAATCGAGGGCCTTGAGGGCCAGGGCGGTCATGGCCATCATCATGACCATCTGCCCCTGCACCACCACCGCGGTAAGGATGGCGGCAACCCGGATGCGGGCCAGGTCTTTTTGCTCGAGGTTTTCCGAGGTTGAAGCAGTGCTGTGCAAGGCCCAGGCCGGGTAATAGCGGTCGAGCTCGAGGGCCATCTGCTTTGGGTCAGGTCGAATGCTGTTTACCAGCAAAAAGCTCGGTAGGATCAGTAGCGGCACCATCAGCCAGGCCAGGGCAATCTCGCTCACCCCCAGGGCCAGCCCCAGCTGCTCAGCCGTCCAAACCACCAGAGGGGAGAGGCCCGCACCGAACAACGAACCCATCGCCACCAGGCTAAGCCCCTCGGCCCGTCGGCTGGGGGGGTACATGTCGGCTGCCGCCACGCGCATCTGCTGGATGGCCCCCACCCCACTCCCAAACACCAGCACACCCGCACCAAACAGGGCAAACGACCCCAACAGGGTGGCGGTGCCAATGAGCAAGGCCCCCACCAGCGCCAGCCATAACCCCAGATAAAGCCCGGCTTTCCTTCCCCTCCGGTCGGTCATGCGCCCCACAAAATAGGCCGTCATCACCCTGGACAAGGCCAGAAGGCTGGTGGCTAGACCCGCGAATGTGGCATTACCCAGCAATAGCACCACCTGGATGGCCCCAAAGGTGGGTACGAGCTGCATACCCGCTCCGCTCGCGGCCTGGGTGATGGCCAGCAGCCAGGTGTTTTTTCGTACCAGGGGGGGAATCGCCACTTGCTTGGTATCGGAGGGTGCGTGGGGCCAGGTGGACACAAGGGCAGTATACGCTTGATTCAGCGCAGGCTTTTCTCGCCGCCCACCCCCTCGAGGCCGGTTACACCGGGAACCTCTGGAGCGCAAACATGCTATGGGCCGGCATCCCCTCAACCAGGCGCCGAGAGCGCCGCCTCGCCACTGGCGTCATCCACCTTAGTATCGGCCCTTTGGAAGCGGTAAACACATTACGGGCTGGCACCCTGCTAGACTTATCTGGATGGAAGCTGCACCTAAAAAACTTTCCCCGGCTTTGCAGCTGGGCATCGTTGGCCTTATTGCAGTTGGCCTGCTTGTGCTGGCTTTGGTTTCCTCTCCCCCGCAAAGAACTGGGGATTTGCCTCAAGCCCAGTTGGTCCGCCTCGACGGGAGCAGCGTACAGCTCCAGAGTGGAAAGCCCACCGTGCTTACCGTTTGGGCTACCTGGTGCACCTACTGCCAGCGGCAGCTCCCCGAGTTCGAAGCGATAGCCCGCCAGCGTCCAGATGTTCATTTCGCCTTTGTGAACGACGGCGAGCCGGCCCAACTGGTGCGCCAGTTCCACGACACCCGGGGTTTTGCCAGTGCGGTGGTGTACCAGGATGCCTTGCGCACGGTTTCCAGGTCGCTGAGGGTGAACGGCTATCCCTCGAACTTTTTTTACGACTCCAAGGGTAAGCTGCTGGGGGAAGTGCGAGGCTACATGAGCCCGGATCAGCTCCAGGCCGCGCTGGCGCAGCTCAACTAGGCCCAATTTGGGGTCAACTCGAGCCTTAGCAACAATTCCTATAACTATAGGAGTTACGCACTTGAGTGAGGATTTGGGGGGAAATAAGATTGATAAAATCGCGTACAGAACGGCATTTACCCGAATCCTAAGGTGCCTGCGTTTACAAGGTATAACGATTCCAGAAACTAGAAA
>Ga0272446_1005853_pt1 | contig 13234 bp, 8 predicted proteins | sample YNPCB0061_FD_194587 | JGI IMG/M metagenome (GOLD analysis project Ga0272446, IMG submission 194587) | Hot spring microbial mat communities from Yellowstone National Park, WY, United States - YNP-CB-006-1 | ecosystem: Environmental > Aquatic > Thermal springs > Hot (42-90C) > Sediment | place... | reverse complement strand
GCAAGAAATAGACGTTTTGTCAGAAAAACTACTTGTTTCTCAAAAAAGGATAAGTATCACAAAGCGGCTATTGAAATCATAATCCAACAACGAAATTCCAGACATCATACATTATGAACCACAACCTAAAAAAGAAGTGTTTTTTACCTCATTTTTACTCGTGGGCGGGTGGGCGGGAAAACTCTACACCCCACAAAAAAACACTTCTTTTGCGTTAGGCATGCGGAGGGCATGCGTGCAAGCACGCATGGTGCGAACAGCACCGAAGCGATAACGTAGCCCGTAGCACGCCGACTGCGAAGCAGGAACGCCCAAAAAATGAGATATTAGATTATAAAACTATGCAGGTATCAAATTATGCCTCACAGAAATAACTATATTTTCGTACTTTTGTGGCAATGAATATCAAAACTGCGTACGGGCTTGCTTTTATTTTAATTCTGACGGGTATATTCAGCACTGCCTGCCGAAAAAACCTGAACATAAAAAATGACACAGGTAAACTTTCTTTGTCTGCGGATACGCTGGTTTTTGACACTTTATTTACCACGTATAACTCTCCCACAGCGCGTTTGTACGTGCGCAACCGCACCAATGGACGTTTGGATATTGATTTTATGGGTATAGAAAATGCCAATACCGATTTTTCTTTGATTATAGACGGTGTAAAATCCAATCAGGTAAAAAATTACAGTCTTGCCGCAGGAGATAGCCTGCTTGTGTTTGCATCTTACAAAGCAAGAACCCAAACCCCACAGAATTACCTTGCTGAAGAAATTATTACTTTCAAGGTAAATGGACATATACAACAGGTAGTCATGAAATGTTTCAGTGTAAACGGAGTAATGTTGTACAAATCTTTGCCAAGTTCCAACTATGTCATGCAGGATACCGCGTATATTATTCGGGATACATTAAGTGTGGCAGTGGGTCAAACCTTAACCATAAACAATAAGGCACGCATATATTTTGATAATGGTGCGGCAATTTTAGTACGGGGTACACTCAAAGTACAAGGCACAAAAGACAATCCGATTACTTTTCAGGGAGTACGTTTAGATGACAAATACAAGGAACGCGCAGGGCAATGGAGCGGTATTTACTTTTTTACCACTGCCAAAGACAATGAGGTTCATTATGCAGAGATAAAAAATGCCAACTATGGGTTGTATGCAGCCTATCCGCAAATGGATAGTAATGTAAAGTTGGTAGTCAGCCACAGTAAAATACATGACATGGTAGTAGCAGGCATAACAGGGGCAGAAACAAAACTTTATGCTTATAACACACTTATTTACGATTGTGGTCAAAGTGCGGTACAAATGCTGGCAGGTGGCACGTATCAGTATGATTACTGTACTTTTTACGGAGATGCGTCTAAATATACTCACGAACAGCCGACCTTAGTTGCCTTAGATTATTTTGGCGACCCAAGAAGTCCTATTGCTACGGGAGCATTAAACCTGATTATGCGCAATACTATTGTATATGGTAACGGCAAACCCGAAGATGAGTTTTTTGTAGGTTTGGTAACAAATTTACCATTTGGATACAGCATTACAAACTGCTTGCTTAAAACAAAGAATTTTGCTAATCAAGACTTTATAAGCAATCCGAGTTACAAGAATATTATCAATCAGAATCCGCTTTTTGAAAATACAGGAGATAAAAAATTCTTCTTGAAAGCAGAAAGTCCTGCTAAAAATCAGGCGACGGTTATAGCAGGAATTACCAAAGATATTGAGGATAACACCCGAAGCGGATTAACGCCTACCATAGGTGCATACGAGTAATCACGATGACTTAATATAATTATGCAAGAGGTCTGTTTTTACCTATCTAACCTGACAAGTTTTCAAAACTTGTTGCACTTTAGGGTTAAAGTGTGGTTTCCTTTACCGCTCTAAATGCCCAATTCTGCCAAATAACTTATCTAATTCCTCTACGGTGAGTGTAATAAGTGTAGGTCTACCATGCGGACACGCATACGGCTGCACACACGCAAAAAGCTGTTGTACAAGATTTTTCATTTGGGTTATGTTCAATACTTCTCCTGTTTTGATAGCCGCCCTGCACGCAAGAGATTTGGCTAAATTATCGCGTTTTTCCAATTGCAGTTCCTTTTCATACATTCTGAACTGTTCTATCAATTCCTGTAAGGCTGTACTTTCTTTTCCTGTGGGCAAATCTGCGGGTACACCTTTGAGTACGGCTTTGTCTGCATGTAATTCAATATCAAAACCGAGCTGTTGAATATCAGGAAGCATTTCTTGTAACCAAGCTATATCCAAAGGATTAAGAGAAATTGTGAGCGAAAATAAAAGCATTTGGATTTTACCTTGTTGTTGGGTCAGATTTTTGTAAAATACTTCATATAAAATTCTTTCGTGTGCGGCGTGTTGGTCAATGAGCATAACCCCTTGCGGCGTTTGCGTAAAAATGTATTTTCTGTGTAATTGCCAGTAATGCTGTTGATTTTCCGATTGCTGATGTTGTGATACCTGTTCTACAAACTGCTGAGTAGAGGAAGTTTCGGCAAACGTTTTCTCCTGCTCCAATTCTTTTTTTTGTTTTTCAAGTGTATGTTGAAAGAGTTGTTCAAAATGTTTAATGTTTTGTTTTTCGGTAGGATTAGTATAAGGTTTGTAGCCATGGTCTTTTGGGGTGTAATTGAGCGTACTTTTTGGGTTAGTAGAAAAAGAAGTATTTGTAGATATATTCTCAACATCATTTTCTTTTTGGGTAAAGTTCATTTCGGGCTGGATATTGTGCGCATTCAAGGCAGATTTGACCGCAGAACGCATAATACCATACACCATTTTTTCATCATCAAATTTGACTTCGGTTTTGGTTGGGTGAATATTTACGTCTACATGTTTGGGGTCTATGCTAATGAAAAGACAATAAAACGGGAAACTGCCTTTGGGTAACATTTCTTCATACGCACTGACGACAGCATGATTAAGATATACATCTTTAATAAACCGTTTATTGAGATAAAAAAATTGTTCACCTCGTGTTTTTTTATTAAAATCAGGTTTGCTGATGTATCCTTTTATTTTAACCTCGTTTGTTTCTTCTTGTACAGGAATAAGGTTTGAAGAATAATTTTTACCTAACAAATTGACAATTCTTTGCCCGAGATTACTGCTGTTAGCATTGAATACCTCCTGTTGATTATGATACAAACTGAAATCAATATCAGGGTGGGCGAGTGCTTGTCGGTAGCATTCTTCTAATATATGTCTGAACTCCACTTGGTCAGATTTTAAGAAGTTTCTGCGTGCAGGAATGTTGTAGAATAAGTTTTTTACAGATATGCTTGTGCCATTGGGAGTAGAAACGGGTTCATTTTGTATGATTTTTGAACCATGCACTATCACCATACTCCCTGTTTCGTCTTCTATGCGTTTCGTTTTGAGTTCTACTTGGGCAACAGCGGCAATAGATGCCAAGGCTTCTCCCCTGAACCCCATAGTATACAGTTTGAAAAGGTCTTCCACAGTACGGATTTTTGAGGTTGCGTGTCGTTCAAAGCATAGTGTAGCATCAATAGCACTCATGCCACAACCGTTGTCAATAATTTGAATAAGGGTTCTGCCTGCATCAAGGATAATGATTTTGATTTGTGTAGCTCCTGCATCTATACTGTTTTCCAATAGTTCCTTGACCACAGATGCGGGTCTTTGAACCACTTCACCAGCGGCAATCTGATTGATAAGATTATCAGGAAGTAATTTGATAATGCTATTCATTTTGGCAAATATACAAAAAAATATGAGATAAATGTATAAATGTTCATTAACTTGTATGTATAGTTCAGTGTGGCGTAATGTCTGTTATTCGTAGAATATTTTTACATGATTAGTATTCAGCCTTTGTTTTAGATAGTTATGTATTTTAGTTTTATCTGCATTGCTCAGCGCAGGCTTGGAGGATAAAATAATCAACGGAATATTATCTGGTGTTTTGTCGGGTTCTTTGTACATAGGTGATACCGTATACAAACACCCGTTAACTTGTGGAAAAAGGATTTTCATTTCATTCAGCAGTTCAATCCCAAATTTGGAGATATTAAGCAGACTGTCTATTTGTACATTTTTTTTGCCCAATGTCTGGTTAAGTGTGGCAATTTGTTCTTTAAGATTAACAATATCCAGATTTTTTTCATCTAACCCGCCGAACGTTAGCCCTTGCTCTATAACAATAGAAGCATTTTGAATACCAAAATCTTTTGACCTTCGTATAATCTCATTTTTTTGGCTATCAGTGAGAATACTCCCTCCATATATTAAGGTAATTTTATTGGATTTTGCGTCTATATCACTTTTCAGAAGGTATTTACCCTCAAACTTTGAAATACCTGATACGTATTTAGTTGCCTTTTGAATAAATTCTTCCTGTTTGATAAGTTTATAGCCAAAATATATGCTGGGTAAAAGAACAATTACAGTTACTACAGTAATAATTCTGTTAAGAGTTTTCTTTTTTGCTTCATCAACTACAGTTCTGATAGGAAAATTCAGCAATTGGGCAACCAGAACGGAAGCCATAGCAATAAATATAGTGTTAATGGTAAACAAGTAAAAAGCACCATAAAAGAAGTTTGGCTGTCGTGTGGCTATTCCATATCCAGCGGTACAAAGAGGAGGCATAAGTGCTGTGGCAATAGCCACACCGGGCAAAATATTTCCTTTTTGTTTACTGCTGATGGCTACTATCCCTGCCAAACCCCCAAAAAGTGCAATCAACACATCATAAATAGTGGGACTGGTTCGGGCTAATAGTTCTGAATAAGCAGACGAAACGGGGGTTAAAGAAAAATAAACGGTTGAAGCTATCAAACTCGCAGTGATGGCGAACAGAAAATTCTTTAATGCTCGTTTAAACAGGTCAAAATCATAAGTAGCTATACTGTATCCCATTCCGTTAATGGGTCCCATAAGGGGAGAAATAAGCATGGCACCAATAATTACAGGAGTAGAGTTCATATTTAACCCCACAGAAGCTATCACAATAGCAAAAATCAGTATCCAGAGATTTGTACCCTTAAAAACAGTACCTTTTTTGATTTCTTCATAGACAACATCTTGGTTTTCAAGTTCAGTTTCTAAATTAAAAAAATGCAGAACTTTTTTGGCACGTTCTTTCAGTTTCATATTCTTTTGTTTTTCATAGCAAATATAGGCGGTTTAATTCAACTTTGTAGGTGTGAAACGGTTTTTTGTATTCTTTACGATTGGGAAAACACAAAAATTTCACCCATAATAAATACCTTAACACTAATTTCTTTAAATTTGTGTTTGGTATGAAATACACTACAAAAATCCTTCTTTTGATTATAGCAGTCAACATTTTTTTATTAAATGTTCTTTTTGCCCAAAACAATACCCTTAAACCTGATGTATCTCCACCATGGTATAAAAGATTTGTCGGAAAGGTAGGAAATGAAACAGGAATTATACACATTCAGAAAAGTTACCGAAATGTTTGTGTTATCATCAAAACACCTAGTCGGAATACTTCTTTCAAATATTTTTCAATTCTGACGGATAATAAAATAGAAGCCAAACCATATAGTTCAAGAGATGAAATCGTTTTTTGGGGGGAAGTAAACGCAAACAAACTTACTGGAAAACTTACCTTCACAACAGATATTGAAGTGAATATAGAAGCGGAAGAGGATTATACCCATGCAGCAAAGGTAAAATTATATGAATACAGTTATATGGAGGAAGGTCCGTTCTCAACATTTGCCAATGAGCACAACAAGTATTTTTATCACTATAATCTATCTGTTGTACCTGAATATAATGTTGAACGTTTTGAAGCGAAAGTGGTTAAAAATGGTTTTATGAAACAAATTACCGCAGGATTAAAAGGGGAAGGTGAAGGTATCAACGCAGAATATGGTTTTTGGGAAGATTTACATGACGAACAAGTAATATTCAACCAAAATAACATACTCATTGTATCACAAACAGATTACGCCTTTACGGGCGGTGCGCATGGCAACTATAACACCACATACAGGCACTATGACCTTGAAAAAAACAAACTCATTACTGTAAATGATGTTTTTGTGAAAGGATATGAAAAAACCGTGAAACCTTTGCTGATGGATGCCTTTAAGGAAAACAATCTTGACATGTTTTTTATTGATGAAAAGAAAGGTATACAACCTTCTCCTGATTTTAAGATTACCCCCCAGAAAATTTATTTTTTGTATCAGCCGTATGAGATAGCCCCTTATGTCTGGGGCGTAGTGGAGTTAGGGATACCTTTGAATAAACTAAAATCTGTTATAAAACCTGATAACCCTCTCAAAAGAATTATGGAATAAACAATATTCAAAAAAACAAAAAAAATTCTTGACCTTTTCATTTTTTATAGTTTATTTTGTATTTGAACAAAAAACATAAAATAATGATTATGAAACAACTGCTACTTGCCCTTCTTCTTTGTGGGATATTACACATAGAGGCACAGACTTATCTAAGCAACAAGGGTAAAAATTTCTGGATGGCATTCCCCGCCAATTATTGCTACAACAGCGGCTTTGGTTGTAGTGCTACTATTGAACTGAATATCACAGGTAATGTAAATACTTCTGGTACAATTACCTCCCCGGGTGGATACAGTTCAGCATTCAGCGTAACTGCGGGTGCGCTAACAAATGTCATCATTCCATCAGCCAATGCAGTTTCTAACAATCAGGTAGTGCAAAATAAAGGATTCAATATTACTTCTTTGGACACTATTACTGTGAATGCATCCAGTTTTCAAGTAGGTACTTCTGATGGTGCAGTTTTGCTTTCCAACCCTTCCTTAGGCACAAGCTACCGTGTAATGACGTATTGGCAATCAGGTGGTTCTTTTGGTCCAAGCAACTTTATTATTGTTGCCACCCAAAATGCGACTACGGTTACTATTACACCCAGTGCGACAACCTTGGCAGGAAATCCTGCAGGAACAGCCTTCAATGTTACTTTGAATACAGGTCAGACGTATGCCGTAGGTGCCAATGCAGACCTGACGGGGTCTACCATTACAGCTACAGCGCCAATTGCTGTTTTTGGAGCATCTGATTGTACACAAGCTCCCGTAGGTATGGGATATTGTGATATGCTTTTTGAACAAATGCTTTCTATACCACAATGGGGAACAGAATATGTTACAGGACATCTTCAAACCCGTGCAGGAGGAGATTTTTTCAGAATTATGGCACACACCGCAGGTACAGTAGTGCAAATTAATGGTACAACGGTGGCAACTCTTGGCGCAGGTGGAGTATATCAGACTACTATTGGGGCAGGTAACAGGATTACAGGGTCTAACCCTATTTGTGTAGCACAATTTGCCCGTGGCAGGGACTGGGACAGTAATGTCAATCCGAATGCAGACCCTTTTATGATTATCCTTATTCCAACCGATAAATATGGCAGACAATACAATTTTGCTACCAGTTCACCTTCTGTAACGGCTACCAACCATCTTACAATTACAACCAGAACAGGAGGCACTGCTACCAGTTCTATTACCGTAAACGGTACACCTGTTGGTACTACGGGCTGGACGGCTATAGCTGGGGGCTGGCAATATAAAAACTATAATCTACCCGCTAATGGTGCTTACAATATGGTTGGGGACAGTGTTTTAGACGCTTTGGTATATGGTTGGGGCATGTCAGGAACCTCCACTTCTTATGGATACATGGTAGGAACAAACAAACCACTTGTTATTTTACCTCTTGAATTTACTTCTCTTACAGGAAAATCTCTTTATAAAGCCAACGAACTTACCTGGAATGCAGATGACAAATCCAAAGTAAACCATTTTATTGTTGAAAGGTATAGTGGCAACAATATCTGGACAGCCATAGACCGTGTAGAAGCCAACAATGAATGGAAATATACAGATTATGCTATCACAGGTAATACGAGCTATATGTATCGCATCAGTGCGTATGATAAGGACGGCAGGGTAAAAACAAGTAATGTAATAGAACTTTTCTCTTATCAACCCAAGCTGGAAGTAGAACTTTACCCTAATCCTGCAAAAGATGTATTATGGTTGAGTGCAGAGATACCCCAAAATCAAACCCTGAATATCCAAATGTACTCCATGCAAGGTAAACTGATACAACAAAAAACGATTGAAGGCACAACAGGCATTCAGCAATACGATTTATCTGATTTTATTAAAAATGCCAGCAATGGTGTGTATCTTATTCGGGTTCAGTCTAATCAAAAAACCAAAGAAATTAAGTTTGTTAAACTATAATCTATATTCCGTATGAAAAAAATAATCTTTATTCTTGCTATTCTTACAAGCCTCATCAGTTTCGCAGGTTCAGGCATTGGTGGCAAATACACCTGTATTGTGTACGACAGCAGTTTGCCCCATGTGCCTCCCAATCACTATTATATAGAATTGGTTGAGAGTTCAGGAAGTTATTCGGGTACATTGAGAACAGTTCGTGTAGATGGAATGAACGAAGTTATCTATACCTTGCAAAATATAGTAGTGAATGAAACGAATAAAACCATTCAGTTTGAAGCGAATAATGTACAATATCAGGGTATAATTGTGGGCAACGAACTGCATATTACTATAAACCATCACGTATGGGTGTTTAAATCATAAGTAACTAGCATACAGTTTCAAAACACCTTTCTAATACTCAAAGAAGGGTGTTTTTGTGTTGTAATACAGGGTTGACATTTTGCTATTTAAATGTGAATTTAGCAATTTTTTTATACTTTTTGATTTATTTTTTTGTTTTCTCATTAGAATTACTTAATATTGCAAAATAAATTTACCAAAAGCTATGTCAAATAAAATACTTATAGAAAACAACCTAAACTGTATTCAAAAGATTAAAAACACACTGTTAGAAGAGAAGATACAAAAGCATATTCCCCAAGAACAAATAGATTTTTTCTTGAAAGGATTAAATTTCTTTGAAACTAAACTCAAATTAGCTGATGACCAGCTTTCTAGTGCGCAAACTTTAACTTATATTCAAAATAATCTAAATGGCATAAATCAGAATTTAACCATTTTTCTTTCCAACCCATCGTTAGCACAAAATAATAATTACATCAATAATATAACACAGCAAATTTGTAGTACTGTTGGTCTTGTTAACCAATTACCTATACTATTAAATGTTGATGAGGAAAATAGAAAAATATTACACAGTATAATAGAAGATTTTAGAGGAAAAATCAACCATGAGATAAGCACACTTTCAAGTCAGGCAGATAAATTAAAGCAATCTTTCATATTACTAGAAGAAACAAATAGTAAAGTTGAACAAAATATAAATAACCAGAAAAGTCAGGTAGAACAAGTTATTATTGAATATAATAAGAGATTTGAGGAAAAGAAGTATGAGTTAAATACACAAGTGGATGAAATTACAAATAAGTTAAAAGAGGAAGGAGCTAATTTAATTCAAGAGTTAGAAAAAAAATTGAAACAAGCATCAAATCTTGTGGGTATAATTAGTGGAGCAACAGTGGCAAATGACTACAATAAAACGGCGGAACATCATAGAAAACAAGCTAATTTGTTGCGTGGGATAGCAATAGTGTTTATGATAGGGTTAATCATATATTTGGGGATTATCCTAAAAAATATTTCAAATAACTATGATTGGCGTATTTTTTTGATGAAAATAATAACTTCTGGGTTATTTATATACCCTGCTCAATATATCGCATCACAATCCAACAAACACAGAGAACAAGAACGTTTTCATAAAAAAATGGCATTAGATTTAGCCGCTATTGAACCCTTTATTGCTTCGTTTGATGATGAAAAGCAAAAAGTCATTAAGGAAAAATTAGTAGACAGGTATTTTAATAACAATATCCAAAAATTGGATTCCGAAATTCCTCCCACAACTATTGAGAAAATTTGTGAAACTGTAGTGAAAACCTTGCTCAAAGATCTGAAAACCAAAATGTAAAAAGCTAATAGCTACCTTTAAATCACCCTCAAAAATTTGAAATATTTTCTTACTTAATAAGTACATTTTATTTCTCCTCCTCTCACGTTAATAAAAAATTAAATTTTGTTTTACAAATGCAAATTCAAGAATGAAGATGTACTTTTGTGCATAAAAACCAAGTCTTATGAAAAAATTTGTTTCTCTTCTTTTTTTAAGCCTTTTTTGGGCAGGTGTGTTTGCTCAGAATGGTAAAATTACAGGTACAGTTACAGATAAAGAAACAAATGAAACTATGCCAATGGTCAATATTGTGGTAAAAAACACGCCTATTGTTGTCCAAACCGATATGGAAGGAAAATATACCATTGACATAAAACCGGGTGAATATACTTTGGAAATCAAACTGATAGGTTACGTTGATGTAGTGATTACAGGCGTTAAGGTAAAAAAAGATGCTATTACTACACAAAATATAGTACTTACCCCTAACGCTATGCAATTAGACGTAGTAGAAGTGATTGGTGAAAAACCCTTGGTAGATACAGAACGTTCTTCCTCCACCATTACCATAGATGAAGACCTTATTAAAAACGGTACAGACCGTAAGTTAGAAAATATTTTGGCTACCCAAACAGGGGTGATTATGTCTAACGTGGGCGTGCATATACGCGGGGGCAGAACCAATGAAACAGGCTATTTTGTAGATGGAGTTAATGCGCAAGACCCACTTTCAGGAACGGGTTTTGGTTTGGATTTAGGAGGTAATGCTATCGGTTCAGTAGACATCAATACCTCAGGGGCAGGCGTAGAATTTGGTGATGCTGCCGCAGGTACAGTTAACGTAAAAACAAAATCTGGAGGAGATAAATTTGAACTTTTTGCTTCTCACAAACGCGATAATCTCTGGAATAATGCCTATAAAGACTGGAATAGTGTATTTAATCAATCTGTGTATGAGTTGAGTTTTGGCGGTCCCGAAATGATAACCGAAAAATTACTCCCAAAGTTAAATATCAAGTTCCCGCATAAAATACGCTATCAGATTTCTACCAAAGCTACATTCAGTGATGAATATTTCAAAAATCCTGCCAATCAAATCTACTCCTCCCCATTAAATAAAAACACTTTTTGGACACCCTACAACAACAACCGTTGGAACGCACTCGCTAAATTAAACTATGACATCAACCCGCGAAAACGTTTGGCATTTACATACATGCGTTCCGTAAACGTCAATCAGGATAGAAACATGCTGCGTATTGTTACCAATTCTGATGTGGGCTTTTCGCCTGGGTATCAGTTTCCGTTTCAACTGCAAATGGATAATGCGAATGTTTACACACATCAGTCCAGCCTGATAGCCGCAAACTGGAATCATACGGTGGGCAAACGTGTAAATTATACTCTCACTATGTCCCGCTTATTTGTGGATTTACGCGCTGATGCTAACGGCAGGGACTGGCGACCTAAAAGCATAAACCAAGAATTAGACCCGAACAGTATTGTTACTTTCCCTGTTTTGTATTACAATCCAGGTAGCGACACGGCTTTTGTGAACCCTGCTCCAGGGTTAATCAATAACGGGGGTATTGCAACACTATGGCATGACCATTACGCCGAAGAGTACGCTACCAAAGGCATTCTGACCATCTACTCTAAAAATTCATTCAACAAGTTTCAAGCAGGTTTTGAAAACAAAATGATTGAATACCAATGGATAGACATCATTCGCCCTTGGGTAGGTGCGCCAATTGATTTAGGAAATGGACAGTATTCACAATCTTTCCGATTAGGAGATGCTTCTGATGTATGGAAAGTAAACCCTGCCAAAGGGTCTTTATTTGTCAATGACCAGATTAAATACAAAGGTTTGATTGCGAATATCGGAATGCGGTTTGAATACTGGTGGGTAGGCAAATTTGTAGATGATGCCGTAGAAAACCCCATCAGTCCTATTCGTGATGAAATTCGTGAACAATATAGAAAAGAAGCTACCAAAATATTCGGTGCAAGAGCAAAAGCAAGGTTATTGCCTAAAATGAGTGCTTCATTTCCTATTCGTCCTAATCAAGTGCTATACTTTAATTATGGGCATAACATGATTCAACCGCACCCCAGTTTTATTTATGCAGGTCTAAACCCAAATTATCAAGACCAATCCCCTATCGGAAAATTAGGAAACCCTAATCTCAATCCCGAAGTTACGATTTCCTATGAATTAGGTTTGAACACCCAAATTACCTCAAATGATGCGCTTATGACCGCAGTATTTTTCAAAGACAGATACGATTTTGTAACTTCTACGAGCATTATTGTTAAAGATATTACAGGCAGGGAAGTTACCCGTACTATTAGTATCAATTCAGATTATGCACGCACACGCGGGGTAGAAGTTACCTACATCAAACGCTATAAAAAATGGTTTAGTGGACAAATTGGAGGGTCATACTCGCTTACAACGGGGCAAAGTTCGTCTTCTAATGAAGTATTGGCTGAAATTCTGCAAGGGGGTAGCCGTAACAGCACCAAAGAACTTCCCTTAGCGTTTGACCGCCCCTTAGACTTAAAAGCAAACATGACTTTTACCTTGAATAACGGGGAAGGTTTGTGGGGACAAAAATGGCTTGACCGCACTAAATTTTATCTTGAAGCAGTGTACCGTTCAGGACAACGCTATACACCTGCCATTCAAACGGGTGTAGATGCCGCAGGCAGACCTATTTACGAATATGACCCGGACCCCAATAAACGGTATTCCAAAATAGGTCCTGCGTGGAAATGGTTGGATATGAACCTGCAACATTGGTGGAATGTACAAAAAACGCAGATAGTAGTAAGTTTAGAAGTTACCAACATTCTGAATTTCAAAAACGTAGCAGATGTAAATCCTGTAACCGGTCGTGCTTGGGAAAATGGAGATAATTTGTTGTATAGCCAACGCGACCCTCGTTTTTCAAGTCCTATTGATGCTACAATTGGTCAAAAGCTCCCTCCTGATAATCCTGCAAGATATTTACAGCCGCGTCATTTTATGATAGGTTTTGCGGTTAAATACTAATTGGCAAAAAAATAATTATTTAGTCTGTTTTATTCTCTCTTGGGCGTGTCCCTGCGCAGGTAGGGCTGATGCCTACCTGCTTCGGGTCGGGCTATGCGCTGGTAGAGACGTGGCATGCCACGCCTGTACTTCGTTCGCTTCGCTCACTGCGGGCTTTCCGCTACTATCCCTCACGCGGATGCGCGCATACATACGCATACAAGGTAAAACTATAATTT
>Ga0272446_1005852_pt1 | contig 13236 bp, 10 predicted proteins | sample YNPCB0061_FD_194587 | JGI IMG/M metagenome (GOLD analysis project Ga0272446, IMG submission 194587) | Hot spring microbial mat communities from Yellowstone National Park, WY, United States - YNP-CB-006-1 | ecosystem: Environmental > Aquatic > Thermal springs > Hot (42-90C) > Sediment | place... | reverse complement strand
GCCGGGGGGCCGCGTCCAGAATCTCGGCGTCGATGACATCGGTCAGCAGCGAGACTAACCCCTCGCAATCACGCACCGCTTCGCGGATATAGCTTTTGGGCGGGGGCAACGGCTCGGGCCAGACCTCCACCTCGCACCGCTCGCGGATTAACTGCAACCCCGCCTCCGGGATCAACCGGCTGACGAACACCTTGGCCATAGCTTGGTCCTTTCATCTGACTGAACGCCGCTGCCCTAGGAGGATGGCCCGACCCGACCTGGTCAACGGCTTGGCATGATCTCGACGGTCGGGGTGACGGCTGCGCGGGCGATCAGGGCAGGCCAATAGGCGAAGACCTCGCGCACGGGCGGTCGGCCGGTGGTGTAGCCGGTCACGCCCGGCGGCCCACTGGTCACGAGCGGGGCCAGCTCGCGGCTAAAGCGTTCGACGGCCTCGCGCCGGGGGTCATGCACCGCGACGCGCAAGACTACCTCGGTCGGGTCGTAGTCGGTGGGCACCGCGTCGGGCACGGTCGCGCCCGCGCCGAGCGTTTCGACGTGGTAGCGAGCCAGGGTTAGCCCCGCCTGCTGGAGCCGACGCCGGATGATCTCGCCGCACGCGCGGGCTTTGGCCACCGCGCCCGGCCCGGCGATCACCAGCGTACCGGCGGCGGTGTAGCCGTCGCGGTAGGCGATGGACACCTTGTAGCTGTCGGGCGGTGGCAGACCCACGCCCGCGTCCGCGGTCAGACGCACGCAATCGCTGCCGACCTGGTCGAGGTGCAGCTTGGTAAAATCGACCACGCCGTCGGGGGTGAGGTAGCGGGCGGGGTCGCCGACTTCGTAGAGCAGTTGCTCGCGGACGGTTTCGAGGTTGACCGCGCCGCCGCTGCCGGCGGGTTTGCTCAGTTCGAGGGTGCCATCGGCGTAGATGGTGACAATCGGATAGCCGACCTCGGCCAGGTCGCAGCGTTGCCAGTTGCACCACAGGCCGCCGGTCGCTTGCGCCCCGCACTCGATCAGGTGGCCGGCGACCAGGCCCATGCCCAGCCGCTGCGGGTCGGTCCAGGGCCAGCCCAATTCGTGGACGGCTGGCCCCAGCGTCAGGGCGGCGTCGGCGACGCGCCCGGTGATGACGACATCGGCCCCGGCGGCTAGTGCCCGGGCGATTGGCTCGGCCCCCAGGTAGGCGTTGGCGCTGACGACGCGCGAGCGCACCTCGGCCAGCGGTTGGCCGGTGTCTTGGTGGGCGAGCGGGTGGCCGGCGGCGAGCAATTCGTCTAGCCGGGGCAATAGGTCGTCGCCGCTGACCACCGCGACAGTGCGGGCGTGCAGCCCGGCTTGGTCTAGCACCGCGCGGGCGGCCCGGGCGCAGGCGTGCGGGTTCATGCCGCCGGCGTTGGTGACTATACGCAATTGCGGTTGCTGGTGCAGGTGGGGCGTCAGCCGCTCCAGTACGCCGATGAAGTCGCTGGCGTAGCCGGCGTTGGCGTCGCGTTGCTTCTGCTGGGCGAGAATGGACATGGTCAGTTCGGCCAGATATTCCAGGGTCAGATAGTCCAGCCCGCCGTGGGCGGCGAGGTGGACGGGGGCGTCTTGATTGTCCCCCCAGAAGCCACAGCCGTTGCCGATTCGGATGGAAGGACGCATGGCCAATCCCTGTTCGCGGAGGTCGGGGACGGGGTTACCGTTTGCGGCGACGATAGTACATCAGGCCGGGGAAGAAGAAGCACGCCGCCGAGACAGTGCCAAAGAGAACGTGGCTAAACTGCGGGTAGCGGGCCATGATGATCGCGGTGACGAAGTTGGCCAGCGTGGCCAGGTAAAAGACGCCCGAGAGGGTGCCGGCTTTGAACAAGAAGATCATCCCCGAGATAATCGCCAACACCGGGGCGAGGCTGAGCGGCTCTAGCCCCTGGACTACTTCGATGAGGAACAGGGCAATCGAGGCGCTAGTGCCCGCGGCCCAGGCGTGGGCGATTTGCCGCTCGACGAACAGCACCGGGCCACCCCGCCGCCGCAACTGCCAGAACACCATGCCCCAGGTGGCCAACCCGCCGGTCCACAGGGTCAGGTAGGCCCAATGGCTGGTGATATTCGCCCAGTGCATCGCCTGGGTCAGCAGGCAGAGCAGCCAGATCATCAAGCTATGCCACATCCACAGCAAGCCCCAGTTCTCCAGCACGGGGGCATGGTGCGTCTCGCGCAGCAGGCGGCTGAACAGATAGCCCAGGCCGGACGGCTGCATCGAGAGTTGCTCGCCGGCCAGGAACGCTTCCAGGTCGCTGGCCAGGGCGGCGGCGCTGGGGTAACGCAGGTCGGCGGGCTTCTGCAAGCAGCGCAGGCAGATCGTCTCCAGTTCGCGGTCCACCTTGGGGTTGAGCAAGCGCGGCGGCACGGGATCTTGCTCCAGCACCAGCAGAATGGTATCGACCGGCGTAGCAGCCTGGAACGGGGGGCGGCCGGTCAGGCACTCGTAGAGGATCGCGCCGAGCGAGTAAACGTCGGCGGCCGGTCCCGGCAGACCGCGGGTGCCGGCGGCCTGCTCGGGGGCCATGTACGCCGGCGTGCCCAGGATCGCGCCGGTTTGCGTGCGGTATTGCCGGTCGGTGGCGTCGGGGTCGAAGAACTTGGCCAGGCCAAAGTCGGCGACATACGGCACGCAGCCAATCCGTGCATCGACCGAGGAGCCGAGCAGCGGCCGCCCCTGCGACTCGCCGTGAACCGTCTCAAGCAAGATGTTGGAGGGCTTCAGGTCGCGGTGGACGACGCCCTGGTCGTGGGCATGCTGAATGGCGCGGGCGACCAGCGCGACGATGCGGGCGGCCTCGCGCGGGGGCAACGGCCCCTCGGCGATGCGTCGCGATAGCGGTTCGCCCTCGATGAGCGACATCGAGAAGTAGGGCAGCGGGGGGCTGTTGCTGTTCTCGTCGCGCCACTCGCCGACCTCGTAAATCTGCACGATGTTGGGGTGCTTCAGTTGGGCGGCGGCCTCGGCCTCGGCCCGGAAGCGTGCCCGCTCCGCGTCGGTGGCAAAATCCCCGCGCAGCATCACCTTCAGCGCCACCGTGCGGTTGAGTGAGAGTTGCCGCGCTTTGTAGACGATGCCCATGCCGCCCCGGCCCAACTCGCCGAGAATCTCGAAGTCGGCAAAGGTGCGGGGCAGCGACGGCAGTAGTTCGGCGGGCGGGGGCGTGGCACTGCGATACGAGGCGGTGCCCCGGTCGGGCTTGGGCTGGGCCAAGCCATCGGCGAGCTGGGCGATGCTCCACAGATCGGCTAGCTCGTCGGCTAAGTCGGGGTATTGACGCGCGATGGCGGCGAAGTCGGGGTGGATACCCTGACGCCGCTGCTGCATCAGCCGTTCGAGCAGTTCCGCCAGGCGCGGGTCTTCGCGGGAGGTGTTGTCGGCTAGTTTAAGATTCATCGCGCTGCGCCTCCGCCGTTGAATCGCCGCTTGAGATCAGCACTTTACGCAGCCGTCGCAGCGCCCGCAGGTAACGCATGGAGGCGGCCGCCTCCGAGAGTGACAACGCCCGGGCCACGTCCTGGTTGGACAATTGCTCGTGATGACGCATCAGGATAATTTCCCGGTCGTCGGGACTGAGCCGGTTGATCGCCTGCTCCAGGCGGGCTTGCAGTTCCTGACGCAGCGCGGCACTAGCGGGGGTCTGCTCGGGGTCGAGCAATTGACCGAGCAGGTCTACCGCCGAATCGTCGGCCCCGGCGGCAAAGAGCGATTGCTCGCGGTCGAGGCTGCGACGCTTGGCCTGGCGGTGCCGACGGTGCGCATCGATCATCTGATCGCGGGCGAGGTGCCGCAGCCATAGGTGGAAGGGCATGCGCGGCTGGTCGAGGTATTCAGGCAGGCGGCGGTTGGCTTCGATCAGCACATCCTGCACGATGTCGCTGGCATCGACGCGGCGGGCCAACACCGGGTCGAGGCGTAGCCCGACCATCCGCCGCAACGCCTCGCGATGGTTGGCGAGCAACTCGGCAATCGCCTTGGAGTCACCCTGTCGGGCTTGGGCAAGCAGTTGGTCGGTCTGTTCCGCGTTCGGCCACATCGGCATCACCGCCTCGGTTACTTCTGGACATTTTCGAGCAGGTCCATGAACCGCTCTTCCCAATAATCGCGGACCTCGCTGGGGCAACGCCCTTCCGCGCCGACGATTCGCCCAGCCTGCTTCAAAACCGCCGTGAAGACAAACTCGGATCGCCCCAGGAAGCTGACGTTGTACGAGCTAGATTCCTTGACTGTATCGGGCACGCGCAGGCCTTCCTTGGCTGGCAGCGGGCTAAAGTCAATTTTGGTGTCCGTGCCAAGGTCGGCGGCGTATTGCGCCTCGGCGAGCTTACGCAGTTGCTCCAGGGGCGTCAACGCCGGATCGTCCCCAAGTTGGTAGAAATACAGGTTGGCTCCCAACGCCCGCTTCTGATCCCCCAGCGGGTACTGCGCCGTCAGCGTCAGGATGCGCCGCTTGGCCGGGCTATCGGGCATCTTGCTGTTGGGGTCGTTGGGGTCGGGGCCGAGCAGGTTGGCCACTCGGTACTTGTTCCAGATTTTATCCACATCCCGCACCACCAACGAGCCGTCGTCGCTGACGAACTTGCGGATGCTCTTCTCGTCCGGCTTCCACTTGGCCCGGGCATCCATCACCTGAAACCGCTTGCGGATCGTGTCGAGTTCGCTCAGCATCGCACTGAACTTATCCGTCGGGGCCCACTGGAAGTACCAATAAGCGATGCCCTGATGCACAATCGCATACGCTTCGCCGGTGTAGGTGACGGTCGATTCATCGTCCCGCTCGATGATCCCCTCAAACTTGAGGTATTGAGCCTTTTGCCCGCTCAACTCGAACGGCTGACGATTGCGTAATTCCTCCTCACTCAGATCGGCTTGGGCGTTGAACTGCAACGTACTACCGCCTTCCTTCATGCGAAAATAGCCCTTCAGCCGGGCAATCGCGCCGTTAAACACCTTCAAGTCGCTGGGCACACGCGGGGATTTCGGGTCGGTGGCGGCCAGGGCAATAAAGGCCGAGCCATCGGTGCGGCGAAAGGCCAACAGGTTGGCCCCGATCTGACTGCGGATTTTATCGTCTTGCTTCCACCCCGCACCGGGCAAGTTCCACTTGTAATTATACTCCTGGTCGGCATAGAGCTTCCCGACTGCCACCCCGCCGCCGGTTTGCTGATAGATTAAGAAGAGGGCCAGCCCCGCGAAAATCGCCAAGCCGATGAATAAGCCAAAGACGACGACCCCGCCGACCTTCTCGATGCCGGTCTTCTTGCGCTTGCCCGGAATGCGGGTGACCAGCCCCGCACCGGCTGTAGGCGTTTGCACGGCCACACCGGAGGCAGACTGCGGATAACCACCGGGGCTGGGCGGCGGCGGTGCCGGCGGTGGCGGTGGCGGCGCGGGCGATTGCTGGAAGGGCGACGCCTCCCAGGGAGCCAGCGGCGGCGCGGGCGGTGGCGGCGGTGGCGGCGGCGGCGCGGGCGATTGCTGGAAGGGCGACGCCTCCCAGGGAGCCGGCGGCGGTGCGGGCGGTGGTGGCGGCGGTGCGGGCGGTGGCGGCGGCGCTTGTTGCATCGGCGGCGGCGCGGGCGGTTGATAGGATGGAGCGGGCGGGTAGCCGAGCAGTTGGATTTGGTAGCCCGCTGGGCTGGCGACTAGCTTGAACGCAGTACCGCAACTGGGACACTGCACCCCCGGCATCGCCAAAACCATACCGAAGTCGAACATTTGCTGACAGGCCGGGTTGGGACACTTAAAATAGTTCGCTTGCATGTTGTGGCTACCGCTCGGGAGTGGTGGATTCCTTAGTCATTCTAGACATTCACGCGGAACTTGTCACCCTCCACAGCCGCTTTCTCTGCGGTGCCTGGGTATCCCGCTTGTCGGCCATCGGGGCTGCGGGCGGTTCGGATGAGCCAACGACCGCCCCCAACCAGCCATGGCCCATCCCGCCCCACCCACGCGGCCCGCGATGGTCTGGCCGGGCCGCGAACGGATGGCCGCGCGTAAGCGGTTCGCGGTTGACAGGATAGACTGAACCGCTACACTCACAACAGAGCGAACCATTAGCCAGCCGTGGACGTAGTAAAATTGGGTGAGAACCGCCGAGACCTGGACGAATGCTCGGACGAAGAGCTATTCACCCGCATTCAGCGCGGGGAACGGGACTTGTTCGGTACATTGATCCGACGGTACGAAGCGGAATTGTTCGGCTACCTACGGCGTTACGTCCGCGACGCGATACTGGCAGAGGATGTATTCCAGAACACTTTTGTGCAACTCTACCTGAAGCAGTCGCACTACGAGCCAGGCAAACCCCTGCGCCCCTGGATCTACACCATTGCCACCAATCAAGCGATTGACGCGCTGCGGCGGTCGGGCCGGGAACAGGCGGTGAGTTTGGACAGTCTGGCGACCCCGGAGGCCGACCACAACCCGTTGATGGAAAATCTCAGCGACCAGCAACCAGGGCCACTCGATGCGACCGTGCGTGCCGAGCGCGACGACTTAATCCGCGAGAGCGTGGACCGCTTGCCCGAACCGTTTCGCCAGAGCCTCATCCTGGCTTATTTTCAGGGGTTGAAGTACCGCGAAATCGCGGACATCTTGGGGGTGCCGGTAGGGACGGTCAAGTCCCGCGTCTTCACGGCGATCACGCGACTGCAAGAGTTGCTCAACGCCGCGATTCCGCCGACGGATGCCTGACTGGACCGCCGGTGCCTATGGACACAGCAATAGCAGGTTCCGAGCCATGGACGAAAACTTGGTTGGCTATGCGATTGGTGGCCTCGACGCGGAAGAGGCGCAAGTCATTGCGGCACAACTCGAACACGACCCCGCCCTGGCGGAACGCCTCGCCCGCTATCGAGAGGTCATCGACTCGCTTGCCTCACTACGCGACCCAAACGATTGGACCACGCCAACGGACTTGCACACGCGGACTATCGCCCGCCTGGCCAGCGTGCTGACCGATCAGCAGCCGCTGCCCCGCTACAAACCCAAGCTCACGCCCGCTGCCCTGGCCAAGATGGTGCAGATAGACCAGGCCAACCCGGTGCCCGCCAGCCGAACGACGATCTGGCGGCGGGTCGATGTCGTGCTGGCGGTGTGCGCGGTGGCGTTGTTCGTGGCCCTGGGCTTGGCGGCGCTGGGCGAGTTGCACCGCAAGTACCAAGTGATGCAATGCCAAAACAACCTGCGGCAACTATTCCTCGCCCTGACCGACTACGCGATACGCACCGACGAACGCTTCCCGCAAATACCGGCCGACCCACCGGACAACCGCGCCAGCGTGTTCGTGCAGTTGCTGTTGGAACGCGGCTCGCTCCTGAGCACTGCCATTACCGTCTGCCCCGCCGAGGCGTCGGCCGTGCCTTTTGCCTACTCCCTGGGGTATCGGGACCAGGACGGCCACCTCCGCGCCCTGCGGCGAAGCCAACTGGACCAGCCTAGCGGATACGACCTGCTACCGCTAGCGGCTGACTATCCCAGCCAGTGCCTGGCCAGTGCAACGCTGGTGCTGCACACCGCGCACGGCACCAGCGGCAATGTGCTGTTTGTCGGGGGGCAGGTTCGGCTGTGCCGACACGCCAACGTCGGGCTGAACAACGACGACATCTACCGCAACCTGGCTGGCCAAGTCCGCGCGGGGTTGCACTGGGCGGACACCGTGCTAGGCCGCGGCGATGACTCCCCGTGAACCGCTCGCAGCCGCCTCGGGCAGGCGTGCTGCCGGGCGTCGGTGGGTTGCTCAGGGGCCGATTCCCTACAATAATGGTGATTGATGCTGACCCTACGTCACCAGCCAGAAAGGAATTGCCGCTCGTGTCCACCATCCCGACCCCTCCGCTTAGCACCACCAGCAAGTCCACCGAGCAAGCTCTCGGTCGGATCAGCAGCGGGCTGTATATCCTGACGCTGGGTCAGGGGCCGCAGGCGACCGGCATGTTGGCGTCGTGGGTGCAACAATGCTCCTTCGATCCGCCCGCCCTGAGCGTGGCCATTGGCTGCAACCGGCCGATCTTGAGCCAACTCACGCCCGGCGCGAAGGTGGTGGTCAACATCCTGGGGGAAGGGCAGCGCGACTACGTCGCCCACTTCGGCAAGGGCGTGGAGCCGGGCGATTCGGCGTTCGCGGGGTTGCCGGTCACGCTCAACTCTAGCGGCCTGCCTGTCTTGACCGGCACCCTGGCCCATCTGGAATGTGTGGTCGAAAGCCAGACCCAAGCCGGCGACCATGTCCTACTGGTGCTGCGGGTGATCGGCGGTGCGGTCCACCACGACGGCAAACCTGCCTACCACAGCCGCAAGAGCGGCATGCACTACTGACGATCGCGCGGCCGGCACAACGGACGGATCGCACGGCCGGCACAACGGACGGATCGCGCGGCCGGTACAACGGACGGATCGCGCGGCCAGCGTTCGCCAACTACCGCAAGCAGGGGGCCAGCCGATGAGTACGGAAAAGTATCTGCGTCCCGAAGTGATCCGCCAGGTGGCTCGGCTCGATCTGCGCGCCAAGTTTATCGTCGAGGGCTTCCTCAGCGGGCTGCACGCTAGCCCGGTGCATGGCTTCTCCGTCGAGTTCAGCGAACACCGCAAATACGCCCCTGGTGACGACCTCAAATCCATCGACTGGAACGTCTACGCCAAGACCGACAAATACTACGTCAAGAAGTTCGAGGCCGAGACGAACATGACCGGCTACCTGGTCATGGATCTCAGCGCCTCGATGGGCTACACCTACCGCCAGGAGCTAACCAAGTTCGACTACGCCATCTGCCTGGCTGCGGCGCTGGGCTATCTGATGATCTACCAACAAGACCCCGTCGGCGTGGTCACCTTCGATACGCAAATCCGCAACGCGCTACAGCCCCGCAGCAAGCGCACGCAGTTGGGCAGCATCCTGGCGTTGCTCGCTGGGCTAAAGCCGACCGGCCCGACCGACATCCCCGCCAGCCTGACCCAACTCGCCGCCATGCTGCGCGGCAAGTCGCTGGTGATGCTCTTTAGCGACCTGCTCACCGAAGTCGAGCCGCTGGTACGCACCCTGCACCGTCTCCGCTACGGGGGCAACGAGGTGATCTTGTTCCACATCCTCGACGAGGCCGAGGTTCACTTTCCTTTCGAGGGGCTGACCGAGTTCGAGGATGTCGAGACGCACGAGCGGCTGACCATCGAAGCCAAGGGCATGCGAGCCGACTACTTGCAATCGCTGGAGCAATACCGCAACGAGTTGCGCCGCGAGTGTCTGAAGGTGGATGTGGACTATGTGCCGATGGATACCAGCGTCAACTTCGACAAAGCCCTGCTGGAGTATCTGATCCAGCGGCAACGGCGGTTCTAGTGCTCCACACGCCCCGCCCCGCGCACGCCCGGTCCCGCGCGTCGCTCCAATGCGACGGCGGGACCGGCGCTTAGCCTTTCCAGACTTGGCCGAGGGTTAGCCGGGTCTGGTGGAATACCCGGCTAACTGGGCGTTGCGAGCGAGCGCCTGAGCGGGCGATCTGGCCAAGCTCGGTGCTTGGCTTACCAATCGCCGCCGCCGCCGAAGTCCCCGCCGCCGCCGAAGTCCCCGCCGGCATCGCCGAAGTCCCCACCGGTGCCGCCGCTGCCGGAGTAGTCTCCCTCGCCGGTGTTGCTCATGCCGTCGGCAGCCCCACCGTCACCGTAGGCGGAGTTCATGCCGCCGCCGAAGAGGCTGTTGTAGAGGTACATGCCCGCAGCGGCACCGAACAGACCGCCCAGCATCGACGAGAAGAACCCGCCGCCGCCGGGACCACCGCCACCGCCGCCCCCCGCCAGGCCGCGGACGATGCCCATAATCAACCACAACCCCAGCAGCACGGCCAAGCCGATGCACACCCACTGGGTCCAGGCCGGGGCTTCGCGTTCGCCCCCGCCGCTGGCCGAGGCCGTGTTCCGCGAGGCCGACTGGATGTGATCGACCACCAGTTGGCTGGCCTTGATCAAGGCCCCATCGAGAATCTTGGCCCGCTCCTCGCCCTCTTTGGTCAGCGCTTCCTTGAAGGCGCTGGTCAGGATGTTCTTCAGTTCGCTCTCGCGCGAGTCGTTAAACCCGCGTTCGCGGCTGCTGCGGTCGGTGAGGATCTCCAGCTTCTTGATGTCCCAGGCAATCAGCACCACCACGCCCTTGTCGCGGTTGCTGCGGGCTTCTTCCAACGCCCACTGCCGCATGAACTCCTGCTCTTTCGCTCGGTCGCCTTTGACTTTGGCGAACGCCTCCGCCCGCGCGGGCGGCAACTCGGCGAAGGTGATGATGTTGAGCTGGGTGCGGGGGGCGGTCTTGTGGTTGCGCAGGATTTCCTCGGCTTGGCTACGGGCTTTCGCCGAGAACAGCTTCGCGCCATCTTCCAACACCAGCAACCCCGGTTCGGCGGTAACGCGCTGGGCCGCGACCGGGCCGGTCGCCATCCCCAGGCACACCAGCGCGCAGAATGGGTACAGAATCGACTTCATCGAATCGACCTCCTTGAGTTCTGGGAATACGAGCTACTTCGCTGACCGCAGTCAGCGACTTTCTCACATTGTAGGGTTGTTCGTCTCAGCGGGCGAATCATTTTGCACCAGGCGGGCACAATTTCCCCGCCCGTGCATTGAGCCGCCGCGCTTGGCCTGTGAGTTGGCTCGGCGGCTGGACGCGGCGATTGGCTAGTGACAGGTGTACAATGCCAGAGGGTGGACTGGCCACTCCATTTGTCCCGCGAGGATGCTGATGACGCAGACTGACTGGTGCGTGCTGACCGACGACGATCTCATCTCCCTGACCAACCGTGGCACGGTCAGGAAGGCTCACAAAGAACTAGAAACCGCTGAGTGTCGGGCTGAGTGGACCGAGGATGCGCGAGGCTTGACCGTGCAATGGTCCGATGGGCCGCGCTGTCACTTCCCACAGCACGGCTCGTTGCATCAGGCCGAATGCTCGTGCGTGATGATGCGGCTGTGTCGGCATATAGTCCGCTCGGTACTCGACTACCGCCGTCGCTACGCGGAACAGGCCGCAGCAGCCGCCAGGGCGACCGCCGACACCAGCGCGACCGCCGACGCCAGCGCGACGCTAGCGCCCGAGCCGTGGTCGCCGGGCGAGGTAAGCGACGAGCAGTTGACGCAGTCCTTCAACAAATCGCTATTGACCAAAGCTCGGCGCGACTTCAATCAAGGGATTCTGGCGGAGGTGCTGCCAGGGGAGCGGCCGATGGTCCGCTTCGAGCATCCGCGGGTCTGCGTCCGCTTCCTGAAGCGGGCCGACCCACGCTATGCCCGCTGCGACCAGCACGGCAACAATCCCTGCGAGCATGTCGTCATGGCGGTGTGGGCGGCCCGGCGATTACCCCCCGGGCAGCCGGGTGGCCTGGTGTCCACCCCGATCCAACTGCCCGACGCGACCGAGCCGTTGGCCCAGTTGCAGCAGCAGTTGCACGAGTTGATCGAGTTGGGCATCTCCACCGTCGGCAAGGTCTGGCGTGATCGCTTGACCCGCCTGGAGCAGGTCTGCCGCAAGAACTCGTTGCTGTGGCTGGCCGAACTGATTACCGAATTGCTCCACGAATACGACTGCTACACCCAGACCGACGCCCGCTTCGACCCGGAGCGGGTAGCCGCGATCACCGGCGAGTTGCTGGCCCGCATCGCGGCGATTCGCCGCAACAACGGGGCCTTGCCGGAGTTGCTCGTTCGCGGCGTGTCGGTTGCCAAGCAGACGCTGGCCCAGACCCAGCTCGTGGGGCTAGGCTGCACCCTCACCGCCGGGCGCAGCGAATGGCTGGCCCGAGTCTATCTGTACGACCTGAAGGGCCGCAGCCTGGCCGTCTTGCAGCAGAACTTCAACCGCGATCAGCCTAGCCGCACGTTCGAGGCCATCGGCCAGAGCAAGCCGGCCGGTTCTCCGTATAGCCTGGCCGAGCTGAGCTGTCACCAAATTGCCTTGGCGTCGGCGACAATCACCGAGGCTGGCTGGCTGCGTCTGAAGCAAGCCAACCACTCCCACACGCGCGTCGGGCGGTACTTGCCCGACTACCGCTGGGAGCAACTGCCCGAGCCGTTGCGGCAGGACGACTTCGCCGAATTGATCCGCGAACTGACCCTGCACCCCCCCGCCTCGCTGCGAGCGCGACAAGCCGGGGCGGACTTCCGCGTCTGCGCCGTGGCTGGCTGCGAGCAAGTTCACTTCGACCAAGCCCAGCAACAACTGCTAGCCGTGCTACGCGACCAGGCCAACAAGCAGGCGATGCTGGTCGTGCCGTACTACGCGGCCGGGCACGCCTCGTTTGAATGGACCCTGCACTCGCTCCTGCACCGGGCCGAGCAACTGCGCTTCGTCAGCGGGCGAGTGCGGCTGTCGGCCGGGCGCTTGTGCATCACCCCTGCCTGCTTGCTGTTTGAGCAGGACGGCCAACGCACGGCCTTGTTGCCCTGGATCGAATCAGCCCCAACCAACTCCCAGGTCAAGCTCACCCCCGCCCTCGCCGCGAGCGAACCGCTAGCCAGCCCGACCGCGCCCCATCCGCTGACCACCTTCCTAGCCGATCTCCAGTCGCTCCTGGGCGAGTTGCTGCTGTTGGGCGTGCAGCGCGTCGATGCGGCTGGCCGGCAACGGCTGCACCAACTCCACCAGCATGGCCAAGCGCTCGGACTGGCTCACTTGCTCCAACCCATCGCCCAACTCGACGAATCGCTCAAGCTCGCGCGCCTAGGCAACCGCGCGGCCACCGAGCAGGCGGTGGCCCGGCTGGCGCACTTACTGCTCGTCGCCACCCTGGCCCACGACATCGCCAACACCTAGCCACTCACGGTCGCTCCCGGTTCGGCCGACTAGCGGGTTGCCGCTGCGGCTGGGACGACTGCACCTTCGGTTGCACCGGCGGCGGCGTGGGCGACTGCATCCTTGGTTGGGGCGCGGGCGCGGGTGCGGGCGGCTGCACCTTCGGCTGCACCGGCGGCGCTGGTGCGGGCGGTTGCACCTTCGGTTGCACCGGCGGCGGCGTGGGCGACTGCATCCTTGGTTGGGGCGCGGGCGCGGGTGCGGGCGGCTGCACCTTCGGCTGCACCGGCGGCGCTGGTGCGGGCGGTTGCACCTTCGGTTGCACCGGCGGCGGCGTGGGCGACTGCATCCTTGGTTGGGGCGCGGGCGCGGGTGCGGGCGGCTGCACCTTCGGCTGCACCGGCGGCGCGGGTGCGGGCGGTTGCACCTTCGGTTGCACCGGCGGCGGCGTGGG
>Ga0272446_1005851_pt1 | contig 13237 bp, 7 predicted proteins | sample YNPCB0061_FD_194587 | JGI IMG/M metagenome (GOLD analysis project Ga0272446, IMG submission 194587) | Hot spring microbial mat communities from Yellowstone National Park, WY, United States - YNP-CB-006-1 | ecosystem: Environmental > Aquatic > Thermal springs > Hot (42-90C) > Sediment | place... | reverse complement strand
TTTCTATTTTTTCTTGTTCTGCTCGTTTTTTCTCTTCGTTAAGAAGTTTTTCTTTCTCTTCTGCGCGTTGTTTTTCTTGTTCTGCGCGTTGTTTTTCTTGTTCTGCGCGTTGTTTTTCTTGTTCTGCGCGTTGTTTTTCTTGTTCTAATTCTTGTTGTTTTTCCTCCATCTGCGCCTGTAAATAAGAAATAACATTATCTCGTTCCTCTAATACTTTCAGATATTCATCTTCTATGTGCATTTTTTCTTCTAAATCTGCTTTTTGTGAAGATACTATCTGTAACCGCTTAACAACCCTCTCTAAAAAACCGGGTAAAAATCTGCGTATTAACCGCAATCTGTGCTGATTATCCCTAACTACGGATTTTTGGTCAAATAATTTCAATAAACTGTATAAATTCCGCTTGTATTCATCATTTAGGTATTCTTCTTCTTTGATATTGTACAGGTTTGGAAGTTGAACTACATACATATCATAGCTCAAATGGTCTATAAACTCATTATGCTGTGTAAAGATATGATTTTTGAATACTCCTGTTTTTACCCTATTTGTGGCGATAACCAAATCATTGACTTCGTTTTCTATCCTGAAATTTAAGATAAAAATGGGAATTAAACGTATGGGAACGTCTATTTCTTTGGCTTCACCTGTACGGGGGTCTGTGAGGGTGCGAGGGCGTTTTTTCTGAAAGTTTTTCATGATGTACCGCTTGAAACGGAATATATCATCAGGTTCAGAGGCTTTTTGCAGTTCTATCATGACCATTTCTTCTGTGCCGTCAGACAGTTCTATAATTGCCGTAAAATCCAAATGAAATAAACGTATGACTTCATTGGTTTGAGGGTCTGTGAGTGCTTCATCTTTTTCAGTATGGGTTAAAGGTTCAGGAATGAGGGTTTTTATCTTTTGGTTGATAATGGTTGAAATGACAATTTTAGCACTTTCAGTATCTTCCATGAGATAGCGGAATACTACATCATAAATAGGATTGGGTATGATGATGTATTCGTCTTCTTCCTGTTGAGGGATATTTTTCTTTTTCATCTTGAAAGTACAGCAAAAATACAGAATTTTGAGTAAATTATTGCTATTGTGCGCATACATACACGCTACGCATCTGCGTTAGGCATGCGGAGGGCATGCGTGCTTGCACGCATGGTGCGAACAGCACCGAAGCGATAGCGTAGCCCGTAGCACGCCGACCTGCGTAAGCAGGGAACGCCCAAAAAACTGTTTTTCTATACTTTTTCTTGCAAGGTAAATAGTTACGTAGTTTTTTCTTTCTCAGGTTTTGGAAACTGAAGGATAAATTTTGTACCCTTGTAAGGTTCACTTTCTACAAAAATACTACCTCCCATTACCTCTATCTGCGTTTTTACAAGGTAGAGTCCTATTCCTTTACCTTCTATACTCATATCAGTAGTTAGTCGTTTGTATAAGCCAAATATTTTATCTGTGCCTTTGCTTATATCCATACCTAAACCGTTGTCTTCTACTTCTATTTGTACATTATTTTCATTTTCTATGCCCCTCAATATGATAAAAGACTGCTCTTTTTGAGTATCTCTATACTTTATTCCGTTACTTATGAGATTAAAAAAGATACTCTCTACGTATGGTTTTATGCCAAAGATAAAGATATTTTCAGGGATTTCGTTTTTAATGACGATACCTGATTTTTGAATATCATCTCGCAAAGCAAAAAGTGCCTTTTTGACTTCATTGGCTATACTTATTTGTTCTTTAATTTCATCTATAGTTCTTCGCACCTTTAAAATCAGGTTCAAGTCATTGATAGTTTCTTCTAATTTTGAAGCACTTTCAAACATTTTTTCTATGATGTAGCGGTTATCAGGGGTATCAAAAGTAGCATCATTAAAAATCATTTTTAATCCCAGCATGCTCGCCACAGGGGCGCGCAGGTTGTGAGCAATAATGTAAGCAAACCCTTCTAATTGCTGATTAAAGTTCAATAATTCTTGATTTTTTTGCTGTAACTGTGCTGTTCTTTCCAGAACTTGTTGTTCCAACTGGTTGTTGTATTCTTCTATAATTGCATTTTGCCTTTGAATATGTTGGTTAAGTTTTTTTTGCCTGTAGAAAAAGTTAAACAATATAGTGGCAATAATTGCCAGCAAACTGGTAATAATACCTGCCAGTAATGTTATTTTTCTTTGCCCTGCTTCTCTTTCTTTATTTCTTTCGTTGATGATTTGTACTTTTTGATTAAAATCAAAGTTGATGAACATTTTTTTTATTTCCAGGTCTTTTTTCTTTTTTTGAAGAGAATCTCTGAAACGATACGCTTCCTTTTGATAAAACAAGGCTTTATCCAAATAATTTAATTTTTCACATACTTCAGATAAATTTCTGAATAACATATATTTTTCATTATCCAAAGCCGTAACATAGTGTGGGTCTTTTTGGATAATTTTCAATGCACTGTCAAATAGCTTCAAAGCATTTTTAAGATTGTTTTCCTTTAAATCTCCCTCACCCATACGCATAATGGAGATGGCAGCATTTGAATACTCTTTGTATCTTAAAGAAATTTCCACATCTTTTGCCAGGTAAGGTTTTGCAATACTATACAATCCTTGGTCATTGTAGGTATCCCCAATATTGCCTTCCAGAATACCTATCCAAACAGTGTCTTTGTATTGCTTGGCTTTTTGTATACCTTTTTCAAAATAAAATATAGCTTTTTCATACTGCTTTTTTTTGCGGTAAGTTAAACCAAGTAGGTTAATGGTATTGATAACAGCACGAGGTTCTTGGTTTTCAAAGTCTTTTTCTTGCAAATTGCCTATATAGCTGATTACCTCATCATAACTTTCCAAATTATAACATGCACTGGCAACAATGTACAGCATATTAAAACTTTTGGAGTTCATACTTAACTTTTTATACATATTCTGTGCTTCCACCACATATTGCATAGCTGAAGCCTGATTACCAATAGTTGCATATAAAACAGCAAGATATTCACTTATTCTGGCTGTTTCTAAGGGTAAATTATGCTTATGTGCTATCTCATATCCCTTTTTTGCTGCAATAATAGCTTTATCAGCACTGTCATACTTAAAGTATAAATGTGCTAAAATAAGGAGACTCATGCTGTGTGCATTAGGAAAAGCTAAATTTTTAGCTAAATCTATGGTTTTAACAGCAGTTTCATATTTTTTTTCAAGTGTTTGATTTTCTATTGCTTTTTCAATTTGTGTGAGTACAGATTCATAACTTTTAGGATTTGATTTTTTAAGCAGTGTCCATAAAGAGTCTATTTTCTCTGCATAAAGAAAATTCATTAAAAACCCATAAACTAAAAATACAAAAACAAAGTATCTCATACTGCCACAGGGGCTTTAATTGCGGGGTGATGCTGATAATTCAATAAGGTAATATCTGAATAAGTAAAATCAAAAATATTTCTAATGTCTGGATTAAGTTCTATTCGGGGTAAAGGGTAAGGTTCTCTGCTCAATTGAAGATTTACCTGTTCCAAATGATTTTGGTAAATGTGCGTATCTCCACCCGTCCATATAAATTCATGAGGGGTCTTTTTTGTTACTTGGGCAACCATCATCAAAAGTAAAGAGTATGAAGCAATGTTAAAAGGCAATCCCAAAAATACATCACAACTGCGCTGATACAATTGCAGACTTAATTTTTCTCCTTCACAATAAAACTGAAATAAAATATGACACGGCGGAAGTTTCATTTTTGGAATATCGGTTACATTCCAAGCACTGACTATCATTCTGCGGCTGTCAGGGTTAGTTTTTATAGTGTTTATGACTTCTTGGATTTGGTTATGTCCATTCCAATCTACCCACTGTTTACCGTAAATAGGTCCTAAATCTCCGTTTTCATCTGCCCATTCGTCCCATATTGTAACACCATTTTCCTGCAAATACTTGATGTTGGTATCTCCTTTCAGAAACCATAAAAGTTCATGCACAATAGACTTAAAATGTACTTTTTTGGTAGTGATTAACGGAAAACCCTCTGCAAGGTCAAAACGTAATTGCCTGCCAAAAACGGAATATGTACCTACTCCTGTTCTATCTTGTTTGAAAGTGCCTTTATCAAGAATATCCCGCAAAAGGTCGTGGTAAATTTTCATACATTGCAAAGATAGAAATTTAATATAAAAAAAAGTTGTTTTCATTCAGTTTATTTGGCTGTTTTATGGGCGTGTCCCCTTCGCTAACGCTTCGGGGTCGGGCTATGCGCTGGTAGAGACGTGGCATGCCACGCCTGTACTTCACTTGCTACGCAAGTTGCGGGCTTTTCGCTGCTATCCCTCACGCGGACACGCGGGTACATATACGCTACGCATACGCGTTAGGCACGCGGAGGGCATGCGCTAGCATGGTGCGTCAAGCACCGAAGCGATAGCGCAGCCCGTAGCACGCCGACTGCGCCGCGAAGCAAGCAGGAACGCCCAAAAAATTATCCCTTTAAAATAAACCCACTACTCCCTAATACATCAGAAAAACTCTGTTTTTTATCAATAACTTTTTATTTTATGTAATTAAAACCCATATTTTTGGCTATGTTTTGGAAAATCTGTTTATGGTTTTGTTTTTTTGGGTTTCCTATTTTGTCTGCAACGGCACAAAATTATACTATTTATGGTGTGATAAAGGACAGCATTACCCGTGAAATTATTCCTTATGTCGCTGTACAAATTAAAAATACCAATATCGGAACAAGCAGTAATATAAAAGGAGAATATACACTCACCACAACTCAAAACCTTGTAACGTTACAGTTTGTATTCATGGGATACCGCACACACGAAGTAACCCTTACCCTCACTAATCCCAAAACACAATACAATGTACTTTTGAACTCTAATGTCATAGAAACCAAAGAAGTAGTGGTTAATGCAAAAGATAATCCTGCTATACGAATTATAAAAAAAGCCATTAAGCGAAAAGAAGAAAACAATGCAAAAATTGACCGCTGGCAGGCTAATTCGTACTCTAAACTCTTTATTGAATTAGATAGCTTAGCCATGAAAATGATGGGAATGGTAGATAAGGAGGAACGAAAGAACAGTAAAGACGGTAAAACCTTAACGCTTGATAAAGAAAAAGACATTAATGCTTTTGTGTTGGAAAATATTTCTACTACTTATTTTGAAAAGCCAAACAAATATAAAGAAGTGGTACACGCCACACAAGTAAGCGGAAGTAAAGAGTCATTTAGCATGCTTCCCTCCTTTGATTTGTTACAGACGAATTTTTATCAAAAAAATGTGGAAGTAATGGGTTTAAATCTTGTCAGTCCTATTGCTGACGGTGCTTTATTGTATTACAATTATGAATTGGAGGGTTCGTTCTATCAGAATGGACGCAAAACCTATAAAATAAACTTTGAACCTATCACCAATACAGGACCTACTTTTAAGGGTACGGTATTTATAGACGCAGATACGTATGCACTGCAATACGTAGATGTAGTCAACCCTGGATTGGTAAACATCAATTTTGTTACAGGATTTCATATCAGACAGCAATATGCCCTTACAGATAGTTTATGGTTAGTTTCTGAAAGCATTTCTGACGTGGATTTTAGTATAGGTCTGGGACTTTTTGCCGTAAAAGGACGTGCCAACAGCTTAGCAAGATTTAAGGATTATCAGTTTCCAAATCAAAAACAAAAACGTTTTTTTAACAATGAATTGATGCGATTTGATAAAGAGTCCATGAATAAAGATACAACATATTGGGAGAATAATAGACAAGTTAAACTCTCCGATGTGGAGAAAAAAGCCTATAAAAAAGCGGATTCTATTCAAAAAATACTGGATTCATTGGTAAAATCTCCCGATAGTTTGAAATACAAAAACAAAAGGGTATTTATGGGTATCTCCGAAGATGAAATGCAAGCAAGGTTAAATCCTTTAACGTTTCGCTTCAAATACGGAAAAATAGGCTTGGATCTGGAAAATACAGACTTTAACACCGTAGAGGGCTATTCTATGGGTTTAGCGTTTAGTACCAATGAAGTTTTTTCCAAAAAATTATCTTTGGAAGCCTTTTCCCGTTGGGGATTTTCGGATAAAAAAGCGAAGTGGAATGTAAAAGCAGAATACACGTTTTCCAAAAAATACCGCTTCAAAATGTATGCACAACAACGTTTTGACTGCGTAATGATAGGTAACGAAGAGATGATGGATAAATCCGTAAATGCTTTGTATTGTGTAATGGCAAAACTGAATTATGCTAAATACAATTATATTTTTGATTATCAGTGGGGTATGTCTGTACGTTTTCCAAATGGAATAAAAGGAAAATGGGGCGTGTATTATCAGTCATTCCATAATGCCGTGAATACGAGTAATTACAGTTGGGTAAAAAGCAAGGATTATACTCCCAATCTGGCAATTCCTGAATTTGAACAGTGTGTAGTGCATACAGAATGGCAGTTTGTTTTTGGTCAGCCGTATATTACTTCTCCCAAAGGGCGTATCAATGTAGGAGAGTCCAAATATCCGAAGTTGAATATAAAAATTCAGCATGCTTTACCGGATATTATCCGCAGTAATGTGTCGTACACACACGCACAAATTCAATTTTCTGATGAGATTAACTTAAAAAGATGGGGTACAGGTACTTGGAAGGCTACCGCAGGTAAAATACTTGGTAATCACTTACCGTATCCCGCTTTGATGATATTCAGAGGTAATCAGACCATTGCCTATAACGAAGATTTTAATGTGATGCGATATTATGAATTTATAGCAGATGAATATGTTACTTTTCATTATGACCACGCATTTGGTGGACTTTTTATGAATCGCCTGCCTTGGATAAAGAAATATAAACTTCGTAATCATGCAGGGTTTAGATTGGCTTCAGGAAGTTTACAGCCACAACATATAGAAAAAGCCATAGGCAGAAATATTTATCTTGACCAAACGCAGTTTTTGCCTGTACAAAGTCCTTTCAAAGAACCCTACATGGAAGTTGGCGTAGGTATTGCGAATATTTTCAAAATTCTGCGTATAGATATGTGGTGGCGTTTGAACTATCATCAACCGAATACAAGAAATTGGAACATCTGCGGCACGATAGATTTTAAGCTGTGATTTAGGTTCTTTGTTTTATATGGGCGTGCCCCTGCGCTGCGCTTCGGGTCGGGCTATACGCTGGTAGAGACGTGACATGCCACGCCTGTACTTCATTCGCTTCGCTCATTGCGGGCTTTTCGCTGCTATCCCTCACGCGAAACAAGGTAAAAAACGTTGTTTTACCTTGTAATACGTTCTTTTTCAAAGGAATAAAATATGAACTACGAGGGCGGGGGCGAAGCCCCCGCCCTCGTAAAAACCCATTTTTTCAATTGCGTTAGGCATGCGGAGGGCATGCGTAGCATGGTGCATCAAGCACCGAAGCGCTAGCGTAGCCCGTAGCACGCCGACTGCGAAGCGCAGCAAGCAGGAACGCCCAATTTTCAAAAACTATTGGTCGTCAGGTCGGCGGGGTACAATAATAGGATTTGAACCATAATTACCGGGCAGAATATTATTATCTGTATTAAGATTAGGATTAACAGTTTTACCTCTTAACACAGCTTCCCAACGACTGTTTTGAAGTTCTCCAAACAAATCAGAGTGTAATAATCGCCAATCATTGGTAGTGTAATCTTTGTCGTAAAATATAAAACGCACATTGGCTTGCCCGTTCAATTTGTAATAAAACCAAATTTCATGGGGAAAAGTATTGCTTTCACGCGGCATAACCTGAATATCATTAGGCAATCCATACGTAAGAACAACACGACCTCTATCAGTGAGATACCCTTTACGTAATTGGGATTTATATTTTTCATTTACCAAATCTATACGCTGTTTGTATTCTATCCACGCTTTTGTTGCTTTGGTGGGGTCGTTTTCATTGCGTTTGAGCCAAAAATTATATAAGAATTTACGTTTTTCATCTATATTGTTAAGTGCTTTGGCAAAAGCGACTTCACCTTCATCAGATATGTAACTAAGTGCATCAATATACATATTAAGGTCTTTTTCGGAATAAGAATTGATAATATGGTCATCACTTAAATTAACTGCTTTGGAAAGATTTTTTTCTGCAAAAAGTTTATCTGCGCGGGTGCTGTGCCTGTAAAAACCAACATTGGTTTGAGCAATAATATTCCCCGACCTGTCCTGCACAATACAGGATAAAAAATAAGACTGACTGATTAAATCGGAAATAGCAAAACGGTCTAAAATTACAATAGGGGCATCTGTAGCTGTCTTTTTTACTCTATGTACATACTTTTCCAATACTTTGTTTGACCCTCTTGACCCTATGCTGATGGTAATCAGAATGGGGTCATCTTTGGGTACTTTGTTTGTAATACCGTATAATTCTGCATAAAAAGCCAGTGTATCTGTATCATCTCCATACATGGCGTTGGGTTGAGGATACATGTCATAGCCTGCTTTGGAAAATTTATTTTTTGTGGTCGTTTTATAGAAGTTAGACAAAAAACTTATATCACTGAACCTGGCTTCTTTGGGATTGAAGTCCATTTCAAAATCAGAAGTTACTTTTTTGGTGTCAGAAACTTTGTTGTTATCTTTACATTGAATCTCCAATTTATATTTTCCGTTTGGCAGTTCTATACGTTTTACATCTGTAAAATAAAAATCTTCCCGTATGCTGACGGTATCTTTAAGGTTAGGACTTAACAGATTAAATTTATCGGCATAAATAACTGCATTATTGGTTGCATTTTTGATTAAAAACAAAAACTCTACTGAACCTTGATACAAGCCATCTGATTTTTTTGCGTAAGAAATACTTTTTCCTACTACCGAAATGTAAAATTCTGTGTAAGGAAGATTATCCTGAGTGTTGAAGCGGTTAAAATTTATGATTACACCTAATGCAGAAGCATTTTTTACAAACATACAAAAGAGCAACACCAATAAACTGATACTATAAGATTTCATTTTAAATGCAAATATACTCATTTTTTTTGTATTGAAGAAACTACGTAGTAGGCTAAATATCCTGTATGTTCTTCAAAAAAGGTATTGAGGTCATTCGTATTGGATTGCCCTTTGGAAACAGCTACATCACCATACAAAAGTTCATTATTGGGGCTATACAAACAAAAATGAAGTTTTACAGAACGGTCAAAACGCGTTCCGTCAGTAGCTACACAAGTCTGGTAATTGGTTTTGATTTCTATTTGTGTAAGAAGTAAAATTTTCTGTACCTCAAAAATATTGGCTATACTATCTAAAATTGTATTTCTCTTCGGATATGCCAATAAATATTTAGTTTCTTTGAGATTTTCTTGCAAACAGAGTTTGTCTTTATCCTGTAAAAAGGGAGTGCTTTTTTTGAACCAATTCATGAATTTTACATAGTTACTTTCCAAATTCTGATTTTGTATCAAACGGGTAGGTGTTTCTTCTCTGTATATACAAAATTTTTGCTTATGCCAGTCTTTGAACAGTTGTTCATCTTCGGGGTTGGGGGATAAATACAATGAAATGGAGGTATAGTATTCGCTTAATGCCTCTAATATTTCTTTTTCTACTTTTTCCTGTAATAGTTTGCGCCACTGGGGTTTACTGATATTGTTCTTCTCTGCAAATGTATTATCACAGTCCGAAAAGTGCATGGAAGGTGCGTAAGAAATGACTAATATTTTTTCATGTGAGGTATTTTGCTGTGAAAAAACAACATGACAAGCAAAAGTAAAAACAATATATAACGCAATAAAATAAAGTTTATATGATGCTTTTGGTAGAATCATCAGTATTAGAAAGATTTTGTTCTTGGTTGTTGTTTTTGTTTTGCGTATCAAATTCTTCATCTCCTAAGGTGAGGGAGTTTTTTTGTGCTTTTTCTATATTATTGACCTGATTGTTTTTTTGTAGCTGAATAAGTTTTTTTGCATTTTCTATCATCATTTCTTCTTCACTCAAAGTTGTTTTATGATTTTCAAGAAACATTTCTGTTTTTACTTCGTTTTCTAAACTTTTTTGATTGAGTTTATCTATCCATTCCTGGGTATCGTCATTATTTTCAAGCAATTTTTCCAGTTCCTGCATAGATTTATTCAAGGATTGCATTTTTTTAGCTTGTTTTACCTGTTCAAGGATTTCTTTACGCTTTTTCAACTCTTTGAGTTCTTCTTCTTTCAAGCGTTTTATCATTTCTTCATTACTTTCTTTCATAAGCATTTAAGTTTAAGCAAAAATACAAAATTATGGGTTACCTAAAACAAAAAAATAAACATTTGTGTTAGATTATTCTGTATATTTGCGTAATGAAAAAATCGTTTTACTTTATACTGCTTGCTTTTGTTTTTAATGCACTAAATATTTTTTCGCAACCGATATTTACACTTAATAACAGCATTCCCGTTCAACATGGTTCTGTAAACCTCGGCAATGCGTGGATGGGCGGTTTAAATGCCCCGCAGTTTTCTGAAATAGACCTGAACAATGATGGATTTAAGGATTTATTTGTTTTTGAACGGGCTACCAACAAAATACACACCTATCTCAATAACGGTATTGCAAATACAATAAGTTATACGTATGCGCCAAGTTATATTAGTAGTTTTCCGCAAGCATCAGAACACAATCCGAGTAAATCAGGAACGTGGGTTTTACTCAGGGATTATGATTATGACGGCAAACCTGATTATTTTCTCGGTATGCCCGGTTCTATATGGGTATTCAGAAACATCTCTACTGGCACTACTATTCAATTTACATTAGTAAAAAAACCCTTACAAGCTGTATATACTTCTGCAACTGCTAATTTATATGTAGCTCAAAGTGATTTACCTGATATTATTGATGTAGATAATGACGGCGATTTAGACGTTATGACTTGGGACGTATTGGGAGTTGGTATTTATTGGTTCAAGAACAAATCCCGTGAACTATACGGTCATTCTGACAGTCTTGTTTTTGATGCTATTGGTTGTTGGGGGAACATTAGCGAAGATGGATTAGAACAACCTATGTTGAATTATTTTGGAGGAGGCTGTCCTATTTATGTGAATAAAACAGAACGTACCAATCACGCAGGTTCTACTTTAACCTTGATAGATTTTGAAAATGACGGAGATAAAGATATTTTAGTTGGGGGTCCAGGTATTCCCACACTTTGGTCAGCTACAAACGGAGGTACACCTTCTTCTGCAAATTTTGTCAGTGCTACATTAAGCTACCCAAGTGTAAATCCTTACAATGTGCCTATTTATGCTGCCGCTTACTATTTAGATGTTAATAACGACAACAAAAAAGACCTTATCGTAGCTACCAATGAAATGGCAATGAACGCTATTACAGACAGCAAAAGTAGTATTTGGGTGTATCTCAATACAGGTAGTACTGCTATTCCCGTTTTTACAACCGCACCTATTACAGCATGGTTACAAAATGATATGATAGATGTGGGAAACAGTTCTATCCCTACATTTTTTGATTATGATGCTGATGGGTTAATGGACTTGATTATCGCGAATGAAGGAGAAGTTGCGGGCGGAGGCAATTTGATGTTGGGTACACTAACTTTGTATAAAAATATCGGAACACCACTTATGCCAAGTTATACTAAAATCACAGATAATTATGCTAACATCAAAAATGACACTTTACGCGGTATAGCCGCTACCTTCGGAGATATTGACGGCGATGGCGACAAAGACATGATTATCGGCGACCAAACGGGTAAATTTCACTATTACCAAAATACAGCAGGAGCAGGGAATCCTGCGGTTTTTGCACCTGTGGTTAAAAATGCTTTTGGAGGTATAGATGTGGGTTCGTTTGCCACACCCTTGTTATATGACATGGATTCAGACGGCAAATTAGACCTCATTGCAGGTAATCAGAATGGTAAGGTGTATTACTACCGTAACAAAGGCACTGCAACAAGCCCAAATTTTATATTGGAAGATTCTTTTTTTGGTGAAATTGATGTCAGAAGATATGGTTATGGCAGTGCCGCTTTTGCTGTGCCTTGCATTGTAGACCTCAACAAAAATAACAACTACGATTTGTTAGTAGGTTCGCAATCGGGATATTTATATTATTATCCTGATGTACAAGGCTTTGTAAGTAGTACTTACACCCATACAGCATTTCCTTTACAAGACTCTTCTTTTCAAAATATTGAACAGGGATTACGCGCTGCACCTGCCAAAACCGACTGGAACAATGACGGTTATGATGACATTGCTCTAGGATTAGTTACGGGCGGTTTGAAAATGTACCAAAACAATGGTGTGCTTAGTACGCAGGTATTTAATCCTGTTCTTCCTGATGTTTTGAATGCCTATCCTAACCCTGTGCAGAATATTTTGCAAATTGAATTAAGCTCATATCCCACGCGGAAAGAGAATATAACTCTGACCGACCTTACAGGAAAGATATTGAAAGTACTACCTGTTCAGAATGATGTTAAAAACTACACGCTTACCTTGACAGATGTATCCAATGGAGTGTATATGTTGCAATACAAAAATCAGGTTAAGAAGGTAGTAGTGCAAAAATAACGGTTTTTTGATGTTGAATTTGTCTAATATAAACCGGGTTGATAAAATTACATAACTCATGTTATGCAAACTCGTTTTTGGGCATTCCTGCTGCGCAGTCGGCGTGCTACGGGCTACGCTAGCGCTTCGGTGCTTGCACCATGCGTACAAGCACGCATGCCCTCCGCATGCCTAACGCATGTACGTAGCGCGTATATACGCGCGTATCCGCGTGAGGGATAGAAGCGGAAAGCCCGCAATAGGCGTTAGCGAACGAAGTACAGGCGTGGCATGCCACGTCTCTACCAGCGCATAGCCCGGCCCAAAGCAGAAAGGCGTTTGCCTTACCTGCCTAGGGACACGCCCAAATCAAAATTAAAAAAATTATCTGTCAAATAAATTGAATGCTTTCAATTATGGTGGATACGTTTGCTGGCAAAATGTATTTTTACTCTTTCAAAGATTGAATAGCCAAATATGCCATTAAACCTACTCCAATAGAGAGTGCTTGCTCATCAATATCAAAAGTAGGAGTATGCAAACCAGATACAATACCTTTGCTTTCGTTGCGCGTACCCAAGCGATAAAAACAACCGGGAATTTCATGGGTATAATAGGCAAAATCCTCCGCTGCCATCCATAAATCCAAATCCAATACGTTTTCTTTGCCCAAGTAGTCGACCGCATGCTGTTTGGCTTTGTGGGTAAGTG
>Ga0272446_1005849_pt1 | contig 13243 bp, 11 predicted proteins | sample YNPCB0061_FD_194587 | JGI IMG/M metagenome (GOLD analysis project Ga0272446, IMG submission 194587) | Hot spring microbial mat communities from Yellowstone National Park, WY, United States - YNP-CB-006-1 | ecosystem: Environmental > Aquatic > Thermal springs > Hot (42-90C) > Sediment | place... | reverse complement strand
TCGGCATCGCGCTCGGCACGCGCTTTTCGCCCGAGTTCTTTCGCGCGGCGCCGCGTTATCTCGCGGCCGTCGCGCTGATTACGCTCGGCCTGCTGGCCGTGGCGGCGTTGTACGGGTGGTGGCTCGCCGGCCGTGGCGGGTTGCCGGTCGCCACCGCGATTCTGGCGACGACCCCGGGCGGGATCGGCGAGATGGCCATCACGGCGAAGGTACTGGCGCTCGGCGCGCCGATCGTGGCAGCGTTTCACAGCGTGCGGCTGACCCTCCTGGTGCTGCTGGCGGGAAGCGTGTTCCGCGTCGTCCGGTACGCCTATCGGACGCGCGGTCGCTGAGCGCGCGGGTTCCGACGCCGCTCGGCGCCGTTTCGTGTGGCACCGCAAGATCCGCGGTCGGCGGTGCTTCGGTGCGCCGGATACCGTTTGCGCGCGGCGGATCGGCCGCATTGGGCACTGGCTTTTTTGCATGCCGTGGTGTACGTTGGCAGCGCAGTCGATTCTGCGCTGTGGTCTTGGTTCGTCATCAGTGCTCGCCCGGTCCGTCACACGCGCGGTTCGCCGCATCGGCGCCGCTCCCAGCCATTCCCCTCGGTTCCGTCTGGCAGTTCCTGTCGCAGCAATCGCCACGCACGACGAGTCGCTTGCGCGCCGCGGGCGCATCCCGCGTTTTTTCGAGTGAGTTAGACATGCCGACAGGCACCGTGAAATGGTTCAACGAGACCAAGGGATTCGGGTTCATCAAGCCGGACGACGGCGGCGCGGATCTGTTCGCGCACTACAGCGGAATCAAGGCCAAAGGCTTCCGCACGCTGAAGGAAAACCAACGCGTGGAATACCAGGTGCAGCAGGGCCAAAAAGGCCCGCAGGCGGTCGAGATCGTGCCGATCGGCTGACGGCGCGACCGAAACTCTTTGGAGCCGGTCCGAGGACCGGCTCTTTTTATTGCGGCGCCGCGTTCAGGCCGATACGAGATTGACAGGCCGGCCTTCGGCGAAGGCCACGACGTTGTCGAACGCGCCGCCGAACAGCGTTTCGTAAGACTGCCGCTCCGTGAAGCCGAGGTGCGGCGTGCACACCGCGTTCGGCAGCGCGAGCAGCGGTTCGTCGACGCCGGCCGGCTCGCGCTCGAAGACGTCGACCGCCGCGAGCCCCGGACGGCCCGCGCGCAGAGCTTCGGCGAGCGCGCCCGGCTCGATCAGCTCCGCGCGGCTCGTGTTGACGAGGAGCGCGGTCGGTTTCATGCGGGCGAGGTCGGCGCGTGTGACGCATCCGCGCGTGGCATCGACGAGCCTCAGATGCAGGCTCAGCACGTCGGCCGTCGCGAAAAATTCATCTTTCGCGGCGACCGCGTCGAAGCCGTCGGCGCGCGCCTGCGCAAGCGACGGTTCACGCCCGTGCACCGCCACTCGCATGCCGAACGCGCGTCCGTAGCCCGCCACGAGGCGGCCGATGCGGCCGTAGCCCCAGACGCCGAGGGTCTTGCCCCGCAACGACTCGCCGAGGCCGGCGAGCGGATTGGCCGCGGTCGCGGGCACGCTCTGTTGCCAGCGCCCCGCGTACAGGTTCGCCATGTATGCGGGAAGCCGGCGTAGCGCCGCGAGCACGAGCAGCCAGGTGAACTCCGCGGTGGCCGGCGGATAGCCGCTGGACTCGGCCACCGCGATGCCGCGCCGCGTGCAGGCGGCGACGTCGACGTGCGCGCCGACTTTGCCGGTCTGGCTGATCAGCTTCAGTTGCGGCAGCCTGGCGAGCAGCGCGTCGGTGATCCGCGTGCGCTCGCGGATCAGCACGATCGCCTCGAAGTCCGCCAGCCGCGCGGCGAGCTGACCGGCGCCGCGCGCCGGATGGTTGAACACCTTGACCTCGTGGCCGGCGAGCTTGCCGAAGCAGTCGAGGTGACGGACGACATCCTGGTAGTCGTCGAGGATCGCGATCCGCATCGGCACACTTTGCCCGCCGTTTTTCGGCAGTGCAACCGGCGCACCGCTCGTCCGCTGCTGCGGGGGCAGCGCGGTGCGCCGCAAACCGGCCGCGGTAAACTGCGCGCCTTTCCGCGCGGCGCACGGCCTCCACCCCGGCTCGTGACCCATTCGGCCGCGCCCGGCCACAAGCCGGGGCGGTGCAGATGCATCGCTGCCGTAGCGCGACCCCGAACACCGGGGCCGTCCCGCGGCGCGAAGGTCGCCACGTAGTGGCGGTTCCCGATCTCGACGCAAGTCGAGCGCGGGATGGGCCGCAGGCCCACACGAGGGAGATCGAACCAATGAGCGCAGTGCCGGCCGATCAACGCGCCAACGCCCCCGCCTACGTCAAGAACAGGAAACTCATCGCCTGGGTGGCCGACGTCGCTCGGCTCACGCAGCCGGATCGCATCGTCTGGGCCGACGGTTCGCAGGCCGAGTTCGATCGCTTGTGCGACGAGATGGTGCGCGCGGGCACGCTGCGGCGCCTGAATCAGGACAAGCGGCCGAATTCGTACCTGGCGTGGTCCGACCCGAGCGACGTCGCGCGCGTCGAGGACCGCACCTTCATCTGCACCGAGGACCGCGCCGACGCCGGGCCGACCAATAACTGGATCGCGCCGGCGGAAATGCGCGCGACGCTGAACGGGCTGTTCGCCGGCTGCATGCGCGGACGCACGATGTACGTGATCCCGTTTTCGATGGGGCCGCTCGGCTCGCACATCGCGCAGATCGGTGTGGAGATCTCCGACAGCCCGTACGTCGTCGCCAACATGCGGATGATGACGCGCATGGGCCGTGCGGTCATCGACGCGCTCGGCGAAGACGGCGCCTTCGTGCCCTGCGTGCATTCGGTCGGCAAGCCGCTGGCGCCCGGCGAAAAGGACGTGCCCTGGCCGTGCAACGCGACCAAGTACATCGTCCAGTTTCCCCAGACGCGCGAGATCTGGAGCTACGGCTCGGGCTACGGCGGCAACGCGCTGCTCGGCAAGAAGTGCTTCGCGCTGCGCATCGCTTCGTGCATGGGGCGCGACGAAGGGTGGCTCGCCGAGCACATGCTGATCCTCGCGGTCACGTCGCCCGAGGGCCGCAAGTATCACGTTGCCGCGGCGTTTCCGTCCGCGTGCGGCAAGACCAACTTTGCGATGCTGATTCCGCCGGCGGGTTTCGACGGCTGGAGGGTGACGACGATCGGTGAGGACATCGCGTGGATCAAGCCGCATGCCGACGGGCGGCTGTACGCGATCAACCCGGAGTACGGCTGCTTCGGTGTGGCGCCCGGCACCAGCGAGAAGACCAATCGCAACGCGATGGCGATGCTGCATTCCAACGTCATCTTCACCAACGTCGCGCTGACCGACGACGGCGACGTGTGGTGGGAAGGCATGGGGCCGGCGCCGGCGCACCTGACGGATTGGCAAGGCAAGGACTGGACGCCGGACTGCGGGCGCAAGGCGGCGCACCCGAACGCGCGCTTTACCGTGATGGCGAATCAGTGCCCGTCGATCGACGCGGACTGGGAAAACCCGGAAGGCGTGCCGATCGACGCTTTCGTCTTCGGCGGACGGCGTTCGACGACGGTGCCGCTGGTGACCGAGGCGCGCGACTGGACCGAAGGCGTGTACATGGCCGCGACGATGGGTTCGGAGACGACCGCGGCGGCCGCCGGCGCGCAGGGCGTGCTGCGGCGCGACCCGTTCGCGATGCTGCCGTTCTGCGGCTACCACATGGGCGACTACTTCCGCCACTGGCTCGATCTGGGCGCGCGCCTGCAGGCTGGGGGCGCCAGGCTGCCGAAGATCTTTTGCGTCAACTGGTTCCGCACCGACGCGAGCGGCAGGTTCGTCTGGCCCGGCTTCGGCGAGAACATGCGCGTGCTCGAATGGATGGTCCGCCGCATCGAAGGCCGCGCGCACGGCGCCGAGCACGTGTTCGGCATCTCGCCGCGTTACGAGGACCTGCACTGGGACGGGCTGGCGTTTTCGCCGGCCGCGTATGCGCGGATCATGTCGATCGATGCGCAGGACTGGCGCAACGAGCTCGCCTCGCATGCGGAGCTGTTCGATCGCCTGCGCGACCGGCTGCCCGAGCAGCTCGAAGTCACGCAGCGCCGGCTCGTACAGCGGCTGGGCGCATAGGCGGTCCCGGCGGCGACGCGCCGGTCACGCATCTCGCGCCGCATCCGCATCGAGCGACTGACGGCGTTGGCCGCGGCGCCGAGTTTCGTCGGCGAGGGCGCGGTCGCGCGCGGGCGCCGATCGTCGGCCGGATCGTGTAGCGAGCCTCGGCGGTGCGCGTGCCGATGCGCGGCAGCGTCGGCACGTTCGGCAGCCGGCCGATCGGACCAGAACCCGCGCGTCGTTTCGTGTTGTGAATTCACGCCAATCGCGCGACGCACCGGGTCGGCCCGGACGGGACAAGTCGACACGGCTGCGTTAAAGTCGCGCCGCCGGGCGCACGACAAACACAAGCTCGGCGCCGGCGGAGTTCACGACGCCGCCGCAGTCGGGTACGAGGAGACAGCTCTTGGTGTCCAAACCACGGATCACGCCGGCGCGGTTGGTTCGACGCGCGCACGCGCGCCGGCTCGGCGTGCCGCGCGCGACGGAGGGCTGCGCGTGAGCGCGAGCGACGTCATCATCGAAACGCAGTCGCTGACGAAGGAGTTCAAGGGCTTCGTCGCGGTCAACGACGTCAACCTGAAGGTCGTGCGCGGGACGATCCACGCGCTGATCGGGCCGAACGGTGCGGGCAAAACGACCTGCTTCAACCTGCTGACCAAGTTCCTGATCCCGACGCGCGGCAAGATCCTGTTCAACGGTCAGGACATCACGCTGGAAAAACCCGCGCAGATCGCGCGGCGCGGCATCATCCGATCGTTCCAGATCTCGGCGACGTTTCCGCACCTCACCGTGCTCGAGAACGTGCGTGTCGCGCTGCTCGCCAAGACCGACAAGACGTTCCGCTTCTGGGAGTCGGAGCGCGTGCTCGACGCGCTGAACGGACGCGCGCTCGAGCTGCTCGACACGGTGGGGCTGGGCGAGTTCGCCGATGACGTGACGGTCGAGCTGCCCTATGGCCGCAAGCGTGCGCTGGAAATCGCCACCACGCTGGCGATGGACCCGGAGCTGATGCTGCTCGACGAGCCGACGCAGGGGATGGGGCACGAGGACGTCGAGCGCGTGACGCAACTGATCAAGAAGGTCGCCGCCAACCGCACGATCCTGATGGTCGAGCACAACATGAACGTCGTCGAAAAGATCGCCGACACGATCACCGTGCTGTCGCGCGGTCAGGTCATCGCCGAGGGTCCGTACGCGGCGGTTTCGAAGAACCCGCAGGTGCTCGAGGCGTACATGGGCAGCAGCGAGGTCGAGCTTCAGGGCGCGCATGGATAAGGGCGTCGAATACCTGCGCCTGACGGACGTGCACGCCTTCTACGGCGAGTCGCACATCCTGCACGGCGTGGATCTGACCGTGAACCGCGGCGAGGTGGTGACGCTGCTCGGGCGCAACGGTGCGGGCCGCACGACCACGCTGAAGGCCATCCTGGGGCTGGTCGGTCGCCGCAGCGGCTCGATCATGGTCAACGGCGTGGAGACGATCCAGCTTCCGGCGCACAAGATCGCGCAGCTCGGCATCGGCTATTGCCCCGAGGAGCGCGGCATCTTCGCCAGCCTGACGTGCGAGGAGAACCTGCTGCTGCCGCCGGCGGTGGCCAGTGGCGGGATGTCGCTCGACGAAATCTACGCGATGTTCCCGAATCTGAAGGAGCGGCGCGCCAGCCCCGGAATGCGGCTGTCGGGCGGCGAACAGCAGATGCTGGCGGTCGCGCGCATCCTGCGCACCGGTGCGAAGCTGCTGTTGCTGGACGAGATCTCGGAGGGGCTCGCGCCGGTGATCGTGCAGGCGCTGGCGCGTACGATTCGCATGCTGCGCGAAAAAGGGTTCACGATCGTGATGGTCGAACAGAACTTCCGCTTCGCCGCGCCGCTGGCCGACCGCTTCTACGTGATGGAGCACGGCCGCATCGTCGAAAGCTTCGCCGCCGGCGAACTGGAGAACAAGCGGGACCTGTTGCACGAGTACTTGGGCGTCTGAAGACGCGCGGGTTTTTTTGGCGAAAGCCGGACGAGAAGGAGGGTGTGATGAAACGGAAGGTGATTTCGGCGCTGGTCGGTGCAGCGTTCGCGTTGGTCGCCGGCACAGCGGCCGCGCAGATCTCCGACGGGGTGATCAAGATCGGCGTGCTGAACGACATGTCCAGCCTGTATGCCGACCTGACCGGACAGGGTTCGGTCGTTGCCGCGCAGCTTGCGGTCGAGGACTTCGGTGCGGCGAAGAAGGGCATGAAGGTCGAGATCATCTCGGCCGACCACCAGAACAAGCCCGACGTCGGCTCGACGATCGCACGCACGTGGTACGACACCGACAAGGTGGACGTGATCGTCGACGTGCCGACATCGTCGGTCGCGCTGGCGGTCAACCAGATCACGCGCGAAAAGGGCAAGGCGTTTCTCGTGTCGGGCGCGGCGACGTCGGATCTGACGGGCAAGGCGTGCTCGCCGAACACGATCCACTGGACCTACGACACCTGGATGCTCGCCAACGGCACCGGCAACGCGATCGTCAAGACCGGCGGCGACACGTGGTTCTTCCTGACCGCCGACTACGCCTTCGGTCATGCGCTGGAGCGCGACACCGAGGCCGTCGTGCTGAAAAGCGGCGGCAAGGTGCTCGGCAAGGTGCGGCACCCGCTGAACACGCAGGACTTCTCGTCGTTCCTGCTGCAGGCGCAGGCGTCGAAGGCCAAGATCATCGGCCTGGCCAACGCCGGCGGCGACACGATCAATTCGATCAAGCAGGCCGCCGAGTTCGGCATCGTCAAGGGCGGGCAGAACCTGGCCGGGTTGCTCGTGTTCCTGACGGACGTCAAGGCGCTCGGCCTGCCGATCGCGCAGGGGCTGATCTTCACCGAGACGTTCTACTGGGACCTGAACGACGCGACCCGCGCATTCGCCAAGCGCTTTTCGGAGCGGGCGCCGCGCAACAACTACCCGACGATGATCCACGCCGGCGTCTACTCCGCGGTGCTGCACTACCTGAAAGCGGTCGAGGCGATCAAGACCGACGACGGCACCAAGGTGATCGAGCAGATGAAGAAGATGCCGACCGACGATCCGCTGTTCGGCAAGGGGTACATCCGCGCCGATGGGCGCAAGATCCATCCGGCGTATCTGGTGGAAGTGAAGAAGCCCGCCGAGTCCAAGGGCCCGTGGGATCTGTACAAGATCCGCGCGACGATCCCGGCCGAGCAGGCGTTCCGTCCGCTGAACGAAGGCGGTTGTCCCTTGGTTAAGTAGCCAGACATAGCCGTTGTCGGCGTTGTCACCGGCTCGTCCGGTGACAACGCCGACGGTCCATCGCTTATGGAAATCTTCGGCATCCCGACCCAGGCCCTGTTCGGGCAACTGCTGATCGGCCTGATCAACGGGTCGTTCTACGCGCTGCTGTCGCTCGGCCTGGCGGTGATCTTCGGGCTGCTGAACATCATCAATTTCACGCATGGCGCCCAGTACATGCTGGGTGCGTTCTGCGCGTACCTGCTGCTGAACAAGCTTGGCCTCGGCTACTGGTGGTCGCTGGCGATCGCGCCGCTGCTGGTCGGCGCCACCGGGGTGATCATCGAGCGCACGATGCTCGCGCGTCTGTACAAGCTGGACCATCTGTACGGGCTGCTGTTGACCTTCGGTCTGGCGCTGATCATCCAGGGCATCTTCCGCAATGAATACGGCTCGTCCGGGCTGCCGTATCCGATCCCGGAGCAGCTGACGGGCAGCCGCAACCTCGGCTTCATGTTCCTGCCCAATTACCGCGCCTGGGTGATCGTCGCGTCGCTCGGGGTCTGTCTCGGCACCTGGTACGTGATCGAGCGAACCAAGCTCGGCAGCTATCTGCGCGCGGCGACCGAGAATCCGGCGCTGGTGCAGGCGTTCGGCATCAACGTGCCGCGCATGATCACGCTGACCTACGGTTTCGGCGTGGCGCTTGCGGCGCTCGCGGGCGTGATGGCCGCGCCGATCTACCAGGTCAGCCCGCAGATGGGCGCGGATCTGATCATCGTCGTGTTTGCAGTCGTCGTGATCGGAGGCATGGGCTCGATCATGGGCGCGATCGTCACCGGCTTCGGCCTCGGGCTGATCGAGGGTTTGACCAAGGTGTTTTATCCCGAAGCGTCGAACACGGTCATCTTCATCATCATGGCGATCGTGCTGCTGATCCGGCCCGCGGGGCTGTTCGGCACGCAGAAGTAGGTGCCAAATGACGAGCAACGCAGCGCAACTTCCGATCGCTCGCACCACCGGCGTGCTGCGCCATCAGCAGATCGCCTTTGTGGCGATGGCCGGCGTCTTCCTGCTCGCTCCGCTGGTGGTCTACCCGGTGTTCCTGATGAAGGTGATGTGCTTCGCGCTGTTCGCGTGCGCGTTCAACCTGCTGATCGGGTACGTCGGGCTGCTGTCGTTCGGGCACGCGATGTTCTTCGGCATGGCGGGTTACGCGACCGCACACGCAGCGAAGGTGTGGGGATTCACGCCGGAGCTGGCGATTTTGTTCGGGACCGCGAGTGCCTGCGCGCTGGGCGTGCTGACCGGGCTGCTGGCGATCCGGCGCCAGGGCATCTATTTCGCGATGATCACGCTGGCGCTGGCGCAGATGGTGTTTTTCTTCTGCCTGCAGGCACCGTTCACCGGCGGCGAAGACGGCATCCAGGCGGTGCCGCGGGGCAAGCTGTTCGGTTTGATCGACCTGACGAACGTCTGGGCGATGTACGCGCTCGTGTTCACGATCTTCGTCGGCGGCTTCCTGCTGATCTACCGGATCGTGCATTCGCCGTTCGGCCAGGTGCTCAAGGCGATCCGCGAGAACGAAAGCCGGGCGATTTCGCTCGGCTACCACGTCGATCGCTACAAGCTGCTCGCCTTCGTGCTGTCGGCCACACTGGCGGGGCTGGCCGGCGGGACGAAGTCGCTCGTGTTCCAGCTTGCGTCCCTGACCGACGTGCACTGGACGATGTCGGGCGAGGTCGTGCTGATGACGCTGGTCGGCGGACTGGGGACGATCTTCGGCCCTGTGGTCGGTGCTGCGGTGATCATCACGATGCAGAACTACCTCGCGCAGCTCGGCGCGTGGGTCACCGTCGTTCAGGGTGCGATCTTCGTCGTGTGCGTGCTGGCGTTTCGCCGCGGCATCGTCGGCGAGATCGGCCACGCGATCCGCAAGGCCTTGTAGCGCGGCACGCGGGAGCAGCCTTCCGCGCTGCGCCGAGACCGAGTCGCGTGACATCTGCAGCTCCGTCCCCGCGCCGCAGCGCCGCCGAACAGCGCAAGCTCGAAGCGGCGCTGACCGAGCTGTTCGAGCAGCGAATCAGCTTCAACCGCACCCTCGGGCTGAAGGTGCTGCGGCTCGGCCCAGACGGACCGCAGCTTCGATTCGAGATGCGCCCGGAACTGGTCGGTCACTTCCTGTACGGCCGACTGCACGGTGGCGTGATCTCGGCGACGCTCGATGCGATGGCGGGGCTGGCGATGATGGTCGCGCTCGCCGAGAAACACGCCGATGAGACGAGCGATCAGGTGATGCAGCGGTTCGCGCGGCTGGGTACGATCGACTTGCGCATCGACTATCTGCGGCCCGGTACCGGCGTGCATTTCACCGCGAGCGCCGAGGTGTTGCGCCTGGGCGGGCGCGTCGGCACCGCGCAGATGCGTCTGGTCGACGACGCCGACCGGCTGATCGCCACCGGCGCCGCCGCCTACATGCTCAGCTGATTCGCAAGCGCACGTGCCGCTCAGTCGACGATCGTCTGCGACTGTTCGCGCAGGTACTGCGGCAGATACCAGAAGGACCCGATCGCCTTGCCGGTCGTTCCGCTCGCCTTCCAGCCGCCGAACGGCTGATAGCCCGGCCATGCGCCCGTGGTCGCGCCCTGAGGCCGATTGACGTAGGTCACGCCGGCTTCGATGCGGCCGAGAAAGCGCGGGATCTCGTCGCGTGCGCCGTAGAAGCCCGCGGTCAAGCCGTAGTCCGACGCGTTTGCCAGGTCGATCGCCTGATCGATCGAATCGACTTCGCCGACGAGCACGAGCGGAAGGAATTTCTCCTCCCGCCACAGCCGGTAGTCGAGCGGCGCCGTCGCTACCGTTGGCGCGACGAAGTAGCCGCGCGCGAGCTCCCCTTCCTTCAGCAATTCACCGCCGGTAAAAATCGTGCCGTGTTCGCGCAGGTTGGCGACGCATCGCTCGTAGCGCTCGTAAGCCGCGGCGTTGATCACCGGCCCGAGCCAGTAGGCCTGCTGGGTCGGGTCGCCGATCGCGATCTTGCGCGTCAGTTCGACCAACCGTTCGCGCAGCGCTGCCGCGACCGGCTTCTCCACGTACACACGTGAACACGCCGAGCACTTCTGCCCCTGCAGGCCGAACGCGGAGCGCACGATGCCGGTGGCGGCACGCTCGAGGTCGGCATGACGGCTGACGATCGCTGCGTTCTTGCCGCCCATTTCGGCGATGCAAGGACGTGGCCAGCGCCCATTCGCGAACTTGCGCAGGATCGCCATGCCGACATCGTAGGAGCCGGTGAAGGTGATTCCGGCGATGCCGGGGTGGTCGACCAGCGCGGCACCCGCCTCGCCGCCGCTGCCGCTCACGTAGTTCACCACGCCGGCCGGCAGGCCCGCGTCTCGCAGCACTTCGAGCAGCAGCCAGCCGCTCCATGCCGTGTCGCTGGCGGTCTTGAAAACGACCGTGTTGCCGGTGGCGAGCGCCGCGGCGACGGGGCCGCCGGCGAGCGCATACGGGAAGTTGAACGGCGCGATCACTGCCCAGACACCATATGGCTTGAGCACGGTGCGGTTGCGGCTCACCCAGCCCTCGAGCGGGTCGTTCGGCAGCTCGCGCGCGAAACCGTCGTTGGCCTCCATCTGATCGCAGTACCACGCGAACAGATCGGCGGTTTCCTGCACCTCGCCGAGCGCTTCCATGCGGTTCTTGCCCACCTCGAGCGCGACCGCGGCGGCGATGTCGTACACGCGCTCCTCGATCAAGGCAGCGACGCGCCGAAGCTGCGAAACGCGCTCGCGCCACGGTGTCGCAGCCCACGCGGGGAACGCGTTCCGCGCGGCGCGCACGGCGGCGTCGACATCGGACTGCGTTGCAGCGGCGAAGCGGCCGATGAGCCAGTCGCGGGCGATGGGCGAGCGCACTTCGAAGCTGCGCTCGGTCACGTAGGCGCGGCCGTCGATCCACAGCGGGTAATCGCGCCCGAGCGACTGCCTTGCGCGTGCGAGCGCCGCGTCGAAGCGCTCGTGCAGCGCGGCGGGCGGGTTGAACATCGTCGAATAAGTGAGCTTGAAGCGGTCGGCTTCGGCCATCTCTGTTGTTCTCCGTTTTGTGATCGCGGATGAATGCTAGCGCGCCGGGATCGTTCAAATAGCAGCGTGGGGCCCGGCCCTTTGCGAGCGCAGGCGTGCGGATGTCGTCGATAAAATCGATGCGTCGATCGACGACGTCGCCAAATCGGCGGCGGCGTGGTGTGCGCATCGCGCGAATGCGCGCATGAAGCGCGATGCGAATTGACGGACGTGCGGCGCTGCCTCGATGATGACTGCCGTTCGGAAACGGTCGCGGTACGGGTCGCAGCGCGGTCCGATCGCGGGGCCGGGCATGCGCCGACCCAGCGCGCCCGGCGATCAGGGCTCCCGCGAGTCGATGCGCGCCGTCGACTCCGGTGCGCAGGCGCGAGACAGGATCTGAGAAATGGGAGCCAGTGTGCGCTCACAGTCAAGCAAGCGTCCAGTCGACACTGCGCAGGCGTGGGAGCCGACACGAGCAACCGACTTCGCGATCACGACGGTCAACGTCCCGGACCGCCTGGACTTGCAGGAGGTGCGTGCGCGCGCCGACGAAGACGACGACGCTCCGCGCCGGCGGCTGGTCTTCGATCGGTACTGGCTCGGCATCTGGTTCAAGCGGCTCGTCGTCGTCGGCATTCTCGGTGCAGCCGCGTATTACGCGTACCTTGCACTGCTGCCGCTTCGCGATGATGTTTCGGCTGCGGGCATCGCGGCACGCCTGACGCGCGGGTTCGGGCAGCAAGTACGGGTCGAGGGAACCGAGTTCCGCTTCGCACCGACACCGCGGCTGGTCGTCCAACGCGTCGACGTTGGCGGCGCCTACCGGCTTCCCGAGGTTTCGCTGCACTTCAACTGGAACGATGCATGGCGCGCGCTGCGCGGCGGCAACTGGATCTGGGGCGAGGCCGCGGTCGCGCCGCTGAAGCTCGATGCGCAACAAGCCCTCGCGTTGTTGCGGTCGCTTGGCACGGCGGGTGCTGCGATTCCGCCGACCGTTTCGACGATTCGCTTCGAGTCGATCGAGTTCGCGGACATGCCCTTGCTGCCGGCTCGATACGAATTGCTGGCAAGGCGCGGAGCGGACGGGCGGTTTGCGCCGGTCACGCTGGCCGAGATCGGCAGCGAAGGGGCAATGAAGCTCACCGTTTCCCTTGGCACCGACGATGACTGGGGCGAGATGGTCCTCTTCCAGCTCGACGCGACAAACTGGGCTTTGCCGGCAGGATTTTCGGCGCGGTGGAGCGAAGTCGTGGCGAACGGCCGCGTTCGTCCGAATCTGATCGAAGTCGAGTCCTACAGCCTCAGCGGTGCATTCGGCGTGGTCCAGGGTCTCGTCGTCGCAGCGCGTGACGTCGAATGGGTTGTCACGGGAACAGCGCGTGCGCCGAACCTCGACCTCGAGTCGGTCTTGCTGCAGTTCGTCGGCAAGCCGACCGAGGAACGGCCGAAGGGTCAGTCTGCCGTGCCCATGCACGGAACTGCGGTGCTCAGCCTGCTCGTCGCTGGCCGCGGCGACACGCTGTCGCAGGCGATCGACCAGACCGCCGCGGCCGGCCCGCTTCAAGTGCGCTGGGGCACGCTGAACGGCATCAATCTCGGCTATGCGGCGACGCGAGGCGGCGCGTCGGGTGTCACCGGCGGCGGCATCACGCGCTTCAGCGAACTCGACGCAGCGGCCGTTCTAAGTCGCGCGGGCCTGACCGTTACGGACATCCGGGGTCGCGCCGGTGCCATGGCCACTCGTGGCGAGATTCGCGTCGCACCCGACCTCATGTTGAGCGGCGCCTTGCGCGTCGATCTCGGCGCCCAGCGAGTCCAGGCACCCATCAGCGTCCGCGTGCGCGGCACCTTGTTGCAGCCGCAGTTCGGGCGTTAGC
>Ga0272446_1005847_pt1 | contig 13248 bp, 13 predicted proteins | sample YNPCB0061_FD_194587 | JGI IMG/M metagenome (GOLD analysis project Ga0272446, IMG submission 194587) | Hot spring microbial mat communities from Yellowstone National Park, WY, United States - YNP-CB-006-1 | ecosystem: Environmental > Aquatic > Thermal springs > Hot (42-90C) > Sediment | place... | reverse complement strand
GCGGAAATACCTTAGCAGATTTCTGCCCTCGCGTCGGTAAATCTTCTCAATTTCGGCTTGAGCCGCCCCCTCCGGAATGTTCAAGATCGCCCGGCTTGATTTGAGATTGGCGTTGGCGATTGCCTGACGCACCATTCCTTTCAACTCATCGAGCGACACCCGCCTGGCGTGCGGGCGCAGCGTTGCATCGTCAAGTAGACCGGCCTGTCGCTCGTCATATTGAATCCGAGGATAGGGTTGAATGTTCGAGCCAGATAGATTTCTATGCTTTGTCATCTGCGCCAATCACCTTGCGCCCTTTCACTCGATCGCGCCACTGCTGGCGGAAGCTGCGTTTGGCGAGCGGCGGGAAGTCGCGGCTGTTCGTCCAGCCAGCGAGCGGGCCCGGCATGAACTTGATATTGCCGCCGCTCAGCCCGGCGAGGAGGTTGCTGCCCAGGCTGCCCAGCTTGCCCGCGCTCTCGTAGCTGGCGCGGCTCTGCATCATGCGGCTGAACGCCTGCATCCCGGCGCGATCAAACATCCCGGTGTCGCCTTCTTCGACCACGTCGCGGCGCAGCTCGAGCAACATGCGCGGCAGATCGATCTTGACCGGGCAGGCGTCGCGGCATGCGCCGCACAGGCTGCTGGCGTAGGGCAGCTTGTCGACGTCGGTCACTTCCATGTGGATGGTCGGGCTGATCACGGCGCCGATTGGTCCGCTGTAGGTGCTGCCGTAGGCGTGTCCGCCGATCTCTTTGTAAACCGGACAGACGTTGAGACACGCGCCGCAGCGGATGCAGCAGAGCGCCTCGCCGTAGCCCTTCGCCAGCATGTCCACGCGCCCGTTGTCGAGCAGGACGAGGTGGAACTCCTCCGGTCCGTCGGCGTCGCCGGGTTTGCGCGGCCCGCTCGTCATGGAGAGATAGACGCTGCACTGTTGCCCCGTCGAGCTGCGGCAGAGCGCCTGATATTGCAGGAAGGCGTCCTCGATGGTCGGCACGAGCTTTTCGATGCCCATCACCACGACGTAGACGCGCGGCAGCGTCGAGGTCATGCGCCCGTTGCCTTCGTTGGTGACGATGCAGCACGTCCCCGTCTCGGCGATGGCGAAGTTGCAGCCGCTGATGCCCATGTCCGCGCTCAGGAATTCCTTGCGCAACACCCCGCGCGCCACACTGCAAATGACCTGCGGGTCGAGCGTCGGCGGCATGTCCAGCTCGCGCTGGAAGATGTCGGAGATGTCCTCGACGCGGCGATGGATGACCGGCGCGATGATGTGGCTGGGCGGCTCGCCCGCCAGTTGGATGATGTACTCGCCCAGGTCGGTTTCGACGACTTTCATGCCGGCGGCTTGCAGCGCCTGGTTGAGATGCACCTCTTCGGTCGCCATTGACTTGGCTTTGACGACCTTCTGCACGTTGGCTTTGCGCGCAATCTCGACGATGATGCGCTGCACATCGACCGCTTCCTTCGCCCAGTGCACGTGGCCGCCGTTGGCGGTGACGTTGGTCTCCAGTTGTTCGAGCAGGTCGGGCAGGTTGCGCAGCACGTACTCCTTCATCAGGCGCACCTGGTTGCGCAGCCGCGGCGCATCGACGGCGCCCATCGCCGCCACGCGCTGCCCGGCCATGCGCCCGGTCGAACGCTCCAGCGCCACCTTGAGGTGCTTGTTGCCCAGTGCATCCTTGACGCGCGTCGTATAGGGAAGAGTAAGGTCAATGGTGGATGTTGCCATGGTGTTTCGTGTACCGTGTTTCGTGTTTCGTGTACCGTGTTTCGTGGCTCGTGGCTTTGCACCGCGTTACGTCAATTCACGCAGCACGCACCACGCATCACGCTTTCCCATCTTGCCACCGCCGCGGCGACGCGGGTGGTTTCGTTTCCGGCGCGCGCTCTGCGCGCGGCGTCACGTCGACTTGATTGGCGAGCACCTGCGCGATGTGAACGGCGCGCACACGCTGGCCTTGCCGGCTGAGCAGGCCGTTGATGTGCGTCATGCAGCTCACATCGCAGAGCGCCACTGCGTCGGCGTCGCTTTTGACGATGTTCTGTGTTTTGCGCTGCCCCATCGCCGTGCTGATCGCGCTGTTCTTGATCGCAAACAGCCCACCAAAGCCGCAACACTCGTCGGCGGCGGTCATCTCCACAACTTCGGCGCCCTCGACATGCGCCAGCAGCGTGCGCGGCTGGCGGTCGATGCCCAACTCACGGTTGAGATGGCAGCAGGCGTGATAGGTCAGCACGCCGTCAAAGTGCGCGCCGATGTCCTCGACGCCCAGCACATCGACCAGGAACTCGGTCAGCTCGAAGGTGGCAGCGCCCAGGAACTCGGCGCGCTCCTGGTAAGCTGGCTCATCCTGGAGCAGCAGGCGGTAGAAGTGGCTGGTCATCGTCGTGCAACTGCCACTCGGCGCTACGACGGCATCGACCTGCTTGCTGCGCACCAGCGGCTCGAAGATGTCGACGAAGCGCCGCGCCAGCGGCCGCGCCTCCTCCCAGAAACCGGCGTTGAAGGCCGGCTGGCCGCAACAGGTCTGCTCCGTTGGGAAGATCACCTCGACGCCCTGCCGCTCCAGCAGCTCGACCGTCGCCATCCCCACTTCCGGGTAGATCATATCGACCATGCAGGTCACGAACAACGCCACGCGCTTGGGCGGACTGTCGAATTGTTTCTTGTGTGTCATGAGCCAATCTCCAATCGCCTAATCGCTCAATCGCTTAATCTCGCGTTGAGATTGAGCGATTGAGCGATTGAGAGATTTACATGAGTGTGACGATTTCGGTTTGCAGCGGCAACGTCGTCACATCGAGGCCGCCCGCCGTCGCCAGGCAGTTGATTTCGCTGCGGATGCCCAGACCCAGGTTGCGCCCGCTGCCGTCGAAGTCGCACGTCGGCAGGTAGACGCCCGGTTCGATGGTGAAGAGCACGCCCGGCATCAGGCTGCGGCGATCCTGCGTCTCGTAGTTGTCGATGTTGACGCCGTTGTAGTGCACCTTGACGCCCAGGCTGTGGCCCGTGCGATGGAAGAAGGCGTCGCCATAGCCCGCCGCAGCGATCACGGCGCGGCAGGCGTCGTCAACTTCGTAGCCGTAGACGGTGACGCCGCTGCTCAGCCGCTCCTGCATCAGGTGCACGGCGGCGTCGCGGCCTCCGGCGACAACGGCAAAGACCTCGCTCGCCTTCGCCGGCGGTTCGGCGCCGCAGTAACCCACCCACGTCAGGTCGGCGAAGCAGTCGTGCGGCGTGTGCGTTGCGCGCGCCCACAGGTCGATCAGCACCATGTCCCCGGGGCGGATCGGCGCGTGGCTCTCCGCCGTCGGCGCGTAGTGTGGGTCGGCGGCGTGCGCATTGACGGCGACGATGGCCGGGTGGTCGTAATCCATCTGGCGGGCGACGAAGAAATCGACAATGAACTGCTGCACGGCGTATTCGGTCGTCGTCTCGCCCGCCGCCAGCCTTGCGCGGATGAAGTCGAACGCGGCGTCCTTGGCGGCAAGACAGACGGCGACGGCGTGGCGGTGGCTGGCAATCTGCGCCTCGTTCAGCACGGCCTGGGCGATCTGCACCAGGTCGGCGCTGGAGACGATCTCGGCGCCGGTGACGCGCTCGACCAGCTCCTTCGTCCCGGCGTCGATCAGGCTGACGTAGGGGATGGCGTTCTGTGGGCTGTACTCCATGGCGATGCGCTGTGCTGACCCGTGCGGCGTCTGCACCAGCGCAGCCAGCTTCGTCTCCAGCTCACGCCAGCCGGCGTAGCGATCCATTGCGCCTGCCACGTCGGCGCGCACGTTGCGAAAGGTGCTGCCCTCGATGGCGTGGATCAGCCAGCGCGGCGCGCCAGCGGCAGGAATCCACAAAAACCAGCGCCGTGAGCCACTGGAGGCAAGGCCAGCGACGTGCAGCGCCACCGGGTTCGTCCCCCGAAAATCGTAAAGTAGCCAGCCGTCAAGTTGGTGGTCGGTCAGATAAGCCTGGATGTCGTGTAGAATCATGGCGAAAGTCGTGTGAGTAGGGTTTGCATTGCGGTTGGCATCGCATCAGCCAACCTGCGCTATTATCGCACGAGGACGCAATTGCTTCCAATCCTTACGTGGTCGAACAGATGTTCGCACAGCGGATTCGGATTTTTGACGTAGGAAATCATTGCGGTTACAATATACAATAACGTGCAATTGCAACCCTCGCCTTTCTTGCAAAATCAAGTATCCACCCCGTTCAAAGGAGTCAGGCATTATGTATCAGCAGATTACATTGATTGGAAATTTAGGCAACGACCCAGAGATGCGTTATACCCCTAATGGCGTCCCGGTCACCAGCTTCAGCCTTGCTGTTAACAGGCGGTGGACAAACCAGGAAGGTCAAGCCCAAGAAAAAACGTTGTGGTTCCGCGTGACAGCCTGGCGCAAATTAGCTGAGACCGCAAGTCAGTATTTAACGAAAGGGCGTCAGGTGCTTGTTGTTGGTGAACTTGAGGAGCCACGCACGTTCACAGACAAGAATGGAGTCGTTCGAGTATCACTTGATGTGACCGCAAACGAAATTCGTTTCTTGGGGCGATCTGATGGCGCACACGGTGAGACAGCAATGTCCTCTGTGGCGACGTCGTCCGGCAGTGGCGGCCCCGCCATGAGTGACGAGGACATTCCCTTCTAGCTCGTTGGATCCATCCCCTGGTCGTACAATTGAACAGAACAAACAGGCGCCGATCAAGGCGCCTGTTTGTTCTGTTCTCATCAGTGCCCATGCATTGTCGGTGCAACGAACAATGAAAATAGCGGGCAGGCGTCGCCCCTCGCAATTCGCCCCTCGCCCCTATTTTCACATCAGTCAATTCCTGCCTGGCGCGCCTTCTCCATGATGTGAGCGCGCGCTCGCTCGGCAATCGGTGCTGCGAGATGGCGGCGGATCATTTCGGCGCTGAGCTGTGAATCATAGTGAGCGCGGAACATCTCCACCAGCGTGATGGTTTCCCCGGCGCACCGCTCCAGCGTCACCATGTCGCCAGCTCGCACCGGGCCAGTCTGCAGGACGCGACAGTAGGCGCCCGGTCGCTCCGCCGCCCGGAAGCGCTTGACAAAGCCGGCGTCGCCCATGCGCGCGGCAAGCGTGGCGCACGGGATGCGCGCCGCCGTCACCTGCAACGAGACTGCACCGATATGCAGGATGTCGCCGATTGACAGGTCTGCGCTCTCCAGTCCGTCGATGGTTAGATTTTCACCAAAGGTTCCCGGCGCCAGCTCGTAACCAAGTTGCGCCGACCACCACGCGTACTCCGGCGCGCCGTACACATAGACCGCCTGATCGACGCCGCCATGATGCTTCGTATCCACCACCGCATCGCCAGCCACCCCCCACGGCGAGATCTCCATTGCGCCCGGCGCCGGCGTCTTGAGGATGCCGGTCAGGTCAGAGAAACCTCCGTGCTCAACCACCTGTGCGCGACCGATGTTAACGCTTACCAAACGCATGGTTTCCTGTTCCCTTCATATAGACCATATTCGAGATGGATGTCCTCCGGTTCGAGCGCCAGCAGTTCGGGGTCCGGCGCCGGTGAGAGCACGCAGCCCAGCCCAAGATAGAAGTGAATGGTGTGCTCGGACGGCGTGGCTGAAATATACATGCGCCGCGCGCCGCGTGCGCGGGCGACGGCGGCGGCTTGCTGGAACAACTGCCGGCCCAGCCCGCGGTCGCGATAGCCGTAGCCCACATGCAGAAACAGCAGTTGCAACATGTCCGCAGGCGCACCGATGAACTTGCTTTCCAGCATAGCGACGCCAGCCAGCGTTGCACCGTCGAACAAGCCATAGCACCAACCGCCGCGGTTGTAACAGTCGAGCAGCGTCGGCGTAGACTCCGTCGCGTTGGGCGGCCACCCGCGCATGTCGTAATGCTCTGGGCGCAATTCCAGCCTGCCGTCGACCAGGTAATAGATATTGTCGATCACCTCGCGGCGGTCGAGACTCCAAACCGCTGCGACTTCGTCGCGCTGCAATGGTCTGCCGATCATGCCAGGATTATATCCGACATCGAACATAGAATAGAACGCGGATGACGCGGATCAGGCGGATTTGTGCGGATTTCAGCTTGATCCGCGCACATCTGCCCAATCCGCATTATCCGCGGTCTATCTCATCTGGCTGAACGAATCGGACGCCTGTCGTGCTATGCGGCGAGTTTCAGGCGCTGCCTCTTGTTCTGTATAATGACACGTGGCAGTTGTGAAGTGCTGATTTGTAGAAGCAAGGAACGTTCTCGTGGCCGAAGCATTGACCGACATTGTCGATACGATCCGCAGTGAACTGACGACGCTCAACGATCTGCGCGACGCCACGCTGGCGCGCAGCCGCACCTTGACGCGCTCGTGCGCCCACAGCATCCGCGCCATCCACCGCCACGAATGGGATGAAGCGGATGCCCTCCTCGCCCAGGCGCGCGCCGAGGCGAAGGCGATGGTTGACGCCGTCGCCGATCACCCGATGCTCTATCACACCGGCTACACACAGGACGCGCTCAAGGAGCTGGTCGAGGCGCACCTGGTCAACGCCGTCTCGCGTCGGCTACCGCTGCCCACGCCCGCCGAACTCTACGTCACCGGCCCCACTTATCTGCGCGGGATGAGCGAAGCCGCCACCGAGATGCGCCGCTTCGTGCTCGATCTCATGCGCCGCGGCCAGGTGCTGGAAGCCGAACAATATCTGGAGTTCATGGACGAGGTCTACAGTCACCTGGTCACCGTCGATTTCCCCGATGCCGTCACCGATGGGTTGCGCCGCCACACCGACGTGCTGCGCGGGGTGCTCGAACGCACGCGCGGCGACCTGACCATGGCGATCCGTCAGGATCAGATGCGCGATGCTCTGCTCAGCTTCGAGCGCAACCTCGACCGTCACCTGGGCACCGATTTCGCCGCCACCGACCCAGGCACGCTGGCGGCTGGCGATGACGATGGCCAGGAGTAACCACCACAATGTCGAGAGACCCGGAACTCGTACGCGCCAGTGACATCGGATTGTGGGCTTATTGTCACCGCGCCTGGTGGCTGGCGCGCGTGCAGGGTGCCCCGCACCAGAATCCGCAGCAACTGGCGTATGGGATCGAGGCGCACGCAGAACACGGTGCACAGATGGCGCGCGCACAACGCCTGCAGCGCGTCGGGGTCTGGCTGGCGCTCTTGGGCTTATTGGCGCTGCTGGCGCTCCTTGTTCTCCCCCGCCTCTTCGAATGACAAAATCTCATGACGACACTTCTGGACGCATCGCCTGGCGCAACCGCCGCGACACAACTCGCCACACGCAGCACACTGGTGCAGCGCGCGTTGGAGGCGCTGCTTGCTGCGCAGACGCCTGGCGCCACGGATCAGATTCAGATCGAGGAGCGCGCCGTCTATCGCCCCGACTCCTGGCTGATTCAACAGTGTTGGGAGGCGTTGGCCGACGCTGGCGCCGCCACCGAAGCCCTGACCGTTGCGCGCATCGCCGCTGTGCGTCAACCCCTGACGCTGGTGCAAACGCTCTATCGCCTGTCGCGTCAGATCGACCGCAAATTGGGGCTGGCCGCGCTGATCGGTCAGGAGTTGAAGCGGCTGCTGCCGGAGATTCTGGCGCCAACTGCGGCGCCTGACGACGCAACCGCGCGCGACCGCCTCCTATTTGCCGCAGCGACGGCGGCGACCATCGGCGATGTACAGCTTGCCTTGACCTGCCTGGAACGACTCGATCAATTTGCCGCCCCGTGGGAGCGCCCGATCGTCACGCCCGAACAACGTCAAGTCCTGGCCGACACGTGGGTGCGGCTGGGGCTGCATCCGCTGGGCGTCGCCGTGATCACCAATGCGCTGCGGCGTTACGGCGACGCCGGTGCACAGTTCGTGCTCAATGTGACGACGGCGGTCAGCGAACAACTACGCCGGCCCAGCGCCGCACCGCGCCTGACGCGCCTCCTGACGCTGGGCGTCGACACCTTTCGTCATGCCTCGCTGACCAGCCTGCACGCGCGCCGGCTCACTGCCATCGCCCTGGCGCAGGCTGGCGCCATCGACGAGGTGCTGGCGCAGCTCACCGCCATCGCCAACATCCAGGCGGCGCGGCGCGAGAGTGGGTTGTCACTGCGCAAGGGTGATCAGAATCTGCTGCGCCAGGTCAAGCGCCCAACCGCTGACGCCGACATCGACTTCCAGGTCTACACCATGCAAGAGGCCGTGCGCGCTCTGCCGGTGCGCCAGATGCCGCGCGAAGCGCGCATCGAGTTGGCGAATCGACTGGCGCTGCTCGGCACACAGAGCGACGGCTGGACTGCCGCCGGCGCGGCGGCGACACTGATCGAGTTGGGCGCAATCAAATTCGCCATCGATGTCGTGGAATCCATCCCGGCGAAGGATCCAACCAAAGCAGAGGGCTACATTGGACTGGTGCGCGGGTTGCTGGCCGTCGCAGAACCGGCGCTGGCTGAGGAGCAGATCGCCAGGGGGTTGGCATGGGCGCAAAGTTATCCGGGACGCAACCCGGAGCGGGCGCTGATCTGGGGTCTGGCGCAAGTCTATCTGGAGCGCAACCAGCCCGACAGGGCGCTGGCAATCCTGGACGCCTGGCGCGAACCGACAGGCTTCTGGCAGAGCGTGCGGCATTTCTTTGACCGCAGCCTGAACGACGATGACCTGCGCAGCGCCGGGCTGCGGCTGCGCGCTGTGTTGCAACAGGACGCCCCTGACGCGCGCAACCAGAGCACGCTCAAGCAACAGGTCGCCACGCTCCTGACCTGGGCGCCGCGCCTGCTGGACGGCGAGGCGCTGGTCAATTTCCTGGTGGATTATCTGCTGGCGCCTCTGCTGGTGAGTGGGCGCACGCAACTGGCGCTGTCGGTGCTGCCGGTGTTGCAAAGCTCGCTGCGCACGCGCAGCGGCGAGAAACACGCGGCGCGGCTCACCAGCCTGTCGCAATTGCTGGTGAACGAGCTGGGCGCAGAGTTCACCCAGGCGCCAGCGACCGGCAACGGCGCTGGCAGCGTACGCACGGCGGTCGAGCAATTCATCGTCGCCGTCTGGCAACATGACAGCCAGCGCGGCCTCTGGCAGACCGTGCACGGCATCGAAGGGCTGCTGCCACTGTTGATCGCGCTGGACGGACCGGCAGCGGTGGTGGCGTTGGCGCGCGGCGTAGAGCAGGCCGGCGCGCGTTGGAGTGCTGCATGAGCAACAAATCGAAATCCACTCTTCCCAAGCCAACCTCGCCGTCCGAAACTGCATTGCAGGTAGGGCTGGATCGGCTGGTCTTCTTCAGTGACGCTGTCTTTGCGATTGCGATCACGCTGCTGGCGTTGGAAATCCGTCTGCCCGCCGGTGACTTTGCCGACGATGCAGCGCTATGGCAGGCGCTGCTGTCGATGACCGACGCCTATCTCGCCTTCGCCATTAGCTTTTGGGTGATCGCGTCGTTCTGGCTTGGGCATCATCGCCTGTTTCTCCACATCCAGCGCTACGACGATCGGCTGCTGCTGCTCAACTTCTTGTTGCTGATGTTGATCGCCTTTGTTCCGTTTCCGACTACGCTGATCAGCGAATATGGCAACCGCACAGCCGTGATCGTCTACGCTTCGACGATGGTGGCGAGTGGCTTCACCATGGCTGCGATCATCCTCTACGCCTCTGGTCCTGGCCGACTCACCGACACGCCGCAGTCAGGGACGTGGCGCCGGCGCAGCATGACGCGTTCGCTGGCGGTTGCGCTTGTCTTTGGCCTGTCGATTGGGATCGCCTTCATCGACCCTGACTGGGCGATGTACAGTTGGCTGCTGCTGATCCCGATTTCGCTCTGGCGCCGGCGCCAATCAAATACCTGACAGCAGGCTCGCTGCGGTCGAGTATGGGTCGCTCTGGCGGCGGCGAATTTGCTCGACGAGCGCGTCCAGGCTGCCGGCGGGCATGCTGGAAGCAATGCGGCGGTTGAGTTCGGCGCGGATGATGTTCTCCAGCGTGTTGGCAATGCGCAACTGTTCGCGCAGCGCCATCTCGCCAGAGTCCAGCAGCCAGTGACGATGCGCTTCGATGCGTTGGCGCAGCTCGTCGATGCCCGTCCCTTCGGTCGCCACCGTCTTCATCACGATCACCTTCCAGCGCCTTTCCTCGTCATCGTTTTCGACCGGCGACTCGACGCGCAACAGCTGGCCGTGGTGGCGGACGTAGCGCGCGCCGTTGCCCTCGATGTCGAGCATCATCTCCAGCGCGCGCAGCGTGCGATCCATGCCGGGGCGGTCGGCTTTGTTAACGACCAGGATGTCGGCGATCTCCAGAATGCCCGCCTTGATCGCCTGCACTTCGTCGCCTAAGCCGGGCGCTTCGATGACCAGCGTCGTGTGGGCGGTGCTGGCGATCTCCACTTCCGCCTGGCCGACGCCCACCGTCTCGACGATGATGCGGTCGAAGCCGGCGGCGTCGAGCACGGTGACGACATCGCCGGTCGTCTTGCTCAAGCCGCCCAGGCTGCCGCGCGTCGCCATGCTGCGCATGAAGACGCCCGCATCGCCCGCCAGCGCGCGCATGCGCACGCGGTCGCCGAGCAGTGCGCCGCCGGTGAAGGGGCTGGTCGGGTCGATGGCGACGATGCCGACGGTCATGCCCGCCGCGCGGTAACTTTGCGCCAGCGCAGTGACGAGTGTGGATTTGCCCGTGCCCGGCGCGCCCGTGACGCCGATGATGTGCGCCCGACCGGAGTGAGGATAGAGCGCCGTCAGCAGCGCGCTGGCTTCCGGCGCCTGATTTTCGACGCGTGAGATCGCGCGCGCCAGCAAGAGCCGGTTGCCGCCGAGCACACCCGCCACCAACGCGTCCGTCGAGGTCGACGTGCGCGGTTCAATTGCATTCATCTATGCTGGCACCCGGACGTGACTGGTGATGAAGTTGACGTACTCTTCGCTCGACGTGCCGGGGCCAAAGACGCCATCGATGCCCGCCGCCTTGAGCTTCTCGACATCCTCATCGGGGATGATGCCGCCGACGACGACCAGCACATGATCTTGTCCCTGCGCGCGCAGCAGCTCAACCACTTTGGGGCAGAGCGTCATGTGCGCGCCGCTGAGAATACTCAACCCCACGACATCGACATCTTCCTGCAGCGCAGCCTCGGCGATCATCTGCGGCGTCTGGCGGATGCCGGTGTAGATCACCTCGAAGCCAGCGTCGCGCAACATGCGCGCCACCACCTTGGCGCCGCGATCGTGGCCGTCAAGCCCGGGCTTCGCCACCAGAACACGGATTTTGCGTTCGCTCATTGGTCAACTCCTCGCAAGGCAAACAGACCGACACATAGAAAACGCCATGAGTGTAGCACGTCGTGGCAATGCTGACCATATCCACGCGCAGAGGCGCACACCTGGTCAACTTACCAGGAAAAGCGGCGCCTGTCAGCAGCGTTTGTGAACGAAGTGTGCAGGGAGTGCAGCGTTGCGGCGGAGGCGGTGACCTACGCCATAAGTGATTTCGCCCCCAACATGAAATAGACCCCTTTTCGACGCGCGCTTCGCCGAAAGGCCGCGAATCTGGTACAATCACCTGTCATATGTCGAAAGAGCTTACGCACCGAGACGCCGGGCTATGTCCCCAGGACTGCGTCTCCAGATATGGAAAACGGATTGTTGCCTGTGGCTGAAATTGAGCTTTACTCTGCATCGAGCGTCATTTCGCGGCGTCAGCGCGCGCCGTTGCAGCGCCTGACCTTCGTCGCCCTGGTGGAGAATCGAGCCTACGCCAAGCGCGTCGAGGCGCGCTGGCGCGGCGAAGAGGGGGAGTGGCAGACGGCGGCGGCGCACTACGTAGCGCCCTATGGCGATAACCTCGAATTGTGGCGCGCCGAAGTTGAGGTGATGTTGGCGGACGAACGCCCGCTGCCAGGCAACGTGCAGTTTGCCCTTGTCGTCAATCAACAAGGACGCGAAACGTGGGCGAACAACGGCGGCGCCAATTACACGATCGAGGCGGACGCCGGCGTGCTGGTCGGGGAGCGCCACCCCGTGGCGCTGCTCGATTTCGTCCCGCGCCTGGAGCCGGAGCAACGCGTCGTGCCGGTGACGGTGGCCGTGTATGGCCGGGCTGCACAGGTCGCCATTGAGTGGAGCACGGATGGCTGGCAGACCAAACATCGTACTGCGTGCACTTTTGCACGACGACACTGGGATCAGCTTGAGCTGAGCAACGCGCGCAACCCCAACCAGTACGCAGTCGGCGTCTGGACAGCACGGCTGCGCATCCGCGAGGCGTTTCGGGTGGAATTTGCCATCGTGGCCGAAATCGATGGCCGTCAGCAGTGGGAGAACTGCGGCGGTCGCAACTTCGTCATCCGGCGCGACAACTTCAAGGTGTTGATTCTCAATCTGCACTGCTATCAAGAAGACGACCAACAGACTAAGCTGGCGACGATAGCACAGGCGATCCGCGAACAGAACATCGACGTCGTCTGCCTGCAAGAAGTCGCTGAACATTGGAACGACGGCGCCGGCGATTGGGCATCCAACACGGCGCGCATCATTCACGAGCAATTGCCACAACCGTTTTACCTGTGCACCGACTGGTCGCATCGCGGCTTCGACCGCTACCGCGAGGGCGTGGCGATCCTCAGTCGCTACCCGTTTCTGCGCACCGAAGCGCGCTACGTGTCCGCCAGTCATGATCCTTACGATATCCATGCGCGCAAGGTGTTGATGGGGCAGATCAACGCACCGGGCATCGGGGTGGTCAATCTTTTTTCGGCGCATCTGAGCTGGTGGAGCCATGGCTTCGCCGCTCAGTTCGACGCACTGCGCGCCTGGGCGGAGCGGCGCGCCACACGTCACGTCGTCGCCACCCTGCTCTGCGGGGATTTCAACATCAAAGCTGGCTCCGAAGGCTACGCACACATCGTCAACAACAGCGACTTTGAGGATCAATTTCTCAAGGTGACAGACCGCGCTGCGTTCGATGCGGTCTTTCGACGCCATCAAGAACACTGGCAGAGCGCATTGGCGCACGACGGGCGCATCGACTTCATCCTGCTCAAGCGCGGCGACAAGCTGCGCCCGGTTGCTGCACAGCGCCTGTTTGTCGAGGGCAACTACGGGCGCGTCTCCGATCATGAGGGCTTCCTGGTCACCTTTGAACCTGTATAGCTTTACTACATACTGTCCATTCGCTGAAAAAATAGTGACATTGCTCAATTTTCGGCCAGGGCGGTGTAGACGGCGGGCGACAACCCCAGCAACTCCAGGATACGCACCTGGAGGGCGGTCAACGGTGTCACATG
>Ga0272446_1005846_pt1 | contig 13249 bp, 15 predicted proteins | sample YNPCB0061_FD_194587 | JGI IMG/M metagenome (GOLD analysis project Ga0272446, IMG submission 194587) | Hot spring microbial mat communities from Yellowstone National Park, WY, United States - YNP-CB-006-1 | ecosystem: Environmental > Aquatic > Thermal springs > Hot (42-90C) > Sediment | place... | reverse complement strand
GATCGGATCGATTTTTTGCAGGCATGCTACCATTATTGATAATAGCCAATCCTCTTTTGGGTCTGCGCGACCTAGATTTCAATGGAGAAACAACATGAAAGTCATCTGCTTGCTCGGAAGCCCGCGCAAAAACGGCAACAGTGCCACGATCGCCAAGCATTTCTGCGATGCGGCGATGAGGTTCGGAGCGGAAGTGCAAATCTTTCCCCTCAACCAACTCAATTACCGTGGTTGTCAGGGGTGCATGGCCTGCAAGACCAAGCTCGACCGGTGTGCGCTGCAGGATGATCTCACGGCAGTGTTGGATGCCGTGCGTGATGCCGATGTCCTGGTGCTGGCCTCGCCGGTGTATTACTGGGATGTGTCGGCGCAACTCAAAGCCTTCATCGACCGTACCTATTCGTATCTGGTGCCGGACTTCTACACCAATCCCGTGCAATCGCGCCTCCGTCCCGGCAAGAAGCTGGTCTTCATGCTGGCTCAGGGGCATCCCGATCAAACCCTTTTCACCGATATCTTCCCCAAATTCGATTACTTTTTCAAAATGTACGGGTTCAGCGAGACCCACCTCCTTCGCGCCTGTGGGGTCCAGGCGCCAGGTGAAGTCAACAGCCAACCCGATGTGCTCAAGCTGGCGGAGGAGACCGCGGTGGCTTTGTGCGGTGGAAGGTGATACTTGGTCTGTCACCTCTCTACATCGATAGGACGCAACGGCCATAAAGACATGACTTGGGAACAAAACATTAACAAATCCACTATTTTCTCAAGTGCGACCTTTGCTCGAACTGGAAGGAAGCCTCTTGCCGGTGGCGAAAGCCGAACATCTCATTGCACTTAAGCTGTTCGCCATGAAAAACGACCCGCAAAGGGGCCTGCAAGACATGGCCGACATCCAGCAGCTGCTGCGCGTGACCCCTGTCGACCGGGACGAAGTCCGCGGATACTTTGAGAAATATGGACAAATCGACAAATACGAGCAACTCGCTGGAAAGAAGGAATCAAATGCTGAACCTTGAAGAAGACCTTCTGCTCACCGAGCAAGACTTTGCCGCCATGCGCACCCTGCCGATTGAGAACGGCACAGACCTCCAGGGGTATCTGGACTTTCTGGAGGCGATCGGGGCCTTTGACGGGAAGAAACCCGACGCCAAACTCTATGCGGCAATGTTTCAGTTGGTAGACTGAGAAGGGACAGACAAAATGAGCAATTCCAAGACCGCGCCAAAACATTACGATGTGGTGATCCTTGGCGCCGGCCCCGCAGGGAATCGCGTTGCCACCCTGTGCGCGGCGGCCGGCAAGCGAGTGGCCATTGCGGAAGCGCTGCAACTGGGCGGGACCTGCCCGTTGCGTGGGTGCAATCCGAAGAAGATCCTGATCGCTGCGGCCGAAGCCATCGCCCGCTCGACCGCTCTCAGCGGCCGCGGCATCGAGCCTGGCAGCCGCATCAACTGGGCGCAGTTGATGCGCTTCAAGAACGATTTTGTCGAGCCCATCCCCGATGAAATCGAGAATGTGTTTCTGGAGAGGGGCATCGAGGTGTTCGAGGGGAAGGCCCGCTTCGCGGGCAGGAACTCGGTGGAAGTGGGCGAACAGGTCTTGGTAGGGGGCAAAATCGTCATCGCGGTTGGTGCGGAGCCTCAAAAACTGCCCATTCCCGGTGCGGAAAAGCTGCTGTTGAGTGATCAGTTCTTGGATCTCGAGCAACTGCCCGAATCGGTCGTCTTTGTCGGCGGCGGCTACATCTCCTTCGAATTCGCTCACATCGCGGCGCGCGCCGGCGCGCGGGCGACCATCATCGAAGCTCTCGATCAGGTTTTGAGCGGTTTTGATCAGGACATTGTCGAACACTTGCTGCAGGCGACGAGGGCTTTGGGCGTCGACATACACACCGGGATGCCGGTTCAATCCATCGACGGCGCAAACGGCGCGATGGTGGTCCGAGCGGGGCATAAGGGAGAACGGGAATTTCCCGCCGAGATCGCCGTGCACGGCGCCGGGCGCGTGCCGGCCATTGCCGATCTGCGCCTGGAGCTGGCAGATGTCGCCTATGGCCGCAATGGCGTGCGGGTGAACGATTACCTGCAGAGCATCTCCAATCCCCACGTTTACGCCGCTGGAGACGCCGCCGACACGCCCTTCATGCTGACCCCGACCGCGGACCGGGAGGCCGAGGCGGTGGCGCGCAACATCATTGCCGGCGAAAACCGGGTCAAGCCTGACCTGCCGGTCGTGCCGAGCTGCGTCTTCACCATCCCGCCGCTGGCCACGGTGGGCGCCGCCGAAGCACAACTCAAACAAGCCGGCGTCGAATATGACAAGGTTTTCAAGAACACCGCCAAGTGGTTCACCGCCGAGGTGATTGGGCTGGAGCATTCGGCCATCAAGCTGCTGCTCGAAAAGGAAAGTCAAAAGATCCTCGGCGTCCACATTCTGGGCCATCATGCCGAGGAGATGATCAACGTGTTCGCTTTGGCCATGAGGTTCGGTCTCACCGCGGCCGACCTTAAGAAAATGATCTGGGCCTACCCGACCGCGGTTTATGACATCAAACATCTGGTATAGTCCCGGCGCCTGGGTGCACACCGGGACCACTGCCTGAAACCAGGAGGACACGACAGATGGAGCCTCTGACAATCTTGACCCTACTCTCCACCCTTGGCGCGGGGACTTGGTCCGTGTGGCAATGGTCGGAGGCGCAGAAAAAAGCCCGCCAGCAAAAGCGCAATGTCATGGCGGCCCTTTATGTCAACAGCTTCATCTTTGCCGCCGAAGTGCTTCAGGAAAGGCTTTACAGCATTCTCACCCAAGCGGACCTGCAGGCGAACCGAACCAGGGCAGGGCAGGGCGCCCAATCCGACGCTTTAGCCTCCCCCCTTGCCATCGAAATCCTCTATGAGCTCGGGCAGTTCTTCGGCTGGTCCAACTACGCCTTTCGCTACGGCCCCTACACCAGCGACGAGCCGGCAATTCGCTTGCTGTTTAGCATCTCGGGGGCTTTTGCCGCTCAGGATAGCTTCCCGGGGGACGCCTTCCGCTTTTCCATCCCGGAGCAGATGGCCCTGGGCTGGGCGGTGGTCAAATACACCGGGCAAAACATCGATTCTTACCCGGAATATCAAGCCATCACCCTGTTCGAATTCGAAGATGAACTGGGCGAGGCTGACGGAAAGAAGCACTCTCTGTATCGGAGCAAGGCCATTCAAAATGCCATCCATGCCATCGACCGGGCAGAAGCTCCGGATGAACTGGAAGGGCGCGAACGACTGAGCGAAATCCAGGGCTTGCTGGTGGATGCGTTGAATCACTTCGAGGGCCGCGAGAAATTTTGCGTCGCCCTGGGCCCGCGGCAAAAAGTCAAGACCGATGCCGTAGCCGCAACCGGTTCGGCCAAGGGCCTCGCAGGCGTGCAAGTGGTCCATCACATTCCGGGAAGAATTCGCTTACGCATCCCTGGACTGGCAAGGGGCGGGACGGCTGCCCAGCAGTTGCGGTCGGACCTGGCAAACATGGACGGCATTTCGAGTGTTCGGCTGAACCCGGTCGTCAGTTCCCTTATCGTCAGCTATGAACCGGGGCTGTCCATGGCGGCGGTCGAGAATGAAATCCTTGCGGCCATTGCCAGGGCGTATGCCGGCAAGGGCGACGGCAAGGGGGCCTGATGGCGATCTCGATGCGGATGGGTGCCGCTGACTGTGGCTGTTTTAGGTAAATGGTGTTGGGGAGAATGGAAGGTGGCGAAATCTTTTGAATTCGAGCTGAAAGTGCCCGCCGAGGAACTGATTGAGAGGACCCGCAAGGCGGCCAGGAGCGAGGGACTGGCTTTTTACGGAGATGCCCGAGCGGGCAACATCGTGGGGCATGGTTTTGAGGGCGGCTATGAGATAACAGATGACAAGATAGCCGTCACCATCAAGAAAAAACCCTTGCTCGTGCCCTGGTTTGCGGTGGAATCCAAGTTAAAAAGCTTTCTCGCCTGAAGTCGAAACCAAGCATGACAAATGAACGCACACCGCGCCTGACCATTTGGTGCAGTTGAAAGTGAGAGTAACTCTGTGCCTGATGCCGAATAAGCCCGGCCAGCAACAGATAACGTCATTCCGGCAATCTTTCAGCCGGAATCCAGTGTTGAATAGCGGAGTGATATGTATCTGGATTCCGGCTAGAAACCCGCCGGAATGACGGAAACCTTATCTGGGCGGCAGTCATCTGCATCTGTATTGACTGTCACTTTTAATTGCACCTCTTGACCATTCGGTGCGTGACGCAGCGCCGGTGAAGATCACGCCCTACGCCGCACGGATCCATATGAGAGTGTTTAGCAATTTATCCTGCTTTCTTCGGTTCCTTATCTGCATCGCCCTCCTGTTTTGCTGCCCTTTGCTGGATGCGGCGGCAGCGGGGCCCGTTCCGGCGCAGAGCAAACCGAGCGCATTGCCGGCCTGGCGCGGCTTTCTGCACGAAACGAACCCCTTTTGTTACTCCGCCTGCCTGGGCGAAGACGGGCTCGACTTGACCAGTCCCAACCAGAACATCCTGTTCAAGCTTGGCGGCAGGCTGCAGGTTGATGCCGGCGACATATCGGCCAACGATGAGCTGCAGACCGCCTTTCCCGGCATCGACGGCGCCGACGCCCTGGTCCGCCGCATGCGCGTGATGCTGTTCGCTGCGCTTTATAACCGGCTGGACCTGAAGCTCGAGTTTGAGTTCGCCGATGTTCCCACCCTAACAGATGGTTATTTTGAGCTTAAGAAGGTCCCCTATGTCGGGCGCCTGCGGGTGGGGCACTTCAAAGAGCCTTTCTCCCTGGAAGAGCTGCCCAGCAACAATTTCATCACCTTCATGGAGAGGTCGCTGCCGACGCTGGCATTCGCTCCGGAACGGAACCTCGGCTTTCAGCTGCACAATTCCTTCCTTGCTGAGCGAATCACCGCGGCCTTTGGCGCGTTTTTGGATGTTGGCGCCCTGGATACTCGCACGAGTTTTGAAAATGCGGTGGAAAATGCCAGCGGCTACGATTTGACCACTCGAGTGACCGGTCTGCCGTGGTTTGCCGATGGCGGCAAAAGGCTGCTCCATCTGGGTCTGGACTATAGTCACAAATTTCGACGAAATGATACGATTGACTTTGCAGCGCGCCCGGAGTCCCATTTGACGCAAGACAAACTGGTCGACACCGGCAACGTCACCGCCGACAATGTCGACCTGCTGGATTGCGAACTGGCTCTGGTGTATGGTCCCTTATCGCTGCAGAGTGAATTCTTTCAAGCGTTCACCAGCGGGGCCGGGAGCACCTTCTACTGGGGCTACTATACCTATCTCAGTTATTTCTTGACGGGAGAGAACCGCCCCTACACGAAGTCTCAGGGCATCTTTGCCGAACCGAGACCCAATCGAAACTTCAACCCGCTGCGCGGCGGCTGGGGGGCTTGGGAAGTGGCGCTGCGACACTCTTACCTGGACCTGGTTGACGGCGATGTGCAAGGGGGAAAGGAGAACAACTTCAGTGCGGGCTTGAACTGGTATCTGAACCATAACGTGCGCCTGATGTTCAACTACATCCACGTCAAAGTCACCGAGCGCGCCTCTCCTGAAGTCAATGACGGAATTGCCGACATCGGTCAGGGCCGCTTTCAAATCTTTTTTTGACCGGCAGGCTTAGGCGCAACATTCAGCTAAATTTTCATACCTTTCGGGCTAAAAGCGAGTTATCATTGGCTTGCTATTCGCAGTGGGGGTCAGCACTGCCTGCTGCAGCCCGGCGATGAATTGCAGACCTTGTGTTCCCAGGCTGCTAGTGTTGGCACGTGCAGGCTGAAGTTGACGGCTAACGACATTCAGCTGACAAATCTTTCTCTCAAGGTTGGATGACAGCTCATCGGGCGCCTTGGCGCGCACTGTTCGCTGGCGGCGGGCGCGAGAGAGGATGGGCTGGAGGAGGGTGAGATGAAAAGACCATGGTTGGTGGTTGCATTACTGGTGATGTTCATGACTGTTGCTCTGGCTCCATCCCTGCCGGCGCAGCCTCCGCCCGGTCCCGGGCTGGTCGGGGCAGTTGTGGGCGGCATCATCGGCGGGATCCTGAGCTTTCCCTTCGGACCTGGTCCGGCCCCTGGGCCGGCATATGGTCCCGGACCATATCCCGGTCCGGCTTATGGACCTGCGCCTTATGCTCCCGGACCTGGCCCCGGGTATGGTCCCGGCTACGGTCCGGGGCCCGGACCAGGTTATGGGCCCGGACCCGGTCCCGGCTATGGACCTTGATAACAAACGTTGGCGGCTATCCCGGCAAACGCTTCCTGTTCGACTCGGCAGCTCGCTCAGCGCCGCCATGCCCACTGCTTGGCCAACGCATCACCAGCGTCCATTGACAACGGTTGGGTTGCCGTGACATTTGCGTGATGCACTGGTTTTGAGGTTCGCCGACACCCCATCGAGGAAAAGCCGATGGCTGAATGCGAGCTGTTCAAGCAATGCCCCTTTGCCGATGAACACCGCCCGGCTGATGGCTGCGGCATTGTCTGCAGGAGCAAATACTGCCGCACCAACCCCGATGCGTGCGCCCGCCACCTGGTGTTCAAATCACTGGGAAGGAGTGCCGTCCCCAATGACCTGCAGCCGCACATGCTGGAGCGCGCCAGAAAGATGGTCCGCGATAAATCGCTCACTCGCATCGAGCCCGAATAGCTGGATGCTGGGGTGCGTGGGTTGCGCAAGGTGAGGGTTGCCTGGCGGTGCAGGCGCCGCAAAGGGTAGGCGAGTTGAGGAAGATGCCGGCTCTGCCGGGTGACCTCTTCGGCAAAGCCGGCAATTGCGTTTCAGACCAATCACGCTTTTATCGGAACAATCACGATATCAACCCGGCGGTTGAGTTGGCGACCGGCTTCGGTATCATTGCCGGCGATGGGCCGGGTCTCACCATAGCCAACCACCTGCATCCTGGCCGGATCAACCCCGCGATTCACCAAAGCATTTTTGACCGCCAGGGCGCGGTCCTCAGACAGCTTCTGGTTGTGGGCGTCCGAACCCTGACTGTCCGTGTGCCCCTCCACGCTGATCCGTGTTTCCGGGTAGCGCGTCAGAACGCCGGCCACGCGATCAATTTCCGAATATCCACCGGGATTCAGGACCGCTGAATTGGTGCTGAAAAGGACATCCGACTTGAAGGAGACTGCCAACACGTCCTGCTCCCGCTTGATGGCCGCTCCCTCGACGTTGGTGAACGCCTGGCGAAGCTCCTGCTCCTGTTTGTCCATGTAATTGCCGATCATGCCGCCGGCAATGCCGCCAACGACCGCTCCGGCTCCAGCCCCGATCAAGGTCGAAGTGGTGTTGCGACCGATCGCCTGCCCCAGCAGGGCCCCCGTTGCGGCGCCCACTCCCGTGCCGACCACCGCTCCCTGTTCAGTCTTGGACATGCCGGCGCAGCCGGGCAGCATCAAAACCAATACCAAAGCCACTATCATCATCTGGTTGCGCATCAACAATTCCTTACATTCGGTTTCACTCACTTTTTCACAACAAAAAACCAAGCCCCGCCCAGAAAAGGCGTTGCACGAGCCACAAGCAAACTTCGCGCGTTCTCACCTCCTTTTTAATGTCGTCATATTGTGGATCCCATGGACCCACATTCGAACATAACACAGAAAGTCGGCGATGGGGATTCAAATCGGCTTGCGAGGCCCAATGTCAACCGGCAGTGAAGGAAACCGGCTCACCCCTTGCTCATTGGCCCATATTTGCGTATGCTCCAACTCTGTGTCTGTTCACCACCACTTGTGTTTGGGACCCTGGAGGTCATCCATTGACTGCCGACGAAGAAACGTCTGTAAACCAGCCGGCCGGTCGGCGTCTTTTGAGGTTTTTTGCGCTCGGCCTGGCCGCATGTGTGCTACTGGTTACGGCCTCGCTGGCTGTTTTGCACGCGCCCTGGATGCAGCACGAAATCATTCGCCAGGGTCTGAGAAGAATTGAGCAACTGGCCGATGTTCGGATCGAGACCGGCAGCTGCCGTCTCTCGCCTTTGACCACCATCCACATTGAATCCCTGCGGGTTGTATCCGGTGGCAGGGATTTCATGCTGAGTGAGAAAGTCGAACTGGCCTTCCACCTGCAACTCACCTGGCCCTATGTAGCACCGCAGCTCGTTTTATTTGATCGGCCGGTCATCTATCTGGAAAAAGACGACCAGGGCCGCTGGCACCTTCCAAGAGGTGAAGCCGCTGCCTCGCCGCGCCGCGTTTCGCGTGATCAGGCTGCACGCTGGCGAGATTTTCCCTGGCCGGAAGTGCGGGTGCGGTCAGGCCGGATCATAGCTCTGCAAGACGGCGCGACCATCCTCACCCTGCAAAACCTCAACGGGACCATTCCCTACCGGGTAATTGACGTTGCGGGAGGGCCCGCCTTTATTATCGACCTTGGCCAATGGCGATGACTTAACCAGCTGCTCTTGGTAAATGCGGCGAACATCGGGGCCGGCGATCATCCCGCGCAATCATCCCGGTTGCAGAAAAAAACTCAGGTGTTTAAGATTGTGGGTGATTTGGGGAGGTAAAAAGTTTACTGTATGATCATAGTCCAGGAACATTAGCAAACATCATGAGCAGGGTTCAGACGGGTGTCGAGTTCTGTTCACGGGGGTATGATCCATGAAGATGCAGGATGTGCGTACAATGGCCAAGTCGTTGGGAATCAATTCCTTCGGTAAAAACAAAACGGAATTGATCAGGGAAATTCAGCGCAAGGAAGGCAATTTTGACTGTTACGGCACGGCCGTGGACAGCTGCGATCAGAAAGACTGCTGCTTTTACGACGCCTGCCTTGGCGAGCAGACGGCGGGGAAAAGGCGCGGCAAAAAAACCTAAGGAGCATTCATGGTCGATTCTTTGGAGACGGCGGACAAAATTTTGCTACTGCAAATTCAAAACCGCCAAAAACCTTACGAAGTCATTGACTTGGTGTGGGACAGGAACAACAACACATTCCAGACGGAGGGGTTGAAGAACCTGTTTGGAGTGAAAGAGATCCGCATTGAATCGAGGAATTTTTTTCAATCGATCGAGCGCTATGCTCACGTGCTCTCCTTCCTCCTCCAGACAATGTCCGACGCCAAGGAATTCAAGCTTCCCTATGCCTACCAGAACCACTTTGAGTTCGGCAATGAGCGCTACTCCCTTTACGAAGAGGGCGACTACCGCGTGCTGAAAGAACTCGACCAGCAGGGAGACAACAGTCTGCCAGTGCAATTGTGACGGACCACAGCGGTCGAGCGGCACGCTCAAAGGGGCTGCCGGCAGCTCCAGACGCGTGCCACGAGTTTAAGCCGCGTATTTCGGCAAGTCGGCAAGTTGACAGCATATATGTTCTCTGATATTTTTCGCCCACTTCAGAAACAAGCGTGGAATCTTTCGCAGGCGAATCGGTGGTATCGAACCTAATCCAGAAAGGAGATCGGCATGAAAAAACTGCTTTTTGTCGCTTTAGCACTGGGATTGATGCTGAGTTCCGCATATGCGGCAGGGCCGGTGAAAATCGGCTTAATGGGACCTATGACCGGCTCCTGGGCCAGTGAAGGCCAGGAGATGAAGCAGGTGGTGGAGCTTTTAGCTGAAGAGCTGAACGCAAAAGGCGGTTTGATGGGGCAGCAGGTGGTGGTGGTGAGTGAAGACGACGGCGGGGACCCGCGCACCGCCGCTTTGGCTGCACAACGTCTGGCTACGCAGGGGATTGTGGGAGTGATCGGCACCTACGGGTCATCGGTCACCGAAGCCACACAGAACATTTACAACGAAGCCAAAATCATCCAGATCGCTAACGGTTCGACCGCCATCCGCCTGACGGAAAAGGGCCTGCCGTTTTTCTTCAGGACTTGCCCGCGCGACGATGAACAGGCCAAAGTGGGAGTTCAGGCCATTGAAAAGATGAAGTTCAAAAAAGTGGCCATCCTGCACGACAACACCACCTACGCCAAGGGGTTGGCGGATGAAGCCAAGGGACTGCTGGAACAGAACAAAGATGTCAAGGTGGTCTTTTTTGAGGCTTTGACCCCCGGCGAGCGTGACTACACGGCCATCCTCACCAAGTTGAAGGCGGCCGAGCCCGAGGTGGTGTTCTTCACCGGCTACTATCCGGAAGCCGGATTGCTGCTGCGCCAGAAAAAGGAAATGAACTGGAACGTGCCGTTTATCGGCGGCGATGCCACCAACAACCCGGACCTGGTTAAGATCGCCGGAAAAGATGCCGCCGCCGGTTTCTTTTTCCTCAGCGCCCCGCTGCCCAAAGACCTTCCCTCCGAGCAGGCCAAGCAATTCCTGGCTGCCTTCACCAAGAAATACGGCAATCCGCCCAACTCCATCTATGCGGTGTTGGCCGGTGATGGCTTCCGCGTGTTGACGACCGCCATTGACGGCGCTAAATCGACCGAAGCGGCCAAGGTTGCCGACTACCTGCACAAAGACATCAAGGACTTCCCCGGACTGACCGGGAAGATCTCCTTCAACGACAAGGGCGACCGCGTGGGCGAGGTTTACCGCGTGTACGAGGTCAACAAGGATGGGGAATTCATCCTGATGCCTTAAGGGGCCTTTCCCAATCAGCACATGAAGCATTTCATGTGCTGATTTTTTTTCTACCCTCCGACTGCGAACGCGACCCATGGAACAATTTTTCCAGCAACTGACCAATGGCCTGGCGGTCGGCAGTATTTACGCCCTGATTGCCCTCGGTTACACGATGGTCTACGGGGTGCTCAAGTTGATCAACTTTGCCCACGGCGACCTGTTCACCATCGGTGCCTATCTGGGCTTGACCGTGCTGACCTCGCTGGCACTGACGGGACATCTCGGGCCTTTTCTGGGAGTCTCGGTGCTGGCCCTCATGGTGATGGGGCTGGTGGCGCTGGTAGGGGCGCTGCTCGATCGTCTCGCCTATCGACCGCTGCGCGAATCCCCACGGCTTTCCGCGGTGGTTTCGGCGCTGGGGGCATCGATCTTTTTGCAAAACGGCGTCATGTTGATCTACGGCGCCCGCTTTCAGGTCTATCCCCAGGACATCCTTCCCAAAATGGCCATCAACCTGTTCGGCCTCTATGTGCCGTTGATCCGGATTCTGGTCTTGGTGGCTTCCGTGGTCATGATGGTGGCCCTTTACCTGTTCATTCAAAAGACCCGGATCGGCACGGCGATCCGCGCCGCCGCCATCGACCAGGGCGCCGCCCGCTTGATGGGGATCGACGTCAACCGGGTGATCCTGCTGGTCTTCATGCTCGGCCCGGCACTGGGCGGGGCCGCCGGCTTGATGGTCGGCCTCTATTACGGTCAGATCAACTTCACCATGGGTTGGATGTATGGCCTGAAGGCTTTCACGGCAGCCATTCTCGGCGGCATCGGCAACATCCCGGGGGCGATGGTGGGCGGCATTCTGCTGGGAATCATCGAAGCCATGGGAGCGGCCTACATATCCATCGCCTGGAAGGACGCCATCGCCTTTATGGTGCTCATTTTGATCCTCATTCTGCGGCCGACCGGCCTGCTGGGTGAGCGGGTTGCAGAGAAGGTGTGATGGCGCCAAGAAACATCATATACAGCGTTGTCGCCGTCATTCTGGCGGTGCTGCCGGTGTTCCTGAACGCCTACTGGGTAGACGTTCTCAACAGCATCGGCATCTACGCCATTCTAGCCTTGAGCCTCAACCTGATCGTCGGTCACGCCGGACTTTTCAATCTCGGTCATGCTGCTTTCTACGCCATAGGCGCCTATACGGCGGCAATCATGAACACCCAGTTCGCCATTCCGGTGCTGTGGCTGTTGCCCCTGTGCGCCTTCACCGCCGGCTTGTTCGCGTTGCTGGTGGCGCGCCCCATCATTCACCTGCGGGGTGATTACCTGTGCATCGTCACCATCGGCGTGGGGGAAATCGTGCGGATCGCCCTCATCAACAACGTCTTCGGCATCACCGGCGGCGCCAACGGCATTTTTGGCATTGCGCGCCCCAGTGTGGTCGGGTACGTAATCCGCACACCGCACCAATTCTTTTATCTCATCTGGGCGTTTGCCGCCGTGACTATCCTGCTGTTCCATCTGCTCGAGTATTCGCGGTTCGGCCGTGCGCTCAATTATTTGCGGGAAGATGAAGTCGCCGCCGAAGGCAACGGCATCAACACCGCTCATTACAAGCTCGCCTGCTTCGTGGTGGGGGCAGCTTGGGCGGGGATGGTCGGCAATCTCTACGCCGCCAAGATGACCATCATTTCCCCAGAATCCTTCAGCTTCTGGGAATCGGTGCTGATGTTTGTCATTGTCATTTTGGGCGGTTCGGGCAGCATCCCCGGCGTCTTGCTCGGGGCGTTTCTGGCGGTGGGGCTGCCGGAACTTTTCCGCGAATTCGCCAATGCCCGCATGCTTTTTTTCGGCGCCGCCATGGTCGCCATGATGATTTTTCGCACCGAGGGAATCCTGCCGCACCAGCCGCGCGCTTATAAGCTGGCAAAGTTCGGGGAAGGGGAGGGGGGGCAATGAGTCTCCTCTCGGTCAAACGCCTGACCAAGAGCTTCGGCGGTCTTACCGCGGTCAACAATGTATCCTTTGACGTCGAGGCCGGTGAGATCGTCGGCCTTATTGGCCCCAACGGCGCCGGCAAAACCACCGTCTTCAACCTGATCACCGGCATCTATCGGGCCGACCAGGGCGAGATTTTGTTCGATCAACACCCCATCTCGCACCTGCCCACCCATCGCATCATCTCGTTGGGGATTGCGCGGACCTTTCAGACGATTCGTCTGTTTCAGAACCTGTCGGTGCTGGAAAACGTCCTTTCCGGCCGCCACTGCCGCATGAAATCGGGAGTCCTTGCGTCCTTGCTGCACACTCCAAGGCAGCGCCGGGAAGAACGTGAAGCCCTGCTAAGGGCGTTGGTCGAGCTTGAATTTGTGGGGCTGCGCCATGAAGCGCTGCAGCTGGCTAAAAATCTTTCCTACGGCAATCAGCGCCTGCTGGAAATCGCCCGCGCGATGGCCACCGAGCCGCGACTGCTGATTCTCGACGAGCCGGCCGGCGGCATGAACGAGCAGGAGACGGCCAACTTAGTGGTCCTCATCCGCAAAATTCGCGATAAAGGGATCACCACGCTGCTCATCGAACACGACATGAGCCTGGTGATGAAGATCTGCGAAAACATCGTTGTCCTGGAATATGGCTCGAAAATCGCCGAAGGACCGCCGCAGAGCATCAAACAGGACGCGCGCGTGATCGAG
>Ga0272446_1005845_pt1 | contig 13251 bp, 10 predicted proteins | sample YNPCB0061_FD_194587 | JGI IMG/M metagenome (GOLD analysis project Ga0272446, IMG submission 194587) | Hot spring microbial mat communities from Yellowstone National Park, WY, United States - YNP-CB-006-1 | ecosystem: Environmental > Aquatic > Thermal springs > Hot (42-90C) > Sediment | place... | reverse complement strand
CGACCGTCCTGCCTTCAAGGACGCGCACGTCGCCGGGTTGGACTGCCACAATCCGCTGGATCGACTCCAGCGGCACGGCGCATGTGTGTTGCCCGAGTTTCACCAGCAAGCCGTGGGCGCTGGTCAATGAAACTGGGACGCTCAACACGAAGCGACATCCTGCACCTGGCGCGCTGTGCACCTGAATCCGGCCCTGCATTCGCTCGATATGCGAATGGACGATATCGAGACCAACCCCGCGCCCCGACAGATGGCTGGCTGTCGTGCGCGTCGAAAAGCCCGGCAGGAAAATGAGATTGGCAACGTCGGTCGGCGTAAGACGCTCCAGATCGGTCGCCGTCAGCAACCCCAGTTCGAGCGCCCGACGTCGGATAGCCTCATCGTCCAGCCCGGCGCCATCGTCGGCAACCTCAATCGTCAACCAGTCGCCGTCAACGATTGCATTCAGGCGAACCGTCCCCCGCTCCGGTTTGCCGTGGCGCTGGCGCAACGTTGCCTCTTCGATGCCGTGATCGATGGCATTGCGCAGGAGATGGGTGAGCACTTCACGCAGCGTGTCGAGCACCTGACGATCGGCTTCAGCGCCCCCGTCGTCAAAGAACAGATCGACCGGTTTGCCGGCGCTGCGACTGACATCGCGCGCAACCAGACGCAGCGGCTGAAAGATAGTTCGCAGCGGCAGCATGCGAGCGCGCCGGATCTGGAGATGCAGCCGGTCGGTGACCGCGCTCAACATCGATTGATCGGCGGCAAGATCACGCGCACATGCCGTCAACTGTTGATCGATCTCATCGATCAGCGCCGCCGCCCGGTTCAATGCGTCTGCCAGTTGCTGAAGATCACGCTGCTGAAGCCCGTCGCCAGAACGCTCATAGGTGATTGGACGGATGTCCAGATGATGCACCACGGGGTGGAAGGCATCGCTGTGCGCCTGATATCGTGCAACCAGTGGGCGCACCTGACGCCACAGGCGTTTCCAGGGCGCCGACATGCCGCTGAGGTCCTGGATGCGGCGCGCCTGAGCGCGTATTCGCATCACCCCGGTCATCAGTTCGCCGACATCGTTGAGCAGGGTGTCCAGCACCTCGATCGCAAGGCGAACCGTGGTCACCTCCCCGACGCCAGTCGGCGCCGCAGGAAGACCGGCAGAAACGACCGACGTCTCGTCGCCGGGGATTGCGGCGCCTTCTGTGCGTTCCGCCAACTCCTGTTCCGACGGCGGTTGCGCAAGGACGGCGCGCAACCGGTGAACCGTCGTCTCGATAAGGGTGTCATCCGGCGGGTGATGGGCAATCGCCCGATCCACCAGAACGCCGATCACGTCCAGCGCGGCATACACCGGGTCGCACAACGCTGGCGTCACGCGCAGGCGACGCTCTCGCAGCGCGGCAAACAGATCCTCGATGGCGTGCGCAATCTGCTCGATGCCCGGCAAACCGGCCGCGCGGGCGCTGCCTTTCAGGCTGTGCGCAGCGCGAAAAAGCTGGTCGACCAGCGCGCGATCATCGGGGTGATCGGGATGCTGCTCCATTTCGAGCAACAATGACGCGATTGCAGCGCGATGCTCCGCCTGCTCTTCGCAAAAGGCGGCAAAGACCTGCGCCATGATGTCATCGTCGTTCTCCATACCGCCGCACCTGCCTGCTATAGTCGATACCTGGCAATCGTCGCCTGCAACGATTGAGCGAGCGTGTGCAGGTCTTGCGCTGCGCGTTCCGCCTGGCGCGTACTGGCAAGCGCCTGGGTTGTCGCCTGCTGGATGGATGTCATCGCCTGAGCGATCTGATCCATGCCTGCGGTTTGTTGCTGGGCGGCGGCCGCCATTTGCACATTCGCCTGCGCTCCGCTCTCAACCTCGTTCGACATTTGATGGATCACCTGACCGGCGCGGGTCGCCAGACCTACCCCCTGCTCAACGCCTTTCGTTCCTTCTTCCGTCACCATCACGGCAGCGTTGGTGGCGCGCTGAATTTCGCTCAGAATTTCACGCACCTGGACTGTTGCCGCTTTCGAGCGTTCCGCCAGATCGCGCACGTGCTGCGCCACGACGGCAAAACTCTTGCCCTGCTCACCGGCGCGCGCTGCCTCAATGGCCGCGTTCAGCGCCAGCATATTCGACTGGTCGGCCAGTTCGGCGACGGTGGTGGTGATGGCGCTGATCGCCTGCGTTTGCTCCGCCAGCGAAAGGATCGTCTGGGCGATGCTCTCGACCCGCGCGCGGATCTGTCCCATGCCGTTGATCGTATCTTCAACCGCTTTTGCGCCCTGACGCGCCACCTGGAGCGCTGTCTGGCTATCCTGCGCCACCTGCGCCGCCTGGCGCGCCGTCTGAAGCGCAATCGCCTTCACCTCCTCGATGGTCGTCGATGTCTGGGTGATCGCAGCGGATTGTTCAGTCGCCGATGCCGCCTGTTGCGTCGTTGCAGCCAGAATTTCGGCGGCGGCGGAGGCAATCGCGGCATTTGCCTGCTGAATCTGGAGCGTCATGGTGTGCAGACTGGCGACCATGGCATTCAAGCCCTCGCCAAGTTGCCCAAGCGCCCCATTCTGGCGCACGTCCAGGCGTCGGGAGAGATCGCCCTCGGCAATGCGCCGGGTGAACGCCAGATATTCGGCGACCGTTTCTTCCAGTATCCGACGGCTCTCGGCTTCCGCCTGACGCAATCGCGCTTCGGCTTCGCGCGCCTCCGCCTCCGCAGCGCGACTGGCGCGCAGGCTGGCGACCATCTGGTTATAGGCAGCGGCGAGTGTCCCGATCTCATCATTCGATGACACCTGAACTTCACGCGACAGATCGCCCTGCGCCACTGCGTTCGTCGCTTCGGTCAGACGCCCGATGCTTCGCGCAATCATCGATGCCAGGACGATGCCGACCACCGCAGAAACAACCAGCGTCACAACCAGCAGGCCAGTGATCGTCATGGTTGCATTGCGGTACGCCTCCTGCGCTGCACCGGTAGCTTCGAGCGCCTGACGGTTGTTTTCCTGTTCAAGCGCAGTGGTATCCTGGTTCAACTGATCGAATAATGGTTTCAACCCAACGAAAACGGACAGCGCAGATTGTAGATCATCGGTTTCAAAGACCCTGGTTCCAATCTCACCAATATATGCGCTCCAGTTTTTGCGGATGCGCGTGTACAATTCACGTTCGATATCCGTTACGATAAATGGCTCATACTTCTGCAACAGCGCTTCCATTTCGGTCTCAAGTTCACGCCGCTCGCTATTGGTGCGGGACACCTGTTCGGGGCGGGGATCGGCGAGGCGCACTGCTGCCAGGCTGCGGTGACGGTTGACAATACGCCGCATATCGCTGCTGGTGCGTGTCGCCGGCACGATGTTCTCGCTCAGGTGTTGGGCGCGATCATTCATCAGTTCCATCTGATAGAGCGCAATCGCGCCCAGAGCAATCATGAGCGCCAGTGTGAGTCCAGAAGCGCCGAGGAGTTTGAAGCGGATCGAGAGTTTCATACCATCCTCGCTCAGCAGACGATGGAGATAGCAGAATATCCGTTATGCCACGCACAACGGTTTCCAGACAGAAAGAAGGCGCCGAACGATAATCTCAGGCGACCGCCTGATGGTCGACGATCAGACGCGGATCGGCGAGCAGTGCAACCGGGTCGATCACGATGAACAGATCGCGGTCTACGCCGCGGATCCATGCGATGGCGGCGTTTGCAGTCGTGACGGGTGCAGGGCTGAGTTCAAGCGTATCTGAAGTCATGTCCAGAATGCTGTCTGCCAGCAGTACCGCATCGCCGCCGGTTCCCTGGAGCACAATCAGGAACGAGCCGGGAGCGGGCGGATCGACTGGCAGATCGAGCAGCGGACGCAGATCGAGACAGGTCAGCAAACGCCCGTGGATGTTGACCAGCCCGACGATGAACGGCGGTGCGCGGAACAACGGCGTGTATGCGCGCAGCGGTTGCACTTCGCGTGCGTAACGCGCCGGAAGTGCATAGCGCTCGTCGCCGAGACGGAAACGGATCATGACCTCGCCGCCGGTTGCCGTGTCGGTGACATCGTGCGCTGCAAGCGCGCGCGCACGCTCTTCGAGGATAGCGCGTAGTTCGGGTTGTGACTGAAACGTTCGCAGATCGTTGGTGTCCATAGGGCTGTACCTGCTTCATTGCATGAGCGCCGACGCTGGCGTTTTTGTAGCATCATGCAGCAATATACAACGAGTACACAACGGTTGTCTGTACAGTTCGATAACGGAATGCGATCAATTTCACAACCAGAAGTTTATCCATCAGATGCAGCGCTCGTGTTCGTATCGGACGATGGATCCGGCGCTTCGGACGGGCGCTTTTGCTCACGATCCGGCTTCGGCGGCGGCGCGTTGATCCGGTTCATCGCCACAACCATCCCTTCACGCACCACCAGATCCAGTGCATCTGCCGCTTTTTGAATGATGTCTGGCAACTGCGCTTCCTGTTCCGGAGTGAAACGTCCCAGCACATAGTCTGCCAGATCCCACGCAGGCGGCGGACGATCAATGCCAATCCGCAATCGAGGGAAGATCTGTGAACCGAGCAGGGCGGTAATCGAGCGCATGCCGTTGTGCGTCCCTGCGCTGCCGCGTTCACGCAAACGGAGGACGCCGAACGGCAGATCGACGTCATCATATACAACCAGCAACTCTGTCGCCGGGTCGATCTTGTACCACTGGCGCAATCCGACAACCGCCTGCCCGCTGAGGTTCATATAGGTCTGTGGAAGTGCAAGCGCCACCCGCTGCCCGGCAATGATCCCTTCAGCGATCTGTGCATTTGCGCGTTTGTGTGTGAATCCGAGCCGGTGTCGCTGCGCCAGTTCCGCAACGACGCGGAACCCGATGTTGTGGCGCGTCCGGGCATAGGTTTCGCCAGGGTTGCCAAGCCCAACAATCAGCCACACATGCTTTCTCCTGTATTCGAAGTGATACCCACAGCGTTCATGATACGCGCTGAACGCAACGTGGATGCTGGCAAACTTCAAAAGGGTGCGCACAAAATCAAAGGCAGGTGCAGGCAGATCCTGCACCTGTCTGGCGTCACGACGTTGGACACGTACCGGGCTTCTCAGATACGAGACCGGGCGCGGTGGAGGCGCCATGTCCGCGCCAGCAAGGTCGCGCCGAGTAACGCAAACCCCGTCAGTGGCACGCCTGTACTGGTTGCTGGCAATGGCGCTGCTGGCGCCGCACCGGTCGCGCTTCCTGCAGCGCCGGGGGTTGTGGTTGGGGCGACAGCCACCGGCTGCGCCGCTTCGACAACCACCGTCGGCGCTTCCGTCGCTGGCGGTTGGGTCGGTTCGGTGGTGACGGTCGGCGTCGCAGTTGGCGCAGTCGTGGCGGTTGGCGCAACTGTAGCAGTATTCGTTGGCAACACCTGCGCCTGCGCCGCATTGACCACATCAACGGTCACGATATTAGAATAGAGCGGGATGACGAGACCGGCGAAGGTCAACTCCGCCTGCGCCACAATCCGTGTTCCGGCAGGAACTGTTGGTTTGATCCTGGTCTGGACGATGACCTCGAACCCCTGACCCGCAGGCAATTCGGCGACACCGAGCGAAACGCGGTTACCGTCCAGGGAAGGATTGCCCGGATCAAATCCGACTGCACGGCTGGAATGAGCTGAATCGGAGGAAAGGCCAGTGATCTCCAGGTTTGTCGGGAAGACGCTGCGCAGCGCCAGTTTACGCGGACCTCCAGCAGAGAACCCTGCGACATCAAGTGAGATGCGGTCATCGGCGCGAGATGAGTCATCAGGCGCAACCGCGCCCGAAGGGTTGCGATCCATCGGACGCGAAGAAACCCCAGTAATCTCCAGGTTCGCCGGAAAGACGCTACGCAGCGCAAGGTCACGTAACGCCTGGGTGGGATGCGTGTTACGGACGGCGATCACGTAGGTTACCGCATCGCCAGGGAAGGCGCTGCCCCAGTTACTCGCCATACGGAAGAAGACGGCATCGGTTGCTGCAATGATCGTCGGTGATGCAGCGGGTGTCGCAGTACGGGGAACAGCGGTACCGCGGGGGCGGGTTGGACGCGGTTGTTGCGCCACCGGCGTGGCAGGCGCGACTGGCGCGGGGGTTGGCGGGAGCACCAGATCAACTGGCGGTGGCAGTGGAGGAGCACCTTCAGGCGGCGCGCCCCCGCCATCACCGGGAGGCGCTGGCGGTTGTGGCGGTTGCGGCGACGTTGATGGCGGCGTTGGTGATTGAGGAACCGGCGTTACCGGCGGCGAGGTGGGTCGGTTGGGGTCTGGCGATGGGGTTGGCGGTACAACGCCGCCTCCCGCAATACGCACGACCACCGGATCCGAGGCTGCGGTAAAACTGCGGGCATCCTGGGCAGCCGCCTGATTGGTAATAGTCACCTCCGACTGCACGGAAGGACGCACACGGACGTTGATGTTGATCGACACTGGTTGATTGACAACTGCAGTAACGTTGCACACCACCGTATTGCCGCTCACCTGGCACGAACCGTTCGAGGCGCTTGTTCCGATCACCTCAAGTTGCGCGTTGATCGGGTCGCGCACCTCGATCTGGATTGGAACCGATGAATTCGTGCCGACTGCCAGCGAATAGGTGAATTCCTGACCCGGTGAAGCGAACTGCACCGACGCAGACTTCGAGAGGGTCAACGGCGGCACATCCAGCACCGGCGTCGGACTTGGACCGGGCGTTGACGATGGGGTTGGCGTCCTGGTCGGTGAGAGTGTCGGGATAAGCGTCGCAGTCGCTCCTCCTGCGCTTGTCGGAGTGGGTGTCGTATCGGTCGGCGTTGCAGTCGCCCCTCCCGCGCTCGTCGGAGTGGGTGTGTTGGTCGGCGTTGCAGTCGCCCCTCCCGCGCTCGTCGGAGTGGGTGTGTTGGTCGGCGTGTTCACCGACGTTGGGCTGCTTGTCGGACTTGGGCCAGCCGTCGGGCTTGGTTCAGGCGTCTCCGTAGCGCGCGCCTGCGGCTCGGCCTGCGGCGTTTCGTTCTGTTCATTTGCGGGCGCACTGGTCGGCGCACTGGTCGGCGTATCAGTGGCACTTTCAGCGGGGGCAGGCGTGGCGCCCCCCGTCGGCTCTTCCTGTGCGCGTGGAGCAGCCGGAACGAAGGCGGGATACACCCAGCGATACACTTCCGCATACAGCGGGAAGACAATCAGCGCGATACTCAGTGCAATCAACGCCAGTTCGTAGAATGTCCAGCGCGCCGGCGTGCGCCCGCGCCCGGAGCGGGGTGGACGATGACGACCCGAAAGACGCTGCATAGAAACGTTCCTCCTTGCGATCCAGGCGCTGCGCTAATCGCCTGTCAGCGGCTGCGCCCCCACCAGATCACCGATGACGATCAATCGCTGCGTATCCCAATTGGTGCAGGTGATCAGGGTAAGTGTCGGCGTTAGCGTTGGATCGAGCACATTGACTTCCGTGGGCCAGACGTTTCGCATATCACGAACCCGGTACTGATACCGCCACGAACCGGCATCGACAAATATATCCGCTCCTGCGCGCAGGCGCCCCAGGTCGCGGAACACTGCCCCGCGCAGACCGGCATGACCCGCCAGCGCCATGTTGCCGGGATCGCCCGGTAACCCTGTGCCATGCAAGTACCCGGCGGCATAGTCGGCGACCTGCCATGCGCCATCAACAACGAATACCTCAACAACCGGCGTATCGAGAGCAAGGTCTGGAATAATCAGGCGATGGGGCAGCGATGTGCGCTGATCCTCCTCCGATGCGCTGATGATCGAACGCGGTGCAAGAAACCCTTCCGATATCAGCGGTTGCTGCATGTCCGGTGTTGTGAATGGGAGTGGCACGCTCGCGGGAACAACCTGGTCAGGCGCAGTTGGCGCCGATATACGCACGACTGCTGTTGCGTGCGGTGCGGCCTGCACCGGTGCGGCATGCCGCACCGCCTGCTGCGCGTACCACCAGTCGCGTATCGGTCCGTCCACTGCCCAGGCAATAAAGATCAACAGCGTTGCAATACCGAACAGACGTTCCGCGTGATGGAGCCAGTGATCGAGCCACGTGCGCAGGCGATACCCTTTGAGCGCATAACGACGATGCTCGTCGAGAGAGCGCAGCACAATCGGCTTTTGCCATGCTTTGGTTGGCGCAAGCGGCGTGCTGATCAGCGTTTCGAGCAGCGTTTCGTTTTCCTGTTGCGTTGAACCGGGCTGGTGAGACGGTTGTGCAGACATGATTTCGGATCATCACCCGCAACGTTATAGGCTTCACACCTTGAATGATTATACGCGATGCATGGCACATGTGCAATAGGAATACGCGAATCTGCTCTATGCTATCGCATTGCATATTTTTGAAGTGTAAAGCGATCCGTATAAAACACAAAGCGCGGTATACTATCGCTGGACCAGATGGGGGGACTATGCAGGAACATCAGCCATCATCCAGCGATCCGGTCACCGAACGGGTCATTGCAGAGGTGCATGCCACGCTTGCCGCTCGCTCCGAAGCAATACGGATGCAGCGCGCCGAAGAGGATCATCGCTGGCGAACGTTCTTTCTCATCACCCTGATCGCGCTGATCACGGCGATCTTCTTCGTTCCCGCATCGACGCTGGAGCGTAAGTTGATCCTGATCCTCAGCGGCGTCTGCGCTCAGCAGCACAATCTGTTTGTTGGCGGAATCCAGCTGCCGCTCTGCGCGCGCGATACGGGGATGTATCTCAGCGTCCTGGCAACACTGGGGGTCATCCGGCTACGCGGACGAACACGCGCCGGCGCGCTCCCGCCCTGGCATATCCTGGCGTCGCTGATCGGACTCGTGGCGCTCATGGCGGTCGATGGCATCAATTCGACGATCAATGAGATCGGGATGACGCCGTGGTACGAACCGCGCAACGATCTGCGCGCGGCAACCGGCATGGGCGCTGGTGTGGGGCTGGCAGTGGCGTTGACGCTTCTCTTCAACCGCTCACTGCGCCGCGATGTGGCGGTGAACCTGCCGGTGCTGGGGCAATGGCGCGAGTTGGGCATGATCGCCCTGATCAATACCGCGATCCTGACTGCCATTCTACTCGATGTCGGATTGCTGGCGTGGCCCCTCGCGCTGCTCGACCTGATCGGCGTTGCGGGGACGCTGTTTGTGACAGCAGTGACCGCAATCGCGGCGGTGATGAACTACGATGGAACGATCACGCGCGTGACGCAACTGGCGCGCCCGGCGACGTTCGCACTCCTGGCGACCAGCACGTTCCTGGCGGGCATGGCGCTGCTCCGCGCGACGCTGATGGGCGGCTAGAGCACCAGATCACGAATGACCGGAGCGCAACATTCGGGCGCGCCAGCGTGCAAGTTCCGCCAGGCGCCCGAACGACTCGTATAGTCCCGGATCGTGGGTCAGACGCGCCTGGCGCGCGACGATCTCCTCCGCCAGATGATCGAGGGCGTCAGCATCGTTCGCGGCGTCTTTGTAGCGCGCCATATATGCGTAAAAGCCGCCGTGCGCCGGATTACAGACGCGCAAATCATACCGCCGATTGATGGCCTGCTCGTGCAGATGCTGCAACTCTTGTTCCGATGGTGCGGTGACGTTTGATGCGCGCACCGCCGATGTCCTGCGCCAGAACATATTGTCTCCCTCCCGTTCCGCCCATATGATGCACGGCGCGGTCTTTCAGTTACAGAGCACACCGTAAATTTTCTCCCGCGGAACAGCATATTCCCATCCGCACACAATGACGTACACCTGCGCTTATAGCGGTTCTCGTAGAGGTTGAACCTGGTGGACAAGGTTGAACACTCCTCGGACGACCGCAATTACTATTGTGCGTCCCACGCGATGACCGAAATATAGCAGTTCTCACAGAGGTTGAACCTGGTGGACGAGGTTGAACACTCCCGGAATCGCACTCCCCACAAGGCGACCGAAATGAATTTCGGTCTACACTCAGCTGGCAGCGGGCGCCTCGCGCGACACGGCGGATAGGAATAATGGTCAATGTATCTGAGAAATGCTGTAAATTTCGGTCTACACTCAGCTGGCAGCGGGCGCCTCGCGCGACACGGCAGTCCCAGACAGGGGTCAACGTATCTGAGAACCGCTATAATATGACGTTAGCATTCCTCTAACACACTGCTACCGTAGAACCAACATGATCGGCGTATAGTTATGCCAGCGTTGGGCGCAAACAACGACGATGATCGGGAGAAGACGACAATGGCATTTGCAACACCCGTTCGTACAAGCGAGCAGAGTATTGACCGTGTGCTGCGCGCCGGCCTGCCGGTGGTATTGATATTTGACCGCCACGGTTGTCCGACCTGTCAGCAACTCGATGGGGTGATCGAGCGCCTGGCGAAACTGTTTGCGGGGCGCGTCCTGCTGGCGCGAGTGGATGCCGATGATAATCCGGCGCTGGTGCGGAAGTACGCTATCACTGCCCTTCCGGGGCTGGTCTTTGTTAAAAACGGCGCGCCGGTAGCGCAAACAACCGGCGCTGTAACGGAAGAGTCCTTGCGGGCGTGGTTGACGTATCTGGCGGAGGGAGGGACACAACCGCCATTGCCCACCGGTCCAGGCACGCCACTGAAGCGACCGGTTGTCTATCCGACCTCCGATCCGCACGCCACACGACAGGAAGCGGGGGAACGCGGCGTCAGCGCAACGCCGGTGACGCTCAGTGATGCCACGTTCGATCAGATCGTTGCACACAGCGATCAACCGGTACTTGTCGATTTCTGGGCGCCGTGGTGCGGTCCATGTCGCGCCGTCGCGCCGGCGGTCGAGCGGCTGGCGCAGGAATTCGCCGGGCGCGCAGTGGTGGCCAAATTGAATGTGGACGACAACCCGCGCACGGCGCAGCGCTTTGGCATCAGCAGCATCCCTGCGCTTTACATCTTCAAAGGGGGGCGTGTGGTCGAGCGTCTGATCGGGGCGCAGCCATACCCCGTGCTGCGCCAGGCGCTGGCGCGACACGCTGGCGTGGTTGCAGCATAAGCAGGTCGGCAGTATAGAACGCTCGACGCCGGTTGCTCCTGCGTCGAGCGTTCCGCGCCGGGGATTATGCGCTGGCGGTCGCTTCCATCTGACGTACACCAGCATCAACCTGGCGAAGTTCGCGTTTGAGGATCTTCCCGGTTGCCGTCTTGGGCAGCGTATCGCGGATTTCGACGAAGCGCGGATACTTGTAGGCTGCCAGACGCTCTTTGCAGTATTCGATGATCTCAGCCTCGGTGGCGGTTTGCCCCGGTTTGAACGCCACCACTGCCTTCACCTCTTCGCCGAGCGCCGGATCGGGCACGCCGATCACCGCCGCTTCGGCGATAGCGGGATGCCCGTAGAGCACCTCTTCGATCTCACGCGGATAGACATTGAAGCCGCCGCGGATGATCATGTCTTTCACGCGGTCTTTGATAAAGAAGAACCCGTCATCGTCGCGGTACGCAATGTCGCCGCTGTAGAACCAGCCGTTGCGGATTGCGTCGGCAGTGGCGTCGGGGCGCTTGTAGTACCCTTTCATCACATTATGACCGCGAATGACGATCTCCCCCAACTCGCCGTTGGGAACCTCACGCCCTTCGCCGTCCACCACGCGCATCTCGACACCCCAGATCGGGATGCCGATCGAACCAGGCTTCGGCTCCCGGTCGAGATGATTGAACGACGCGACCGGCGAGGTTTCGGAGAGACCATACCCTTCGAGAATGGTGACGTTGTATTTGCGGTTGAAGGCGTGCATCACCTCCACCGGCATCGCTGCGCCACCCGACACGCAGAACCTGAGCGCTGACAGATCGTACTGATCCGCAGTCGGGAAATTGAGCAGGTAGAAGTACATCGTTGGCACACCGGCAAAATAGGTCACCCGGTCGCGCGCCATCACCTCCAGCGCCTTCTGCGGCTCGAAGCGCGGCAGCATGGTGATCGTTCCGCCAAGATAGAGCAGCGTGTTCATCACACACGTCTGCCCGAAACTGTGGAACAACGGCAACACTGCCAGACCAACCGAATCAGATGAAATGTCGAGCAACTTATCGGCGCAGATCGTCGCATTGAGGAACATGTTGGCGTGGGTCAGTTCGGCGCCTTTTGGGCGGCCGGTGGTGCCGCTGGTGTACAGAATGACCGCCGTGTCGTCCGGCATCATCTGGATGGTGTCGAAGACGTGCGGATTTTCGGCAAGGATGCTGCCGAGCGGAATCGCGCCATCCGGGAGGGTTGCAGTTGAACCAGGCGCCTGCGCAACGATCAGATGACGACAGGTTTCCGCCATGCGAAAACCATACGCCGCTTCGTCGAGAAAACCTTCCCAGACAATCAGCGCCACTGAATCGCTATCCTCCAGATGATACTCGACCTCGTGGCGCTTGAACAGCACATTCAGCGGCACGACGGTCGCTCCTGCCTTCAGGATGCCGTAGTAGCACATGACGAAGTGCGGCGTGTTGGGGAGCATAATCGCAACCTTGTCGCCAGGACGAACACCGAGTTTCGTCAAACCATTGGCGATTTTGCAGGCGGCGCCGTTCAGTTCGGCATAGTTCAGGCGGATGCTGTCGAGGATGACGGCGGTCTTTCCAGGCGTGCGGCGAGCGCTCTCCTCCAGCAAGATGGCGAGATTCAGCATTGAGTCCCTCCTTTGGTGAACAGCTATGTCCGATTTTTTCAGAGCGCGAGCGGGGGATGAGGAAATTATACGCGGTATAAACCAATGCTGTCAATCAGTTGCTTGCCAGGACCGACGCTTACTGCTACAATACTCATAGCGTTATACGATAGCAGATGACATTTGAGGCAGTGATAAACCATGGCAAGCAAAAAAGGGAATCGGATCATCATCAAACTGCGCAGCACCGAAAGCGCACATACGTACACAACAACAAAGAACCGCAAGAACGATCCCAACCGGCTCGAACTGCGCCGCTACGATCCAACCCTGCGTCGGCACGTAATCTACCGCGAAACCAAGTAGCGCACCACTGCGCGCCGATGTGTTCCGAAGCCGCATGATGGCGCTCATCGTGCGGTTTCTTATTATGCATTCATCATCAGGGGAGATACTGTCACCATGAGGGTTGGTCTGCTTCCGCTCGATGAGCGGCCGGTCAATACCCGGTATCCGGCGATGATTGCGGCAATCGCCGGGGTCGAACTGGCGCTGCCGCCGGATGATCTGCTCAGCCATCTGCGAGAACCGGCGCGCTGCGACGATCTTGCTGCCTGGTTGCGCGCTATTGCGCCAGCGCTGGACGCGCTGATCGTCGATGTTGAGATGCTGGCGTTCGGGGGACTGA
>Ga0272446_1005844_pt1 | contig 13254 bp, 10 predicted proteins | sample YNPCB0061_FD_194587 | JGI IMG/M metagenome (GOLD analysis project Ga0272446, IMG submission 194587) | Hot spring microbial mat communities from Yellowstone National Park, WY, United States - YNP-CB-006-1 | ecosystem: Environmental > Aquatic > Thermal springs > Hot (42-90C) > Sediment | place... | reverse complement strand
TTTTTGGCTGGGGCGCCCGTCCTTTCCCGCTTAGAACCGCAAATTGACCATTTCTGGGGACTCGGCTCGCCCGACCCGCGCATCGTGCCGACAGATCGCTTTAGCGCCCGCTATACGGCCACCTTCCCCTTTAACGCGGCCACTTATCGGTTTGTATTAGTCGGTGATGACGGCGTGCGCTTGTGGATCGATGACATCCTCGTCATTGACCAGTGGAAAGATCAGGTTGCGACGGGCTACAGCATTGACGTCCCCCTCACGGCGGGCTTGCATACCCTGCGGGTGGAGTATTATGAGAACGTCAATCAGGCCGCCGTGCGCCTGACGTATAGCCCCGCCGTCGGTTCACCCTACGCCGGGCAAGACAACTTCTGGTACGGCGAATACTTCACCAACATGACGCTCAGCGGCACGCCCACCCTGATCCGCAACGATGGGCGCAGCGGCATTAACTTCAACTGGAACGCCACCGCCCCCGCGCCCAGCTTCCCGCGGGAGTATTTCTCCGCCCGCTGGACGCGCCGCATTTGCGACTTTCCGGGCCGCCCGACCCAATTCACCCTGATCACTGACGATGGGGCGCGCTTCTACATCGATACCACACTGATCATCGATGCGTGGAAGACGCAATCGCTGACCACCTACACCCGCAACGTCGACCTCACCTCCGGCTGCCACGACCTGCGTTTGGAATACTTCCAAGAACTGCGCGAATCCCAAATCTTCCTGACGTGGAACCCGCCCGACGGCCAAAACCCGCCGCTTAGCCTACCCGGTGGCAACGTCGGGCAACCAACAGGCGTCACAGCGACGGTCAATACGGGCGTGCTGAACGTGCGGGCGGCTCCTAGCGTCAGTGGGGCGCAACTCGCCCAAGTCACCCGCGGGACGTTCCTCACCCTGACGGCCCGTAATGCCGATGGGTCGTGGGTGCGTGTGATCACCCCGTTGGGGGTACAGGGCTGGGTAAATGCCAGATTCCTGACCCTGACGGCGGGCAGCATCTTCAGCCTGCCGGATGGCACAAGCGGCGGCATCAGCCCGACGGCCCCGCCCATCACAGGGGTGAAGGGTCAACTGACCAGCGGGCTACGGCTACGGGCTGGCCCAGCCACCAGTTTCGCCGAACTCGGTTTGGTGGAATGGGGGACGGTGGTCGATATTGTGGGCCGTACCGCCAACAATGAGTGGTATCAGGTGCGTAGTGGGGCCAACGTCGGCTGGATTTTCGCCCCGTATGTGCGGATCGTGCAGGGGAATATCTTCAACGTGCCGATCACGGGCTAACCCCCGCATCTTCCTAGATATGGAACTCCTGCGCAAGGCGAATGCCGCGTTCATTCGACGGGAGGTTCGGGGGTATCGGCGTCCGTCGCTTCGACGACGGTCACGTTGAGTACCCGGATCAGGTCTTTCACCGGCACGCGCAGGTTGATCCCGCGTTGGCCGGCACTGATGTAGATATGCTCCAGCGTGGTGGCCGGTTGGTCAATGTACACCGGCCACCTTTTATGTACCAGCGCCAACGCACTAATCCCGCCAACTTTTAACCCCGTCATTCGCTCGGCGTCGGCATGGGCAGCCATGTTGACCTTCTTTTCACCAATAGCAGCCGCAAACTTCTTCAAATTGAGATGGCGGTCAGCGGCAATCATGATTAGGACGGGCTTGGGGTTGCCGGGGCGTTCCACCACGAGGGTTTTATACACATGGCTGACGGGTGCGCCAATCTTGACAGCGACTTCTGCGGCGTCACGGCTATCGGGTTCGTAGGTGAAAGGTTCGTAGGCAACCTGATGCGCCTCCAAAAAGCGCATCGAGTTCAGCTTTGGGGTTGGCATGGGTTCCCCTATCAAAGTTTGCAAGGAAAAACGATAGCAGCGTCTGGAGTATACCACCAGTTGGCCGTAAAACGTTGTAGCTTTGTTATGCTGGATCGGGGTGCGCCGGGCCTAAAATGGAGGTGCATAATGTAACGCCGCAGGGTGGTCAAAAAACGATGGCTAGCACTAAACTCGCATGGGAAACCTTCTGCCTTCCAGTGACCGCAGCACCTTTTGGAATAGGGACAGGGAATAACATGCCCCCGCATGTGTTGATCGTCGATGACGATATTCACGCCCGGATTATTTTGGGAACCCTTGTGCGCCGGATGGGATGTGAAGTCATCGAAGCCAGCAACGCTAACGAAGCCCTCGCCATTCTTTTTGACGAGAACGCTCCCTTTGCCATCGATCTGGTCATTACCGATGTGTGGATGCCCGGCATTGACGGGCTAGCGTTGCTGCGCACCCTGCGGGAGAAACTGCCCAGCCTGCCCGTGGCGATGGTCAGTGCGCGGGCCACCCTCAACAGCAGCCTAGAAGCCATCAATAACGGCGCGTATGCCTACCTGACGAAGCCCTTTCGTGCGGAAGAAGTCCAAACCGTTGTTGAACGGGGGTTGGAACGTGGCCAAGAGGCCCGCGCCCGCCATGAACTGCTTGCCCAGTTCAGCCAACTGGCCCAATTAGAAGGCCGCTTTGGGGATATTCAGGGCCAAACGGCCATCACCGACAATGATATGATCGGAGAGCTGATCAGCGGGCTGAAGCACGAACTGGGAAACATTGTCTCGGCCATTATCCTCAACTTGGAGATGCTCAAGCACAGCTCGAACATCCCAGCAGCCATGAGCGAAAACCTCAACGACTTGGAGGCCAGCGCTAACGATCTAGCCCGGTTACTGTCGCGTTTCAAAGAATACCCACAGACCCCCACCCTGATGCAGGTGATCGACCTGCGCGAGGTGCTGAGCGCCGCCCTCGACGTGACCCGCAGCCGCGATATTGCTGCCCGCACTGCCTTCGACGTGCAAATGACCGATCGGCCTTTGTGCGTCCATGCCTCTGCGCCGGAACTCAGCCGGACGTTTGTCAACTTGCTGGATAATGCCGTCGAAGCCGCCCGCCGCCAAGTGGTCGTCCGGCTCCGGGCGCAAGACGGCGCGGCCCTCTTGACCATTGAAGACGACGGGCCGGGCTTTGATGCCAGCCGTCTTGAGCACCCCTTCACCCCGACAGCGACGACCAAAACCCGCGAAGGCTTCATGCGCGGGATCGGGCTGGGGCTGTTCATTGCACGGGTGGTCATCGCCCTGCACAACGCTCAAATCACCCTTCAAAATCGGGAATCCGGCGGGGCGCGGGTGATCGTTCGCTTCCCTTTGTTGGACGAGGACTGCACGGACTAGCGGCTCTGCTGGAAAGTCCTGTTATAATTGGGGCCGAAAGACGGCACAGGGGAGGGGCATGCCCCGCGTGTTGTTTTGCCTTGTAACCTTGTGAGCGTAACGCCCAAAGGTGGGGTATCCGGCCACGCAGATGAACATTTTGATCCTCGGCGAAGATGTAAAATCGGTGAACATCCTCTCGTTTGTTTTGCGACAAGAGGGGTATGACGTGCGTAGTCTTGTCGATTCGTCGCAGGCGGAGCGCGAATGGTCGGATCAGCTAACCGACCTGCTCATCCTTGACGAAGAAGATTTGTCCAGCAGTTTGTTGCGCCGAATAGAGACGATTCGGGGCACGACTTCTGTGCCGATGTTGCTGCTCGTCAACCCCGCCGCCGAGGATGACCTCATCAGCGCTTACGAAGCGGGCATTGACGACTACCTGACCAAGCCGTACAGCTACCGGATGTTGTTGGCGCACGTCTCGGCACAGATGCGGCGGGCGCGGGTCGTGCCAAGTACGCTTGTCCCCAACCTGACGACGCCTACCCTCAGCCTTGACCCTGAACGGCACACCGTCACCCTACGTGACGGCCTGCACCGTCAACTGACCAACCTCGAATTTCGGCTGATGTATTGTCTCGTCGTCAATCGCGGGCACGTCATGCGTACCGAAACCCTGATCGAAAAGGTGTGGGGGTATACGGGTGAAGGGGATAAAAATTTACTCAAAAGCCTGATCAGCCGCCTGCGGGGCAAGATCGAATCCTCCCCCCGTGAACCGAAGTTGATCACGACTGTACCCGGTGTAGGGTATACTTTTAACCCTGTAGAATAACTGCTTGTTGCCGGAGGGGCGAACCGCCCCCGCAATATGTGGGTTATATCAAAATCGATGCAATGAGAACACGGAGAATGTGACAGTATGCGTATTCTGATCCTCGGTGGGGATGGGTATCTGGGCTGGCCCACCGCGATGTATTTTTCCAAGCGCGGCCACGAAGTCGCCGTGGTGGATAACTTCCTACGCCGCCAAATGCACATGGAGCGCGGTTCGGACAGCCTGACCCCGATTGCTTCCCTCCATGACCGCGTGAAGGCATGGAAGGAAGTTTCTGGCAAAGACATTTACATGTACCCCGGCGACCTGACCAGATGGGACTTTGTGGAGCGCGTCTTCAAGGAATTCCAGCCGGAGACGATCGTGAATTATGGCCAAATCCCCTCCGCGCCGTATTCGATGATCAGCGTTCACCACGCTACCCAGACCCATATCAATAACGTGATCGGCAACCTGCACGTCCTGTACGCCATGCGGGATTTCGCCCCCGACTCCCACCTCGTTAAGCTCGGGACGATGGGCGAATACGGCCAACCGAACATCGACATCGAAGAAGGCTACATCGAAATTCACCACAACGGCCGTTCGGATCGGCTGCCCTTCCCCAAGTTGCCCGGCAGCATGTACCACCTGACCAAAGTCCATGACAGCCACAATATTCACTTCGCTTGCCGCGTGTGGGGAACCCGCGCCACAGACTTGAATCAAGGCGTTGTGTACGGCATTGATACCGATGAGACGGTGCTCGACCCGCGCCTCCTCACCCGCTTCGACTACGACGAGAGCTTCGGCACGGCCCTCAACCGCTTCTGCGTGCAAGCCGTGATCGGGATGCCGCTGACGGTATACGGCAACGGCAGCCAGACACGCGGCTACCTAAACATCCGGGATACCATCGCCTGCGTCGAACTCGCCACGCTTAACCCGGCGGCGCGGGGCGAATTCCGCGTGTTTAACCAATTCACCGAACAATTTTCGGTGCTGCAACTGGCCCAGACCGTCCAGAAGGCAGCCGGTGAACTCGGAATCCCGGTTGAGATTGGCTACTATGAAAACCCCCGCGTGGAAAAGCTGGATCACTACTACAACGCCAAGCATACCGCGCTGCTGGATTTGGGTCTGAAGCCGCACTACCTATCTGAAGAACTGGTCGAAACGATCATCAAGCGCATCATCCAGTTTAAAGATCGCATCAACCCGGACGAAATCGTCCCGAAGATTCGCTGGACGAGTGGCGATCAGGGCCAGAAGGTCGGCTTGGTGGGCGTCGCTAAGCCGCAGGCCTGACCCCCCCACTGTCGCCCCTAAGAATCCGCTCCCCCTCTCCCAAGGGAGAGGGGGCAGGGGGTGAGGTTCCAAAAAACACACCAAGAGAGGTATCCCATCATGCAAATGCTGGTTGTCCCTGTCGAAAAACCCGAAAACATTAACTTCATTCTCGGCCAAAGCCACTTCATCAAGACCGTAGAAGACATTCACGAAACGCTCGTGAACAGCGTGCCCGGCATTAAGTTCGGTTTGGCCTTCTGCGAGGCCTCCGGCGCGTGCCTCGTCCGTTGGAGCGGAACCGACGACGCCATGATCTCGCTCGCCCAGCAGAATGCCCTAAATCTAGCGGCGGGGCACACCTTCTTCATCTTTCTGGGGCCGGGCTACTACCCGATCAACATCTTGAACAACCTCAAAAATGTGCCTGAAGTGGCCCGCATCTTCTGCGCTACCGCCAACCCGACCCAGATCGTTGTGGCCGAAACCGAACAAGGGCGCGGCGTGATGGGCGTCATTGATGGCTTCAAGACGAAGGGCATTGAAGACGATCAGGGCATCAGCTGGCGTAAAGACCTACTGCGCAAGATTGGGTATAAACTCGGCTAGTGGGGCGCGCAGAGAACTTGCGGCGGCTGATTCCCGCCCTTGCAGCCCTCAGCATCGTGATCGGGGTGGCGGCGTGGGTCGTGATCGGCGGCGTGGTGGTGAACGAACTCGCCCATGCCGTGCCAGCGGACACGCCTGCTCTGCCCCGCACCGAAATCGCTGTGATTCCCCCGCTTGGCACGCCGACGGAACCGCCGTCAGGGTTTCCTTCGGCCACGCCCCCGTCGCCTGATCCACAACAGCCGCCGACAGACTCGCCGATTCCGAGTGCGTCCCCCCTCTCGCTGATCGTAATCGCACCGACGTTGCCGCCCACCCCCACCCTGATCCTGCTCACGGCGACAGCCTACCCGACTACGCCATCCACCCCTGCCCCACCGACCTTGCCGCCCAATGCCACCGTGATCGTGGTGACGGGCGAACCCACCGCCGCGCCCACACAGGCTGAGTGTTTGCCCCCGCCCGGCTGGACGGCCTATCAGGTGCAGCCCGGCGATACCCTGTTCGGGTTCCAACTCGGTGCAGAGGGCAAGGTCGATGTACAAACGATCATGGCGGGCAACTGTCTCACGTCAAAGTTGTTGACGGTGGGGCAGGTCATTTTCCTGCCGAAGGGCGCGGGCGAGGCCGCTCCCAAACTGGACGACCTCAGCGGGGAGCCGGACGTACAAAGCCGCCCCTCTGCCTGCCCGTGCACGATCACGATACGGCCCGGTCAGCGCTTAGAGCAGATCGCGGCGAACATTGATAAACTGCCAGCAGGCTTCACCGGACGCGATTTCCTGACGGCGACTGGCCCAACGGCCCATGTCAGCGGGTACTGGTTCTTGGCCGATAAACCCAGCGGCAAAAGCCTAGAGGGGTTCATGTTTCCCGGAACCTACACCATCGAACGGGACATGACGGCGGCGGGCTTCCGGGACATGCTCCTCAATGCATTTGGGGCCAACGTCGGGCCAGCGTTGGCGGGGGCGGCTGCCGGGCGTGGCATGACCTTCTGGCAAGCCGTCAATTTGGCGTCTATCATCCAGCGCGAATCCTACGACGCTAACGAGCAAAAGATGGTTTCCAGCGTCATGCACAACCGCATGGCGGCGGGCAAAGGGATCGCCTCATCGGTGACGCTGCAATATGCCTTCGGCGCGCCCGGCGCGTGGTGGCCAAACGTCTTCAAACTGAATTTCAACACCGATTCGCCCTACAACACCAACCGTTACAAGGGCCTCCCCCCCACCCCGATCAGCAGCCCGGGGCTGAGCGCCATCCTCGCGGCGGTGTATCCCGCCCAAACCGATTACCAGTATTTCAATACGAAATGTGGGGGCGGCGGGAACTTCTACGCCCGCACGTTTGAGGAGTTTAAACAAGGCCTGATCTGTAACTAGGCGGCAGCAGGCGGTCATATGATCTCCGTGCGGGCCGTACCCCTGCCACAAAGATGCCAAAGGCCGCTAGCCCGCCGTCCACATCCCGCTTTGGACGGGGAGCAGATCGCCCCCCTTCCCGCTTTGAAACAGGTCTATTGCATAAATGTGGCGGGTGGGGTAGACTTCCCCACTGATGCAAGCTACCCCGTCTTGGGGCGGTTTACAACAATTGAGTTTCTACGATTTAAGGAGTTAACTCTACCATGCGGAAGAACACTTTTAAGTTCCTCGCCCTTGCGCTGGTTTTCGCCCTCGTCATGAGTGGCCTCGTCGTTGGGACGGCCAACGCCCAAAAGCCGAAGTTGCGCGTCTTCTACGGAAGCGTTGGCGACATCAAGCAAGACGAGGCGATCCTCGCCCGTTGGAGCGCTGAGAACAACGTGGACGTGGAGATCGTCTATGCATCCCAGAGCGCGACGGAATACCTCGCCCAGTTGCAACAACTGCTGGCCGCCAAGTCCACCGACATCGACCTGATCCAGTTCGACGTGATCTGGCCCGGCATCCTCGCCCCCAACATGCTCGATCTCGGCCCAGCGCTCGAAGCCTCTGGCATGAAGGACATGTTCTACCCCCGCATCCTGACCAACAACACCGTTGATGGCAAGGTCGTGGGGCTGCCGTGGTTCACCGATGCTGGCCTGCTGTACTACCGCACTGACCTGCTGGAAAAGTATGGCTACACCGCCGCCCCCAAGACGTGGACAGAATTGGAAGAAATGGCCAAGAAGATCCAAGATGGCGAGCGCGCCGCGGGCAACGCCGAATTCTGGGGCTTTGTGTGGCAAGGCAACGCCTATGAAGGCCTGACCTGCGACGCCCTTGAATGGGTCTTCAGCAATGGTGGTGGGTCTATCGTCGAAAACGACAAGACCATCAGCATCAACAACGAAGCCGCTGCAAAGGCCCTGACCCGCGCTGCTTCTTGGGTCGGCACGATCTCCCCTGACGGCGTGACCACCTACCAAGAAGAAGACGCCCGCCGCGTCTTCCAAGCTGGTAATGCCGCCTTCATGCGCAACTGGCCGTATGCCTATGTGCTCGGTCAGGGCGGCGCCGCGGGGGACATCGAAACCGCGATCAAGGATAAGTTCAGCGTCACCAACCTGCCCGCTGGCGACTCCGGCGCTGCCGCCGCTGCGCTCGGTGGTTGGCAGTTGGGCGTCAGCGCCTACAGCGCCAACCCCGAACTGGCCACCAAGCTGGCCCTGTGGCTGACCGCCCCCGAACAGCAGAAGGAACGCTGGCTGAAGCTCAACAACCTGCCCACCATGCCCGCCATCTACACCGACCCCGACGTACTGGCCGCCACGCCTTGGGTCGCCAACCTCGTCCCGGTGTTTGAGAACGCTTCGCCCCGTCCTTCCACCGTTACCGGTGCGAAGTACAACGATGTGTCTGTGGCCTTCTTCACCGCCGCTCACAACGTCCTGACCAAGAAGTCGGACGCTGCGTCGGCGTTGGAAGACCTCGAAGCCAACCTGCTGAGCATCCTCGGTTCAGACTTCAAGGTTGGCGCGCCGCCCGCCATGAAGTAACCTAGCCACACACGGCTAAAAAGTAAGGGGTGGGTCACATGTGATCCACCCCTTTTTTGTAGGGACACACCATGAAATACACCATTATCCGAGATGACGATACCAGCTTTTTTACCCGCATCAGCCAACTACAAGCGGTTTATGGCCCCCTGTGGGAGATGGGCGTGCCCACCGTCCTCGCGGTGATTCCGGCCCAACGCGCCGACGTGCGCGTATTGCACCGGCCCGGCGCGCCCTACGATCCGAGTATTCCGGCGGAATATCAGGGGCGGGCGGAAGAATTTCCGATCACCCGCAACGCCGAACTGTGCGCCTTCTTGAACCACTATGCTAAAAACGGCCTTGTAGAGATCGCCCTACACGGCTACAACCATACCTATCACGAGTTCGCCATCGACGATGAAGCCCTGATCCAGTCTAAGGTGCAGCACGGGCGCGAAATCCTGAAGGCGGCCTTTCCCGATGCGAACATCACGACCTTCATCGCCCCCTATGACTGCATGTCCGAGACGGCGATCCGGCTGGTGGCCGAAGCAGGCTACGATCTGTGTACGGCGACCGTTAACCTTGCCAACTTGCACCCCACGATACGCCCCTACCAAATGGACTGGCTATACGGCAAACGCTTATTTACCCTCGATGAATACCTGTTCCATCACCGCGAACCCGCCGAGACGTGCCTCGCCAATGCCCTTGACCGCCTGAATACGCACGATCTGTTGATTTTGGGCAACCATTACTGGTCATTTTTCCACGAGGGCACAGACGACCTGCTCAAGGCATGGCGCAGGTTTGCTGAGCCTGCCGTGAGCGAGGAACGGCAAGCCGTTACCTTCCAACAGTTGGCCGGGAAAAGCTAACCCCCACCGACTCAGGGGAGGTTTGCTACAATCTGAGCGTATCTCTGAGCGCATCTTAGCACACCGACCTGTGTATGAAACGTAAACCGCTTCGCTACGATCCGAAAAATGACTACTACACCTTGCTAGGGGTGAGCGATCTCGCCTCTGCAGATGAAATCCAGCGGGCTTTCCGCCAGAAGGCCAAAGCCGTTCACCCCGACCTCAACCCAGATCGGCGGGAGTGGGCGAAGGCCCAATTTCAACGCATCAACGAGGCCTACACCGTCCTCGCTGATGCGGCGCTCCGCTTCGAGTACGACGACCTGCGGCGCTACCATCGGAGCGGGCGGCCTTCCCGTCCAATGGATAATGCATGGTGGGAACAGGCGGGAAGCACAACGACCCGCCGCCCGGATTCGTCCCCCTTTGCGGCCCCACATTGGCAAGCCACCACCCCGACGCCCGCTTTCGACATATCCCGCGTGCTGTACGGCCTGACGCACGGCCCGTATCGCTACGTGATCGCCATTTTGGGGCTGGTTTTCGTCGCCAACGTGATCTTCATCTCCAGCGTGATTCGGGATAACGAAGCAGGGTTAGCCGCCGCCCAAGCGACCTTCGCCGCCAATAACGCCTTCTACAGCCAAACTGCCAGCGCCCAGATCGCCCAGACTCGAATGGCTTACGGGTTGGTCAACTGTAGCGACCCCGCCGCCCGAATCTCAGCCCCGAATGCGGGCAGCATCGTCGATTTTTCCGCGCTTACCGTGCGGGGGACGGCCTCTCACCCCAACTTCGGCTACTATACCTTAGAAATTGCTCAGGTGGCAGGCGGGGAAGCCATGAGCCAGATCGGGGGCGTGGTGCGGCAACCCGTTACCAATGGCGTACTCGGTACGAACGGGAGCCGTCTAGCGAACGCGGCGGCAGGGCGGTACGTGATACGCCTGACGGTCTACCTGAAAGATGGCTCGGCCTTGCCCACATGCGAAGTTCCGGTCATCTACCGTTAGTGGAAAGCACCGTTCTACCGCCTGCGCACGCCGCTCAGGGCCGTTCGTAGATGTACATGCCAAGTGTCCCGTCTTCAACGAGGTAGACTTTCCGCTCGCGCCCGCCGGGGTAGCGGATTTTCATCCGTTCTAGATCGGGCTTGCGGGCCACGCCAAAGACAAAGGTGAAAGGCTTCAGCGGGTCGATGCTATCGAGGCCCTGCTCATCGACGATATATTTTCGCCCGGTCATGAAATATTGCACGACCAGCGTATTTTCAACGCCCGTCGCAAAGTCGTAGAACAAGACCACTTGCCGTCCGGCATCCGCCGCCGCGACCATTTCCCGTGCGGTGGCGTTGGTGGCCCAATTGGGGCGGTTGTTCAGGTAGCGCCCTTCCGGGATATGTACGTATAGGTAATACCACAAGTTACCGAGACTCAGGGCGATGCCTAATCCCAATGCAACGTAGGCCCGGAAGCGTTCTACTTTGGTAAGTTGGCTGATCCGGTGGCCGATGGCCTCTACCGCCAGCGCAATCAGCAAGCAGAAGGCCGCCGTTGCATTGATGTAGCGCTGGTATTGGGGCGGGCTGATCGATAGTGTGGAGCCAATGAAGATCACGGCCAACACCCATCCGCACAACAGTGCCCATACAGGCCGCCGCCATAGGATCAACGTGCAGACCAGCACCCCGATCAGGAAGGCGACGCCCCCAAACAGGCCCAAAATACTGCTGCCCTGACCGTGCCAACCGCCCGCATCGTGCAGCCAGATCGTCGACAGGAACGAATATTTGAGCTGGTGAATGATGTACTCGTCTAACTGGTCGGTTTTAACCACTTCGTCCCATTGGCCGGAGACGAAGATGTTTTTATCCGCCCGCGTGGTGAGGGGTTGATTGAAGTACAGCAAAAAGTAGTGGTGCGGAACCAGCACAAGGAAGGCTACCACTGGCACAATGACCAGTAGCCGCCAATTCTTGGTAACGACTTCACGTTGGCGCAGGAATAACCAGATCACCAGCCCAGCCATGACCGCTGGGACGATCCGCGCCCCCAAGTAAAACAGTTGGGAGAAGGCCAACATCACCCCTGAGAGGGCGAAATCCGTCGGGGCGGCACGCCGCAAGCCTCGCAACAAGAAATAGTAGCTCAATACGGTGAACAAGCCATCAACGGGCTGGTTCAGGGCGAGGCGGCTAAACTGAACATGATACGTCCACGTCAGCATGAACAGCGCCGCAACTAGCCCGAAGCGCCACCCACCCATTTCCCGCCCCAATAGGTACAGCGCGGGCACGGTCAGCGCCCCCGTGAGCATGGCGAGGGAACGCGCCGTTGCCAGCGTGGGGCCGAAAATGCTCACCATCACCCCGATCAGGCCCTGATACAGGCGCGGCCACGACTGTGCGCCCGGCTCAAAGGGGGTGGCAAGGAAGTGCTCATTCATGATCTGAGCACCTTCTTGGGCGAACATCGCTTCGTCTTGATCTAAGATCGGCGGTTCGCTGCCCAAGTTCACGCCGCGAATGACGAGCGCCGCCGCCAACAACACCAGCATCGTGATCCACTCGTAGCGGGCGAGCGGCTTGGCATCTTCCACTTTGGCGGACGGGGTGAAGGCATAAATCAGGGTGAAGATGCTGAGCGCCCATGTGAGCAGTTGTTCAAACAGCGTGGCCTCCTGCGGCTTGACCGTCCCGCGCCAACTGGTCAGGGCGAACAGGCCGAGTGAAAGAGCCAGCCACCGCCAACGCACCTGTACCGTCCCCACCCTTGCGGGCGCTTCAATGGTCGGCACGGGCGGCACGGCCCCGTTAAAGGCCACAAAGACCATGCCAATCCCGACGAAAAGCATCACAAACGGGCTGCTGACCGGAATATCCTGAGGGTCTTTGTACAGGATGGAAGACGCCCAAAAACTGACCGCAAGCCCAGCCACCAACAGCCAAATTTGGCCCCACTCGGCGTTTTTGAACCACGCCGGTAGGCCGGGCAAGGCCAATGCCAATCGTTGCGAGGGTTTCACAGCGGTGGCCGGGCTGGTTGCGATTGGGCGGGGCGCATTGCGCCGCTCGTACAGGGCGAGGGCGGCTCCCCCCATTGAAATGAGCAGGAAGGCAAGTGTAGAAATTCCCGGCGGTAGCGCCATCAGGCCGAAGGCGCACCCCACCACCACCAGTCCGAAGACGATCCAACGCCCAATCACGGGGTTCAGTCCTCACTTGTAGGCTTGCTATGCGTGTTGGCAGTGCCATTCCGACTGCTGCAATGGCAGTGTAACATAGTTTCAGGCCGGATTCACCTTGATCATTATTTGGGGATGGTTATGGTTCCCCAAACCGGATCACCATTTTATCGGCGGCGTCATAGTGGACGTGCATCGAAAGTAACTCGGTAGCAGATGATGGCCCCAACAGGCGCGGTAATAAGATCGGCAGGTCGTCGGTGAGGGGCAGGCCGTCCCATCCGCCGATGGGAACCCAGTGTAACGTCCCCTCGCCATTGCTGGTTACCGCCCGCTG
>Ga0272446_1005843_pt1 | contig 13256 bp, 10 predicted proteins | sample YNPCB0061_FD_194587 | JGI IMG/M metagenome (GOLD analysis project Ga0272446, IMG submission 194587) | Hot spring microbial mat communities from Yellowstone National Park, WY, United States - YNP-CB-006-1 | ecosystem: Environmental > Aquatic > Thermal springs > Hot (42-90C) > Sediment | place... | reverse complement strand
GTCAAAGAAGTTGTGCGGCTCAAAAAGGCGGCTACGCGGGACTTGGTCATGGAAATAGCCTGCGGACTAGCCAATCTTCGCCTCAGTTTTCCGTAATCAAATACTTATGATAGATAATGTCTAATGTATGTTTGTCTATTATGCCGAGAATGGTAAGTTTGTTCGGCAAACGCCTCTCCCCCTCATCCCAACCCTTCTCCCAACGGGAGAAGGGCAAGATACAAAGCCGTCGTTCACCCTCGCCCTTTGGGAGAGGGTCTCGCGTAGCGAGGGGTGAGGGGGCTTAACTTAATGATGCTTAACGTAATGACCTTGATTCTTAGCTACATTCATGACCTTTCTGTGTGAAGTTATGGAAGCACACTTGTTGCGCCTTTTGGATGCAGTGCTGGCAGCGGCAGGCAATTTCCACGTGGCTGCTGGAGCCTTGGTCTGTTTCAAGAAGCTGCGAGCAGTGATGTCCTTGATGTTTTCCATGTCACACAATTCTGGAATATGTACCATGAATATATACCATTTTGTTCATCAACTTTTTTTAGCGCGTTTTCGTTATGACTATACTGTACGCATTATGGAGTTTGGTTGTCTTGTTTGGTGTAAGCGTTGCCTCTGCACAAACGTTGCCAGAGCCGTCCACTGGAGCGGACACCACCGAAGCGAAAGCCGAATTGCAACGATTGCTTGGCGAGTATGTGGATCTTTCTGCTGCCTCGGCAGTGGATGTGTCCAGCAGTTCGCGGACAAATCAGACATCGGCAAAGCAAGCCCCGGCGACGATTATCACGATTACCGAAGAGCAAATTCGTCTGCGCGGCTACCAGTCGCTGCTCGACGTGCTTCTGGATGCGCCAGATTTTAAGGTAGAAACCTACAGCGACCCCGAGTTTCTTCACGTCGCTATTGTGCGCGGTGTGTATGGTCAAGATAAGTTTGTGATTTTGCTGGATGGCATTCGGATATCCTCCCCGACCAACGAAATTATGCCCATTTTGGAAAATTACCCTGTGCATTTGGCGCAACAAATCGAAATTCTTTACGGACCCGCCTCGGCTTTGTACGGCGCGGATGCTGTTACGGGCGTTATCAATATCGTGAGCAGGCGTGCCGAAGATATGAACAGCACGATAGAAACACGCTTGTCAGGTGCAATGTACAACAAATGGACGGCTTCACTGTTGGCGGGCGGCACGTTCGGTGCGGGCGTAAAATGGTCGGTAGCGGGTCAGTACAGCCGCGACGCGCAACCGGATTTACGTGCGTTTTATCCCGAGGACTACGCCTTGCCGAATAACGCTGACCCTCTGCGGACGGGAGTTTTTCAAACTGCCTTTGGTCCGCAAAAGCCCAGAACGCCCGTGAATACCGCTTTTTCAACGGCAATTGAATCATATGCAGCGTTTGCATCGTTGTACACAGACGAGTTCCGAGTGTCTATTTTTCACAATTCGAGTCAAGCACCGACTTCCACCCCCCACACACCAAGCAACGCCGTGTACAACGATAACGCCTTTTTGCGCAATACGCTCACCGTTTTGAGTGGCATGTACACAAAAGAATTTAGCAAGGGCGTGGCGATTACCGCACTGACCCTGAGCCGATACGACTTAGACCCCGCGTCAAATTTCCGCAATTTATTTAGTGGTTTAGATCCGGGGTACAAATACTCTTTCGGTGCGATGATGAAAATCGAGCAGATGGCGAGTTGGAGTCCTACGGAAACCGTAACGATAATCGGCGGCGCAACATTCGAGAGTTTTTATTCTGCGCCCAAAAGCGCGGACTTGGAGTATCCAGTCAATCTCACGGGAGCGATTTCTGGGGTGCTTGCTGGCTCGGTGAATCCGCAGAATCCTGCGGGCGTGCGAGCAGAATTTTACACACTGAATTTTTCCAATACTGGCGGCTTTGCTCAAGCGCAGTGGCAAGCCGCGCCTAACCTTTCGCTAACGGCGGGGGCGCGATTCGACTATAACTCTCGCTTTGGCAGCACGTTTAACCCGCGTTTTGGGCTTGTGTGGTCGCCGATAAGTGCCTCTGCTGTGGGCAAAGAAAATCGCTTGACCATCAAGGCTCTCTACGGTTCTTCGTTTCTTGCACCGCCGCCAAGAGTCGCATTTGAGCATTATGGCTCGTTTCAGTACGACACCGCAGCGCGAAGCTACAGCAGCTTTTTCTGGAAACTTACCAATCCCGATTTACAGCCTATTCGCTCGCAAACGGGAGAACTCAACATCACGACGTTTTTGACCGACGATTTGAGCCTCACGCTCACGGGGTATTATTCCGTGTACACAGGACTGTTCACAAACGTTCCAGATGGCTCAACACGGGAAAGTCTCTACAAAGGCAAGTATCTCGGATATCCTGTGCAAACTATTCTCATTACGGTCAATCAAGGCGAGCAACGTTCTTACGGCGCGACGGCAAACATCCGCTATCTTCTCGTGCGGCAGGGAGACTCGCGTCTGGAAGTGTTCGGTTCATTGACGTGGATGGAAGGCGTTGTCAACCAAAACGACGCGGCAAATCCGCTCTTTTTGGAAATACCCTACGTTTCTCCGTTCAGTGCTAAGGGCGGTGTACAAGGTTCATTCGGAAAGTTTCACGTCTCTGTGCGTGCTATTGCTATGAGCGAACAGCGTGCCGTTGCAACACAAAAGGACAATCCTCGTTTGCGCCAAACCGTTCCCGGATATACACTGGTAAACGGCTCTCTACGCTACGAACTTTTTCCGTGGTTAGATGTCAGTGCATCGGTCTGGAACGCGCTCGACGCTCGGTATTACACCATCTACGGTGAAATTAATCCTGAATTTGCCGCTATGGGAACCGCAGGGCCGACAGGCGTTTTCGCACGTGGGATACCGCAGCACCCATTCCGTGCAAGTGTGGGTGTGGAACTGCGCTTTTGAAGACGTTTTCCGTACAAGATTCCGCATAATGATGTTGTGCGTTGTAGAAAGCTTGCCACCGTCGAGAATTGAGGACTATCCATAATTCCGTCAATATCCATTTCATACTGTTTTCATACTATCATGCGCTTGTTTCACGTCTATATTACCAATCGCCTGCGTGCATGCGCTTTGCCGCCCACACTAACAAATGCCTCTGGGAGCTGGCTGCTCGCTACACTGGTCTTTATCTTCAGTTGTGTGCTAAGTGTGCAGATGAAGGCACAAGAGATGCCCATTGGCATTCAAGCTCAAGCGGAGATGTTCCGTAAGATTTTTGTGTTCAATCGCACCATGGAAGGAAAGAGGATTAAAACGCTCATCGTGTACAATACTGCTTCGGCAGCGTTGGTCGAGGAGCTTTCTGCGGCATTCCAAGCACGCGGTGTTGAAACGCTTGCTGTGCGCGAAGACGCTGTGGAACGAACGCTGAAAGAACATAAAGGGAAAATTCATGCTTTGTATATTATGCCCGGAGTAGTAAATTTGTTCGACAAGTTGTGTGCAGAGTATCAAATTCTTTCGATTACGGGAGTCCCAGCACTTGCGCGGTCAGGCAAAGCCTCCGTCGCTTTAGGTGTTAGAAATGCGAAGCCAAGTATTATTGTGCATTTGCAGCAGATAAAAAGTGAAGGTCAGGATGTTTCGGCTTCTCTTTTGCAAATTGCTCAAATTGTGCAGTGAGCCATTTTCATTATCAAGCACAAGCAATGTTTGCATCTTTCAGTATCCGCACCAAACTCATCGCTTTTTTTGCCGCCTTGCTTGCTGTTATTGCAGGATTTGTCGCTGTGTTTTTCTCCTTGCGCCAGGAGCGGCAGATGACGGCATATCTATCGGAAAAATCGCAGGTTGTTGTTGCTATGACGGCACGCAGTGTCGAATCAGGTATGGTATTTGACGACGAGGCGTTTGTCAATAAAGCCCTTGCTGCTCTTTCTACCGTGCCAGATGTAGAGTTTGCGCTTGCGCTTAAAGAGGGGAAAACACTTGGAGCATACAAACCAGATATTGCCGAGCAGCATCGAAGTCTTATCAACCAGGCGACAGCTTCTGATAAAGATATGATGGTCTCGGGCACGCTCTCGGTTCTTGTGTTTTCCATCAAAACCACTGACCAGACACCTATTGGCTCTCTCGTTTTGGGTGTAAGCAGAGCCTCTCTCGAACACGATATTGCACAGAATCGCGCGATTGCCGCTATCACCGCCGTGAGTGTGCTTGTTCTTGGTCTCGTTGCTGTGGCTTTCTATGTTTCTGGCATCTTGAAGCCTATTATCGCCCTGAAAAAAGCCGCTCAAAAAGTAGCCGAAGGTGACACAACCGTCCGTATTCAGGTTCGCACGGGCGACGAACTGGGCATTCTTGCCGAAAGTTTTAATGCTATGGTCGCCAATATCGAACGATACATCAGCGATTTCCAAACACAACGCTTGGAGGCCTACGTCGCAGCGCAGGAGGCAGAACACGCAAAACAGCAGTCGCAGCATCAACAAGAGCATTTAATGACAAGCGTGCAGACTATCTTGGCGGTGATGGAGGAGTTCGCACGCGGCGACTTAATGGTGCAGTTGCAGTTAGAACAAACCCGTGAAAATAATGCCGACGGCGGCGACGCGCTGTCCCAGCTTGCTAATGGTTTCAACAACGCCGTCGAAAACATCCGTCACCTTGTTTTGCAAGTTGTGGAGTCCGTCGGTGCCACCATGCAAGCCAGCGAAATGATTGCACAACGCTCCCGACAGGTCGCTTTGGATATGCAGCAGCAAACGTTGAAGATTCAAAACATTACCGAATCTGTTGAGGGCATTACGACGATTATCAACGAAAGCACGCGGCAGGCCACAAACGCGGCATATGAAGCCTCGCAAGCCAGTGATGATGCACAATCAGGCGGCGTTATTGTCTCCGAGACTTTTCACGGCATGAACACCATCGCCAGCGTTGTGATAAAATCCTCTGATACTGTTCAAGAGCTTGGTCGTTCCAGTGAGCAAATTGGGGAAATCGTACAGGTCATCGAAGAAATCGCTGACCAAACGAATCTTTTGGCACTGAACGCGGCTATCGAAGCCGCACGCGCTGGCGAACAGGGAAGGGGCTTTGCCGTTGTGGCTGACGAAGTGCGCAAACTCGCCGAACGCACGCAAAAAGCAACCAAAGAAATTGCCCGCACCATTCAGCAAATCCAGCAAAACACGGTTCAAGCCGTTCAAGCTATGCAAGCCGGAACGCAGGAAGTCGAGAACGGAAAAATCGCCGTTTCCCGCGCTGCACAAGCACTGGAACGCATTATCAATCGCACCGGCTCAGTGGCTGACATCATTTCCCAACTTGCCGCCGCCAGCGAACGTCAATCGGCGATGAGCGAAGAAATCGTCGCAAGCGTTGACATCATTAACAACGTTACCGAACAAACTGCGCAAGCGACAGCAGGTATTGAACAAACTGCTGCTAATCTACGAGAAATGATTGAAAATCTTCAACGCCTTGTCGGACAGTTCCGCGTTGAAAATGAAAACGGCACCTTACCTCACGTTCTTCAAAGCACACGGTCGGCAAAGCACTTGATGGCGTAAAAAACGGTGCCGCTTGACGGTTCTGAACCGTAAGCGGCACTCTGTATCACCTTGTGCTGGAAGACGTTTGCTTGATATTCTTTGCCTGATAGTCTTTACTTGGCTATCATCTGTCCCCGAATTACCCCAGCAGGAAACTGATTGCTATGCACATTGCAGTACCAGTTTCCCGCGAGCAGTTCCGTTTCTTGGTCGGCGGTCAGCGTTGTCATCGCGGTAAATGTGCCAGTGTTGCCTGTTTGTGGGGTCGTAAAGATTGCTATTCGGATACCTGCGTTTGCAGTGGCTGGTGCCGGACCGTGAAAGTGCGCCGCTGTTGCATTGCCACGTGTAAGATTCCACGTGAGCGTATAGCTCAGTACTTTGGTGGATTTGTTATATGTAGCGTTCAGTGTGCCTGTACCTTCGTTGGTCAAAGACATTGGCACTTGGTTTTCGCTACGCAGCTGAACTTCGTATTTTACCTCATCAGAACTGGTTGTGCTTGTGCAAGCCGATGCACCCGCCAAACCAATCATCAGAGCAACGCTCCAGAGCATCATCTTGACTTGAAACAAACGATACACCGTCGGGTGATGAAAAACTGTATCGTAACGCATAAGTGGGTTCTCCCAGAGAAAACATCAACAATAGTGATTTAGTGCATGGAGCGGTGGCACTGCCAAACACTGCTGCAGCACACCAATCTACAACGTTTTTTGCGGACACGAAAAGAAAAGTTCAACCCGTCTGCACGTGTCTTGACCACTTTACCCTGTTTATCTTCAGCAAGACTTTCGCAAAATCACACTGTTGTTGGCAAGGGGTTAAAACCCCTTGTTGCTGCTTCACTACGGTAACAAGGGGCTTTAGCCCCTTGCACACTCGGTTTGCGAAAGTCCTATTCAGATAACTTGTCTTGGCAAAATTTATCTTGACAATATGTCTTGGCAGCATAGAGCAGCAAACAGACACATCATGGAACGTGATGAGAGAAAAAGTTGATTCCCCGTTGTAATTCCTATTTGCGGAAACGCAGATTGCTTTTATTTTTGCTACGAACCAAATGAAGTTTCATGGAGTTTCTTAAGCCTCGTGATATTTGCTCACCGTAAAGCAGAAGTGCTATGTTTCAAAACCTGATAACGTTTTTTGTCCCGCCTCGTGCGGCATCGCTCAGTGTTGCCGCGCAGCGACGATTTCGTTTGTTTATTGTGATTCAGTTGCTGGCGTTTTTGCTGGCACTTGTGTCATCCACTTTGTTTCTGACAAATCTGAGCACTGGCGCGGCGGCAATGGAATTTGCGTTGGTGAGTGCCGCCACGCTGTTATTGGTGCGCTTTCAGGGGTCGCTGCGCATCAGTGTCAATGTGGGCGTGGGGCTAATGTACTGTGTGGCAGTGTTGAGTTTGTGGCGCACAGGCGGAATATTGTCCTCGACAACGTGGTTGCTGACGGCACTGCCAATTCTGCCATTGCTCTTTCTTGGACGCAACGCGGGGTTGATGTGGGGGGCGGTCTCCTTGCTTATCATTGTGGGCTTTACCGTTGCCCAACAGTTTTTCGATGTAACGCTGCCTATGGCATCGCAAACAGCCGGGCGAGCCTTTTTCAAGGAACTGTTTGCCTTGTTTGTCATCTCAGGGATTACGCAACTTTTTGTGGGTGACCGCGAAATCGGCGAAGCACGGCTACGCGAGGAAAAAGCCGCTACACAGCAAAAAGTGGATGAAGCTGTTGCACGCTTGAAAAAGGAACAAGAGGCAATGCACCTCAAAGATGAGCAAATGCTCAAGGCTGCCGAAGAGCAACAACACTACTTGGAGCGCAGTATTTCGGCGATTTTAGCGGAAATGAATCATCTGGCAACGGGGGACTTAACCGTGAGGCTCACCGTTGATGGTTCAGATGATATTGCGCGGCTCTACGGCGGTTTTAATGAAGTGGTGGTCAATATTCGCAACGCTATTGGCAACGTCAATGAAGCGGTGGATGCTACGGCGAACACGACCGATACGATAGCCCAACAAGCCGAACAGGTTACGCGCTCCATGACTACCCAAAGCCGTCAGGCAAATGAAATCGCAGCAGCAGTGGAAGAAATGTCTGCTACTATCCAAGAAAACGCCCGCCAAGCTTCGCTTGCTGCCGCAGAAGCCGAACGCGCTCAAAATGATGCAGGGCAAGGTGGCATGGTTGTCGGCGAGGCAATCAGCGGTATCCAAAACATTGCAGCAATTGTCGAACGAGCAGCAGAAACCATCAGCGAGTTAGGCAAATCCAGCGAGGCAATTGGTGAAATCACAAAAGTTATCGAAGAAATTGCCGACCAAACTAATCTGCTTGCACTCAATGCCGCCATCGAAGCTGCCCGTGCGGGCGACCAAGGACGCGGGTTTGCCGTTGTTGCCGACGAAGTTCGCAAACTTGCCGAACGCACTCAACAAGCCACCAAAGAAATTGCTGAAACGATTCGCCGCATTCAGGGACAAACCGCCGCTGCTGTGCGAGAAATGAACGCTGGCACGGTCGAGGTAGAAAAAGGACAGCAATCGGCAGCCAAAGCCCAAGAAGCATTGCAGCGGATTATTGAACGCTCGGGGCGCGTGGCAGAGACCATCGCCCAAGTGGCAACAGCCAGCGAAGAGCAGTCGGCAACCATGAATCACATTGCCCAAAGTGTGGACGACATCAAAAAACTCACTGAGCAAGCCACTGCTGCTATGCGCCAAACCGCGCACAGCGTCGAGAATCTGTACAATCTGACGCAAAATCTGCGCGAACTCGCCGCACAGTTCAAACTTGGCTCTCGTGCAGCGACAGAACATCTCGGTAATGCCAAGCGCAGGCAGCTCGGTTCGTAGAAAGTATGAAGTATTGAGCGGAGTGTTTGGCAACAGATGCTCTTTGCAATGAAAATATGGAGCAATACGATACCGCAAGTGTACAACCCCCTATCGCGTCTTGTCACTCAGGCACATCATAGCCCACACCTTCTTGGAGCGTCAAAAACCGTTCAGGCTTGATATTTGCTTGCTGGAGTGCGCGGTGGAGTGCTTCAACTGGCTCTGTTTCGCCGTCGTCAGCAAGCGGAAACGTACCATAGTGCATACCTATGCTCTGCGGACTGCCCAACTCTATGAAGGCTTGTACCGCATCGCTGGGCGAGATATGGACGGATGCCATGAACCATTCGGGGCGAAACGCTCCTATGGGCAACAATGCCACGCGAAATTTGCCAAACCGTTCCCGCAAGCGTACAAACAAGGTTGTGTTGTATCCCGTGTCGCCTGCAAAATAGACATTGCCTGCCGATGCTGATTCCAGCACGTAGCCGCACCACAACGTAGCGTTACGGTCGGAAAGCCCGCGCCCCGAGAAATGCTGTGCTTCGCAGCAATGCAAGCGCAAACCTTTTGTCAGTTCGAGCGTTTGCCGCCAATCCATTTCTTGTACCAGTGGTATGCCTTCTCGCTCCAAGAACGCCTTCATGCCAAGCGGCACGTATATTCGCGGTTTGTGCGCTGCAACCAGACGTTTGAGCGTTGGCACGTCGCAATGGTCGTAATGGTTGTGCGACAGAAGTACAACATCTATTGGCGGCAAATCCTCAAGCCGTATCCCAGCAGGGCGCACACGCTTGGGTCCGACACCCTGCACGGGGCTTGCGTATTCCGACCAAATGGGGTCGGTGAGAATATTCATGCCATTAACCTGAAGCAAAAACGTAGCGTGGTTGATAAACGTCAGACGCACTGCATGTGGGTTGATGCTACCATCCATGCTCTCGCCGCCCACACGCGGCTCAGGTGCTTTGCCCACGAAGGCGTTCGGGTGAGCAGACCACACACCCGGATTGCGGTGGCTTATCCATTGGAGTAATTCGCTCAAGCCCGCTTGTGCTGGTGACTCGGGTAAAAAGAACTCCGAGCCGTTAAAATGGTCGCTTATAGCACCTGTGTAGCGTGGTGCCGCTACAAACAGCCGCTCAACCACTATCACAGCCGCTGCAACAAGTGCCGCAGCCAGTATCATCCACATAATGCTCATCTGCACACGCCTTTTCTGCATAAAGCTAACAAGTTGAACGAGTTGAAAGTGGGGTAGAAATGCTATCACGGCTCTTCAGGCTCTATCACTGCCTCCACACTGTATCACACTGCTGCCGTTAAGCCGCCGTCCAACACGAGCGTGTGCCCTGTGGTGTACGAAGCAGCATCGGAACACAGGTACAAAATTCCTTCGGCGATTTCTTCTGGTGTGGCAACACGGCGCATAGGAATCGCACCCAGCGTCTTGTCCATCGCTGCTTTGGGCAACGAGGCTTGTGCTTCTTCGAGCATGGGCGTTTGTGTGAAGCCCGGACAGATAGCGTTGATGCGAATTCCGCGCCGTGCATACTCCAAAGCCGCAGTTTTGGTCAGACTAACCACAGCAAATTTGCTTGCCGAATATGCCGCATGAAACGGAAATCCATTTAACCCCGCAATAGAAGCCGTATTGACGATAGTGCCGGGCGTTTTGTGGGCAAGCATAGCTTGAAGTTCGGCTTTCATGCAGTAAAACACCCCCATCACGTTCACCTCCATCACCCTGCGAAACACTGCATCGTCATATTCATGGGTAGCGTGGATGTTGCTGCCTTCGATACCAGCGTTATTGACGGCGCAATGCAGTGTGCCGAACGTTTCTACTGTTTGTCGCACGAGTGTTCGTACCTGCTCTGCGTTCGTTACGTCGGTGTTGATGAACACACTGCTGGGGCTGTGTTCTTGCAGCAGCGCAAGCGTTTTGCGGGCTTCTGCTTCGGCTACGTCGGCAAGCACCACGCTTGCACCTTCGCGGGCAAATGCAAGTGCCGTAGCTCTGCCAATGCCTGTACTACCGCCTGTTATAAGCACGGTGCGGTTATCAAATCGGTTCATAGGTAGTGATTCGAGGGTGAATATTCATGCACATTACAATTTCATATCCACCTGCAGCGTGATGTTGCGCGTGGGTGCGAGATTGGCGATGATTTCATTGTAGTAATAATCCAGCGCGTTGCGGACGTTGAGCGTGAGCATCATCGGCAGACCCGCGAGTTCAAACATATTTGCCATCACGCGCACATCGAGAACATGAATGGGTACACGTGCGTCGGCATCGCGGACGGCAATACTTAAATCGTCAATTTGCTCCACACGGGATTGAAAGCGGTAATCCGCCTGCACCTGAAACGCCCCGACGGGCAGAATCAGACGCGAATACCACAGCACCGTTGAGCGGTATTTCAACACCTGATTCAAGTTCAGGTCAAGCGGATACATGCCCGTTACAGAGCTTTCGAAGCCCAAGAGTTTATTTGGCAGCCATCCGTTCAGTGCCAATTCTATGCCTGAAATCCGTGCGCGAGTGATGTTCTGAAACTGAATTTGAGGATTAGAACTTGTGGGCAAGCGCGGTTCGACCAAATCCGAAAATTCATTGTTAAAGACCGCGCCGTCCACGCTCCAGTCCTGACCAAACAGCGAAAAAGCGTGCTTTGCGCCTGCTTCCACCGACCACGAACGCTCGCTGCGTAAGTCTTGGTTTGGCAGCACCGTAAACGTGGTGAACCGCAGTGCTGCAAAGCGTTCAGCAATCGTGGGCGCACGGAATCCCGCTCCTGCTGAAGCTCGCAACTGCGTGGCTTCCGACAACGCATAAGAAACGCCAAGTTTGGGGCTGATGATGACTCCCGAACTTGGCAGCGATGTAGTCTGTTCCACATCGAACCGACTACCAGCCGTTACAATCATGCCCGCAAGGGGCTTCCATTCTGCTTGCCCGTAAGCAGCAGCGATAAGCTGTGTATTGTTTTGCGCGGCGGGGTCAATGATGGGACTGCGAATAATAACATTGAACATCGCATTTGCGCCGTAGGTAAACAGCAGCGTGCTGTCCACAATGGAGGTGAACTGTGCTTCGCCGTTAAATGAATTCGCGGTGGAATTGATGTTGTTGTTGTCCACATTGTCTGGCGTAACCGTTGCAAAGTCTGTCCGAAACATTCCCAACCGTGCCGTCATAAAAAATCCATCAGAAAAAATCTGCCGCACGTCTGCCGCAAGCATGGTTTTGTGCGAGATAAAGCGTTCATCGCGGTTGCTAATAGACGCGGGCGAAGTCGCACGGCGCAGGCTTTCCCAAAACACCCAGTTTGTGCGGTCTTCGGTGGCGTGGTTGAACATGAAGTTCACCGTAGAGTTTGGTGAAAGTTCGTAGCTCAGTTTTGCAAAACCCGTGTATTGCCAAACGTCGAAGTAATCCTGATGCCCTTCGTTGCGGCGAAGGCCACCTGAAACGAGCAAACCGAGCGCGCCGATTTTTTGCGAATATCCCAATTCCAAACCGCCCAGCAGTGGCGCGGTGCTGCGCCATCGCCATTCATCAAAACGCGGCAGCGTGTGCGCTCCGCCGTACGCCCGAAGGCGGAACTCAGGAATTACCGACGGCGCAGCCGTTATCACATTGACTACACCGCCCAACGCACCAGTGCCGTAGAGTGCCGAACCCGCACCTTTGACCACTTCAATCCGTTCAACATTGAACATGGGCAGCGCGTCAAACTTGACATCGCCGCCATCGCCCGCCATAAGCGGAAAGCCGTCCATAAACACGCTCACCCGTGAACCCAAGCCCAGCGAAAAACCCGACGAACCGCGAATATTGATTTGGTCGCGGTTCACGTTTACACCCGGAATGTAGCGCAGCACTTGGTCAATCGTGGTAATACCCCGTTGCTGTATTTCGCGCTGCCCAACAGTGGAGATGCTGATGGGCACATCCTGAGCAGCTTGCACACGCTTTCCCGCCGAAACAACAATATCGCTGGTGCGAAGCATCTGGCTTTTGAGGCTCACGGTCAGGGTTGTGGTGTCGCCTTCGCGAACGGTGGCTGTGATTTTGCGGGGTTCATAGCCGATGAAATTCACCAAAAGCGTGTACGTTCCCGCAGGCACATTTCGCAGCACGAATATCCCAGCACGGTCTGCTACCGCACCCGTCTCCCGTGTTTCCACGCGCACGACCGCTCCAGAAAGGCGTTCGCCCGTTTCGGCATCGCTCACCGTGCCACGAATTGCCCCCAAAGCAGACTGCTGGCGGCTTTGAACACTTTGAGCATGGGTGAACGACCAACAATGCAGCCACAAAAGGCTGCCCAAGATGAAGATGCGATACATAACCATTATGCAGAGATTGTGAGAAATTCGATGAAATAGTTCGTAAAAGCATAGACAAATAAGTCAAGCTGCTACTTTGTACGGTGTAAGGCGTACCGGGCGAACTACAACGCCCTGTATCCCATCGGCGAAAGCGTTTGGGAATACTTTTCGGAGAATATTTGCCGCTCCGTTAATATCGGCATTGATTTGACGACCATCCGAAGCCACGAACAAGCCCCGATGCTTGCGTTTGCCCATGTAGGTCTCGTGTTTGGTAATCGCCTCATTGTCTAAAAACGAGCATTTGGAGGTGTAGCTTTCTTCGGTTACAACAACCGTAATGCCGACCAATGCTGCTTTGTAGCGCAGTTGGTCAATAAACCGCGTATGAGGAATGTTCACAAAGGCTTGATTGGTGCGTTTGCCAAGATTAACCTCTTGTTTCCAGTGCGGATTTTTGCCGATGACCAGTGTACCGATGCGGTGTTTGACCAGTTCTTTGATAATGACATTGCTTGCGTGATGCAAGTAATTGTCCACTTTGCAGTTTCGTTTGTGCG
>Ga0272446_1005842_pt1 | contig 13258 bp, 12 predicted proteins | sample YNPCB0061_FD_194587 | JGI IMG/M metagenome (GOLD analysis project Ga0272446, IMG submission 194587) | Hot spring microbial mat communities from Yellowstone National Park, WY, United States - YNP-CB-006-1 | ecosystem: Environmental > Aquatic > Thermal springs > Hot (42-90C) > Sediment | place... | reverse complement strand
TTCTTGGGCCGAGGGGTACCAGTGAATGTCAGTGGCAATGCACGCAAGCGGATGGTCGTCGAGCTGCTCAACGCGCCCATCGCCACCCCTCCGCTCGACCACGACCCCGACCGGGACGAGCCGCTGCCGCCCTTGCTGGAGTGCAAATGGGAACTGGGCGAGTACATGCTGGTGGCACTCATCGAATACACCCCCTTCCGTCCGGAGTTCAGCACCCGCTTCGGTCAGCCCAACAACCCCGTCCGCAGCCTGGTGGGTCAGGTCTGTACCCTCAGCGCGATTGACCTGGACGACCTCGAGGAGGACGATGACGACCTGGACGACCTGGACGATGTGGACGAAGGCGACTATGAGCTCCTCGGCATAGAAGACTTTGAAGTGGATGAAGAATTGGATCAAGGCGACCTCGACCAAGACGACGAAGACGAAGATGAAGACGGGTGGAAGGAAATAGCGGTAGGTACGGTGAGCCTCGAGGGCAACCGCCTGACCGTGGGCTTCTGGAGCCACACCTTTGACGAAAATACCAGGGTGGTTGGGGTGGCTTACGAGGAAGCCAGCTTCCAGGACGAAAAACAAATATACCACCTGTCACCCCGGAGCAACCATGACTGAACCTAAGGAACTACCCAAAACCTACGACCCCCAGACCGTGGAACCCCGCTGGGCCGAGGAGTGGGCCCAGCACCCCCTGCGCCCCGAACTCAACGCCCACAAAGGCAAAGGCCCCTTTACCATTGTGATTCCACCCCCCAACGTGACCGGCAACCTGCACCTGGGGCACGCGCTGGACAACACCATCATCGACACCCTGATCCGCTTCAAACGCATGCAGGGCTACGAGGCTTTGTACCTGCCCGGCACCGACCACGCCGGTATTACTACCCAGGTGCTGGTGGAGAAAGAACTGGCCCAGGAGGGGCTATCCCGCCACGACCTGGGACGCGAGAAGTTTTTAGAGCGGGTCTGGGCCTTTAAGGAGAAAAACGGGGGGGCCATCCTGCACCAGCTCCGGCGCATTGGGGCTTCCTGCGACTGGACCCGCGAACGCTTCACCATGGACGAGGGGCTTTCCCGCGCGGTGCGTCGGGCCTTCATCGAGTACTACCACCAGGGCCTGGCCTACCGCGGCCAGCGCATCGTGAACTGGGACCCGGTGGCCCAGACCGTGGTGAGCGACCTCGAGGTCAATGTCGAACCCACCCCCGGCAAGCTCTACACCCTGGCCTACCCCCTTTTGGGCGGCGGCGAGATCCAGATCGCCACGGTGCGCCCCGAGACCATCTTTGCCGATGTGGCCATTGCGGTGAACCCCGCCGACGAACGCTACCGTCACCTGGTGGGCCAGAAAGCCCGCATCCCCCTGACCGAGCGCTACATCCCCATCGTCGCCGATGAGGCGGTGTTGATGGACTTTGGTACGGGGGCTTTGAAGATTACCCCGGCCCACGACCCCACCGACTTCGAGATCGGCAGCCGGCACGGCCTGGAGATGCCCAGCGTGATTGACCTGAAGGGCTGCCTTACGGGCGAGCGGGTGCCAGAGGCCTTTAGGGGCCTCGAGCGCTTCGAGGCCCGCAAGCGGGTGGTACAGGCCCTGGAAGAAGCCGGCCATCTGCGCGAGGTGCGGGACTACACCATCGCCCTGGGCTACTCCGAGCGCACCAAAGCCCCGGTGGAGCCGATGTTGCTGGAGCAGTGGTTCGTGCGCATGAAGCCGGTGGCCGAGAAGGTGCTGGCGGGCCTGGACAGAGGCGAGATGCGCTTTGTACCCGAGCGCTGGGAAAAGGTCAACCGCGACTGGCTGGAAAACATCAAGGACTGGGCCATCGCCCGGCAGCTCTGGTGGGGCCACCAGATTCCGGCCTGGTACGACGAAGAGGGCAACATCTACGTGCCCGACCCCTCCAACCCCGACCTCGACTGCGACCAGGACCCCCGCTACGCCCACCTCAAGCTGCGGCGCGATGAGGATGTGTTTGATACCTGGTTCTCCTCGGCGCTGTGGCCCTTTTCCACCCTGGGCTGGCCCGATGCTACCGACGACCTGCAGAAGTTCTACCCCACCGATGTGCTGGTCACGGGCTACGACATCATCTTTTTCTGGGTGGCCCGTATGCAGATGTCGGGCTACCAGTTCACCGGCCAGGCCCCTTTCCACACCATCGTGCTGCACGGGCTGTACCTGGATGCCAAGGGCCAGAAGATGTCCAAGAGCAAGGGCAACGGCATCGACCCCCTCGAGCTCATCGACAAATACGGGGCCGATGCCTGCCGCTTCGCCTGGGACTACCTGGCCACCGGCGGGCAGGACATCCGCCACGACGAGCGGCGCTACGAGCAGGGGCGCAACTTTGCCAACAAGCTCTACAACGCCGCGCGGTTTGTGCTGATGAACAAGGACGCACTCCGCCAGGTGCCCGAGGCCAAAGGCCAGAGCCTGACCCTGGCCGACCGCTGGATGCGCTCGCGCCTTAGCCGGGGCATCGCCGAGATTACCGAGGCTTATGAGGCCTTCGACCTGGGCCGCGCCGCCCGGCTGGTCTACGAGCTGGTCTGGAGCGAGTTCTGCGACTGGTACCTGGAGGCTGCCAAGCCGGCCTTGCGCGAGGGCAACCGGGCCACCTTGCAGACCCTGGAGTCTACCCTGGCGGCCCTCTTGAAGCTGCTGCACCCCATCATGCCCTTCATCACCTCCGAGCTTTACGAAGCCCTGACCGGCGATACCAAGCAGCTGGCCCTGCAGGACTGGCCGGAGGTGGGGGAACGCGACCTCGAGGCCGAAAAAGCCTTCGAGACCCTGCAACAAACCATTACCGCCACCCGCAACCTGCGGGCCGAGCTGGGCCTTGCGCCCCAGCAGGAGATCGTGGTGCATTTGGACGGGCCGGGGGCCGAGTTGGTGATGGATAACCTGTCTTTGTTCCGCTTTCTTAGCAAAGCCCAGCCTGCGCTGGGGATGCCCCAGAAGGCCATCGCCCAGGTGACCGCCAACACCACTGTGTACCTCCAGCCCGAGGGCGACCTGTCGAGCTTTTTGGAACGCCAGCGCAAGCGGCTGCTCGAGCTGGAAAAGCAGGTTGAGCAGGGGCAGAAGAAGCTAGCTAACCCTGGTTTTGTGGAGCGGGCCGACCCGGCTATTGTGCAGGCCGAGCGGGAGCGGCTGGCCGAGAACCAGGCCCAGCTCGAGCGCATCCGGCAAAACCTGGCCCGGCTTTCCTGACCTGCGGCTAGCGCTTTTCGTCGGGCTCGAGGCCGAAGTAGCCCAGCTCGTACAAGCGCTGCCAGACCCGGCTCACGGGCAGGCCCATCACGGTGTAGAAGTCGCCCTCGATGCGCTCCAGCAAGACCATGCCCAGCCCCTGTGCGCCGTATCCTCCGGCCTTGTCCAGCCCTTCGCCGCTTTTGGCATACCACTCGAGCTCCCACGATCGCAAAGGGCGGAATGTTACCTGGGCCAGAGCCACCTCGCGGTGCAAGAAGCCATCCGGCTTCAGGATGGCAAAGCCCGTGTAGACCGTATGGGTACGACCCGAAAGGCGCCTTAAGAAGGCCTTGTTTTCCTCCAGGTCTTTGGGTTTGCCCAGGGTCTCGCCTTCCAGCGCGACCACCGTATCGGCAGCCAGCACCCAAAGCCCCGGTTGCCAGATGACCCTGGCTTTTTGCGCGGCCAGTTCCTGGGCCATCTGAGCGGGCTCGAGGTGCCTTAGGGCTTCTTCGTCAATATCGGCAGGGCGCGCTTCAAAAGGCAGTGCCAGCCGCTTTAAAAGCTCGGCCCGGCGCGGGCTTTGCGAGGCCAAAATCAAGGTGGGGAGGTTTTTCATAAGCGGCTTCCGGCACGCCAGATGGCCTCTACCTCACGCTGGTAGCGCTGGGCTAAGCTGCTGTCGCGCAAGATCAGCAGGTTTTCGTTGTTGCGGCCAAAACCCGAATTGGTGAAATTGTAACTGCCGGTAACCACCCATTCCCCGTCCACCACCATTACCTTGTGGTGCATGGTGTAGGGGTTGCCGTCTTTGCGCACGTCTATACCGGCCTGCTTTAAGGTTTCGTCCCGAGAATTGGCCAGGTTGCGCGCATCAATCACCACCCGCACCCGAACCCCACGCTGGTGGGCTTTGACCAGCGCCTGGGTGATGCGGGTATCGGTCAGGACATAAGCAGCCACCCAGATTTCCCGGCTGGCGCGCCCCAGCACCTCGAGGATGGCGCCGCGGGCTTCGCGGCCACCGGCGGGGCTGAAGTAGACCGTGCCCAGGGTGTTGCCTATCTGGAAGCGTTCAAAGCGGCCCAGGCCGTTTTCCTGACCGGCAAACAGGGCTTCGAACTCGGCCCGGTACACCTGCACCAGCCCCTCCACAGGAAGCCATAGGCTGTTTTCGTTGTTGCGCTCAAAGGCGTTCCAGGTCAGGTTGGTGCTGCCGGTCCAGACCCCCAGGTTGTCTATGAGTACAAACTTGTGGTGCATCAGGGCATTGGGGCGGCTGTCATAGCAGACCTGCACCCGCTTTAGGGTTTCGCAGCGAGCTGGATTGCTGCTGCGCACGCCCAGGCTTTCGCGGGTCTCGCGGCGGTAGTCGCTGTCGTTGAGCATTCGCACCTGCACCCCGCGGGCTGCTGCCTGCAGGAGGGCCTGGCCAATTTCGCGGTCTTCGAGCTCGAGCGCAGCCACCTCGACCCGGTTCTGTGCAGTGCTGATCAGGCCAATCAGACGGCCCTTGGCCTCGCGCCCCTGCTGGGGGGTAAAGTACAGCTCGAGGCCCCCGCTGGACTTGTACGCCTGAGGGATCGGGCGCAGGTAGGCGTCCCAGAGCAGATAACCCACCACGCCCAGAAAAAGCAGGAATAGCCAAAGCCGGTCGCCACCAGAGCGGCCCCGGCTGCGGCTTGTTCTGGGGCGGAACAGGCTCCACACAGCCCCAAGCAGATTTAAATTGGCACGACGACGCATAGCAGATGTCTACTGTACAACGCTGGGCAGCTTTTGTTCGTTTGCCGTCGAGGCCAGGGACGTGGGCTACTGGCAGCGCATCCTCAGCTCGCAATGAGTGGTTTTCTGAAACGGCTCTACCGGGATCTACCCTATGCTATGCGAAGAGATATTTCCGACCAGGTGCCGACTAGCACATTTTATTGGACTTGGGTACAATCTCATCATGCCCACGCTTCGGGAAAGGCAAAAGCAGCGCCGTCGAGACCGCATTTTCCGCACCGCCATCAACCTGTTCCGTGAAAAGGGTTTTCACCACACCACAGCCACCGATATTGCCAAGGCTTCCCACGTTTCGCGGGGAACTTTTTTCAACTATTACGCCTATAAAGAGGCTGTGCTGCTCGATTTTGGGGCGCAACAGCTGGGCGAGCTACGCGAACAGGCCCTGGCAGAATTGGCTCAGGGCGAGCCGCCGCTTCAGATCCTGCGCCGCTTGTGGAACCGCCTGGCCGCGCTGAGCGAGCTCGAGCGGGCCTTGCTATCGCCCCTGGCCTACGAGCTTTTGAACCCAGACCCCCAGCGGGCCAAAGCAGCTTTCGAGGCCCTGCCCCTGGGTGACCTGATAGCCGAGATCCTGCGCCCACTAAAAGCACAGGGCCAGCTGCGGCAAGACATGTCGCTCGAGCGCATCTCCCGTTCGATTGCCGATGTGTACCTGCTCTCGGCGTTGCGCTGGGCGGCCTATACCCCAGGGCGACAGCTCTCAGACGAGATGACCAAATTCCTCGACCTGATGTTGGAAGGCGCCCTCGCCAGGGAAACCGGCAAACCCGAGAAGGCCGCGCGAACTGCACAAAAGTCATGACCTGGGTTTGTCTTTGCTGTTATGTACAGCCTGCTGATTCCCACCCCCATTGGCCCCTTATACGCCAGGGCCAGCACCCAGGCCTTGCAGTCGCTGGAGCTGCTGGTGCTGGGCGAGGGTCTGCCAGAGCGCCCCAACCCCTTGCTGCACGACCTGGCCCGGCGGGTACAGGGTTATTTTTCCGGCAGGGGCGAGACTTTTTTGCAGGTGCCCCTGGATTATGGGGGCCTCGAGCCAAGGCGGGCAGCTTTGTATGAGGAGGTTCGGCGTATTCCCATGGGCCAGACCCGCAGCTATGCCCAGATGGGGCGCTTGTGTGGCCTTTCCCCCAGGGCGGTGGGGGCGGGTATGCGGGCCTGTCCGTTCTTCCTGGTGGTTCCGGCCCAGCGGGTCATCCACGCCGATGGTCGCCTGGGCGGGTTTGCCGGGCGCGAGGGTGTTAAGGAGTGGTTGCTGCGGTTTGAGGGGGTTGCCTGAAGGGGGCAATTTTTACCAGCAAGGCTTGCGCCGGCTTTTGCCCACGCTTGATGAAGCTAGTTTTTCTGGGTGTACTGCGCCATGAACTGGGAGCTGCGAGGTAGGTTGCTGCGTTTGTTTTTTACCCAACAGGATTGGATTCTTGCGGTCGGGCGGGCCAAGCGCAGCATGCCCGAGTTTGCCGCCCGCCTCAAAGCAGCCGAGAAAGAGGCTGTGGCTAGAGGCGTGCCCCTGCCGTTTGTTTTTCATGCCGCCCTGCGTAGATACCCACAGCCCCAGCCTGCCCTGGTGCGGGGCTACCTGTCGGCTGTGGAGGCCTCCAATAGGCTGCTCTGGGAGGCGATTCAAACGGGCTGGCCGGGCAGGCGGGTGGTTGGGGCAGCAGGGGCTTTTGCGGCTGCCGTGCTGCTGGCCCACGCCGACGACGACCCCCTTTTGCGCCAGGCGGCGCTAAGGCCAATGCGGGTGGCCGTAGAAAAGCGGGAGGCCGACCCCCGGGCCTATGCCCACATTGTGGATCGGGCGCGGGCTTTTGAGGGCAGGCCCACCCTTTTTGCCACCTTTGGCCTGGGCGGTCTGGGGGAGTGGCCCTCGGAGGCCCTCGAGGTGGTGGCGTTGCAGCGCGAACTGCTGGGCCTGCCCAGCCTCGAGGCCGACCTGCAGCGCTTTGCGAAAGGGGCCCGCCCCGGCCCCTTTCTGGCCCCCTATACCCAGTGGGACTGGTTCAAGCTGGCTTTTTTGTTGGGCACCGCCCGCCTGAGTCTGGGGCCCCGCTTGCCGCGCTACGAAACTTCCCTTTAGGCGCCGTAGGGAACCCAGATGTTTTTGACCTGGGTGGCCTGCCGCAGAATCTCCTCGGTGTCGGGCAGCGGGCCGCTATGGGGCAGGGTCCAGGTGCGCTTCATATTGCCAGCGCTGGCCTTTTCCACCAGGGCCCACCCCGCCTGCGGGCCGGCGTACCAGACGGCGTCCACGTCGTCGTGCTCGGCCAGGGTACGGGCTAATTCGTCGCGCTCGCCGGTGACGATGTTAAAGGTTCCGGCAGGGACGTCGGAGGTCTCCAGCACCTGATAAAAATCGGTGGCGCTCAAGGGGGCCAGCGGCGAAGGCACCACCACCAGGGTGTTGCCCATGGCCAGGGCGGTTCCAGCCAGGCGGGCCAGCGCCAGCAGGGGCTGGTCGTCGGGGCAGAGAATGCCCATTACCCCAATCGGTTCCGGGATGGCCAGGGTTACGTTGCGGAGCGGGGTGGGGTGCACCAGGCCCTCGTATTTGTCGGCCCAGGCTGCGGCGGTGAACAGGGCCTCGAGGGCCGCCTCGACCTCGGCCCCTCCATCCTGCCCGGTCTGCTCGCTGAGGCGGCGGGCAAACTCCTCGGCCCGCTCGGAGAGGTTTTCGGCCAGGAAGTAAAGGATCTGGGCCTTGCTGTGTGCAGCGGTTTTGCGCCAGCCCTCCTGGGCTGAGCGGGCGGCTTCCACGGCGTTGCGGATGTCCTTGCGGTTGCCCAGCCCCACCTCGCCCACCAGGCGCCCATCCGGGGCGTACACAGCCTTGCTGTAGCCGCTATCGGGGCGAACCTGCTTACCCCCGATGAAGAGTTTGGCGGTGCGGTCAATGGGGGGGAGGGACTCGGCGCTGGCCCTGGCTGTGAGGCCCCGGGCACTGGACGTTTGCCCCTGGGCGGTACGATGCTGCTCGATTTTCTTGACGTACTCCCACAGCCCCTCTTTGCCCCCCTCGCGCCCAAAGCCCGACTCGCGGTAGCCGCCAAAGCCGCTGGCGGCATCGAAGAGGTTGGTGCTGTTGATCCAGATGGTGCCCGCCTTAATCTGGGTGGCAACGTCGAGGGCCAGGTTGATGTCCTCGCTCCAGATGGAGGCGGCCAGGCCGTAACGGGTGTTGTTGGCCAGCCGGACGGCCTCCTCGGGGGTGCGGAAGGTCAGGGCGGCCAGCACCGGCCCGAAGATCTCTTCCTGGGCGATGGTCGAGGCGGGGGCCACCTCGGTGAAAAGGGTGGGGGGGTAGAAGCAGCCCTCGGCAGGGACAGCCCAGCTCGGTTGCCAGAGTTTGGCCCCTTCCTCTACGCCCTTTTGCACCAGCTGCTGGATTTTTTGTAGTTGCACGGGCGCGATGATGGCCCCGATGTCCACCGCCTTGTCCAGCGGATCACCTACCCGCAGTTTTTCCATGCGGGCGCGAAGTTTGGTGTACATATTTTCGGCGATGCCCTCCTGCACCAAGAGCCTCGAGCCCGCACAGCAGACCTGCCCCTGGTTGAACCAGATGGCATCCACCACACCCTCTACGGCGCTGTCGAGGTCGGCATCCTCGAACACCACAAAAGGCGACTTGCCCCCCAGCTCGAGCGAGAGCTTTTTGCCGCTTCCAGCGGTGGCCTTGCGGATGATTCGCCCCACCTCGGTGGAGCCGGTAAAGGCAATTTTGTCGACACCGGGGTGCTCCACCAGGGCTGCACCGGTTTTGCCGTCGCCGGTAATGATGTTGACCACGCCCGGCGGAAGGCCGATGTTCTGACAGATTTCTGCAAACAGCAGTGCGGTCAGGGGGGTAAACTCGGCGGGCTTGAGCACCACCGTGTTGCCCATGGCCAGCGCAGGGGCTACCTTCCAGGCCAGCATCAGCAGGGGAAAGTTCCAGGGGATAATCTGCCCCACCACGCCCAATGGCGCATAGCCCGCCAGCTCGCTTTCCATAAGCTGGGCCCAGCCGGCGTGGTAGTAGAAGTGGCGGGCTACCAGGGGAATGTCGATATCGCGGGTCTCGCGGATGGGCTTGCCATTGTCCAGGGTTTCCAGCACGGCAAACAGGCGGGCGTGCTTCTGAATCTGGCGGGCCATGGCATACAGGTAGCGGGCCCGTACATGGCCCTTGGTCTGGCTCCAGCCTGCAAAGGCTTTGCGGGCCGCCTTGACGGCCTCGTCCACGTCGGCGGCGCTGGCCTGGGCCACTTCGGCCAGCTTCTGGGCGGTGGCCGGGTTGATGGTGGTGAACCATTCCTTGCTGGCGGGGTTGCGCCACTTGCCCGCGATGAAAAGCTGAAATTTGCCCTTGTGGGCTTTGAGCCAGTCCATGGCAGGCTGGGCAGCCTCGGGGGCGGGGCCGTAGGGGAGGGTTTCCATAATTTCTGTGAGGGTCATGGGTGGCTCCTGGATTTGATAGTGCAGTATGGCTCTGGGCCGACCAGGCTCGAGTTTTGCGCGCCGCTGCTTTTATCCCAGCGGCTGGTACTGCATGGAGGCATAGCGCCCGTAAGCGAAGTGCTCGAGCTGCCGTTCGATGTCGTTCAGAAGGGCGCTGGCCCCAATCCGGAAGAGGTGAGGCTGCATCCATTCGTGGCCGAGCTCTTCTTTCATCAGGATGAGCCAGTCCAGGGCCTGTTTGGCAGTGCGGATGCCCCCGGCGGGCTTGAAGCCTACTTTGTAGCCGGTCTGCTGGTAGAAAGTCCGGATGGCCCGAACCATCACTAGGCTGTTTTGCAGGGTGGCATTAACGGCTTCTTTGCCGGTGGAGGTTTTGATGAAATCGGAGCCGGCCTGCATGCAGACCATGCTGGCTTTATAGATATTCTTGAAGGTACCCAGCTCGCCCACCGCCAGGATGCTTTTCATGTGGGCCGGGCCGCAGGCCTCGCGGAAGTCACGCACCTCCTGGTAGAGGGCCTTCCAGTTGCCCAAGAGGACATGGCGGCGCGAGATGACGATGTCTATTTCGCTGGCCCCAGCCGCTACCGAGGCCTCAATTTCTTGCAGCTTGAGGCGGTGCGGATTGAGGCCCGCCGGGAACCCCGTCGAAACCGCAGCCACCGGGATGCCGGAGCCCTCGAGGGCAGCTACCGCAGTGGGCACCATTTCGTGATAAACGCAGACTGCGCCGGTGGTGAGCCGCAGGTGAGGCACACCCAGATCCCGCAGGAGCTCTGGGCGTACCGGCTGGCGGGCTTTGGCGCACAGGCGTCGCACCGTGCCGGGGGTGTCGTCGCCCGAGAGGGTGGTGAGGTCTATGGTTTTGATGGCGTGAAGAAGCCAGGCCGCCTGCCACTCCTTCTTGACGGTACGGCGGGTGGGCAGGGTGGCGGCCCGACGCTCAACGGCGCTCTTGTTGACCAGAGCGCCCTCGAGCATACCGGGATCGAAGGGGGTGCCGGGGTTGCGTTCCGGCAGTGGATGGGCTTGAGGTATGGTTGCGGTTGCCATAAGTGGGCCTCGTAGGGCTCGAGTACAGCCGATTATAGCTTAGCGCCAGCCAGCCTGTAGGGTTCGGAGATAACGCCTGTGAAGAGTGCGATAAGCTGGTGCTGAAAACCAGCATAGGTTGTTGCCCGGTGGCTACGGCTCGAGCTGTAACAGTCGCGCTGGGACATTCGGTCCACCCCAACCTGCCATGCTGGTGCTGGGTACAACAGTTTGGGTGCGGTCAAAGCTGTGGGAGGTGAGCATGGAAACCCTGGAAGCTGCACAATGTCCGGTCTGTAGCGAGCTGGTCGAGGTGCCCAACCCCTGGGTGGGCCTCGAGGTGGAGTGTCCCGAATGCGGCGAGGTGCTGCGGGTGGTCGAGGTGCATCCGCTCAAGTTTTACTACGCCTTCGACCCCGACGACGAGCCCCTGCCCGACGAGTAGCAGCGGGCCCCGGGGTGCAGGAGGCCGCGCAAGGGATGCTTGCTCAGGCGGGCCCCAGCACAATAATCACATCGTAACCCCTGGGCTCGAGGCGAATGCGGGTTTGCAGGGGCAGGTGGAGCAGATCGGCGTAATCTTTGGCCAGCAAGAACGCCGGGGATTCACGCCCCACCACCGAAACCCCGCTGCGCACCAGAACCATGCTCGAGCCCCCTACCTCCCCCACCTGCACGTCGGGCGCGGGAATGCCCATTTCTATAAAGCCCTGGCGGTAACGCTCACCCAGCCCAGTACCGCTCTGGTCGAGCAAAAGGCTTTTGAGACCCAGGGCCTCGGCCTGCACCAGCCGGGCCATCGCCTCGGCATCGGAGGCGTGGCCCAGGAGCCCGGCGGTAAAGGAAGGCATGGCGGCCTGGTCGAGGATCAGGTAGTTGCCCTCCTCCAGCGTGGGCAGGGTAGCGCTCCTCAGGCTCAGGCTACGCAGGCTGGGCAGCAGCCGCAGGGCTTCGCTGACAGGAAGGCTGGTCTCGAGGGAGTCCCATACCGCGCTGGCAACCCCCGGCAGGCGCGGCCAGTAGCGGGGGCTTTGGGCCTTGCGGAGGGCCAGCCCCATCACCTCCTTAATGCGATCCAGCCGGCCCAGGTCGGAGCCTTCCCAGCGGCGAAAGCGCATGTACTTAACGGCATCTTTGCCGTCGAGGTGCACGGGCCCTGCCGGAAAATCTATGTACAGCCCGGCGGCCCGGTCGGTGTACTTCATGGGATAGGGCAGCACCACATCCACTCCGTCCACCGCATTCACCAGCTTCATTACGGCTTCAAAGGTTAGAATCAGGTAATGCTGCACCGGTACACCCAGCAGGTCTTCTACTGCTAGGCGCAGGGCATCGGCCCCACCCCCTCGCTCGTAGACGGCGTTAATCTTGCCCTCGAAGTAGCCTGCTGGCGTTTCGCCGCTGTAGCGCAAATCGCGGGGAATGGCCACCACGGTGGCCTCCGAGCCGCGCAAGCGCACGTAAAAGATGGTATCGGTGCGTAGCCCCGGTCCGCAGGGGGTATGGTAGCCGCAGTATTCGGTGTCGCGGGCTGCGACCACCAGACTGAGCTCTTCGGGAGGGCTGCCTCCCTGGTATTCGCCAAACAGCCCAGCCCGCACTTCCTGAAGCGCAGGCCCATAGGCCAGGGCCCCGGCCAGGGCCAGCAGGGCCAGCCCCAGAAAAATTAGTGAAAAGCGTGGCCCAGCCCGGTGGTAAGCCAACGACCCCGATTTGCTGTGGGGGGGTCTGTGCGGTTGCGCCATGACCACTAGATTACAAAATTGAACGGCCTATGGCCTTCCCGGCTGGGCCACATAGCAGGTTAGAGGCATGGTGGGCTATGGCTCATCTGGCGCTGCTCGCAGCGCTTGATAGGCGGCCCAGGTGCGCGGGTGGGGCTCGATGCCCTTTTTCTGCAGATACCGGACTTTGCAGATCACGGCTTTCTGGTAGGCCTCCTCGAGCTGCCCCGCCAGCGCCATTTCGCGGATCTCCTGATTGACCCCGCGGCCCGGCTCGGAGACATCGGCGATGTAGAGCGCCATGCCGATTTTATGTTCGGGATCAACCCCGTAGACGTGGCCCTCGATGGCCTCGAGCACCTCTTGATCCTCGATGCCCCATTCCTGGGCCAGTCGTCGGCCCGCCCGCCCATGCAGGGCCAGGGGATTCTGACGCTCGATATCGTTTTCGGGTGGGGCCAGCTGCTGCAGGCGTTCGGCGCTGAGGTCGCGCGCCGCGTCGTGCAGGATTGCTGCCAAATAAGCTTTCTCCTGGTCAAGCCCGTTGGCTGCGGCAATCTGGGCGGCCAACTCGGCTACCCGCAGAATATGTTCGTAGCGCTCAGGTTTGACCAACTGGCGCACCTTTTCAGCGTAATCAACGACAGAGCTTGTGCTTATCAATCTAAGCCTCCGCCGAGGGCGGGAGCAGGTTTGGAAACTCCTGCCCATCCGCAAAAGAGAGCCTACCACATTTTTGGAAGTTTCCAGCAAGCGCCCCCACTGGGGCCGCGAGGCCGCGACAAGCACTTGAAACAATTGGCCATAGCCGCTATAGTTGTCAGTTGGCTGGGTCAAAAGGCCCGAGCCGTTTGGTTGGATTGCACCTGCATCCCGGACGGCTAACTGGAGAGTGTGGTCATGTACGCAATCATTAAATCCGGTGGTAAACAGTACCGCGCAGAAGCGGGCAGCAAGCTGCGTGTGGAGAAGCTCGAGGCCAACCCCGGCGATACCGTGGAGTTCGACGCCCTGATGCTGGGTGGCGAGAAGACTGTGATTGGCAGCCCCACCGTACCCGGCGCCA